>Ga0247611_10002868_pt1 | contig 26703 bp, 38 predicted proteins | sample 177DNAGHGhighgp2_FD_192422 | JGI IMG/M metagenome (GOLD analysis project Ga0247611, IMG submission 192422) | Sheep rumen microbial communities from Palmerston North, Manawatu-Wanganui, New Zealand - 1770 DNA GHGhigh gp2 | ecosystem: Host-associated > Mammals > Digestive system > Stomach > Rumen... | reverse complement strand
CAATTATAAAAAACGTGGTGCTATTGGTGATGTATAGCTTTCTCCTGATAAATACGAAGCATATCGTTTTATGTTGGATAATAAGCAACTCGGAACCGAAGAAGCAGCAAAAGCGTTATCATCTTTTACCGATGAAGAAGTAAAGCTTGCTAGTTATATGGCTAAACATAACATGGATTTTACACAGCAGGCTCAAGCAATTGAACAACTTGGATTGTAGGCTAAAAAATCTGGTGGTTTATTCGGTTTCTTAAAAACAAAGGCTGTTGGTGCTATTGATGGTCTTGGGACTGCGTTTGCAAATATGGCAATCGCTGTGACTGCTGCGATGGTTATATCTAAAATTGTTGAGGTTATTGCCGACGCAGCGACATATTCTGATAGGCTAGCAGAATCTGCTCAAAAAGCCGCTAAATAGATTTCTGATAGTAACAAAGCAATTGATGATTTTGGTGAAAGAATTGAAAAGCAAAGGTCTATTATTAAAGACCATTCTTCTTAGATTGAACAGGTTAGCGCTGCACAGTCTGAGCTTCGTAAAATCAAAGAAGAAATGCTTGATGTTTTTGGTGATGAAGCGGACGGTTATGATCTTGTTACTGCGGCTATTGAAGGCCAAACAAACGCAATTCGAAATCTAAAGAAAGCCCAAACTGATAGATATATTGAAGAATACAAAAATAGTCATAATGGTGTTGGTGATTGGTTTGGTTAGCTTATTGCTGGCATAGAAGATAGTGCTGGTGGTGATAGAGGTCAGTACGATCATAGTGATCCTGTTAGCCATGTTCGTGATGTCATGGAAGAATATACTGACAACGTCGCCAATGCATTATCAGGTGCACTTGTTCAGGTGGTATCAAACAGAGGTGATACCACATACAAGCGAGTTTTAAACGAAAGCATTCAAAAAGTAGCAAACGATTATATTCAAGACGAAAAGAACGGATTAAAATTATCTGGTGATAATGTAACTGGCCCAGCAGCAAGTGTTAAGGGATTATATGAAGCTATTCAAAAACAAGTTGAGCAAGAGTATAATCTTGGCAATATTTCTAAGGATGTTTATGATGTTTACATATCTGATTTAAATAGCAAGATATCAAAAGTAGATAGTCAGATAAATAATCTTAATACAATATATGGTTATATCCTTGAAAGTAATGATATATATAATAATCCAGATTTAACTTCCAAGCTAGATAGAATTGATGAAATTGTTAACAAATACGATTCTACATCTGGAGAAGAGCGCGAAAAATTAATGCGTGAATATCTTGGAATAATGGATGGTATTCAAAATGACAGTGAATTGAGTGCTGGTGTAAAAGATTATGTTTCTGGGTTATACCGTACTATTGATAGAGAAATTCGAAATTGGAATTTTGCAGATTCTTTAATTAGCGGAACCGACCAGGATTTAAAAAGACGTCTTGGTAAAATTATTAAAGAAATGTCTGTGGCTGCTGGCCATACAATTACTTCTGAAGAATTACTTGGTTGGAATAAAGATAGCCATCAGCATGATGGCCTTAATCAATATTATAATCAAATTCGCGACACGGTAACATCATCTGGTGCAACAATGGGCGGAGCTATTCCCGCAATGGTTGATTCTGGCGTATTAATGTAGGATGAAATTGCTGCGTTAGATGAATCGATTTCTGAACTTGGAGTAAATGCATCTGCTGTATTAAAAAAGGTAAATCTATCTACACTCTCTACAACAAATAACTTGCAATATAAGTTTCAAAGTGCTTTAAAGCGTGTTGGAGATAATTTTGATACGAATTTTGATAGAGCTGTCGCTGCGTTAAAGCTCGTTGAATCCGAGTCTGCTCAGTCTAGTAAATAGATTCAAAAAAATCTCGGCGGTGATATGCTTGCCGATTTTACATCAAGTTTATAGAAACTTGGGGATGTATTTGATTCTAACGGGAACGTTAAATGGAGCACTGTTTAGAGTAAAGGATTTGAAGAAGCCTTTGGAAATATTACTGATGATACTGGACGCCTCACAAGTGCATTTAATGATTTTAAAAAAGTCTTAGCGACTACAAGTGACACAGACGAAATCCAAAAAGCATTTGATGATTTGGCAACTTCTTATGTTTATAACAGCGAAGTTATGGACAATCTTACTGAGTAGAATGCTAAGTTTGTTGAGGGGGCGTTATCTGAGGGCGGCGTTGCAAATGCAGCAGAGGTTGTTGCTTATGCATTAAAAGAACAACGTGCAGAAGCGGATCTTGGTCGTATTACAATGCAAACATCAGCGGATGGTATGTATGCACTACGAGATGCGAATCAAGAACTTGGCCCAGCAATGCTTACCTCGATTGATGCGTTTATCAATGAAAGGATCGCCGCTGGAGAAGACACATCTGAATTAGCGCGTTTAATTGTCCAGAAGCTCATTGTTAATGGAACAACTCTTAATACTTCCGTAGATGTAAGTCAATTGCAGACTCTTGCGTAGCAGTGTGGTATAACAGCCGATGCTTTATATGAGGTTCTTGCTGCTAAAAGTGCAGTTGGTAGTTTAGCCGCTTATGGTGCATCTTATGCTCCAGATGCAGATTCTGAAGGTGTTGGCGATTCTGCTTTTACAAGCGAAGCTTATCAACGAAAGATGATTGAGCGGAAGCAAAAAGCGGATAGAGAACAAATGCTTCGTGATATTCAAAAGGCGCGAGAAGAGGCCAGAACAAATGCTAGAATTCGTGATACTGGTTCTTCTGGGTCTGGTGGCAGCGGTGGTGGCGGGAATAAAGAGCCATCCAAGACCGACAAAGAACTCGACTATGTCAACCGCTATCTTCAAATTCTTCAAGAGCAAAATGATGAGCTTCGTGAAAACGTAGACAACCAATACGTCATTCTCCAAGATGCAAAAGAAAATGCTGTAACCTTCCAGGACGCTTTATCCGACCTTGGCTCTGCTCAGAGAGAATTAGATGCTCTTGGTGTCGGTTATAAATCTGAAGAGTTCCAAGAATTTATTGATAACCTCGACCTTAGTGCGCCAGCAGATGAAATCATGGATAACGTCCATGAGATTACCGGAGCCTATGATGAACTTAATACCATGCTCGATGATACCCCAGGCATGGTGCAGCCAAGCTCTGATGCTCAACCAGTTCCGCCTGACGATATTTGGAAATTAATTCCTGATGACGATAAGCTATTGGATGCAATTGAGGATAGTCATACTGTGGCTGGTATGCGCGATGCTGTTGACGATGAGCTTGATGGGTATGATGATGTTACAAAAGCTGTTGTAAAGTATAAGACTGCACTGGAAGACCTCGCAAATGCTAAAGACGCTACATCTAAGACGCTTAGCGAGAATGGTACTGGGCAGCTTACATATATAAAACAACTTCAAGAGTCAGATCAAAAGCTAATCGATGCATATAAGGAAGCTGCTTCTTCTTATGGAACCGAATGGGCTGACTATCAGAAAAAGATTCTTGAGTCATGGGGTGAAGAAAAGGGACAGCAATACATTAAGGATATTCTATACGGTAATTTAAACCCAGAAGAATGGGAGCGTATGATTACCTATGATTAGAATAATCAGGCAGATAAAGATAAAGTCGAACTTCTTGAACGTGGACAGACCGCATATGACCATCAGAAGGAATCCCTGAAAACCATGCGTGAATGGCAACAAAAACTTAATGATGATATTCAGAAGGAATATGAAATTCGTTTGAATATCGTTAAGGCTGAAATGGTTGCCATCGAGAACAAGATGAACGAAGCTCAGTTCGACCTTGACATGAAGGATGTACTTGGTGAGGTTGTACAGGAAGCTGATTATCAGCGGCTTATTAATATTTCTGAAGAACAAGTTGGAAACTACCGTCAACAGCTTGATGTTTTAAATGAACAGCTTGACTCTCTCGACGAAGGCGAACAGGCTTGGTACGATTGCAAACAGCAGATTGCAGACTGCGAGAATTCTATTAGAGATTGTGTAAAGCAGCAAGCCGAATGGAATGATGCCATCCTTCGTATGCCCGTTGAGAATATCAGTCGCTTCCTTGGATTAATTCAAAATCTTGGTCAGACATTAAAGAACTGGTTATCTGTCAATGATGCAAAGGGAATTGCTCAAACCGCAGAGCAAATTCAAACATCTTGGACAACTGCTTATGACCAAATTGCTGATAGTGACCTTGGATTGATGAAGCAGCTCGAAGATTACGAAGAGCTTCTTGAGAACTATGATCTTGGATAGGATAAATTCTCTGATGTTGATGGTGAAATCCAAAGTGCTCGTGACTCTGTCGAATCTCTCGTTGAGGAAATGATTGAGCTAAACAAACAGCTTCTTACTCTTCCGATTGATAAGATTTCAGAGATGACAGAATATCTTGATGGTACTCTCTCAGGGCTACAGTAGGTACAATCTGATTACGAGACGACAATCAATACTGTTATCGACCTAATTAATCATCAGACTGAGAAGATTCAAGATGAATATGATGAGCTTCAAAAGAAGATTGAAGACCAGATAAAGCCGCTTCAAGACCAGATAGATGCGCTTCAGAAAGCGAATGATAAACGTGATAGGCAACTTCAAATAGAGAATGCTTTGTATGAACTTGAGAAAGCCCGTGAGCAACATACCGTGCAGGTTATTCGAAATGGACAGGTACGGTATGAGGCAGACGCAGAAGCCGTTCGCAATGCACAACAAGGATATGATGATGCGCAATATAATAAACTTCTTGGAGACCTTCAAGACCAAATTGACGAATTGAATGACCAGCTCGCAGATGCTGAGGAAGCTACAAACAATGAGGTTGATGCTCTTAACGATATTTTAAAGAATCGTTGGGAAACTATTATGCCAGACACCGAGCGTAACCGTAACGAAGAAGTTGCATCTCAATTCTTTATGGATATGTTTGGTGTATCAAATTGGAAAGAGCTTGTTCTTGCAGGTAAAAATGCGAATGGTGTTTACGCTGACGAAAGAATCTATCAAGGAACTCGTGCTGGCTATGAACAAAACTCTGTCGAGATGCGTGATACTCAGCGTCAGATTGATATAAATAATATCATTACAGAATCTTTGACCCGTCTTGTGGAAGACTTCCAAGCTGATAAGATTAACTCTGAGCAGCTTAGTGCTAAAGTCAGTACGTTGATGAGTTTTGTTTCTGATGGTTTAATTACTGGACAGGAACGTCTTGAGAACACTTTATCTCTCGGTGATTACTCTAATCTTGGTGCAGCTCTTAAAGATGCAAATCGTCAACGTGATAACCAGATGAACATCTTTAGCGATAATTTGGCGATAGCACAGGAAAACAGAGATCAAGTTAATGAACTTATAGGGCGTTGGGACGACTTCAAAGTTTGGTATGACGAAACTTATCAACAGCTTTATGAACAATATAAGAAGATTGATTTTATCGGAGACACTGTTGCTAAGTGGTATGATAGCTATGAAGATGACGATGATGGAAGTGCTGGCTATTGGGACGGCCCAAGTGATCTCTGGCATGAAGACGGTCATTATCACGCTGGTGATGGATATTATGATGCATCAACCGGACAATATTATGCTGATGGTCTCGAAAAAGGTTCTGTCGGAAGTATGTCTGCTTCAGATAAGTTTAAAGCCATTCAAGCGCTTGGTCTCAAAAAGCTCGACCCAGATGAATTCCCCGCAATCCTTCATCTTGGCGAGGGTGTAATCAATCCAAAGCAACAATCTACAATGCTTGGCAATGTGCGTCAGGCGTTGGCTCTTGGCGGAAGCGGCGGTGCTGTAATTCAAATGTCATTTGGCGATATTACTCTCCCATCTGTCACTAACGGTCAAGACTTTGCTGAGTCTCTTGCTACGCAGTTCCAGCCAGCAATGAATCAGATTTTCTAGAAAATCTTTAGACGTTAAATATTGGCCGCTCGTTCTTAATTGAATGGGCGGCTTTATTAGGAGGATAAATGGAATTAAACTACAATCCACAACCAAGTTGTTGTGAATATTGCAATAATAATCCTTTAAACAATCCATATGCAAGTGGAACCTGTTGTTGCAGTTTGCCGTATCAAACAACTACAAGCGCATACAAATACACACTTGTGGTTAATAATAAAACAATACCAAATGATATTACTATGAAAGGATAAAATGGAATGAACCGGAATTACGAGATGTTTAGAAATAATGTGATTAACGCAATCCATGAAAGCGGAATTGAATTTGGCGCTACATATTATATTTTAAAGGACGTCCTTAACGAGGTTGAGAGGGCATACTCAAATAGCATTCGGCAGGAAATTGAAGCTGAGGCACAGCAAGCGTCTGATGCCGAATCAGAGTCTGCTCAAGGATCAGAGGATTTGAATGAATAATTCTCAGGTCGTAAACTCTATAGCGGAGTAGATTTTATTACAAATTCAGCAAGCTATGAATATTGCTGAGTTTGATAGAACATACACCGCCGTGATAACGAATAAGGTTGGTGCTGATAAATATGCGGTGATGTTTAATGGCGCAGACCATATAGCCAAGTCAAAAGCGTCTTTTGCTGTTGGCGATACGGTTATGGTTTGTTCACCATGCAATAATGACGCCAATCTTTTTATTGTTTGTAAAATTTAACAGAGGAAAAAATGCAAGCTGAAATTTACTCTATCACGCCATTCGATGCGTAGATTGGCACGACAATAAAGTATAACTGGCGAAGCACACAAAAGTCTGTAAGGGTAAGAATTACCAATAGTTCTGGAGCAACTGTATATGAAGATACGATTGTTACCAACGTTAGACAGGTAATCATTCCGAGTTCTGATGTAAGTAATCTAACAAACGGTTTAGACCATTCTTATATTGCTTATGTTCAAATACAAGATTCAAACTAGGATTGGTCTGAGGTTTCAGTTGGTATGACGTTTATGTGTCTTGCGACACCGACGTTTTCTTTTTCAAATCTTCCAGCAGTTGATACGAATGGTACGTTTACTATTGCGGCGTATTCCTATACGTTTTCTGTGCGTTATCAACAGACAGATGGCGAGCGTCTTGCTTCGTGGTCGATTACACTTTATAGTGCTGACGGGAACCGGCTTTCGACATCTGGCGTACAAACGAGCGTAAATCATACGCAATCTGACTCCGGTGTCATCGGGACATTTTCCTACCCATTCTCCGGCTTTAGCGACAAACGTGCCTATCGAATCCAGGCCGAAGGTAAGACTGTAAATGGCCTAGCAGTATCGACAGAATATATAGGGGTAAGTTCAGACTACTCTACCTCTTCTGTCTTTGCGCTTTTGAATGCGACCAATAAGCCCGACGAGGGTAAAATTCATATTGTATCAAATGTCGTTTCGATAGTTTGCAAGATATTCGGCCCAGATGGAAAGGAAATTCCAGAAGATAAACTTAATGACGCTGGGCTTCTTTATAGTTCTGATTATACAGACCCACGGACAAACAATGTGGTCAACGGCACACACGCTTTAATATTGCCAACTGGATATAAGATGGTTTTGGATGAGGGGTTTAAAATCGGCGGCGATTACTCAACGGCTTTGATATTTATAGACCCAACACCAAATCAACCACTGTTTACGCTTGGGCAAACAAATCTATACTATCGTGTCGGGAAGTTTAATTCTGCGTGGAGCGAAAGTCCAACAGGAGAACAGGCGTGTTTTGAACTTGTGGTGAATGGAATGCCATATGTCGTTTATGTTAGCAATGTAATTAATCGTCCTGCCAGTGGTGAGCGTGTTGGTGTTGTAATTGTCCGCGAGGGGTCTAGGTATAGTTTGATTGCTTCGGACGCATTTAGATTAAAGGATGGCACTCAGAGTCCAAAGGAGTCATATGCTAGGTCTGGGAACGGGAGTGTTGGATAATGTTTTTAGGAATTACTCTTGAAAGTACGAGTCAGTAGATACAGTTCGATTTGCAGCCAGAAACTTCTGACACCTATATTGAGGTTAAAGAAACGACGATTGATGATATGTATATATCAAAAAATCTTCTTTACGATTTTAACTGGGTGCTCCCGAACAACTGGGATTTCCAGATTATCCTTCATGCAATGTTTAACGACGGCAGCATGAATGCGGGTAATAAAAACTATCGAGATGCAACGGAGATACGATTAAAGAAAAGGTATGTTGGCACATTCGACTGGAAGACAATTTATTCCAGAGATGTCAGCAAGGATGCCCAGGATGCTTCGTCTGCAGCTCTCGCAGAAATATTAAACATTTCTTTTGATGACTATCTTGAGCCAAACAAGAGGGATATTGAATATGCGTACACTGCGATAATTAATGGTGTTGAGACAGAGCCTGTTACTACGAGTGTTAGCTCGTATTTCTATGGATATTATTTGGTCGGTCAGTGCGACGATAACGGGGTGCAATCTGTGTTACCGGCATTGTTCAACATTGACCATACAGTCTAGCTACATCGGGCATCAAACACGGTTGTCTAGCCTGGTTCAAAATATCCATTCATTGTGAATAACGGCTCTTCAAAATATTATGGTGGTACGTTTAGTGTGACGTTTATGCCTCATGACGACGACGTATTGCCAATTCCGTCTGGATCGAGTCAGTACCGAAACCAGGTCGACGATTTCCTCACGGATGGATATCCAAAGATTCTTAAAACGTATGATGGAGATATTTATATGGCCGGAATTATTGGTGATATTTCAAGACAAAATAACACCCACTATCAGAATGTTGGAACGTCGTTTGAGTGGGCTGAAGTCGGAGACCCCAATGATTGTGGCGACCTCTTTGATTACGGTTTTATCAATACTGATGTTGACCGAGGTGTGTAATGTTATATTTGCCAACTGATACTGATGTATATATTCCATCTGGATATGAAATAAGTGCTGTGCGCCAGCACGTAAAAGATGTGTCTATTAAAGTCGAACTTCTTAGTTTTGATAAAACCAAGCAAAATCCATGGGTGGTTATCGACAGCCTTGAAGGCGCGCTTGTAAGTGATAATTTTTCTATGGATAATGGTTCAATTCAAAGGAGAAGCTATAGTTGCACATTATGTGTTAGCGACCATGCAAGGAAGGTAAACAAAAGTTCCATCCTGTCGGAGTATCTTGTTGGCTACGACAAAAAAATCTGGATTGATAAATATATTCGCGTTTACTACGGTATATACTCCATGAAGTTGAAAGAGATTGTCTGGTGGAGAATCGGAACCTTTACCTACACCAATGCAAGCTATACGTTCAGCGCGACTGAGTGTAATCTCTCACTTTCATGTGCAGATATTATGTGTAACTATGATGGCACCAAGAACGGATTGATACACCAAACGAAGTATGACAATGCTGTAACCGGTGAAAGCGTTGTTGGTTTTAGTATACCGGCTGTTAATTACAGGAAAGACAGTAATGGAGTTGAAGTAAAAGACAGTAACGGAGAACGCATCATAGAGTCTCATAATAAAATTAAAGATTCTATAATCGCCACTCTCACGCTTGCCGGTATCACAGATTATTATGTTGAGGATTATCCGAGTGGTCAGGATTTGGTTCCTTATGATTTAGATTTTTCAGGCGAGGTTGTGTACTCAACCGTGTGGACTAGTCTAAGAGATTTATATCCGAACTGGGAATTTTTCTTTGATATTAACGGAAGGTTTATATGGAGAAAGATTCCGACTGGAGCAGACTAGAGAGCGATAATCGATGATTCTTTAATTAATGAAATATATGTAACCGAAAATACAAGCAATGCATTTACCGGTATTTATAATTGTACTGAAGTTTGGGGGAAGACGTTTACGCTATCCAATCAGGATCGTTATGCGTCTTCGTAGACATATAGCAACAATATATATACAATTAATCTCCCATTAATTGCGAAATCTAACTCGACTCTTGCGAATAACAATCCATTAAAATATCTTGTTAATGGAGATAAAATTGCTTTTAAAGTATCTGCAACTAATAGCGCGGCCAACCCGTCTTTAAGAATTACCGGAACTGTTAATGGGCAAACCGTTACTCTATCCGACCTTCCAATTGTAGATAGCGGCGGTCAGAGAATAGAAGCTAAAACTCTTGCTGCGGGTAAAATATGTGTCTTTACATTCCGTGAAAATCTTGGCAGTACATTAACAAATTGTGTGTATTTAAATGGGCAAACACAGGCATATGGTTACTATGAAGAAACCAATGAAGATTGTCCGTTTTCTGTACCAAAACTTGGCTATAAGATTATTAAGCGCATCACGAAAGAAACTCTTTTCTCAGACGATTTGTGCTATAACCAGGCTGAGTACGAGACATATAAAACCTGTGCTATGCAAGACGATATCAATTTAACAATGATTATTACACCGTGGCTCGAAGTAAATCAAAAGGTTGAATATACTTCGAAGTTAACCGGAGAAAAGAATCAATATATAATAAAAAACATTTCATGGTCTACACTCGATGGCACTATGACACTCGGTATGTATAAGTTTAGAGAAGACTTTGAATATGTATATAATAGGAGAACAAATGGCTGAATTAAATAGCGAAGGTAAGTATACCGATTTACCGCATACTATATTCCCGTAGGCGGCAGATGATGAAGCTGGCCATCCATTGATGTAGGATATCTCTGGGAATCTTTTTAATGCGGCTAAAAGTTATTCTGCGGCAATCTCTCAGGGAAATGCTTTTGGCGCACAGAGTGTTCTTGAGCAGAATCCAGATCTTATCAATACAATGTTCACGGCTGATAAATACAACTGGATGCGTGATGCCATTATTGCTATGCAGAGATATTATGTATCTGATGTGCAGGACATGATAACGGAAATTGCCCAACACAGCATTGGTATTGATGACAATAATGCAAATGGATAGCCTGATGTTAATGGATATTCTATTTCCAAGATTACATCAATTATAAAAGGTACATCGACGACTCATAACCTTACATCGTCTAACTGGTCAAACAACAGATATGTTATCCAGCTCGATGGCGTTACATCAACCGACAACATTGATGTCAGTCTTAGCCCATAGGCAACACAGGCACAGGCAAAAGCCTGGAGTAAGGCTATGGTGTTATGTGCTACACAATCAACAAACTCAATTACTTTAATATCGTATGGAAAGATAACCGCAGATGTTACCATACCGATTGTAGTTACCGTTCATAAATGAGGAGGTGAGAAATGGCTATTTCATTTGGCGCTGCTTCTTCGCCCGTCATATAGGTTGCAAATTTAACCGATATACTTGAGGGTGAAACATTCATCCCTGTAATTAAATATAATAGTGATGCTTATCAGGAGTACCAAGATGATAAGTATTAGACTGTTAGCGAAACAAAGAATGTGGTTTTATCTGGCGACCAACCGCATTTGACACAGGAAACAAACAGTCAGTATATGCCGTTCATCATGCCTCGTTTCTACGACAATATTGACTTGGTTGCCAAAACTATCGAAATCCATTATGTTAATGCGAACAACGAGGATTACTTTGTTCCGCCGATAAATGTCGAGGCAAGCGAACATTACATCCGCTTTGGATGGCTTGTTGATTCTAATGCAACTGCATATGCTGGTACCCTTGCATTCGAAATTCGTGCATACGGTACGACTCCTGCAGGCACTCAGTATCTTTGGAGAACCAGACCGAATACATCTCTAACTGTAGAAAAGTCTCTGGCTGGTAACGGTGTATCGCAGCCGCAGAATTATGATGACTGGATTACTACATTCCGTGGTGAAGTTAGTAGCGCGACAAACGCAATTCTTGGGCTTGTAAGTCAGGCTGAAAGTGCTGCTCAGGCGGCTGCTCAGTCTGCTGATTCAATAGACACCTATTCTAAGAACGAAATTGACGGGATGTTCTCTGAACTGAACAGCCTGTCAAATCTTGGCGCTGAGTTCTCTGATAATGTTCTTACGCTTTACGATAAGAGTAAGAACCCAGGTGATACTGGTTATGTGTTAAGCACTGTCGATAACATTGATACGCTGAGTAATCTGTAGATTCAATATACAACCGACAGCGAGACCGGTGTTGCAACCCTGTCGTTTTATGACAATAAAACTCTTATCGATTCTGTAAATCTCGATTTTGTTCCTAGCGCAGCATGGCAGACAGACTTTGCAACATCTATCAATTCAACAACTGATAGCAAGATTTCTGCGTATGATACCGACACGGTTCAGCCTGCGATACAATCTCTGCAAAGCGACTTATCCAATCTGTCATCTTCTGTTGGCGACCTACCGAACACTCTTCAATCTGATTATTACACTAAGACCCAGGTTGATCAGATGCTCGATAACGTTAGCATCGATGCTGATGCATTCCATACTCTAGCTGTAAATGATTTCACTATCTCTGGACTATCGTCAGATATGGTTACCGCGAAGGCAGACATTGCAACATTAAAAGAAGATGCCGCAAATGCGGATACCAGAATGGACGATATCGAGAATGATATCGATACGATTAAGTCAAGCGCAACGGCTCACAACGAATATGATATGACGTTCGATGATGAGACCCATACATTAAAGCTTTGGGAAAACACTGATCCGACTGAAGAAGGTGCGCTTCCTAAAACAGCTTTGGTTATTACTGGTACTGGAGGTGGCGGACAGACTTCTGGTTCAAATTTGTCTATCACAAGAATTACGCCTGATACTGTGACTGCAAAGAGTGATACCGAGTCTATTTTAATTCGGTACAACTTCTACTCTGCTCTTTCAGATGGAGACACCAACTCTATTACAGGTACGGCAGTTTGGCGGGTCGGAAGTACGACCGTTGCGACAGAAAACAATTTGAGCCAAGGCGATAAGAGTTTTAATATCAGACCGTATTTAAATGTCGGCCCGAACACAGTTACTCTCTCGTTTACTGACAGTGAGGGAAGTGTTGCAACCAGAAGATGGACAATCACACTTATCAACTTCAATATCACGAGCTCGTTTGATGATTTCCAGACATATGATGGAGATGTGACATTTAGATATACGCCGAACGGTGCGGTTGAAAAAACAATTCACTTCAATATCGATGGCGTTGAAATCGGTACTGTTACCAATTCGACAACTGCTCGCGCTATGAATTACACAATTCAAAAGCGTCCGCATGGTGCTTATCTCCTTGATGTATATATGACCGCCACAATCAACGAAGAATCTGTTGAGAGTAATCATATCTACAAGAGTATTGTGTTCGTTGATGAGAACAACTCTATGCCTATAGTGTCGTGTGCTACTGCGGAATTTACAGCGAAGCAGTATGATACCACGGCAATTAGATACCTCGTTTATGATCCATCAAGTAACCCGGCAACAGTAGTGCTGTCCGTCAACGGAGAGGCAGTATCTACCGTTTCTGCTGACAGGTCTGCGCAGACATGGAGCTTTAAGACCGATTAGATTGGTGAGCAGACACTTACAATCAGCTGCACCAACAAAACCGGAACCGCGAGTAAGACCATCAAGGCTATCATTGAAGATATTGGAATTAATGTATCTCCTATCACAGATAACCTTGTATTCGACTTTAATCCGTCTGGCATGTCCAATTCAAGTGAATCAAGAATGTGGACTGATGGAACTTACAGCATGACTGTGAGCGATAATTTTGACTGGGCTAATGGCGGCTACCGGCTTGATTCTGATGGTGACACATACTTCTGCGTTAAGGCTGGAACGACAGCGAGCTTTAATGTTCCACTTTTCGGTGATGAAGCAAAGACATCCGGTAAGAACTTTAAGTTTATTTATCGCACAAACAACGTCCGTAATTATGATGCTGTTGTTATGAACTGTATGTCCAATGGTATTGGACTTGAGATGAACGCTCAGGCCGCAACTCTTCATTCTCAACAGAACTCCATTGAGCTACCGTATTGCGAAGATAACTTTATGGAGTTTGAGTTTAACATTCTTCCATCAACGCACTATAGGGAGATGGTTCTATGGATTGATGCCATTCCAAGCAGAGTTAAGCTATACGAAACAACAGACAGCTTCACCCAGATTCCAGTAGCTCCGATTACAATCGGCTCTCCAGACTGCGATGTCTGGGTTTACAGAATGAAGTCTTATTCCTCTTATCTCGAAGAAGATGAAATACTGACCAACTTTATTGCCGACGCAAAGAATGCTGAGGAGATGGTTTCGAGGTACGAGCGGAATGATATCCTTAATGTCGCTGCGCAGCTCGACCCAGACCTGCTTGCAGAAAAATGTCCAGACCTTCGAGTGATTAAACTTGAGGCTCCTTATTTTACGAACGACAAAGACAACAAGGTTTCAAATACTACCGTTCAGCAGATTTATAAGAATGGCCGTGCCGTTGAGGATAACTGGATTGCAACTGGAGGTATCCACAAAGGACAGGGAACATCGTCCAACTATTATGGAGATTCAGCCCGTAATATTGATATCGATTTCAGAAAGGCATATAACGAAGAGGCAGGCACCGGATTCAAATATGGTGACGGAACGCTTCATGCAAAATATGCCATGACGCCTGACTCTGTGGAGGAAGCATACTTCAATATCAAGCTGAATGTTGCATCATCTGAAAGCGCAAACAACGCTGTGATTGCAGATGAGTACAATACATTTAACCCATATATCCGTCCAGCTCGCCAAAGTAATCCGAAGGTGAGAGATACTATGGAGTTCCATCCATGTGTTGTGTTTATTAAGGAGTCTAATCCTGACATTTCAACGCACCGTGAATTCAAGGATACCGATTGGCATTTCTATGGATGCGGCGATTTTGGTAACTCCAAGAAGAACAATGGCGCTATGGGTATGACTGATGATCCAGATGAGTTCATCATGGAAATCAATAACAACATCAACGCTCAGTGCAGATGGCTATCTGACGACCTCTCTACTGAGACATGGGATAGCAAGGGTTCGTTCCAGCTTCGTTATATTAAAGATGAAGATGATGTTGACATGAATAATGCGGCTAAGTCTGTCTGGGCATCACATCTTACCTGGGTCGTAAACCAGTATAAGGCAGATGTTGTTGGGCAGCTTGCGGAACTAGATGCTGCCATTGAAAATGCATCTACGCCGACCGCAATTACAAACGCAACACAAGCTCGTGACACCTACATGAATGACTTCAAGGCAGAGTTTGAAAAGCACTTCCAGGCTGACAACCTTTGCTTCACGTATCTGTTTACCGAGCGGCACCTGATGATTGATAACCGTGCAAAGAATACCTTCTGGCATTATGATCCGACTACGAAGCTTCTTAGTTGCACGTTCGATTACGATAATGATACAGCTGAGGGTAACGATAACGAGGGCGGCCTAACTCTGAGATACGGCCTTGAGGATACCGACACTATCGGTCAGAAGGATGTGTATAATGCGGCTGATTCTTACATCTGGAAGCTTGTTAAGAATTTCTATCGTAACGAGCTTAACGATATGTATGTTGACCGCGAGAACGCTGGGGCGTGGAGTGCAACACGTTTCCTCAATAAGATGGAGTCGTATCAGAATGTGAAACCTGAGCGCCTGTGGATTATGGATATGCAGCGCAAGTATCTGCGTCCATATGAGGAAGGCGGCGTTACCGAGGAAACCGATGACAAGCCGAGCACCACTGCGTATCTTGACATGATGCACGGTTCTAAGAAACATCAGCGCAGGCAGTTTGAGAAATATCAGGAGCGCTATATTGCATCTAAGTATGTTGGTACGACCGCTACATCTGACGTACTTACTCTTAGAACGTACACGCCGACCGAGTGGAGTGGTGTTGCTCCTTCTACAACATTCCATATTACACCGTATGCAGACACCTATATAGTCGTGCGCTACGGTTCTGCACAGGTACAGCAAAGGGCAAAGCGTGGCCAGGTTTATGAAATCACGGCTCCGCCGAATACCGCGCTGAACGACACTGAGACATACTGCTATAACGCCTCTATGCTCCAGAGCCTTGGAGACCTCTCTGCTTTCTATCCTGGCTATGTTAATCTTGCTGGCGGCATTAAGCTGAGAGACCTTTTAATTGGTAATGGTACTGAGGGGTATAGCAATACAAACTTTAATGCTCTAAGTGTTTCCAGCAATCCGCTTCTTGAGAAGTTGAATCTTCAGAATTTGCCGAATCTTTCAACTTCAATTAACGTGGAAACCTGTGCCAATATGACGCAGTTCCTTGCTGATGGTTCTGCTATTACCGGCGTTGTGCTTCCGACTGGAGGCAAGCTTCAGACTTTGACGCTGCCGGGGACAATCACTTCTATTACCGCAAAGAGCCTCAACTATTTAACATCTCTGTCTATTGATAGTTATAACAATATTGCATCTCTCGTTATTGAGAACTCTCCGTCCATTGACTCTCTTACATTTGTCACTCAGAGTCCGAAGCTTACCACCGCTAGACTACTTGGGGTTGATTGGAAACTCACTGACGATAGTGTACTTGATCGGCTGTATGGTATGAGTGGTCTTGATGAGAATCACAACTCTACACCAAGAGCAATACTGACTGGTGTTGTTCATGTTGATGCGATTCGCGAACGGAATCTTACGAAATATCAAGAAGCATGGCCGAATCTTGAAATCACATACGACAACCTCATTCATCAGTTCTCGGTTTCATTCTATAACGCCGAGGATGCAGATGGTAATAATGAACTCCTCGACATTCAGTATGTTGATGTTAACGGATTCCCTGAAGACCCGACTAAGAGAGAGGTCAACAAAGTAACCCCAACTCTTGCACCAACAATCAGTACTGTGTATACGTTTACCGGATGGGATCGCGCTATTACCGCAGTCACAGGAAACCAGACATATACTGCTGTGTACTCATAGTCTCCGAGAACCTATACTGTCATCTATTCAGATGGACACGGAACGGAGCTTCAGCGTACAACCAACTGCCCGTATGGTTCTTATGTTCCATATATTGGCAAGAGCGGCGAGTATAGTCCGACTATGACTATCTCCGCAACTGGCACTGAGTTTACATCCAAGGCCGAAGCAAAGCGCAGCATCATTCCTACATACACAAGTGGTGAGGCGGCCAATACTTTCTATTTATTTAGAGAGTGGGATAAGTCCGGCTTCGTTAGCGGATATTCCGACACAGAGCAGACCATTATTGGAGATAAGGTAATTACGGCTCTGTATGATTCGTTCCAGTACTCTTCCAATGGTAATACGAACTCGTTTACAGATAGCTCCGGGAAGTACAGAGAATTGAATGAGCTAACCCCTGTTGAGATATATGCTATGAAGCGCCTTGAAGAATCACACGCTATTACCGTTAACAATGGGAACGATAATGACGACGATGATTTTATTGCCATCGGTGATTCTCTTTCTATCGCAATGGGTAACGACATTGATTATGAAGATGTCGAAAGCCATACGTTTGTTCCGCTGTCATCTCCGCTTGTGCTTAATGGTTCTACGATGGTTGATTATTCAACAGATGCAGAACATTCCAAGTATGCAAACTTCCTGTCCGAAGATAGAGATTTCGTCTTTGCTCTTGAGTATGAATTCAGTACCAATACCGGATCCAACTCTGCGATTTTGTCGTGCTTTGATGATTTCACAAAGACCGGGCTGCAGATTTCTTCTAGCTAGATTAACTGGTTCGGCACAACTTCAAGTGGCGTTTCAGTTGGGTCTCGTGATGTGATGATACTCCGTCATAAGAAGGGCGATAAGAAGCTGTATGTTTATACTGGGAACCTTAGCGGTATGGCTGTCAACTATGTTGAGGTTAACAACAACACCACGGTTACAACCGTAACCAATGATTTGGTTCTTGGTGCGGCTAAGTATAAAAACGGCAATACATTTAGTTACGATAATTATGCTACCGGAACTGTGTATTGGGCAAAGCTGTGGATGGCAGACCTTGGCGATAATACCTGTAGAGATCTTGCTGCCTGGACTCATGAGACTATGAGCTTCAGGGTCGCAAAATATAAAGATTATTATAAGCCAACTGGAGAAAGAACGCTGTTCACATTCCTCGCTGATGTACTCCTTCCGTTTAAGCGGGTTTATGGAAATTACAATTGGCCACAGGCAACGCTAAACCAGTACTTACAGACACGCGTGTTCTTTGCTCTTCCGGTTCAGTATCAGGCGCTTATTGCCATGACACGACTTGTTTCCTGGGATGGATACACAAGCTATACAGAGAGAGACAGGACTATATATGAAAAGCTTGAGACGGTGACACAATCCAATGCGTTCATATTTATTCCTTGCGCAATCGAGGTTGGAGCATCTGAGGATGACCAACTGAATCGAGAGTGCAACGGAGTGATTAAGTATATGACTGGAAGTAATCTTGTCGGAAGATATTCCGATGGTTTTGGCGATAGTTATTGGACAAGGTCTTGCTCGACATATAGTCAAAGCATTGGGTATATTTACACGGTTGACTACGTTTACACTACTGATTCTGCTTCTATCAGCTATTGGACGACCTATTCAACTCAGGATGCAATAAGAATTATGTTCTCGATTTAATATATAGGGGCGGTTAATCCGCCCCTTTTTAAAGGAGATAAATGTTTTACAAAGTAATAAAAGATGGCAAGGTTTTAGATGTCATTGATCGTATTGTTTATGTGAGATATAGTAAGCGCCACAATGATATCCGCATTTGTGAGCCAGAAAACTCTAATGCTTTTCTGTCTTCTGATAAAAGTAGATGCTGGCGTGTACAATCCATGAAACCGTGCGAAAAAGAATTTGATACTGTCGTCGTAAGGGCAATTACAGAGCAGGAATATACCCAGCTTAAAGCCCTGACACTGCGTACGCCAGAGGAAATCATTGACGCTTATACTCTTGCGTTAGTTACAGGGGGTGTGATATGAGCGAGTTTGTTGAGAGTCTGAGACGATTGTTCACAACCGGAAAGCTATCTCACGATGCAATCAAGACGTTGTTTACAAAGGGAAAGATTACGAGTTCTGAATTTGTTTATATCACCGCCAAGGAGAATAAATCATAATGTACACAATAATTGTTAGTGCAAATAATACGCTTGACAAAACTGTGGTTGAGCGGATTATGTGCAAGAGCAAGCTCGTGAACAATCTTCATTTCTTGGTGCCGCTTATGTACGGCGAAATAGATATGAATGGTTTCACGGCTGTTCTTGAATATAGGCTTCCTGCAAGTGGTGCTTATCACTCTGAGATTCTTTCTGTCTAGCCGAACATTTACAAAGAGGAATATTTGGAATATCGTCTCCCGTTTGATACCAATCTTACAGCGGAGGCTGGCGATATCGAGCTTACTCTTACATTCTCTAAGGCCGTCATAAATGATGATGGAACTTCTACGCAATATGTAAGAAAGACGCTTCCGACAAACATAACGATTACACCTATCGCAACATGGTCTGACCTGATTCCAGACGCTGCACTTACGGCACTAGATCAGCGTATTATTGCGCTTAATCTTGCACAGGAACAGCTTGCTCAGCTTGCCCAGCTGCTTAACACCGGAAAGGCTGACAACATTGTTATCGAAGGCGACCAGCTCCAGCTTACTTCTAATGGTGAAAAGATTGGCGATGCTGTTACGGTCAACCAGACATTCAATATTAATACCAATGGCGAGTTGAAGGTGGTGGAAATTTAATGACAACTGAAGAATCCGCAAAACTAGGTTATGGTAATTATGAGCGGGTAAATACTGCAGTTGGCTAGGGAAAACTGGATGCTAGAGATTTGGTCATCACGAAAGATACCTCCGAGTTTATCTATATTCGTGATGACCTGTCTCGGCAGGTAATACGTCCAAGGCTTAGATGTTTTGACGATGTATTTACTGCGATAAATGAATTGAATAAGTCTCAAGACACCTATGCTGGTCAATTTGTTTGCATTAAGAATGAACAGGGTGACTATGAACCGTATATGGTTCAACAGGGGACTTAGATTTTTGAGGTGCGACCCATGATTACATAGCAGGAACCATCCGCTAATATATCGTGGGTTCGTTTTTAATGGAGACATAAATGGCAAATGTAAGTTTTTACTACGGCACCAAAGCGAATTTCAATTCGCTGCAGACCAAAAGTGCCGATACATTATATTTCATCACGGATACTCTCCAGTTGTTTAAAGGCGAGGATGAGTACACCAAGTAGATGGAGTTTGTCTCCCAGCTCCCCGTTAACGGAGAAGCGAGACAAGGTGTTTTATATGTTCTTGCGTCTGACTTTTCTGCTTATAGATATACCGGGTCTGCTTATCAGAAATTATTCCTTGGCTACGCACAATAGATTCCAGAGTCATCTCCGACCCATGATAATGTTCCAACCACAAAGGCTGTGGCCGACTATGTTAATGCAAAGATTGAAAGCATAACCGGTGTGCAAGGCGGATATGTTTAGGACGTTACATACTCTAACGGAGTCTTGTCTGTTGTTAAGAATAGCACAGAGACTACTACCCAGCTGTCAGGAGTTGCACATGATGTGACATATGACGCAAAAACGCAGGTATTATCCATACCGATGTTTGGAAGCTCTAGTAATCTTGAAATTAGTTTTACAAAGCTGTCTACTATTTCGGGTGGCTCCTATAACGCAGAAACACAGAATCTGGAACTAACTCTTGCAAATGGTACAACGGTTGAAATACCGGTCGGATAGTTGGTTGATATCTATACAGGGCTTGCCACGCCAAGTGCAAATGTTACGGTTAACCAAGATAAAAAGATATCTGTTGATGTGCGTGTTTCTGCGACTGCGAATAATGCTATCACTATAGAACAGGATGGACTATATGTCCCTCTTCCAGATGCTTATACAAAGGCACAGTAGGATTCTCTCTTTGAGATAGTAAACAACAATATCAAAGACCATGTAAACAATACCGATATCCATGTTACCACCACTGAAAAGGCAAGCTGGGATGCAAAGATTTCAAACGCTCAGCTTACCGCTGCCGTAACAAATGCGATTTCTACCGCTGCCGCTGACGCTACAACAAAAGCAGACCAGGCGTTAACAGACGCTAAGACATATGCAGACGGACTTAACAACTAGGTTATCAATCGATTGTCCGTGGTCGAACGCTCTGTCGTTTGGAATACGATTCAATCTGATTAACAGGAGGTTCAATGGCAAACCTCTAGCTATTTGAAGTAACGCAATCGTAGTTGAATTCAGTACCAATTACTGACGGGCAGTTAATCGTATGTACTGATACAGGTAATTTTTATCGCGACTTAGAAAGTTCGCGTATAGCGCTTGGCAATAGTATTCAGAAAGTCACCTCCCTCCCACTCGCTCCAATTGTAGATAAGGTTTATCTGTTAACGACGAGTAATTAGCTTTGGTATTTCAATAATGAGTGGATTCAACTTACGAACCATGAGATCATCGTGCAAGTTGCTACCTATGGTTAGTTGCCAGCTGTTGGAAGTGAAATCTGTTTATATGTTGTGAAGAATTTAAATAAAACATATCGTTGGGATGAGACCGACAGCAGATACTATTGCATCGGCAGCGACTACAACGACATTAGTATTATTAATGGGGGTACCGCCTAATGGCAGATTATAGTGCAAAGCTTGGATACGGTACGTACGACTAGATCCTTGCTAAGATTCAAAGCGGAGTTCTGGACGAACGTGATATTGTTTTTACGTCCGACACCTCCGAGATTGTATATGTTACAGATTCAAAGGTTCCACAGGTCATGAAGTCCAGGCTTCAGACCTTTGACAATATTGACTCTGCGGTTAATACATTAAATCATCAACCGTAGACTTATCCCGGTCAGCTTATCGGAATTAAGAATGCTGACGGCGACTACGAGCCATACACCGTGTGGAAGCATGGCAGCACGTATTCGGTGCGTAGGATTCCTATTGCGCTAGAAGTCGAGGATTTGAAAGTTAAAACCACAGAACATATCGATGACGCTGTGAGACATATTACCGACGACGAACGAGCAATGTGGAATGGAAAGGTCGAAAGGCGTGAGCTTTCTGACTTTGAAAATCACATTATTAATAGCGATATTCACACAACGCCCGATGAAAGAAATGCATATGAATCTCACATCTAGAATGCTGACATCCATACAACGCCCGAAGATAAAGCACGCTATGATGAGCATGTTGACAACGGGCTGATTCATGTGACCGTCAATGATAAGAACAGATGGAATTCAAACGGAATAAATTATACATCTACCGAGAGCTTTTATGCTGATCTTGAGTCGCACAATGTTACTGACGCAGTTCATGTTTATTTCCCGGCGGCTGTTATTAGCGCCATAACAAATAACAAGGTTACCTCTGCTTGCTATGGACTTATGTGTAGAACGGCTAACTCTCGTTATGACCTTACGCTATATGCAGATGGCTTCATGATTTATATGGTTCGTATGGACGAGAACGGTAATGTAAGCCGTGTATCCAGGGCAACGCTTTCAACTGTTTCGTGAGGTAACCAATGGCTAACACAACATTAAATACCATACTGATTTTAAGGAATGGTACGGCGGCTGAATGGGCTAACACATCTGTTGTCTTAATGAAGGGCGAGATGGCTGTTGAGTTCCAAACCAGCTCCAATGGTGATATTAGCGGTTCTCCTAAACTTAAGGTCGGTGATGGTGGGAGTGCCTATGTTGACCTCCCATATGTCGGACTAACAGAGGCTGAAATCAATGCGGTTATCAGCGATGCTGTCGGGGATTTGAGAAACTTCTCTAAGATAAAAGTTGGTAGCACTGATATTGTACCGGCTACATACACAGATACGCTGACGTTGACAGCCGGTGACAATATTACTCTTACACCCGATGCTTCCAGCAAGTAGATTCAAATTAAAGCCAAAGACACCACTTATGAAAACGCCGCAACCGGAAAGGCCGGATTAATGTCTGGTGCCGACAAAGACAACCTTGACGCTGCGGTGTAGAAGTTGAGCGGTATTGAAGATGGTTCTCAAGCAAATATAATTGAGACTGTTAAGGTAAACAATTCACCATTGACTCCAGATGCGGACAAGGCGGTGAACATTACCGTTCCAACTAAGACTGGAGACCTGGCTAATGACAGCGGCTTTATTACAAAGGCTGTAAATGATTTAACAAATTATTACACAAAGTCTGAGACCTATACGCAAACTGAAATTAACAATAAGATAAGTGCTATTCCAAAGTTTGCAATTTCTGTGGTGCAGTCTCTTCCAACAAAAGACATATCTTCTACAACTGTATATCTTGTTTCTTCTGGGACAGAGACAAACAATCTATATACAGAGTACATTTATGTTAATAATAAATGGGAAATTCTCGGAACGCAAAAGCTTGACTTAAGTCCATATGTTAAATCTTCAGACCTTGCCGAGGTCGCAATAACCGGAAGCTATGCTGATTTAGTTGACGAACCTACTAAACTGAGTGAGTTTACCAACGATAAAAACTTTCCGTCTGACCCGGACTATGTTCACACCGATAACAATTATACCACTACGGAAAAAGACAAGCTCGGTGGGATCGCATCCGGTGCGCAGGTAAATAAAATCGAATCAGTCTAGGCCGAAGGAACACCTCTTACAATTACAAACAAGGCGGTTAATATCACAAGGGAATCACTTGGCCTTGGCAATGTTGACAATACCGCAGATGCTGATAAAACCGTTGGTAAGGCGACATTGCTTGAGAACGCAAGGACAATCGATGGTGTATCTTTTAACGGTGGCAACGATATCATTCATTACGGCGTGTGTAGTTCAGCCGCCTCCACCAACCCAAAGGTTGTTGATTGTACCGGGTTTAAGCTTAATACCGGAGCTATCATTTATGTTCGTTTCACGGCAACGAATTCTGTGGCCGTCGCGAACCTATAGCTAAATGTTAACGGCACTGGCGCTAGTCATATAAAGTATAGGAATGCGGATCTGAGTTCGGCTGGAATTATCGCAGCGAATAGGACATATTGTTTTGTGTATGATGGCACCAATTATCAAATTGTTGGCGACCTTGACAACAACAGTACATACACAAATATGAGCCTTGGTAATGGGTATGGTACTTGTGAAACAGCTGCAACAACTGCCGCAAAGGTTGTCACGCTCGCAAAATACAATCTTTTAACCGGCGGTGTCGTTGCCGTTCACTTTACAAATGCTGTTCCTGCAAACGCCACTATGAATATCAATTCTAAGGGCGCTAAAAATATTTATTATAACGGAGCTCGGATTACAGCAAATGTAATTCAGGCCGGTGATATAGCTACGTTTATCTATGATGGAACTCAGTATCATCTGCTTACCACCGACCGTCTTGCGAAAAGTGCTATCACCAGGCTGACTGTAGATGGGAATACCATTACATATACAAATGGTGATGGCTCAACAGGGACAATTACAACACAGGATACAACATATGATATCGCAACATCTTCAGTCGCAGGTCTTGTAAAATCAGCCACTGGAACCAATCAAGTTGCTGTAAACGAATCAACTGGAATTATGTCATTTAGCGCTGTTTAGACAGATACTTTTGTACAGGGTGTAAACACGCTTATCTTAAACGGCGGAGGGGCTTCTTAATTGGAGCCTCTCCAATATTAAGGAGCTTTAATGGCCGACAATATTATTAATGTGAAACTTCTAGAGGCGTATGATACGGAAGAAAATTGGGCTTAGAAAAACCCAGTTATACTCGCCGGTCAGCTCGCCTTTTCATCTAATAAATATGGGTACTATAAGATTGGTGACGGGGCAAAGAAATGGAGCCAGCTTGACTACCACTTGTTTGATGAAATCAAAAAGATAAAAGAGACTGGCGTATTTTATAAGTCTGAAAATGTGTTGCCAGCCGAAACTATCGATATTGATTCCAGTATTAAGTCTTTTGTAAATTACGATGACTCGTAGGCTTTATATCCAGTTACTGTCGCGCAAGCTGTATATCTTGATCAGGATACCGTCATCACAGACAGGCTCTTGAGTACCATTGATAAATAGAAACTTGAACTCTCGCAGCTCGAATGGTAGGTCAGCGGTTTGTCTGGCACGGATTACCTGAGAATTAAAATCAATAGCGAAGCCAGTTGGATGTTAAGCTTTATTGTTAATATATACTCTGGCAATAACCAACACCGCATTCAAATATCAGGGCGTAACGACGCTGCCTCTAAGACATGGGGTTCTCCGACAGCGCAACTGTTGTCCTCGACATAGCTTTCAAGCGTAGCCGTAACATTTGCAAAAGACGCAGACAATAATTTATCTATTTATTTACCAATTAGTGGAGATAATGGCTCGGCAACAATATCCAATGTTGTTAATGGTGGGACTATTGTAAAGAGTCCATCTTTGTTCGCGTTATAGAGTATTGCGAGTGAGAATGTTCCAACGCAGGATGTACTTGTGGTTGATGCGATTCCTGCAACCGCCAGCTCTATAGGTGTTAGTTTTGGTGGAACTGGAACTAAAACATTCGCCAGTGGAGAGCTGTTAATTGGAGACGGAACGAACTCAATTAAGACCAGAAAAATAAAAGACATCACATCGCGTGGTAATCTTGGTTGGACTTCAAACACAGCGGATACTTTAATACCGACAATAAACACTCTTGCTTATTGGGATGGAAGGTATAACTCCAACTCCTCAAATCTTATCTATTGTTCTAAGGGTGCGTTTGGAGACCTTGCAATCAAGGATTCTCTCAGTAAGGGGGATGTTGGTCTTGGTAATGTCGATAATAAATCTTCTGAAACAATACGCAGCGAAATAACATAGGGCAATGTGACTACAGCTCTCGGATATACTCCGGTTAATAAGGCTGGCGACACTATGAGCGATACTCTCAGAATTTCAAAAGCCAGTGAAACCGGGGTAGAGGTCGCAAATACCGGGAAAAACCACGAGGTTCGTTTTATTGTTGGTGAAAGTGGCAATGGAGGTATCTGGGATGCGACACATACCAAATGGGTTGTATACTCTGATGTTAATGGTAATGCATGGTTGAATGGAACTGCAGATAATGCTGGGGCCTTGGTTAATAAAGTGCTTGACTCAACAACAATTTCAAATACTGCTGGTACATTCTCGTTCTCAGGTGCTGGTGCTCCATGGGAAGGTACCGACTGGGTTGGGTTTCAGGTCGGAAGTACTGTCGATAAATTCCAAATAACAGTTAACAACGGCGTATTAAAATGGCGTCAGAATGATTCCGGTGGAACCAATAGCGACGGATGGACTAATTGGGTCGGAGCTGCTTCAGATAGTAGCGTAGTCACACTATCAGGAGCGCAAACAATTAGCGGCGCAAAAACCTTTAGCACTGATATATTCTTCTCTAACACTGGAACTGGCACCAGGCAGATTCGTGGTCAAGTTGGCGACAATGATTATTGGCGGATTGCAGGTGGCGCGACCGCTTCAAACGCCGGATGGATGGAAATTGCAACTGCAGATGATGGCAACGAACCAGTGTATGTAAGACAATATACTGGCGTTTATTCTTCTATAACTAGAACTGCCACTCTGCTTGATGCAAGTGGCAACACCTCGTTCCCCGGATCGTTAACGGTGAACGGAAGCATTAATTCTGTTGCCGGGAGTGTATACGCCGGGAATGCATAGCAGACAAGTGAGCGTCAGGTTGGTGTAAATAGTGCCGCCGGGATAATGTATATGTTTTCTCAAGGAA
>Ga0247611_10002867_pt1 | contig 26703 bp, 21 predicted proteins | sample 177DNAGHGhighgp2_FD_192422 | JGI IMG/M metagenome (GOLD analysis project Ga0247611, IMG submission 192422) | Sheep rumen microbial communities from Palmerston North, Manawatu-Wanganui, New Zealand - 1770 DNA GHGhigh gp2 | ecosystem: Host-associated > Mammals > Digestive system > Stomach > Rumen... | reverse complement strand
TCCTTCTTGCCGTAGGGGGTGTTGAGCGGGTTGATGCGTACCACCATCTCGGTAGTGCCGTAATCGATGGTCTTGAGTGCATTGTGAACCAGCAGACGCGCAGCGTCCTTCTCGGCCATGGTGACAGAGTCCTCAAGGTCGAGCATGATTGAATCGGGACCGTAGATGTGAGCGTCGGCCATCATTCCCGGGTTGTTACCAGGGACAAACATCATTGTTCTTCTGAGTCGTTGCATAACAATTTTCTTGTTTTTAGATGGTTTTCAGTGTTAATTAGTCGGCCCACACGTCCTTGCCTGTGGCACGCACGGCGGCAGCCGTGACGCGGGCGCGGATGGTGCAGTCCAGGGCACCCTTGTCGGTGGCTTTCACCTCGGCTTGGTCGATGCCCAGGCCCTGCAGGGTCTCGGTGATAACTTTCTTGATTTGGTCGCCAAACTGGTAAGCTACCGTGCTGTCAAGATCAATGTGCAGTCCAGCGTTGTCGTTGGGCGCAATCTGGATAAAGATGTCGCCGGATTCGAGTGTTCCGGCCATTGCCGTTTTGATCTCCATTGTTTAGAGTTGAAAAACTGTTTAAATATTAATAAAAGTTCGTTAATGTCGTTAATTAGATGGCTGCTTAAAAAGCGCTCAAAATTAGATATTATTTTGTTACTGGCAAAATATTTTAGCCACCTTTTTTTAACAGGGGAAAAATGGACGGAAATACCTTATTATGAGGGTGTTTGAAAACTTTAGTTTTCGTGCGATAAAAGTGAGGAATGGGGCATTTTGCCGCATTTTAGCTTTCGGTTTGTCAGTTTTGACGGGTTTTCATTTGGAATTTGTCGTTTGGGCACGAGTCGCCATGGTTGCGGCCGACGGCTGCCCTCAACGGGGAAACATGGCGAGCATGCGCCTCTTGAGTGGTGTCACATAGTAGCGGTGCACGACCCACGAGACAAGCAGCAACGCGCCCATCTGTATTATGAAATAGGGCACTGCCGGCGGCATGATGCCGCATGAATTGAATAGCGTCTTGATCAAGAAATAGGGGCTTACCTGCAGCAGATATATCTCGGCTCCGATGGTCGACAGCCGTGTGAAGGGCTTGAACTCGAGCAGGCGGCTGAGGAGACCATTGCAGCCACTGGTGAGGATAAAGGGGATGAACAGTGCGGCAATGGCCGGCGCGGCGGCACAGAAACCACGGTAGCAGTGCGTGTGCAGGTAGTTCTTGCCGATGTGGAACATGACCAGGAACAACACCACCGATGCCACCTCGATCGCTGTGGCCACTGTGGGGGTGATGCGTGACTTGAGCTCTTGCCACGAGACACACTGGGTGATGTTATAGATGGTGATGCCTGCGGCAAAATCCAGCAACCTGGCCACCGGGAATTGATAAATAAAGTAGTAGTGGTAAAGACCCAGCAGCGAGAGGGCCTCGACGGTGAACTGGACGACCAGCAGCGCGATGACCACCAGCACCTGCCACAGGACGGGAATCCGCCTTAATCCCCTCACCAGCAATGGTGCCATCAAGTAGAGGAAGAACAGGTCACAGATGTACCACGCTACCGCATTGGCACCAAAGAAGTATTCCGAGAAGGGGATCCACGAGTTGGTGAGCGTGAGATGGGCGAGAATGATCGATGGTGAAACGCCGCCACCCCATGCCACATGCATGGTGATGGCCCCCAGGAAAACGCCCAGCACATGCAGGGGGTAGAGCTTGGACAGCTTGTTCCACATGAACTTGAGGTGATCTCGCTTGCCATAGGAAGCGGTGAACTGGTGGTGCAGTGCGGTGAAGTAGCCGCTATAGACAAAGCAGAATGCCACACAGGCACTGTTCAGGAAGGATGGATCCTTGACCCAAAAGTGTCCGATAAACACCGTTATGATAGCAGCAAGCTGCAAGGTGTTGAGCGAGTGGATGTGCTTATTGTTGCTTGTTCCCATTGTGCTGGTGTGAATGCATTTCAATGCCGCAAAGATATATCATTTATTCCTATTGGACAACTACACCAGGGTCACATCTCGCCCTCGGCAGCCATTAGTCCTGGCGCATTGTCGTCGCACTGGGGGTAGGGGCGCGGCTGTGGTGCGGTTTTCTCGAGGATGATGCGGCTCAGGGCCAGGTCCAGTTCGTGCAAGGTGGCTTGTCGCTGCTTGGGAGCCAACTGACATTCCCAGATGACAATCACGTTCCACCCTGCTGCTTGCAGCAGAGCCATGTTGCGCTGGTCGCGACGGCGGTTGCGGGTGATTTTCTCTTGCCAGAATCGTGCATTGGTCACGGGGTGCCGCTTTTGGCAGTCATGACCGTGCCAGAAGCATCCGTTGACCAGGATGACCGTGCGCCACTTGCGCATCACGATGTCGGGGCAGCCGGGCAGTGACTTGACACAGAGCCTGTAGCGGTGGCCTTGACGCCACAGCCAGCGGCGCACCACCAGCTCGGGCTTGGTGTCGCGTCCCTTGATGCGGCTCATGCAGCGGTGACGCTGCTGCGGTGTCATTCTGTCGGCCATCTTGCCTGCAAAGTTAATGAAAATATTGCTCACTGGCACAAGGGACAGTTTTTTGTGAGAAAAAAGTCGGTCAGTTAGGTGATGTGGCAAAAATAGTTGTATCTTTACACTCCCAAACAACATCAAGGATCATGAAATTCAGCGAAGTTTTAGGAAATGAGCAGGCTATTGGGCAGATCAGGCGCATGATAGATGCCGATCGCCTGCCCCATGCGTTGTTACTCTATGGTGAGCCGGGTGTGCCCAAGTTGGGCATTGCCATGGCGGCCGCGCAGTACCTGCATTGCCGCAACCACATCGACGGCGACTCGTGCGGCGAGTGCCCCATGTGCCGTCAGCACCAGTCGTTCAACCAGGTGGATACCCACTACAGCTACCCGTTCACCAACCGCAAGGGGGACAGCAACAGCCCCTGCGAGGCCAGTGACTACATCGACGAGTGGCGGGAGTTTGTCTCCAAGTATCCTGTCGAGGATTATCAGGCTTGGTTGGGTTTGCTCAAGAATGATAATGCCCAGCCACAGATTTTTGTGCGCGAGGCCGACAGCATCATGCGCAAGATGACCCTGAGTGCCTACACTGCCAAGTACAAGGTGCTGATCATGTGGCTCCCCGAGAAACTCAAGGACGAGGCGGCCAACAAGCTGCTCAAGCTCATCGAGGAACCCTATGACGACTGCAAGTTCATCCTTGTGAGTGATAACGAGAAGGGCATCTTGGGGACTATACTGTCTCGATGCCAGCGCATCGAGTTGCGCAAACCCTCCACTCCGCTGGTGGCGCAGTACCTCGCCAATCGATATGGCATGGACATGCAAGACGCGATGGCACTGGCGGCACCGGCCGATGGCAACGTCATCATGGCCGAGCGCATGGTGCAGACGGGCAGCGAGTTTCATGAGTTCCGGGATCGCTTCATCGAGCTGATGCGCCTGTCCTATCAGCACGACCTTGCCAAACTCAAGGAGTGGAGCGAGACTATTGCCGAGATGAAGCGTGAGAAGTCTCGACGGTTTTTGGCCTATGCGGTGCGCCAGGTGCGGGAGAACTTCATCTACAACCTGCACAATCCCTCACTCAACTATCTCACTCGTGAGGAAGAGGCGTTTTCGACGCGTTTCTCTCCTTTTATCAACGAGCGCAATGTGGAGGGTATCACTCGTGAACTCGAGCGGGCCAGTGCCGACATCGCTGGCAATGCCAATGCCAAGATTGTGTTGTTTGACCTCAGCATTCGGCTGTCGATACTTATTAGGAAGTAGGCTTTAGGCTTTAGGTTTTAGGCTTTTGACAATTAGCAGTTAACACGTGATTATTAGATAATGGATAATACCCCCTTCTTGTGGCAGGTCGCACGTCATTATGCTGGCGTTGAGGAACTTGAGGATTACTGTTTTGTCTTCCCCAATCGTCGCAGCGGGCAGTTTTTTGCCCATTACCTGCAGCGGTTGCTGTTGAGCTCGGCTGGTGCAAGCCGCCCTCATCTCATGCCCCGTGTGACGTCGATCAATGAACTGGTTGCCGAGCTGACGGGAACCGTTGCCGCTACCGATATCGAGATGATGTTTGCCCTCTATGACGCCTATTGTGCCGCCATGGGTGATGCCGCCCAGGAGTTTGACAAGTTTATCTATTGGGCGCATCTCATCATCGGCGACTTTAATGACATCGACAAGTCGCTGGCCGATGCCGATGAGATCTACAAGAACTTGAGTGACCTGCACGGATTGAGCAGTAACTATCTCTCGCCCGAAGTGCAGGAAAAGGTCGAGAAACTGTTTGGTGACAGTCTGTTCACCGCTTTCTTTGATACCTCTGCCGATGCCGACCTGTGGCAACATCGGGCAGCCACTGCCGCTGCCGGCGGTGATGGCGATGACAGGGTTAAGCAGGAATTCATGAGCCTGTGGAATGCCCTTGCTCTCATCTATCATCACTATCATGATGAGCTCCAACGCCGGGGACTGGTCTCTCCTGGCATGCAATTGCGACTTGCCGCAACGGGCAAGACAAGGCCACTGCTCAACAGCCGCTTGGTCATGGTAGGATTTGGCGTGTTGTCGGCTGCCGAGGTCAAGTTGTTTGACCATTTCAAGCAAGAGGGTAAGGCCGACTACTGGTGGGATAATGCCGGGGTGAAGGCCTTGCTTGACAAGGCTCCGCACGATCCTGGCGCTTTGCTCATCGATGGCTATTGCAAGCGCTTTGGCGCAATGGACATCACGCCCATCTCGGATGTTACGCCCGACATCCGTGTGGTGGCAATACCGTCGGGAGTGGGACAGGCCAAAATCGCCTTCGATGAGTTGGCCCTCATGCGTGCCGATGGCGCACAAGGGCCAATGGGCATCGACACGGCAATCGTCTTGCCCGACGAGGGGTTGCTCGTGCCGTTATTGCACTCGGTGCATGGAGTGCAGCACCTCAATGTGACGCTGGGCTACCCGTTGCGTGCATCGGGCATCGTTTCGCTCATGCACATCGTGGCGCGCATGCACAGCCAGGCAAGCCTCGAGGGCGGCATCTGGACCTATTATCGAGATGATGTGTACGACATCCTGTCCCATCCCCTCATCAAAACGCATTTCACCCACGAGGCAATTACCATGAAGGCTCAACTCATGCGCACCAATCGCTTCAGGATTCCCGCACGCGAACTGCTGACCTTGAGTTTCGGCACATTGTTTGAGCCGGCAATGGACAGCACCAAGCAGGTCGATGGGAGGCAGTTGCAGGCTGATTATCTGGATCAGTTGCTGGCCTTCGCTGAGCTGCTGATGGACAAAATGTCGCTGCCCATCAACGATGATACCCACGATGAGAAAACCGGGCAAAGCGATGTGGAGTTGCCGCTGCAGCAGGCCTTCCTGGTGATGTATATCGACGTGCTGCACCAGCTCAAGCGATCTTTGCAGCAATGCGGGCAGGCCTTACAGCACAACTCGCTGTTTTTCCTCATCGACCGACTCACGGCAACGGCGGTGGTACCCTTCACGGGGGAGCCGTTGCAGGGGGTGCAGGTCATGGGACTGCTCGAGACGCGCAACCTGGACTTCAACAATCTGGTGATCCTCTCGATGAACGAGCGCGTGTTTCCGCGTCGCCGCAGCATCAACTCCTTTATCCCCAACTACATCCGTCGGGCTCATGGCATGTCCACTATCGAGCAGCAGGAGGCAATTGTGGCGTTCAACTTCTACCGCCTGCTCAACCGTTCGGCCCACGTGTCGCTGGTCTATGACTCGAGCACCCAAGCCACTGGATCGAGTGAGCCCTCACGTTACATCACGCAGCTCGAGAAGATCTACGGCAAGCCGTTGACCCATGTCGAGCTCAATCCGGTGGTTCAGACCTCTTCACCCATCAGCATTCAGGTACCTAATGGCGGTGGATCGTTGCGAGATGCCTACCTGCGCGACCCGCAGCAGGGTGGCAAGTGCTTGTCGGCAAGTGCAATCAACAAGTTCATCAACTGTCCCGTGGCTTTCTATCTGCACTATGTGCAAGGCCTCAACGATGACAACGAGGTGAGCGACTTTATGGACTATGGCACCTTTGGCACCATCGTCCATGACACCCTGGGGGATTGCTATGACTGCGAGCCGTTGCGGCAACGTGGCAAAGTGGTGGATGCCGACTACATCGACTGGTATCGGGCCAATAGGCTTGACAAGGTGATTGAGCGCAACATCAAGCGCACCTATCTGCATGTGCCCGATGACGAGTTGGATCACAACGTCAAGCCCCTGAATGGCGAGGCTCGGATGCTTGTCGACCCCATCAAGAGCTATGTCAAGTTTGTGCTCGACTACGATAAGGATTTGATTGCGGCCTCTGGGCCGTTTACCGTGCTCGAGTGTGAGCAGACCCATGTGCTGCCAGCCATGCCCATTGGCGGCGAGGCATTCAACTTTACCTATAAGCCCGACCGCATCGACCGTCTGAGCGATGGCATGGTTCGCATCGTCGACTACAAGACCGGCAGCGACCCCACCGACTTTGCGACCATCGATGACCTGTTTGCTCCCGTCAAGGCTTCCACGGTTCGTCGCAAGGCCATCCTGCAGCTGTTCCTCTACAGCTATGCCTATCTGTGTGAATTTAAGGACATGGAAAGGGTGCAGCCTGTCATCTACAAGCTGTCGGCGATGGAAAAGAGTGGGGTGACGCTCAAGAATGCTGGCCAGTATGTGTTCTCACTCGATGATGATATCGCCCGAGAGTTCATCTCAAGAATGGCCATGACTGTCAAGGCTCTCTATATGGACGACTTTGAGCAGGCTCCCGAGGGCGACCACGCCTGTGATTACTGCCGCTTCATCGACTTCTGCCGCCGCACTCCCCGCAAGCGCGACTAAACAACTCTGTTGACGGTGCTATGGGTTGGTTGCGGTTGAGTCGCTATTGTGGCTCCATTGCTCGTGCAGAAACTTGATTTTGTCCCTAAACTTGGGCTTGAAATATTGTTCACTATATGACTTGATGTCGGGAAACCAAATGTAATTCTCAGGCCAGCGCATCCGGTCGGTGACCGAAGCCTGCTGTATCCTGTCGACCAAGCTATCGATATACTGTTCCATGTCCTCGAACTGTGAGGGATAAAACCGGTTCCAATGCTCCCTGACTGCCGCTTGAAAACTGGGATAAGTGACCAATTGGTTCAGCCAGTGAGGGGCAAACGGCGTGTTCTCATAGATGAAGCATGGCTCCGCGAGCTCGGGACGGCCAAACGAGCAGCCGAAGTCCCAGACGGGGCCAAACAAGAGCTTGGTGCTGTCGCCGCGATGCTTGTGGAGGTACAGGCTATTGGTAAAGGATTCTATCTCATCGGTGACCTCATTGACTATATAGTAACAAGCGAGGGTGTCGATGTCGATGTAATCTTCCCAGTCTCCATCACCATAGATGGCTTTGTCGGTGTTTGTTATAAAATCATAGATATAGTTATACTGCACCGGTGACAGGCTGTCGGGACTATGGTAATTCACGCCTATCCAGTCTCCATTGCCCTCCTGAAAAATGAAACTGTTCTGTTCGGGGCGATTATCGATTTCCAGGAGCCATCCACCGGTAGCAAGACTCTCGTCCTCCTCGCCGTTGGCCTGTTCAATGATGTCAACGCGGTTCTTGCTAACCCTGATTTTCTCGGTGAGGAAGTATAGTCCGATGTACTGGCCGTTAAGCACCACCTCGACGGGCGCTTGGGCGGGTGTGTAAGCCAGACCTATGCGTCGGCTTATCTCAAAGCCCGTTGCATTGGTGCAGTGGTCATTGGCCAGTAGGCAAAAGTGTCGGTTGCTCTTCATGCCCAAGATGGCCTGTTTGTTATCAAATTTGATTCTAAAAGATTTCTTGCTCAGGTGATCCCATGAGTAGTTGCCGCGGCCTTTGATGAGCATTCCCAATGGCTGTTGCCTTGACCCCAAGCTTTTAACATTCTCCACTCCGTTGGCCTCAAGCCACCAGTCGGCGTGCAGGTAATCATCCTTGTCCTTGCTGGTAATGTTGCGGTAGCCCTCGGTGTTGATAAACATCACAGGCAACGTGCCCGAATAGGAAGGCATGGGCGGCAGTCCCCCCCCCTATGTAATTATTTAGAACACAGTCAATTATGGCGTTGATGTCGGATAAGTTGATCTCGTGATCACCATTAATGTCTTGGTCAAAGGTGTAAAACGAGTGGTAGGCTGTGTTGGACAAAACGCTCGCAATTAATGCATTGATGTCGGCAATGTTCACCTCCCAGTCACAATTCACGTCACCACGGGATCTCAACCCTTCTTGTGCCGACAGTTGTAACAGGTGGCTGATTATGGTTAATGCTATGAGTAGCCTTTTCATTGGACCTTAATGTCGTGTGGATTAACTTTATTGTGGCAGTTGTAGATCAATTGTTGTTATCATGGTTGTGCTGGCGGGCGATGTCCTGGTTGAGGCGTTCCTCGTCCTCTTGGGTCCACAGGGGATTGTCCTCGTCGTCCCAGTCGAAGGCATCGTCGATGGGCGTGGGGTCATCGAAGCCAAAAAAGGCTTCGTCTGTGAAGTCCTGCAGCTCGCGGCCTTCCTTCTTGGTCGGGCGGCCCATGCCGCGCTGGCGGTTGACAAAGCCGTCGATCTTGACCATCTCCAACAGGCGCAACTGGTCGGCACTGGTGACGTTCTTCAGGTATTGGGGCACGAGTTTGGCACCCACGCGGTTGTTGAGCAGCGCAAGGACCTCAAAGGAGTAGGTCACAGGCGGCTTGCGCACGTCGATGCGGTCGCCCACCTTGATGCCGTGTGACGGCTTGACGGGCATGCCGCCCATGGTCACGCGCCCCAGCTTGCACGCTGTGGTGGCGATAGTGCGTGTCTTGAACACGCGTGTGGCCCACAGCCACTTGTCGATTCTCACTTCCTTCATTGCACAGTAATCGATTTCTAACCTAAACCCTAAAGCCTACTTATTATTATAATTATTCATGGCAAAGCTCACACCCGACAGGCAGAAGGCCTTGATGGCTTCCACGGCGACCTTGGCCCGCTCGGGCAGGGCGGCCCGCTCCTCGGGTGTGGGGTAGCCCAACACATAATCTACCTGGGCTCCGGGCGGGAAATCGTTGCCGATGCCGAAGCGCAGCCTCGCCCATTGCTGGCTATTGAGCATCTCATTGATGCTCTTCAGGCCATTGTGGCCCCCGTCAGCCCCCTTGGGGCGGATGCGGATGTGCCCAAAGGGCAGTGCGATGTCGTCGACAATGACCAGCAGGTGGTCCATCTCGATGTGCTCCTTGATCATCCAGTAGCGCACGGCCTCGCCACTCAGGTTCATGTAGGTAGACGGCTTCAACAACACAAGCTGCTGGTTCTTGAGGCGCATCTCGGCCACCGCGCCATAACGCTGTGTCGTGAAAACAATATTGGATGCCTCGGCGAGTGCATCCAATATTGTGAAACCTATGTTGTGGCGGGTACCCTGGTACTCTGCACCAATGTTCCCCAGACCGACAATGAGATACTTCATAGGGTTTGTAGTTGTTGTGATTGTTGATTGTGTGCAGCAAGCGAGTTGCCGCACAGGCCTCAGTGTTACTCAGCAGCCTCGCCATCGGCAGCCTCGCCATCCTCGGTAGCTGCGGCAGCAGCCGAGTTGCGGGTGGCACGAACGCCAGCAATCACCAGATCCTTAGCGCTAACGAGCTCGATGTTGTCGAACTGGCAGTCGCGCACCTTGATGGTCTTGCCAATCTCCAGCTTGTCCACGTTGAGCATGATGGTCTCGGGAATGTCCTTGTACAGGCCCTTAACCTTCACCTTCTTCATGCTCAGGTAGAGCTTACCACCAGCCTTCACACCCACAGCGTGGCCCTCGAGATGCACGGGGATCTCAACGACAACGGGCTTGTCCTCGCTCACCTCCATGAGGTCGATGTGGAGAACAGCATCGCTAACGGGATGGAACTGCAGGTCCTTGAGGACAGCCTTGCGGGTCTGGCCATCATAGGTGAGGTCGATAACACACACGTCGGTGCTGTAGATGAGCTTGCGCACGTCGGCAAAGTTCACTACCAGGTCGGTGGTGATGATGCCCTTGCCGTCACGGCCAACGGGCACGACCTTCTCACCAGCGAGCAGCTTGCCGCTGTAGTTACCGTCCTTGTCAAGCTCAACGAGCTTGCCACCATTCAGGACAACGGGAATCTTGTTCTCCTTGCGGAGGGCCTTGGCGGCCTTCTTGCCGAGGTCGGTACGAGCCTCTGCGTTCAATTGATAAGTCTTCATTGTTAATTGGTTGTGTTACTCAAAATTAAAGTGGTTGGTTTGTAAAAACGCTTCCTTTAATCTCCCATCACACTGGAAAACTTGAAAAAAGCGCGGCAAAGTTACAACATTTTTTTCAATCGGCAATGCCAATTCCCTAAAAAACTGCAAATCACACCCAGCGTGGAACTCTCGCAAGCATTGAATCCTCGGAGCCCCTTGGAGTCCTGGGAGTTCTCGCAGCGCGTCTGAAAAATTGATGCCAGCGACCGCGGGGCGCTGGCATCAAATGGATATCTCGTTGTGAGAAATCAATCAGTCAACGTTGAGGTTGACGCGCTTCAGGTCGATGGCCTTGAGGTCCTTGTCGGCTGCAGCGAGGAACTGTGCAACAGTCTCCTTGTTCTCGCCGGCCTCGTAGACCTGCTCCATCAGGACGTTCTCCTGATAGAACTTGTTGAGGCGACCCTGAGCGATGTTCTGGATCATCTGCTCGGGCATGTTGGCCTCCTTCTGCTTGGCGGTCTCGTCCATGAGCTTGAGTGCCTCGGCAACCTGCTCCTCGGTCATGTAACCCTTGCGGATGGCCTCGTCGCGGTGCTCCTCGGTAGCGCAGTAGTAGGGGTTGAAACCGGCCTTCTTGAGGGCGTTCTCAACGGCCTTGCTCACCTGCTCGGCGCGGGTCTTGTCAACAGCCATGCGCAGCTCCTCGTCGATGGTCTCTTGAGGAATCTGCTCGCGGGTGGCCTTGATGGGGTTCATCGAGGCAACCTGCATGGCAATAGCCTTGGCAACGTCCTCGGCCACATTCTCCTGGTTGAAGGCAACAGCTGCTGCCAGCATACCATTGAAGTGGTTGTACACGACGGTCGAGGGGGCATCCAGGCACTCATAGGCGCCCAATTCCATCTTCTCGCCAGTGATACCGCTTAGTGCGGTGATCTGCTCGCTGACGCTCTTGCCGTCCATCTGCAGGGCGTTGAGCTCGTCCAGGTTTGCGGGCTTCTGAGCCATAGCAAGGTCCAGGATAGCCTTGGCGAGGGTGACAAACTTCTCGTTCTTGGCAACAAAGTCGGTTTCACACTTGAGGGCGATGATGGCAGCGAACTTGCCGTCGGTCTTGCCGATGGCGATGCCCTGAGCTGCCTGACGGTCTTCACGCTTGGCGGCGATGGCCTGTCCGCGCTTGCGGATCAGCTCCATAGCCTTGGTGATGTCGTTGTCGCTCTCGATGAGAGCCTTCTTGCAGTCGCTCAAGCCTGCGCCGGTCATGTCGCGCAGTTTCTTGATGTCATTGATGGTTACAGCCATAATTCTGTTGTTGTAAACTAAATTGGTTAGTTGTTATTGATTGGAATTATTCCTCTGCTTTGGGGGCCTCCTCGTCGGCCTTCGGGGCCTCCTCGGTGGTGGCGGCAGGACGACGAACGCGCTGGCGACGGGGCTTGGGTGCATCCTTTGCCTCCTCGGCATCGCCCTCGGCATCCTTGTTGTCGATCTGCTCAACCTTGCGCTCCTCAAGACCCTCCTTGATGGCCTCGCAAACGGTAGCCAGGATGATGTCGATTGACTTGCTGGCGTCGTCGTTGGCGGGGATTACAAAGTCTACGTTGGAGGGGTCACTGTTGGTGTCCACGATGCCAAACACGGGGATACCCAGACGGTTGGCCTCGGCAACAGCGATGTGCTCCTTGTGAACGTCGATGACAAACAGGGCGCTGGGAAGACGGTTCAGGTTCTTGATCGAACCCAAGTTCTTCTCGAGCTTAGCGCGCTGGCGGCTCAACTGCAGCTTCTCGCGCTTGGACATGTTGGCCATCGTGCCGTCGGTCTCCATCTTGTCGATGGTGTCCATCTTCTTCACAGCCTTGCGGATGGTGGTGAAGTTGGTGAGCATACCGCCCGGCCAACGCTCGATCACATAGGGCATATCAACGCTCATGGCACGCTCGCGGGTCACGTCCTTGGCCTGCTTCTTGGTGGCAACAAACAGGATGCGCTTGCCGCTCTTGGCGATGTTCTTCAGCGCGTTTGCTGCCTCTTCCAGCTTAGCGCTGGTCTTGTATAAGTCGATGATGTGGATACCGTTACGCTCCATGAAGATGTAGGGCGCCATTGCGGGGTTCCATTTGCGTTTCAGGTGACCAAAGTGGCAAGTAGCCTCAAGCAGTTGGTCAAAATTAGGTGTCTGCATTGTTGTTTTTTGTTTTTTAATAAATTGTTTACTTTCGACTAAATCAATCGCATAGTAGCCACCGCAGTTCCCAGTGTGAGTCTATGCGATTTGGATACTAAACTCTTCAATAAGCGTACCCCAACTCGTGGGATTATGCTTATTATATAATGTAGAGCAAGCATCGGCCACGGCAACTTGCCGTGAAGCCTCGTCATGCGGCGATTAGCGCTTGCTGAACTGGAATCTCTTGCGGGCCTTGGGCTGACCGGGTTTCTTGCGCTCCACAGCACGCGGGTCGCGGGTCATGAAACCCTCCTTGCGCAGTGCGCTCTTGTCCTCGGGGTTGATCTTAACCAGGGCGCGGGCAATAGCCAGGCGCAGGGCCTCGGCCTGTCCCTTGTAACCACCACCAACGAGGTTAACCTTGATGTCATACTTCTCGGCAACATCCAGCGTGCTAAGCGGCTGCTTAACGATGTATTGCAGGATGGGGTTGGGGAAGTAGTCTGCCAACGGGCGTTTGTTCACTGTGATCTCGCCATTGCCTTCCTTCACAAACACGCGAGCGATAGCGGCTTTGCGGCGACCTACTGCATTAATCTGTTCCATGCTTCTTATTTCAGTTTGTTGATGTCAATAACTTTGGGATTCTGTGCCTCGTGGGGATGCTCGGGGCCGTTGTAAACGTGAACGTTCTTCAACAGCTTGGCGCCCAGACGGTTCTTGGGCAGCATGCCCTTGATCACTTGCATGTACAGGGGGTGCATTCCCTTGCGCAGGTCTTTCTTCTTCTCACTCTTGGCCTGGAGCAGAGCGGGCGTCGAGAAACGCTGGCCACCGGGATAGCCGGTGTAGCGAACATACTGGTGCTCGGTCCACTTCTTGCCGGTCATCTTGCACTTGTCGGCATTGATGATGATCACATTGTCACCGCAGTCAACGTGCGGGGTGTAGTTGGTCTTGTACTTGCCGCGCAGCAGCTTTGCCACCTTGGAGCACAAGCGACCCAGGATCTGGTCGGTAGCATCCACTACCACCCATTCCTTTTGTACGGTTTCGGCGTTAGCCGAAATGGTTTTGTAACTTAAAGTATCCACTTTTTAAATTCCTAATTAATAGTTAGTTAATTGCCCAAGCAACACCCTGCGGAACGGCCAAATTCCACAAGACATTGCCATAACAGGCTATTACTTTGATAATAATCGGCGCGCAAAGGTACTGCTTTTCATTTTCATGGCCAAACTTTTTCTACTTGATTTCCCCCTTAGCAATTGAAATTCCCTTGAAATTTTGTTATAATTAACATTTGATATGGATTTTTAACAAATCAAAGTCAAGGTGGAACCCTGATTCATGGGACACAATGCTGCTGCGAGGCAGTGATTACTGCGAGCAGATGAAGGCAGCCAGGTCGTTGAGGCGGTTGCACTGGTCGCGGGTGATGGTGCGGCGGTCGCTGTGGTAGGGCCACGGGGCAACCAGCAGCACCTGGCCGCTGGCGCAGGCATTGAACATCTCCCCGCCGGGTTTCCAAAACGGGGAAAAGCCATTCTCGAGCAATTGGATAAAGGGGAACCCTGCCTCTTGTATCATATCCATCACATCTTTCTCACCCTGGCTGATGCGGGGCGACACGAGCACAGCGCCACGTTGAGCCATCATCAGGAAACGGGCGATTGTGTGTTCTTTCTCTTCCTCGGTCATGTCGCGATGGCACTTCACGGCCACTTTGTTAGGGCTGTCGAGCAGGAAGCGGTTGCCCATGACAGTGACACTCTGGTTGCCAATCATCACCTCCTGTTGCGTTCTGAACAGCTCGGGATGGTTGCGCTTGGTCCACAGGCGGCGAGGATTGTCTTGCAGGTACTTGAACATGGCATTGAGTTGTCCACGGCCTTGCAGGATGCGGTCGTTGTAGCCCTCTTCCCACAGGGGGTGTAACGACAATTCTTTGGCGACCCTGTTGCAGCCCACCTTGAAGCCGTTGATCACGTGCCCCATGTGGCGTGGCAGCCGTTCGGTGACCTGGATGATGCCATGCAGGTGGTCGGGCATGAGTTGCAGAGCGAGTAACCTGATCTGGGGATAGACTTGGGGAATTTCGCGCCAGCAGGCGGCGATGCGTTCCCCAAGGGGTGAGGGATTGAACCAGGGCTGGGGATGGCGCTCGTCAGGAGGACTGACGGTGCCCAGTAGAGGCCGTCGTCCCTTGATGGCGAGCGTGATCATGTAGATGCAGGGCGACTGGTAATCGTGGTGATCGTGCCGCCGCTTCATCGACTGGTGCCGTCCCAGGTCTGGATGGGCGGCCAGCCAGCGCTTCTTGTTCTCGCACAGTGCCATGGCTTTACTTAATTATAACCGGGGCAGAGCCCCGGCCCACGGGACAGCCTGCACGGTGCTTTGCGAGGGGGCGGCAGTCTTGTCTCGTGGGCCAGGGCTCTGCCCTGGTGTGTGGATATTATTTCTCGACGCGGATGCGGGCATCGACGGCGGTGACGTGGTCGGGGCCGGCCAGCAGAGGGTTGATGTCCATCTCCTTGATCTCGGGAGCGTAGTGCAGCATGGTCGAGAGGCGGCAGATGATCTTCACATAGGTAGCCTCGTCAAGACCTTGCTTGCCGCGGGTGCCCTGGATGATCTTGTAACCCTTGAGGGAGCGCACCATGTGCTCGGCCTCGGGCTGTGACAGCGGGGCCAGACCAAACTGCACGTCCTTCAGCACCTCGACAAAGATGCCGCCCAGGCCGCACAGCACATTGTGACCGAAGGTCTTCTCGTACTTGGCGCCGATGAACAGCTCGGTGCCGCTGATCATCTTCTGGATCATCACGGCAGTGGCGTCGGGAATCTGCATCATGCGGTCAAACTCGGCCTCGAGTTGTGCGTCGTCCTTGACGTTGAGCGTCACGCCGCCCACGTCGCTCTTGTGTACGGGACCGACGACCTTGACCACGATGGGATAACCCATCTCGCGGGCTGCGGCGACGAGCTCGTCGCGGTTGCTGGACACCTTCTCGGGAACGACGGGGATGGCAGCAGCCTGCAACAGGGCGCGCACGTCGTCGGGAGCAATGTATCCATCCTCCTTGATGCCGTCGATAATGGCGCGCACGGCCTTGACGTCAACCTCGGGGCACAGGCTATCGGCTGGCGCAGGCTTGGGCGTGTCGTGTACGCGCACGAGTGCCTCGGCCAGAGCCACCTCGTCAGCAAAGTTGACATGGCCCTTGTCGATAAACTCCTTCACCTCGCGGCCGGCAATGTTGAGGCATGGCAGCACGGGGAAGATGGGCTTCTTGCAGGTGAGCATCTTCTCGTGCAGCACGGCATAGGCATCGTCGCAGGGTACCAGACCCGGTGTGCCAAAGATCACCACGATGGCATCCACGTTATCATATCGTTTCTCGCAGAAGTCGATGCAGATGCCCAGGTGCTCAGGAGTGCCCGTGGCCAGGAAGTCGATGGGGTTGGCCACCGATGAGCCGGGATAGAGCTGAGCCTTCAATTCCTCGCCAATCTTGGCATCGAGCATGGGCACATTCATGCCGCCCTTGCTCAGGGCATCGGTCAGCATCACGCCAGGGCCGCCGGCATGGGTCACGATGGCGACATTCTTGCCGGTCATCTCGGGCAGGGTGAGCACACAGCCGATGGTTGTCAGCTGGTCGCGCGAGTAGCAGCGCACGATACCTGCCTTGCGGAACAGGGCATCGACGGCGGTGTCGCTCGAGGCGATGGCACCCGTGTGGCTCGAGGCGGCGCGGCTACCGCTCTCGCTCGAACCCGACTTGACGGCAGCGATGCGGCAACCCTTGTTGATGAGCGAGCGGGCATGCTTGAGCAGGCGATCGGGGTGGGAGATGTTCTCGATATAGAGCAGCTTCACCTTGCTGTCGTGCTCGGGGTCAAAGTGCTCGTCCATGTATTCCAGCACGTCCTCGATACCAATCTGCTTGCCGTTGCCGATCGACCACACGCTGTTGAATTGCAGGCCCTTGCTCACGCCACTGTCGATGATGAACACGGCGGTGGCTCCCGAGCCGCTGATGAAGTCGGCACCCTTGGGACTCAAGGCCGGGATGGGCAGCGTGAACACGCTGTGGTGGTTGGTCGTCAGCAGGCCGATGCAGTTGGGGCCGATCAGGGCGGCACCATACTTCTCGCAGGTGTCCAGGATGTGCTGCTCGAGCAAGGCACCCTCGTGGGTCTCCTCGCCAAAGCCCGCGCTGATGATGATGAACGCGCGCACGCCCTTGTGTTCGGTCAGGTAGTCAACATACTCGGGGCAGTACTTAGCTGCAACGACCAGGATGGCCAGGTCGCAGTTGGGCAGGTCCTTCATGTCGTGATGGGCCTTGATGCCTTGCACCACGTCCTCCTTGGGGTTGAGGATGTACAGGTCGCCCTTGAAGCCGCCCTGCTTGAGGTTGCGCACGATGGCTCCACCGGGTTTGCTCTCGTTGTTGCTGCCGCCAATGACGACAATACTCTTGGGATTCAGTAATTGCTGGTTAATCATTTTTTCTTGATAAAAAGTGATAAGGTTTATATGTTAATTATGTGATTTTGCCGCAAAGGTACACAAAATTATCCAATAACCAGCAAGCGCGCATCCCGATAATTAAAAATGTGGAAGGGCTGTCGTTATTTCCCGTTAAAATCGGATCACAAGTGACTACGTTATGCAATATACCGCGCTATCATGCGTTATAATAACAAAATGATTTATTAACTTTCACCCTTAACTCGTAAAAAGTATCAATATGAGGAATCGCATTTTATTATTTCTAACATCTCTGATCTTACTGAAAGTAACTCCAGTGTCGGCTCAACAAGCAACTTGCCAGCCCGAAGTCATGGAAACCGTCGAACTGGTAAGCATACTTGCCCGTACCGCAGGTTTTGAGGAGTACAACATGGATATGGGTGGCCAGTACACCAAGGATACTGAGGCATGGTTCGCCCCTTACAAGAACCATCCGACGGTCAGTTATTTCCAGAACTTGAGAGAAAACTATGGCATTGCCTATAACGCGCCAGCTGGCTTAGCGGTTAACCTTGATACAGAAAGTGGCAGAATCAAGATGGTGGGCAAGAAGGAACAACTTGATAGCAGGTGGTTTGACGTTGACCTTGACGATTGTGTCGCTCGTCTTAACCAGTTCTATACCGACACCCGCTTCCACGAGTTCTTCCAGCAGCACCAGGCCTTCTATGACGATGTGTTGCAACAGTATCAGACTCATGTGATGAAGTATTTCAATCAGGACTGGTATTCCCGCTTTTACGGGACTGAGCCTGGTGAGAGATTCCGTCTCATCATCGGATTTACCAATGGTGGAAGTAATTATGGTGCCACAAGGCAGATTCCCGGACAACCTAAGGAGAGTTTTTCAATCTGCGGCTACTGGACCCACACGCAGATGGGTAGCGTGGTGGATCCCAAGAATGCGAGACAACATGCCGCACCAACCCTTATCCATGAGTTTAACCATGCTTTTGTTAACCCCTTGCAGGAAATCGCGAAGAATGCCGCTATATTGGGCGATATACCCCAACGGTTGTTACAGCAGGATTTTAATATCATGAGCCAGCAAGCTTATCCAGAACCTAAGACCGTCTTTAACGAGAGCGTCGTGCGTGCAGCCACGGTTATCTACATGATGGAAAATGATTATACTGCCGATGAGGTGGAGGCAGAGTTGATGGGTCACATGATGCGAGGTTTCAAGTGGATGCCCGAACTTGTTGCTGCCTTGCGTGACTACACCTGCCGCCGTAACAAGTATCCCACTCTCGGTGACTATTACCCACAGATTGCCAATGTGTTGAAGAAATATCTTGATGCTGAAGATGAGAAGATGGATAAAGCCCTGGCTTTCAAGCAGTCCACCAGTAAACCGAGTGCATCGGCTTCTCAATTGAAGGCCGAAGCCATGGAAACTGTCGAGTTGTTGGGCGTTCTCTCTCGCGTGGCTGGTTATCAGGAATACAACACGATGGAGGGCAACCAGTATATCCAGGATATCGATAAATGGTTTGAGCCTTACAAGCAGCTTCCTGTCATCGAGTATTATCAGGAGCTGAGGCAACAATACGGCATCGCCTATGATGCACCCATGAGCCTGGCAGTGCGCCTGGCTGTCGAGAATGGCAAGATTGTCAAACTCGGGGAGGTGGCAGGCGACACGGGCTTGGATAGCCGTTGGCATCAGGCGGATGTCAATGAGTTTCTGGGCCTCCTCAACCAGTTCTATGCTGAAACACATTTCCATGAGTTCTTCCAGCAGCATCAGTCGTTCTATCAAGAGGCGCTCAAGGCATTCAACCTTGAGGTGATGCCATACGTTCGCCCCGAGTGGTTTGCCGACTTTTATGGCAAACCGTCAAGCAGCCTACAAAAGGTCGTTATGGGCTTCGCTACACGCAATGGTGGAGCCTATGGTACGGTTCGCCATCTGGAGGGTCAACCTCGGGAGAAATGCCCTGTAATCGGCTACTACGGCTTTGACCGGATGCCTCAAATCCCTGAGGGGAAGAGAGAAACAATAGCCAACATGGTCACTGGTATGCTTGGTGGTTTGGATGATCAATCATCGGCTGATAAAGATAAAAACTTGGATTTACTTAATGAGATTGGAACAAGATTGTTAAGCGTTAACCCGATGCTGGGTTACAATTATGGTTTCAGTGACGGTCTGGCCATGATAAACTCAAGCATTGAGAAGGCTGCCGAGATTGTTTTTATGATTGAAAACGGAAGCCCAGTCCAGCATGTGAATCAACAGCTCTCAAGGGATGTTTCATCGGGCTTCACCTGGATGCCCCAGCTGGTCATCGCCTTGCGTGACTACACCAGCCGCCGCAACAAGTATAAGACGATCAACGATTTCTATCCCCAACTCGCCAAGGTGTTGAACAAATACCTTGACAACGAGCAGAAACGCTTGGACAAAGCATTGAAATAAACTTCAATTGACATCAATCATTCACTGGAAAGGGGGCAGCCGTGTTTTGCCCCCTTTTCTTGACGATATTGGTCAAAAATTCTTAAAAATTTTGTGGACTACGGATTAATGTGTAACTTTGTGAGTTGAAAATACTTCTAATACAAAAATTTAAATAGATAATATTATCTAAACCTTATAATAATGAGAAAGTTACTGTTAGGTGACGAGGCAATCGCCCAAGGCGCGCTTGACGCTGGCCTGAGCGGTGTGTATGCCTATCCCGGTACTCCCTCGACCGAGATCACGGAGTACATTCAGAATTCAAAGTTAGCGGTGGAGCGCAATGTGCATCGCCGCTGGAGTAGTAACGAAAAGACGGCTATGGAGGCCGCCCTGGGCATGTCCTTTATGGGTAAGCGCGCCATGGTCTGCATGAAGCATGTGGGCCTGAATGTGTGCGCCGATCCGTTTGTGAACTCGGGCATGACTGGTGTCAATGGTGGTCTGGTGGTCCTGGTGGCCGATGATCCCTCGATGCACTCGTCGCAGGACGAGCAGGACAGCCGCTTCTATGGCAAGTTCGCCATGATTCCCACGCTGGAGCCCAGCACTCAGCAAGAGGCCTATGACATGATGGAGAAGGCCTTTGCTTTGAGTGAAGAGGTGTGCCTGCCCGTGCTCATGCGTGTCACCACGCGCATGGCCCACAGTCGCGCTGTGGTCGAGGTCAAGGACACTCCGCGCCCCGAGAACGAGTTGAACTATGACGCCAAGGCAACCCACTGGGTGTTGCTCCCTGGAAATGCCATCAAGCGCAACATCACTGTCACGGGTCAGCAGGCCGAGCTCGAGCAACGTGCTGTCGATAGCGAGTACAACAAGTATGTTGACGCTGCCGATCACTCGATGGGTATCATCGCTTCGGGTATCGCCTACAACTACCTGATGGAGTGTTACCCCGACGGATGCCCCTATCCCGTGCTCAAGATCAGCCAGTATCCCATGCCCAAGGAGCTCATCCGCCGCATGACCGCCGAGTGTGACGCCGTCCTCATTGCCGAGGAGGGACAGCCCTTCATCGAGGACCTCGTGCGTGGCGTGATGCCTGGCAATGCCGTCATCAAGGGACGACTCACCGGCGAGCTGCCCCGCACTGGCGAGCTCAGCCCCGATGCGCTCAAGCGCGCACTGGGCATCGAGGTGTGTGAGGGATATGATAGCTGCGAGGATGTCGCTCCGCGTCCCCCTGCACTGTGCCAGGGCTGCGGCCACCGCGACGTTTACACCGCCCTCAACGAGGTGCTGAAGGATTATCCCAATGCCCGCGTGTTTGGCGACATCGGTTGCTACACCCTGGGCTTCATGCCTCCCTTCAAGGCTATCCACTCGTGTGTTGACATGGGTGCCAGCATCACCATGGCCAAGGGTGCCAGCGATGCCGGCCAGTGGCCCGCCGTTGCCATCATCGGCGACTCGACATTCACCCACTCGGGAATGACGGGTCTGCTCGATGCCATCAACGAGAATGCCAACATCACCGTCATCATCAGCGATAACCTCACTACCGGTATGACCGGCGGTCAGGACTCGGCCGGTACCGGCAAGTTTGAGGACATCTGCCGTGGCCTGGGTCTGCCCGACGAGCACCTGCGCGTGGTCGTTCCACTGCCCAAGAATATGCCCGAAATCACGCGCATCATGCGTGAGGAGATTGAGTATCGCGGCACCAGCGTGATCATCCCGCGCCGCGAGTGCATGCAAACTTTACAACGTCATCTCAAACAAAAGAAAGCACAGGAGGCAAAGCAATGAAAACCGATATCATCCTTTGCGGCGTGGGAGGACAAGGTATCCTCTCGATTGCCACAGTCATTGGCGAAGCAGCCATGCATGAGAACCTTTATATCAAGCAGGCCGAGGTGCACGGCATGTCGCAACGTGGCGGTGACGTGCAGTCCAACCTGCGCATCAGCAGCAACCCCATCAACAGCGACTTGATCGCGTTGGGTTCGGCTGATGTGATTATCTCGATGGAGCCCATGGAGGCTTTGAGATACTTGCCCTTCCTGAACAAGGAGGGATGGATCATCACTTCGAGCAAGCCCTTTGTCAACATCCCCAACTATCCCGACGTGGACAAGGTGATGGCCGACCTGAACAAGGTGAAGAATGTCATCATCCTCGACATCGAGAAACTCGCTCAGGACAATGGAATTGGCCGCTCGGCCAACGTCATCCTGCTGGGTGCTGCACAGAAGGCCCTCGGCATCGAGTATGACAAGCTGGAGAATGCCATCCGCCGCGTCTTTGGCCGCAAGGGCGATGCCGTGGTCGATGCCAACCTTAAGGCCCTTGCCATCGGAAAGGAGGCCCAGCGATGAAGCCCACCCCCATTCCCCGCGAGGTCATCGACCGCGCAATCGAGGAGTATGGCATCATCGACTATGCCAACGCAACCATCCGTGAGGTGAAGGCTATCGCCGAGCGCGCCGAGCGCGAGTCGGGTCAGGAGTTCATCAAGATGGAGATGGGCATCCCCGGCCTGCCCGCTGCCCAGATTGGCGTCGAGGCCCAGATCAAGGCCTTGCAGAACGGCTGTGCGCGCCTCTATCCCGCCCTGCCCGGCGAGCCCATGATCAAGGATGCCACCTCGCGTTTCATCAAGGCGTTTATCGACGTCGACATTCCCGCCGAGTGCTGCATCCCCACTGTGGGATCGATGCAGGGAACCTTTGCCTCGCTGCTCACCATCACCCAGAGCAACAAGAAGAAGAACAAAGCCTTGTTTATCGACCCGGGTTTCCCCGTGCAGAAGCTCCAGCTCGAGATTCAGGACGTGCCCTATGAGACGTTCGACATCTATGAGTTCCGCGGTCCCAAGCTGCGTGCCAAGCTCGAGGAGTATATGTCCAAGGGCGATGTGTGCTGCCTGATCTACAGCAACCCCAACAACCCGGCATGGATCTGCCTGACCGATGATGAGCTTAGGGACATCGGCGAGCTGGCCACCAAGTATGACGTGATCGTGCTTGAGGACTTGGCCTACTTTGCCATGGACTTCCGCATCGACTTGAGCAAGCCCTTTGAACCGCCCTTCCAGCCCACAGTGGCCAAATATACCGACAACTACATCATGCACATCAGTGGCAGCAAGGCCTTCTCCTATGCTGGTGAGCGCATTGCGATGACCTGCATCAGCCCGGCCATCTTCAACCGCCACTATCCCGATCTGTCGGCACGCTACGACGGACTGCCCTTCGGTAAAGTGTTCATCACCCGCACACTCTATGCCCTGTCGTCGGGTACGAGCCACAGCGCACAGTATGCCTTGGCAGCCATCATGAATGCAGCCAGCAATGGCGAGTATGACTTCCGCGACGATGTCATCGTGTATGGCGAGCGCGCGCACAAGTTGAAGGAGATTTTCACGCGCCACAACTTCCGCATCGTTTACAGCATGGACATGGACAAGCCCATCGCCGACGGCTTCTACTTCACCATCGGTTACGGCAACATGACCAGCGGTGAGCTGGCACGCGAGTTGATGTACTACGGCGTGAGCGCCATTTGCCTGGCCACCACCGGATCGTGGCAGCAGGGATTGCGCGTCTGCACCTCGTTCATCCAGGATCACCAGTACGAAATCCTGGACAAGCGCATGGCCATCTTCGCCGAGAACAACCCAATTTAGTCTTTAGGTTTTAGGCATTATACATTGAGCAATGACTAATAACTAAAAACTATAAAAAGATACGTTAAGAAACTGTATTTCTGTAGAATATATATACACACACATCATTAAACCATGCAGGAGAGTCACCTCAATCGACTCTCCTGCATCATAATTCAAAGAAGCTGGAGATTACAGCTCACTGCTATCTTCATGCAAAAATTGAATGACAAATAATTTCAATTCTGTCAAATCATCTTGTATGACGCTCCATACAAGAGGCAGTGAAATTTGATAATAACCATGCACAAGCACGTGCCGCATCCTTACAATTTGTTTCCATTGTACTTGGGGGTGACTCTCTTTGAAATCAATAGATAGCATATAGGCTGCTTCTCCAATGATTTCAATACATTTCACCAGGGCGTATTAAAGAACTTTATCACCTTCATGTCATGTAAGGTTTTTCCATCGATAAACTCTTCCACGTTTAGGAGTTGCTCAAGCATGTGCTCCAAACGGCCTCGATCTCTAATTGGCTCTCTCATAAATTAGCATTTTATCCCTCTCAGCTGTGCGTTGAGCAAAAGGCAATAATTCTCCTTCCTCTACCAAGTCGACTTCTCTACCTAATAGCTTTTTCAAATCCAGAGCCATCCCAAAATATCGTAAGCCTATTTTCTGAGAGTAATCAAGCAGCACAAGAATATCTACATCGCTATCTGGAGTCTCTTCGCCACGTGCAAAGGAGCCAAATAGCCATGCCTTCAGGACTGTTTGCGTCTTGAAGTATTCAGCAATTGTTGTTTTGATGTCTTGGGTACTCATATAGTAAAAAAATATCCATTCAAAATGCAAATAAAATAACTTTTTTAATAGTTGAATTCATTTCATTAAAAAAACATTCTTCTTCAAGAAGAATTGTCGTATATTTGTCTTTCTATATTATATAATGCAATAAAGTCACAATAATCTGAGATATGAGAGTACTGGCATTGTTCAAAGAGTACATCTGGCTTGTGAATACCATTCGCAAGGCTGGTGATGACGGCATCACGTTTGCCGAGATCAACGAGAAATGGCTCGAGACGGACATGAGCGAGGGTGTGGAACTGGCCCGCTCGACCTTCAACCGCCACAAGGATGCTATAGAGGACATCTTCGGCATCATCATCGATTGCAACCGTCAGAATGGCTATAGGTACTTCATCAGCAATGCCGACGTGCTTGGTGAAGAAAGCATCCAGAACTGGATGTTGAATACCTTGACGGTAAACAACATCGTCGGAGAGGCGCTGACGTTGCAGGACAGAATCCTGCTGCAACCTGCCCCAGTCGAGGGTGACTATCTGAAGATGGTCATCGAGGCGATGAAGAAGAATGTCAAGCTGGCCGTTGACTATAGAAAATATGGCGATGAAGAACCACGTCACCTGACTTTCGAACCCTATTGCATCAAGCTGTTCAAGCAACGCTGGTACATCTTGGGTCACTTCCATCGTCCGGCTTCTGCAGACAGACCCGAGGCTGACTACTTTGGTGTATTTTCGTTTGACCGCATTATGAACATGTCGCTTACCGACGACAAGTTCCAGATGAATCCCCACTTCAACGCCCAAGCCTACTTTGAAGAATGCTTTGGCGTGCTTGTCAACGATGACACCGTAGCCCAGCGAATAGTTATCCGGGTCTATGGCGACGAACGGTTCTACGTCCGAGACCTGCCCATCCACAAGAGCCAACGTGAGATCGGACAGGGTGATGAGTACACCGACTTTGAACTGTTCATGCGCCCAACGATAGACCTGAGCACTCACTTCGTGAGTCGCAGCTTCCTGATCAAGATCCTGGAACCGCAATGGCTTGCCGACGAAGTTTATCACATGCACCAGCAAGCAGTACAGATGTACGAGGAGAGAAATGAATAAATCAACTTTTTCTTGAAGTTGTCCCATACAGTGAGACAACTTAAGCCTATTTTTGCAGGTGATATTAATTCCACTAATGGTTAACAGCACATTCTTTAATATAAATAATTAACGATCTAATAGATAAATAATTATGAATAAAAAACTTTGGCAGAATTACAAATCTTCAGATGAAGGAAAAAGACTAATTGAACTTTTTAGTTTAGAGTCTAATGATGACAGGAAGCTACTTGAGGGCATAATCGAGTACTCGAAAAAATGCCAACCAAGAATGGCTAATCTAGATGATATTAAAACGGAATATATCGTAAATGGAGTGTTTTTTCTTGCCAATAATCTTTCCTGTCAAAATCTCACGCTTGATAACGACTGTCTAAGAGATAGTTATGAGAAAATCATAACGGATTTCTTTTTGGCTGAAATTATTGAAGACGAGAAAGGAAATATTAGTAACAGTACGGATGTTAAAGACTTATGGCTAAAAGCAGACGATTTTAGAAGAAAATCATCTTATATCCTTGAACTTTCATTATATTTGTACATTATACATCCTCATTTTAAGCCCATTCTTTTCCCGTATCGATTTGACCTGTTTTTGAGAAATTGTGATGCTCTTGGTATTGAATTACCTCCTATACCTCACACTAAAGATTATAAAGCATTCTTGATGTACTATTTTGATATTTGCTGCTATCTGAATGCTTTTCAAGAGGATTATGAAATGACAGATGAGGAGTTTTGTGCTTGTTTTTATGGATTGGCAGAAATGCTTTGTGAGGAGCCAAAACAAGCAGAACTACCCAAACCTGTTAATGTGTGGCTCACAGGTGCATCAGGTGGTGATTTCCAGTCGCTTGATGAAGCGGCAAGAGATGATTATGAGGGAGAGTTCAATAGTATCTGGGCTTGTAATGAAAGGACAAAACGTGGTGATATTGTTATTGTTTATTGCCTTTCTCCAAGAAGTTTTATTCACTCTATCTGGCGTGCTAATACAGCTGGCATTTTTAATCCTTTCGATTACTATAAATGCCGTACGACCGTTTGTGATGGTATCAGAGTTCCAGAAATATCAAGCAAGGATTTAAAAGCAGATAAATATTTCTCTAATGTTCCTATTGTTCGCAAAAATCTTCAAGGAATAAATGGTGTAGAACTATCAGCACATGACTATACAGAGTTACTTCGCGTTATTGAACAAAAAGGTGGAGATGTATCTGCATTGCCAAAATTATATGAGTCAGAGGAAGTCGATTTTGGAGAAATCAAAGTAGAAAAAGATGTGGAGGAAAAAATTCTTATTCCGATGCTGCGCAAATTAGGATATAAAGAGGAAGATTGGACTCGCCAATTATCACTTAAAGCGGGACGTGGCCTTAAGGCAATTCCAGATTTTGTTTTCTTTGCTAAGGGAGACAAGCACTTTGAGACAGCACCATTCGTGATTGAGGCTAAGCTCGACATGTCCCTAATGCGAGAACAAATCAACGCCTTCTCACAAGGATTATCTTATGCCAAGATGCTGCGGTCTTCTTTAATGGGCATATGTGACAAGGAACGACTTGTTATTTATCGAATTGACAATACTGGTTCAGCGGATAGAAATGCTCCGATCTTCGAAGAACACTGGGCATCAATTTACAAAGATGATGAAGTTGGTGCCAAGTTAAATCAACTTATAGGTAGAGAGGTCGTAAAAGATTTATAATACTTTTTC
>Ga0247611_10002866_pt1 | contig 26720 bp, 27 predicted proteins | sample 177DNAGHGhighgp2_FD_192422 | JGI IMG/M metagenome (GOLD analysis project Ga0247611, IMG submission 192422) | Sheep rumen microbial communities from Palmerston North, Manawatu-Wanganui, New Zealand - 1770 DNA GHGhigh gp2 | ecosystem: Host-associated > Mammals > Digestive system > Stomach > Rumen... | reverse complement strand
TATTTAATCATATTTACTTTTTGTCTTTGAAATAATTCTCATCTAATACATATAGCCCACATTCACACACATCTTTTAATTTATAGTCTGTACATGGGCAATGCAAATCCTTACCTTCATAATCTTCTGAATCATGTGTGCATGGACATAAGCCATTACATTTCTCACATCTTTTCAAAATTGCATTTACTACCGTATCATTAGGATTAAGTTTCCAACCTTTTTTTCTATATATTTCTATCATTAATGTACTGTTTTATTTTTTTATAATAATCTTTTATATTTTTTTCTGTGGCATTATATTTTTTCTTCATTTTTCTCATTGATAAACTTTCAAAATCTCTTAAAAAAACAGTTTTATCAACATTATTAAAAATAACATCACATTTATCTTTTGTCAAATTTTCTTCTGTTAAATTAAAAACATTTCCATCAAGGTAATAAATTTTTTCATATTTATTACTTTTATTACTTTTGATAATAAAATCCTTTATTGGAAAAATAACACCATCTATGACTGTTGAAATTGAATTGCCATAAAAATGCCACGATTTATTTGACAATATATCATAATATTTACTATTTGTGAAAAACGTTTTACTAGCATTACCAAAATCGCTATATACTTTTATATATAATATATCGCCATTAACAGTAAATTCATTTTCTTTTAAATTTCTCGTAATATCATTTTCCCTAAAATTAGAATATACCCATTTTTTACAATTTTTCTTATAAATTGGAAGATGTTTGTATCCTCTATCTATAATATTTCTAAAACTTTTTTTACTTTTTGACTTTCTACCATATTTTTTTAAAACATTCATTTAGAGAATGATTAACATAATATTCTCTAATTTCTCTAACCTCTTCGTCTGTGTAAATTGAATTAATGTTATTTTCGCCTTTTCTTTTATCAGAATTATTATTCCTTTTATGCCATTCTTTATTTTCTTCGGTGTAAACTTCTGGCAATACGCTTTTCCATGTTGTTCCTTGCCATATTTTTTCAAATGCGCTAAAAGAAATTCTATTCTTATATGCCTCCCAAGCTTCTAACGTTGTGACATTTTTTAAATTATATTTTTTTCTAATATCTTTTACATCTTCCTCTGTCAATCTTGCTCGCGGATTACCATCCAACTGGTTTCTTTCGCCACCATAAGTGTTATTGTAACCAAAATCACTATTAGTTGAGTTGTATTCTTTTATATAATACCTTTCAAGTTCTCCTAATTTTTCAAAATCATCAGATTCATCTATTTGCTCAATCTTAAAATTATTAATGCCATATTTTCTTATAGAGGCATATAAGTGTTTAGATGACTGTTTAGAGTCTCTTATATGCCCCTTCCATCTTTGCTCTATTGAGGTCGTTGTTAAACCAATATATACTTTATTATTAACTAAGCATGTTATTTTATAAATGTAACCTTTCATATATATAAATATACAATAACAATAAAAAGCAATACACTTTAATCTAGCAAAACATTAATTATATACCCTCTCACTAGCTTCAATTTGCCTAGGTTCGCTAAAATCCTTTATTTTTTTAAGATACCCTATTATTCTAGTCAAATGTGAAATATTGGTACTGCCACAATGAGGACATTTATCTAACGTATGTTTACTAATATATCCACAATCTTCGCAACAAGTATTACGAACATTAAAAGTAAAATATGATGTTCCATTTTTAGCTGCGAATTTTAACAATTTTCTGTATTGCTCTTTACTTAGTGATTCTTGCAAATTCTGATGAAGTGCCATTCCTCCATCACACATTGATGAAAATTTTCTACCGTGCATAACAAATTTGTCTAGTATGCTCAAACTTTCGTCTTCAGGATTATAAAAATAAGAACTATACATTATGTGTTTTGGTGAAACATAATACCCATCTTTTTTATCCCAATTATAATGTTTATATGACACATTTTCACCCACTCTGTTACACTCCTTCTTGAAAAACCTTTTTTAGTTCTTCTAGCGGTGAAGGAAGATTTAAAACATAAAATAAATCACTGTTTGGTCCATATTCGCCACATAATTCTTTTTCTTTTTTTATTCTAGCTAAAACTGCTTCTTCATAAGTGTTATAAAACCCTAAGTTTAAACCCTTATAATTATGCATTAATCTAGCTGAATATCTTCCGTCTTTTTTTTGATTTACACCAACAATTTTTTTCTTTTTTCTAATATTAATCATGTTTTCTGAATGAGAACATATTCTTAAATTAGATTTTCTATTGTCTAATGAATCACCATTTATGTGGTCTATTACTCTTCTAATACTATATTCTTCATTGTAAAGCCCCATAACATATCTATGAGCTAATACTTTATGAAGATTTCCCTCAGATATTACAGCGTAATATTTTCCATTGTGATTGCAAATATATATTTTCTTGTCTTTTAGTTTTTCTGCGTCATCTAAATCAAATTTTACTTTTCCATTTGGATTGAAATTTTTATCATATGTTATACATTCTGCATAATCATCATTTTTAACCCACTCATTTCTATCAAAAATAGTTTTTTTAAAAATGTGACCATGATGGAACATTTGCATATAATGTTTTCTACAATATTCTTTTCCATCTTTCCAAGTTGCTCTTGCTTTTTCTCCACAAACGCAACAAACTGTTAATTTTTTTCTTTTATTCATATTTACTAATGTTTCTATTAATAAATATACAATTAACCAAGAAAAAACAAATATTTGCTAAATATTTTTTATTTTAAACGGAGGAATTTCTTCGAATTCCTCTCTCTATGTTGCCATAGAGTTCAGACTATCACATCATTACCTTTTTACTAGGTAACGCCTCTATATTTAGTCGTTCACGCTGCACAGAACATACAAACGTTCTTGCTTGCGCCTTGTTGTCCACTAGGGAGTTCCAAGTCAATTAAAAGAGGTTTAACGTGTCCAGTGTGTTTAGGCACGAATTCCGTATTATACATACAATCTCTAGTTCTATCTTTTTTGTTACAAATATTAATTGTCTCCAATATAACATTCACAAATTCTACATAATCATCATTTGGCGTAATTTCAAGACCAAAGAACTCCGCTGCATCAGTTAAACCATTTACTCCAACTGTCAAATATTGTTTCCTCATATCTATAAATCCAGCCGAATAAACAGTAAGCATGTTTGCTTGATAAAAATCTTTAACTATTGCATTAAATGATGAAAGATATTTGTGAACTCTTTCAGTTAACTGTGTTAAATGCTTTTTAATATAAGGAAACACATCGCTTTTATTTATACCATCTAAAAGTTTTTCACCTTTATTATAAGAAATACCATAATCCTCATAATATTCAAACGTTGCATCTTGTATCGCTCGATTCAAATCAATCGTCATGACACATTTTGAACCAGTTGCTACAGAAGCTGTACCCATTGAGAATTGATGTGTTGTATGATTGTATTCATCATCTAACTTATTGTCTTTTAATGAGTTGCGCAGTCTACAGCAACTTGAGAGACTATCTGGAGAATCACTCAGATAACAGAAGAATGAATGTCCTTCGGCCCACATTTCTGCAATAAAATCTGCATACTCCTTGTCAATAAAATCATCTTTACCATCAGTAAGCATTGCCATTGTCTCAACTGGGAAGGTCAATACATATTTTGTTCTTTCCTCATTAAACCACTTCATAAACTTCTTTTGAAGCCATGATAATGTTTCCCACTTTGGTGCGGTGCCATCAGGAAACCTAAAATCACCAAATACACCATCAAAATAAGGCTTATCAAAATAAGAACAATTCCAGAAGACCGTTTGATAGCCACGATTACCTGCTGGCATATTCATTGAGTGTACTACTTGTTGGAAGCAGTTTTCAATAACTTGTTCGAGCGTTCTTCCCTTTCTGTTCAATTCAACTTGTTTATCCAATATATCAAGGTAATTGTCACCATAATCCTTACGAATAAAATAGTCCATGTACATGAGGAACTCTGGTGTTGCCACTGCCCCCATGAACTGTGATGATACGGAATAAACTAAATTAATAAACTCCCCACAATAAGATTTGAGGTCAGTTGGGGCAGTTGATTGACCGCCAAGATTCTTTAACCCATCTATTAAGAATGGATACATAGTAATTGCTACGCAATATGGGTATCCAGGTGTTCCACTCTCGTCATGACGATATATGTTATGGTGCTCTAAATCATATATATACTGGTCTGCTAATTTTTTAGAATATAATGTTTTGATTTTATTATGCATTATATATCTATTTTGCTTAATATTATCACCTTTATGTATTTCTTGACCGAGAGTTACGATGTTTTTATTCGAAACGTTAGCATTTGAGTCATATTTAGAACCTGTGGCGGCATTAGATGCATTAATATAATTTTTAACAAAATCATCATTAGTCTTTAGACGTTTGTGCTCACCTTCTGTTTCTTCATACTTTTTAATGTATGCCCTTGCAACTTTCTTGTTTACTGACATTAAAGCCTCTTCAACTTGTCTTCTGATTTCTGAAGATGAAATTCTATCGTAAACCAAAAGGTTCTTTATAAGTGACTCAATTAATCCGTCAGGGCAGACTTCATTTACTGACGTATATGCTTCGCATATGCCGTGTTTCACCTTCGAAGGATTGTATTCTTCAAAGGACTTGTCGCTTTTTCGTACTTCCATTAAAGCAAAACTTTTTTAATTCATTATTTTATTCGGTTAACCATTTTTTTTTCATCAGATGTAAGGATAAATATGTCGAAAAAATAAAAATTTTTAGCAAAAATTGGCTACCAAATCATAAATGTTTGATAGCCAATTCAATCCTTAATAAAAAAAATTTAATTTTTTTTTTGTGTTTAAAAACCGCCAAAAAAACATTTTCACGCATATTTAACCCCCATTTTTTTGAATGTTTTTCATAATATCTTTTTGCAATTTCAGCGTGGCATCTCCTTGTTTTTTCTTTAAGTCAAATATGCTATCAACCTCATCAACCTCATCAGTACTTATCCTACACGTTCCATTATTAAATCCAACATTATTGAAAACCTTTCCACTTTTTCCAGACCTATTTTTTAGAATTGCTATTGTTGCCTTGTTATTAGCAATATCATCTACGGTTCTTGCTATTGACAATATAATATGGGCTATTTGTGCTTTCTTAACTGAGCCACCAATTTTATCCATTGTTACAAGTTCCAAGTTTATTGAATCTTTAGTGCCTTGAGATGGAATCCACATACCAATATTCAATTCGCCAACCATTGCCTCAAAGAATCTCATAGTTTTTCCTTCCTTTTCGAATTCATTTGTTGTATCCTTTGAAGATTCGTGTGCAAGACATTCAAAATAATCTACAATAACCAAATCAGGTTTAAACCCACTATTTGTCAATTTAATTATAAATCTTTTGATGTCTCTAGCAGTTTTCTCACCACTAGGAAACTTAACAATTCTCAAATTTTTTTGCAAAGTGCCATCTTCTTGGTACTTTTTAAGAGTCTCCTTGACATAATCAATATTCTCTTTTTTTGACAAATCCTTTGATTCTATATTAGTAAGTCTTCCAATATGCTTTCTTTGTATTTGCTTAATCCTATCCTCAAATACAATTTGTAAAACCTTGAAATTATTTAATGCTGCGTGAGATGCCATAGCAGTTGTCATACTACTTTTGCCAATCCCACTAGGTGCTATTATAACGCCTAATTCGCCTTTTCCGAGACCGCCCTCAAGAGTTTCATCAATCTTATCAATTCCAGTTGGTATAGTAACTCTATAATCATCTGATAAAGTCTCAGATAAATGGTCAAACACTCCCTCTCCAAAATCGTTATGAACTCCTTTTGACATTGCGTCATTTAACAAACCAACGCAAGCATCGTATTTTGATGTATCTCCATCACCAGCTATTTTAAGGATTTCGTGTGCGGTTTTAATTATGTTTTGCTGACGGAAAAATCTTTCAGCTAGCTCTCGTATACGATTTACTCCATCTGTGGGGGTATTCTTTATTTTATCGATAATGGCAAGATATGTTTCGCATTCTTTCACTGAATGTGAAATATTTCTAAGTTCAATTTCCATACTTTCATAAGATGGAACTCTGCCCTCTCTTTCGTAATAATTTTTCATCACCCCAACAAATGTCTTAAGATTTGGGTCAGTAAACATATTTTGGTCTAATATTACGCTCAAATCTTCGAAGAATGTTCGGTTTTCCATAAATTCATGGGCAAGCCTATATTGGAAAGGCTCACCCAAGTACCCTAAGTTATTTCTATTCTGAACCATCAGAACCTCCTATAACTATTTAAAATCAATAATACAATGTCTTCATATATTTATCAGTCTTTTTCTGGACTGCTTTTTCCCAATCTCTTTCAATCTTTTTGTTGGCTAAATACAAACTATAAGCATATCTCTTTGGCTTAATGACCTTATCACTTGACTTAATGGCTTTATCATCATTTCCATATTCATCAATAATGGTGTATTTTGAAAGATACTTATAGCTCTCCTTTGGGTCAAAACGTCCATTTGAAATGGCCTTAATCTCTTCTTTTGAAGGAGAGCAAGCTTCACAAATCTTCTTGGTTATTTGCAAAAGCACATCTTGCTTATCCATAATCATAGCTTTCAGCACTTCATGCTCAAAAATCAAATTATTTGCATTGTTTTTGAAGAAACTATCCTTGTCATACAAAGAGGTTGAGCCATCTTGCTTTATAATCTTTACATACTTATTGCTCAAATCAACCTTTTCTCTCACATATTTTGGATAAGCATAACCATCCCAAATCCTTGTTATCACATCACGTTTGTTGTCAGAAATAACCAACTTAAATGTGCAAACCCAAGGGTCAATCAATGGGGATACAAACTCTTCATTTTCATCTGGCCTCTCTGGATTAAAATAATACCACGAATAAACTCTACTTTTTGATTTCAAGTCTTCATCAATCATTTTTACAATGTCATCAACAGTTTCCTTGAACTCTAATGTGTTCATGCTGTTCTCAACGTAATTGTAAATTCTAAAATTTCTTTTACAAATAATGTTGTCGTTTACATAGACGGTAAACTCAAACCTCTCTTCTTTGTAATCTTTGATTTCTTTGTTTTCCATAAAAAAATTGTTAAAAATTAAACATATTGTTTTCTAAATCACAATGCAAAAATATATAAAAAAATGTTAAAAACCAAATTTTAAATTAACTTTTTTTTACGAATAAATTCTTCAAACCTTTTTTTCTCCATCATTATAATCCTAGAATATGAGGAAAACACATCGCCAAATTTATCTTCATCCAACAATTTATTCATTCCATTGGACTCTATAATATGGTATATATTCTTCATATCTCTATCATTAGTATCAATTGGAGCATATAAAACGTCAGATAATCCTTGCTCTGCCTCTTTCGTTAGCAAAGGTTCTGATAAATCTATTATCTTTTGATTAATCTCATATAAGTTATCCCCTTGACAACCATCAGTAACCCCATTAACAATGTTTTCAAGCGTTTTAAGAGGTTTTTTCTTGGCCTCCTTCCTCTCTATCAGCAACTCCTTAGAACGCTCGATGATGGCCTTTAAATCAAGTTTATCAGCCTTTATTTGAGGAAATAACTTAAGAAGAGTTTGTTCACCCAAACCCTTAACTCCTTTTATGTTGTCAGACACATCACCGCATAATATTTTTTCCAAAACAATATTCTTATGTGTGATACCTATTTTCTCTATAGAGTTATCCTTTGTAATAAATTCTTTTATTCTAGGGTTATATATTATAACAGTATCACTTATAAGTTGTGTTAAATCCTTATCAGACGAAACAATCACTACTTTTTCATTGTCTTTTTTGTTTTTTACATAATAACTGATTATATCATCGCCTTCTACATTTTCAAACTCATATTGTCTTATACAAAGTTCTTCAAGAATATTTTGTAAAATATACTTTTGCCTTTCAAAATTTTCATCATCGGACTCTTGATATTTAGCCGATTTTTCTCTTTTCTCCCTTGACTTTTCTAAAACAATCATTTGAGTTAGAATCAATTTCTTCTCATAATCACTTAAATCTGGGTCGTGCAATTCATATTTCTTTCCCCTATTGGCCTTATAATCCTTATACAATTTCCATCTCAACACGCCACTTCCAATTCCATCATATGCTGCAATACAATAATTGAAATCTTTTTTCTTCAATACGTCACCAATCATCCTTAATGCAGTCATCACCATACCATACTCTTTTCCATCAGAATTCATTTCGTGATTGACTAACGATATTTTCATTATGTTGTTCATATCGAGCAAAAGAGTATAAGAATAATCAACACTATTGCCATTTCTTTTTGTTACTTGTCTCATATTTAATAATTTTTACAAATATATATAAAAAATACTTAAAATACAAATTTATCAAATATTTATATCAAAAAACACATTATGAAACTAAATATAACAAATAATCAGTTTGGTTTATTGCTCAAAGAAAATCAATTTGGTGAAGAAGATAGGAAATTAACAAAAGGCCAAAAACAAACTATTTACGATGCTAGCCAAGAATTGGCTAGTGATGTGTACGGTGATAAGTTTGGGAAAGAAAATAAAAAATTAGGTGATTTTTACAACATACCAAATTATAAAGATGATGCTGATATAAAAGGTGGGTTGTTCTCTGTTGGAAATCAAAAACTAAGCCCAGATACACTTATAATCAATTTCACATCTGCTTTTGCTTGCCCATCTAGGGAACAATGTCCTATCAGCCAATGTGCTTGCTATGCAGTTGCTGGTGAAAACAGACTTAAAGGAACTAGAGCTAAAAACGTTAAAGTACATAGATTAGTTACATTGTGTAGAGCGCAAAAAAAATTACCACAATTCTTTAATATCGCGAAATTATACATTGATTTACTGAAAGATGATAAAAAACCAATCAAATGGGTTCGTTTTAATGAAGCTGGCGATTTTCCAAACCAAGAAACTGTTGATTTAACCACACAATTTGCAAAAGATGTAGAGGAAAAATATGGAGTTAAATGTATGGCATATACAGCAAACGGAAAATTAGACTTTAGTGAAGCATCAAAAGTTATGGCAATAAATGCATCAACAAATCAAGTCTTATCAACCATTGATGATTCATCACCTCACAGAAATTTCTTTGGAATAAAACATAATCACTTTGACTATGATTTTATAAGTGACAAATATGATGCTGAATATGAAGAATATAAAATTAAAAATAATTTAAAAAATAGTAAGAAAGCAGAAGAAACACCAGAAAATATAATAGAAAAACTACCAATAAACGGAACTACAGAGGATATAACAGTTCCAATTTTGCAATATGGAAAATGGGGAAATGCTGAAGATGAACAAGGATATTATTATGTCTGCCCTTGTAGCTTTTGGAAAGACAAAAAAGACCAAATCGAATATCCATACTGCGAAAAAATTCTTAACAAACCACCATATACTCTTAAGCATTTAAGACGAATATATCCAAAAATTAAAGATAAAAACGGCAAAATGATTGACCAACCAATCGTTAGACAACTAACAAAGCAACTCAATGCAATTAAATCACCTTGTGGTGTGTCTTGCGCTGTGTGCCACGATAGAAAAGGAGGAATTGACAAGGATACTTCAAAACACATAAAAGATTATGCAATATTGACAGCAATTCACGGTTCAACTAGCAAAAACTTTAACCCATTATATGCACATGCCAAAAGAATAGGTGATGATAGCGTTAAATATTCAGAAGAAAATCCAAAAGGGTTATGGACAAAACCAACTGCTAACAATAAAGACTAAGAAGCAAATCTCAGTCTTAAAAAACAAAAAAATCCTCACTTTTTGTGAGGATTTTATATCTTATCTCCAATACATTCCTAATGGCTTGTTTTTCAACACTTTCATCAATTGGTCGTTTAACTCAGCTTGATTCTTCATCAAATTCCAAGGCAGCATCCTCTCCAATCTTTCCTTTAACTCATTCAAAACAGTCTCCTTCTCAGACTTACCTTGCTCTAGCAACATGTTGTAGTCCATCTGCATCTCAGCCTCTGGTATCTTAACCGCACCACTATAAGTACCCCTTATAATACCAAGCAAAATCTTAGCTTCAGCAACTAATAAACGTCTGATAATCTGCTGAGTTGGGTTATTCATTAGCTCATATCTCATCTTGTCAAATGGAACTTCATCTGGTGTTATTATTACATCATCCTTGTTCTCCAATCTACAAAGGTCAGCATCATCAGAACCGCCAGAAACGTCATAGTACGTGTACCAACAAATGCATCCATTATATCTACGCCATCCCCAAGAGTCATCAGCAGCAAGACCTCCAACCATATTTGGTGAACCTGGTGTGGAAAGCAAATGAACAAGATGAGTTCCTTCTGGACCAGCCGTTACTTTATATGCTAAGTCCCCACGAAGCATAGAGTTCTTGTATTTCAAATCAGCAGCAAATAAGGCGGTATCGTATACATTTCCTACGTAGAAACCAGTTAACCCACCCATATAGCCAACATTGGCAAGTTGTGAAAACCCACCACCAATACCAGTATCTAGTGTGCCCCAGTTACCATAAAGTGCTGCTTTTGTCGTCGATGGTGTGATATACATTACTTTATTGATTTCACGTCCAGCTGGAATGACATACACTTGTTTTCCTTTTTCAATTCTAAAGAAATCTTTCTTGAGTTCATAAGACCCTCTTTGTTGAAGTCCGACCTCGCGACTAAACCAGTATGAATAGTCTCTTGACCAATCCATAGTTCTAACCGTCATAGCATAAGCCAATTCGCTTGCATTTTGGAATTGGATTACGTTTTTGTTCTGCATATTAAGCCATTGTGTCTCAATGACCCAATTTTGCACTTTCTCAGAATAGTCACCTATTGCAATGTCTAAAAGGTCACAAAGTTGCTCATCTTCTAATTGAACAGGTCGTATTGGTGCGCCCAAAGCTGTTCTAACAGTACGAAAAAGTGATTTTATGTCTTCAGTTAATACCATAGTATAGTTATTTATACTATAAATATTAAGTCATAAAAAAAAAGGTACTATTTAGGTAGTACCTTTTATATTATTTACTTAACCAAACAATAAACCAAGCTTCTTGTCATAAACTGCTGAATGAAGTAATAATGGAGACTCTTCATGTTTAGCAATTATAATCCAATTATTTATATTTAATTCATGTCCATTTCTCATTCCATATTTATATTTGTAAATATTTTCTGGTAATACCTCTTTAAAATAGTTAATATGAGTTTTAATGGCATCATACTTTATTTCACCATCATTTTCTATTTTATAAGACGGTATTTGTATATTTCCACTAATGCTGCCATCACTTTTCTTTGCTCTAACAAAAATATCCTCATTAACGCCTCTAAATCCAAGTCTAGATGATATTACTTTCGAATTTTTCTTTTTACTCGTTCTACGCGGTTTCATACTAGAATAAGATGCAGATGATTCAATAAACAAACACTTCCAATACTTTTTAAACAGCCCTCTATTTTTATCACAAAATTCTGAATACAAATTATAAAAATCTTCTTTAGTTAATAACCTACCATTATAACCCTTTAAAAAATTACACCAAGCATAATATATTTTGATTCCTTCTTCACATTCATAAAATGCTTCAATAAACTTATTCGTTGATTTATTATTTACAATAATACAGTTAAGTATCACTTCGGAATCATACTCATTAAATCTATTACCTCTACCTAACCTTTGTATTGTATTTTCTGGTGAAACAACCTCATCATTTATTTCTATTGCAGAAATATCACAACCAGTTCCAATAATAGAAGTGCCAAAAACTGTTTTTCTATCATTCAAATCGCTGTTTTTTGACCTATTTTCAAACACCTCATTTAATAGTCTTTCACTATCTTCTGACGTAAAATAAGCATGTAACAATATGGTGTTTTCATAGTTTCCATATTTATTACAAAATACTTGAGAATTTTTTACAGTATTGAAAATAGATATTGAATTATCATTTACATCAATTTTACTAATATCATCAATCTCTTTTACATTAATACGTATTTTCTTATCTTTATCATACACACCAAAATCTATAAATCTAACATTATCTCCCCAAAACATATTATGATATAATGGTGGTGTTGCTGATAGTAAAAGCGTTCTAGAATTAGTAACTCTAAATCTAGCACCGCACATTGATATAAAACTTGAAAACATTGGCTTTGAATTTGTATAATTTTGGAATTCATCAAACACAATATCACAAGTTAACGTATTTAATAATTGATGTGCAGCACCATTCTTAACGTTCATACCTAGAAAACTATCTATGACAGAAACAATAATGTCTGAATTTTCATCACCTTCTTTATAATCGCCACCAACTAAAAGGGCGATGGAAATATCATCTTGCCGATTAATAATAGCGACAATTTTATTTAATTCTCTAAAAGAGTTTTCTGCAATACTAATAGTCGGTGTTACCCAAAACAGCTTTCTATTACTTTGAGTCCACCATCTGAATCCAACAAACGTTTTTCCAAAACCAGTGCTAGCCTTCAAAATTACATTTTCGTAACTAGATATTTCGGTAACAAGTTTTTCTTGCTTTTCCAATCTTACTTTGTCAAAACTTTCAATGTTTCTAAAATCAATGCCATTTATAGCTTCTTTAATACTTGAACACCCATAGCTATCAATTATATTATCCATAAATTTAATATCGTTAGATACAAACTTATCAATGTCTTTGTAAAATTTAGATACCATTCTGTCTGAATAGATTAATATTGCTCTCATAAGCAAAGACATAATTAATCTATCCATACTATCTACATCTAAGTCTCTAATTTTTGGGTACATTGTAACATTTGAAACTGCTATTTCACTTGATTCATTTTCAATTAATCCAACATCAATTCCGTCCTCTTTTAAAATGGCAGCAAAGAAAAGAAACATTTCTTTTGCATTACCAATATCATTTTTAATCTTATAACATATATCATCTACTGATAAATCACCATCTACTTCTAATACATGGTGATATAAAATGGTTCTTTTTTCATCATCACTAAGATTAGTATACTTATTCAAAAATGCCCATGTCATAACATCATGAGTTAACTCTAGACTATCTGAATCATCACTATTTGTTGAATTAGTTAGGCTTTTTTGAAAAGCCTCTGCTACCTTTAACAAATCATGACAAATACAAACCTTGGCAATAGATTTTCTTAGTTTCTCGTTAGAATACTTAAGACTCCATAAAGCATCCTTCTTGATAATTCTATCAAAACACCTTAATCCAAAATTTTTGGTTGCTATTGAATGGTCGATAACTGTTGTCCCACCATTATTGAGACTCTTTGCTTTAAAAACACTTAAATCTTTCATATTTTATAATATATTTAATTATACTGCAAATGTACGAATAAAAATTAAATTATCAAAGTAATGTTCTAATTTTTAACACTTTTTATTACATTAAGTTTTAATACTAAAAACACTAGATAGAGGTGAAACCATCGGCAACCCTAAGTTGTCATTACATTAAGTTTTTATACTAAACACAGCTTATCCTAAGACCATAAACTTATTATAGGAGCATTTAACTCTCTTCTCCTTGCAGATGTTGTCATTACACTAAGTTTTAATATTAAAAAACCCCTATTTCCACTTCTTGATGGTATAGATATTGTCATTACTCCAAGTTTTAACACTAAAAACACATAAGTTATATTCCTTAAATCGATAAAATAATTGTCATTACATTAAGTTTTTATACTAAAAAACATTTTGACCCATTCTTCTTGATAAAAATAAAGTGTTTGTCATTACATTAAGTTTTAATACTAAAAACATTTTCTGTCGATTTGTAGAAACTCGATAATAATTGTCATTACATTAAGTTTTTATACTAAAAACACCTTAATAACGATGTTCTTTGCTGCATAACGGTTGTCATTACACTAAGTTTTTATACTAAAAACACCACGCACTGATATTGATAAAGTGTATATCTAGTTGTCATTACATTAGGTTTCCACACTAAAAACACCATATAAAACGGTGAATATAAAGCAGCGCAAATTGTCATTACACTAAGTTTTTATACTAAAAACACCTGTCTAACGGTGATGAAGATTCAAAATCACGTTGTCATTACACTAAGTTTTTATACTAAAAACACCACTACTATGGATTTGAGTTGCACTCATATGTTGTCATTACACTAAGTTTTTATACTAAAAACACCATTAAAATTCCGCTTGCAATCATTGCAATGTTGTCATTACACTAAGTTTTTATACTAAAAACACCTGCTCGCCTGGAACACACTCCTTAATATAGTTGTCATTACACTAAGTTTTTATACTAAAAACACCTCAGTCATTTCACGTATTTCAGTCTTACAGTTGTCATTACACTAAGTTTTTATACTAAAAACACCAGAAGCATAGTAACCTCTATTCTTGATGTCGTTGTCATTACACTAAGTTTTTATACTAAAAACACCTAATAACTCATAACAGTCTATATTATAAGTTATTAGGTGATAAATTACTCAGAAATTTTGGTAAATTCTTCTTTCCAATCAAATATTGGTGGTAATTTACCTATTCCTAAAATCTTAACAACTCCACCATCCATAATGGTTGGTATCCTTCCATACTGTCTAAGTTCTTCTATCAGATTTTCATTTTCAATCTCAACTATAATTCTGCCATTATAAGTTACCTTTTTACTTTTAATACCGTGTCTTTCTAAAATTGGGCATTTTGAGGAACAATCGCAGTTATGAGAAGTCGTTGTATTCTTAATGTTTCCATTAAACACTGCTTCATACCATCCTTGTGATGATATTATTTTTAATCTATCACCATATTCTTTCTTGAAAGATTTCATTTCATCACTATCCACATACTTTCTAACTTCAACTAGGAATTCTGGAAAAGAGTATTTCTTAATGACATCTTCACAGCCAAGCAACTTATTAAAAAAATCTTTTACAATCTCAAATAAAAGTTCATCACCGTTCTTTTTTCTCTCATTCGATTTAACAAATGATGGATAATTAAACCATTTAGGTTTAAACTGTGCTTTAAAACTCTCCCACGTAAAATTACCTTGATATTTTTCACCACCAACAATTGTGGTAACTTTTCTATTTGAGTCAAAATTTGCCTTTTGGGACCAAAATGTGGTGGTTAAAAATCTTTTATCACCTTTCTTTGTTATGTAGAAATATTGATTATCATATTTAACATAACTATGATTTAATGCCAAGTCATAAATCTCTTCATTCCTTGTAAAGATACTTTTCCTCATACTAGGAACTGGAGGATACCCAAACAAATAATGAAGCATATTGCTAATATGATTAGCCTTTAGTGGATTATCCAAATCCACCTCATATGAGGTGGATTTGTAAAATGAACTTTCATCCCTTCTATAGTCTGTTGATTTACTGTTTGACTTGCTATCTACCATCAAATCAGCAGATTTAAATTCTAAATATAAATAATACATAACTAAATACCCTCTGCAATACTCAAATCATCTTCTTCTTTATTACTTTTTTTCGATTTTTTATTGGATTTTTCCAACTTTTGTACTTCATTCAATCTTACAATTTCTTGTGTGTTTTTTTCTTGAGCCTCTTTATATTCTTTAACATACGTTGGGTCTGCAACTTTATAAAAACAATCAATTTTGCTAAGATTCATATTTTCGATATCATCAATTGAACGTATATCAATCCATTCATTCTCATAATCCAAGCTAACTAAATCATCACATAACTGAATTTTAAGCGATGTTGTCTTCATACTGCCCATTCTACCATGAGCTTCAACACGAAGCATACTAATCAAAGTATTTTTAAGTATACGCTCAATAACTTCATTGTTAAGAAGTATTCCATATTCTGGATGAATACTTCTATTTGGCAAAAAATAATCTACTGTTGGATTTGATAAATCACCAAATTCTTGACTTAAATATTCTTTAAATTTACCACTTATTACCCAATCTGGAAGAACATACATCCTATCATTTCTTTCACTAGCTGATAAGAATTGAATTTCACACATATCTATGTTTCCCTCTGCTTCCCATACAGTCTTACCAAGAGTTTCCACATTGAACATAGATGTTGAAGCTCTTTTACTAGTTGTTGGGTCTACAACATTTGACGTTTGAACAGTAAACTGTGGTTTTGCGTCATTTACTAATGAAGCATCAGTAATGTTAAAACTACTTTTTTTGTGCAAGTTAATACCTTTTTTAAGAAGTAAAGTAGTTCCTCTACATAAAGTCTCCCACCTTGCAAGTTCATGCATTGTTATGTTTTCATTAATCATATCATATGGAGAAACTTGATTACCAAATATATAATACCTCAACTTATTTTTATCAATCTTAGGAACAGCCATTAATTTTTCACCGTCATTTTGATAATAATTCTTTTTCATGACAAGAGTATTATCATTAAACTTTCCATGACAACTATAAAGCTCGTTTAAGATGCCAAGCTGATTTTCAAGGGAATCATAATTTACACAGCCCTCTCCTTCAAAAATAATTTTAAATTTAATTGACCTCATATTTTTTATTTTAAATTAATTTAACAGAACCAAAGCCAAAACCAGTTGATGAACCTAATCCTAGCTCATATATAAGTTTTCTTGCTTCTTTATTTCCTTTAACAAGTAACATCACTTGTGAACATATATTTTTACACCCATTTATATTATAAAAACGTATTTTAGAATTTTCTGGATGAAATAATTCAAAATCCAAAGTATTAGCTATTCTTTCAGTTAAACCATTATGTATCAATTTTTTAATTGACTTTTCTCTTAAATGAGGAACAAATTCATCATCTTCAAATGTTATGAATTTATCTTTAGTTTGTAACCTTATTGGACTAGTTGTACGAATTATATCGTATTCAGAATGAACATTAAATTCAGATAACTCAAATTTTCTAAATTTTAAATTTGAAATGTATAACTCATTTCTATTATATGTAAGACTTAAAACTATTTTATCAATAAACTCATTATCACATGACGAAATAGTTAAAAACGCCCCATCAACAAAAATCACATTGCCATCTAGATATGTCCCATTCTGTAAACGTGAAACACTATATTTAGAAAACTTCCCATGATAAGGATTATTTTCTCCTAAAAGTTTATTCACAAATCCATTAACTTTTTTGTAAGAAATGTTAACGTCAAATTCATCTTTTCCATCAAAAAATATTTTTATAATCATATAATTTTAACACTAATTAACTATTTGTTACTTTTTCTTCTTTTTCTGTAAAATACTCCCTAAAATTATTTGTTCTATAATCAAACATTTCGTTTGTTAATATTACATCTTCTTTATTTTCTTCACCTTCCATATTAGCCATCATAAGCAACTCATCAATATCTTCATCTGTGACAAACTTTCTATCAAGCTTATCACAAATTTTCAGCATACACACACCCCCTCCGTATGAAAAACGGCCTTCAAATTTTGTTATTTCTAAATCATCATCCGTAGAATCTTCCTTATCTGAACGAAGAGACAAAGCACAAACCGAACTATCACTATCTTTATCTGTAATTATAAATGGGTAGTGTGATTCTTCATTATTAATGACTTCAAAGCCATTTTCTTTTAAATCCCTAATCTTTACTGGAATGTTTAAAATATAAGTAACGCTCATAACTTATGTTTTTTTTAATAAATTATTGTTTTTTAATATAAACATACTTTACTTTTTAATTTTTTTTGCAAATATATAAAAAATATATTAAAAAAACAAAAAAATGAGAGATTTTTTATCTCTCATTTCTTATTTATCCCCAAGTGTCTACCATTGCATTTGCAATTCCTTGGAATGTCTTAGACCTTAATCTTCGTCTAGCCTCATCATAATATTTCTTCTTTGCCAATTTTCCTTCCTTTGTGGATATATCTATATTATTGTCTACAACCCATTGGCTTGTCTCCTCTGCTGCTTGCTGCAATGCCTTATACATCCACTCAGAATACTTATACTTGCCGCCTTTAAGTTTAATATCTAGCCCACTAGGTTCTGTTTCAACTTTAGGCACTAATGGAGGGAGATTCTTAAGCCATAGGCAAGTAAGTTTTTTTGCCATATCGCCAAATTGCCAAGGTTGTATCCTTTGGTCTGGCTTTCTCCATCTTGTGCTCATAACACCCACTGGATTCTCTATCGCAACCTTATCAACATCAGCATTAGCGACTTTCATAAAGAATGCTGCACCATCTTCAAGATTTTTCATTCTTTCAGCATTTATTGACCCATCCTTATTATATAGCCATCTAGCCCCTGACACAGCAAGGTATGTGCAAGGTGGATGGGCAATCAATAAATTCCATTTGTCAACCTTTACTTTCTTTCCTCCTTGCGTAACTCCACCACGATTATTGATTATATCAAATATATCAGCCTTGAAATGCCATTCTGGATGTCCACCACTACAGTCTTGCAAATCACAACTATAAGCATTATGACCTTTTTTCCTAAACGCAAGACAAACCGCTTGACTTTCTTCACACCCTATAAGCACATTCATTGGCTTAATTTCAGACTCTAGAATAATGTTATACTTTTCTTCTGTAATGTGTATCTTTTTCATAACGGAAAAACAAAATATTATTATATATAAATATTTTAGCATTGCAAATATACGAAAAAAAAATGGATTAGCAAACAGCCAACCCAATTTTTTTGCCTTTATTACTACTTTTTTTTCCTCATCTCATTTATTGGTCTCAATATATCTTTAAATCCATCTATTTTACCTCCGACATACTCTTTACAATAAGAAATTCTTGTTAGTCTATTTCTATATTTTTTATTATCAGCAGATTTTGTGTCTCTACCTTTTCCATCAAAAACAGTTCCTCTCACATTAGGATTTCTACTCAATGCCTCGCCAAACTTTCTATGTGCTGTCTTTATATACAACTTATAATCGTGCTCATCATCCGATAATGATTTTACAATGCCACCAATAAAATTGAATATAATTGTACTAAGTCCCAATCCTTGATAATCTGGAAGTATTACAATTCTTGATATTGAACACCCATAAGGTATTCCCTTTCTAGGTGTATTTAGAATGGCTACAAATCCAATTGGAACTCCATTCCATTCGAACAACAAGCATTTACAAGACTTATTCATTTCAGCAGTTAAATAATGATAATTTTTAAATATTGACCAAACTGAAGGTTCAACCCTTCTTACAGTCAAATGTATTGGTGGACGTTCACCTTTTTTATGTGGGATATTCACGTATTTCATTTGTTTTTTAAATTAAACCAAGTGTAGTTTTTAACCCATCCATTAACTCTTGCTCTGTATGCAGCACCGCTTTCATTTCTTTTGAACTCATTAAAAGTTTTATATTTTTTAGCTTCTTCATAACACTTTTCATATGTCCAGTAACCATTTGGTTTATTTTTTTGTAAGAGCCATGTATAAGTTTCCAACCACTTATTTTTCTGAGAAATTCCATAAAGATATGGATAATCTTCGTGAAATTCTTTTTTAGTATTATATTTTTTTGCTATTTCAGTACATTTTTCATATGTCCAGTAATTATTTGCTTTTTGAGTGTTAAACCAAGTATAGTTTTTAATCCACCCATAGTACATAGATGCCTTATAGAATCTGTGATAAAGCATTCTATATTCTTTTACTGTTCTACATTTTTTGGCATTTTCTAGGCATTCATGCTCAGTAATTTCTCCTTTAATAATCCTTTCTTGTGGAAATTTCTTCAAACTAAGCCAGTGATATTCATTAATCCATTTATTTTTTACAGCACAATTATATGCACCTAAACTATTTTTTCTAAAACTTTTCATAGAGGTGTGTTTTTTAGCTTCTTCCAAACATTTTTCATAATCCCACTTACCCCTAGAAATACCACCTAAACCGCCACCAACTGCTTTATTTAATACGTTATAATCTTTTTTCTTGTAATATTCAATCCAATATTTTTCTCTTTGTTGCCCTTCTTTTAATGTTAGATTGTCTTCTAATATTTCCATTTTGGGAACTTCAAAACCATTTTCATGGGCATATTTAGCAACAGCATCTTTATCAGTACAAAAAATATGACACCAATCTCTTATTTTTTTTTGAATTGTTCTACCAATATAAACAGAATTTGTCTCTGCAAAATAGTACTTATAAACGCAGTCAACTTTTTCTTTGTTGATATTTATCCTCTTATCTTCTAGCCAAGTAAATTCATCTAACCACCCATTCTTTTTTGATGCAGAATATGCGCCTCTACACCCATTATCAAACTCCTTTCTTGACGAATATTTTTTAGATTCCTCAATACAGCGTTCCTTAGTCCAATAATTTCTCTCTTTTCGCCCAATTTCAGGAAACCATTCATCTATCCATCCATTTTTCCTAGATAGTAACGCTGCCCTTGTTTCTTTACTCCAAAATTCTTTTCTATCTTTACAGTTTAATGCTTTTTCTTTACAAACTTCATAATTTAATATTCTACCACTCATAATAAATAAACCTTTATTATAAATATCAGGTAATGTTATTTTATTTCTTTTTTTAAATTAAATTATTTTCCACACACTAGGCTCAACTCTTCTAACCGTTAAATGTATTTGTGGTCTTTCTCCTTTCTTATGATTTATCTTTACAATTTTCACTATCCTTAATGTCTTTTTTCCATTTATTATAGCATTCTTCACACTCCGTGTAAATCCAATTATTTTTAACTATTGGCTTATTGATGGCTTTACCGCATACTTCGCAAGTCTTATACGACTTTTCTTCAGCATCATTAATCATTTGTCTAAGCTCATCAGTATATTTTGACAAATATATTCTCAATCCACCGTATTTTTCTTTAACTTGGTGAATTTCAATTGGTTCGCTTTCATTTTTATCATTATATTCATTAACACGGTCTAAAATTGGTTGATAAAGAGATTTCCACCCTTCTCTGCATTCAATCCCATATAACTCATAAGGCCATTTTGGAATGAATTTTTCTGGATGTTCTCTCTTTTCAATCTCTATTTGTTTCTTATATTCCTCAACCATTTTGAGGAATTTTTCTCTTTTTTCTTGTTCCATATAATGCAAATATATTAATTTTTTTCTTGATTTCCAAAATTTTCTCTAAAATATTTAACAACAGTGTCTATTGCCTCACCCAATGCTGATGGAAGCACCATTGGAATATCTGCTCCTCTTCTCCATTTATTATGATGTTCAAGGAGATTAATTGCATCATTTATATCCATATCGTTCACTTAATTTATTAGCATTGCCTCACTCAAAGAATCAATTTCTCTTATTGATTGAAAAGCATTATAATCTTTATCGTCACTATATACCATTTTTTCTAATTCAACGTTTCCATCCTCGTCACGGTGTTCTAGATTGAATATATAATCTGGTTGCAACCATTCTATAATATCGAAATGGCAACTAGCTATAATTAATTTCAAGTTCTTTTGTCTTACATATCTTTGTAAGGCAAAACTCATCGATTTTGCTGCTGCTCTATTAACAACACTTGTATATTCGTCAATTAATACAACTCCCCCATCGGCATCATATATTACCTTTGCTATATCAAGTCTTGCTCTCTCTCCATTTGATAATTGACTTGGCTTTCTTAACCAAGATGGTACTGAGCTTAACCCTATGCTGCACAACAAATCACAAGCATCTTCTTCACTAAGTTTTGGGAATTGACTTATAACAGCTTTATCATAATCATATTCTATTGTCTTAATATCTCCAAATACATTCTTTAAAATTGTTGATTTTCCGCTTCCACTTTTTCCGCATATTAATAATATATTCCAATTATCCTTATTCATTTCCTTTATGTCTTCTTCTGAAGGAATAGGAACTTCTGTCATCGTAAGTTCTTTATTTTGAATATCATAATTGTCATATAGATATTTTGTGAAATTATCATTTACGATTTTAGACTCTAATAATATTTTACTCATATTTTTTATTTGAATTGTTAATTTTTGCAAAGATATAAAAAAAAAGTTAAAAAAACAAAATAAGTGAAAGGTTTTTTATTTCCTTTCACTCATTTTGATTTCATTCAGTTGTATTTTCTTCCGTGAATTCAACCTCATCTTCATTAACTTTTACGCCGCCTTCTTCAAGTCTACTTAATATCTCTTTCATATATGTTTTCTTATAGTCATCAAGTTTATCTGGATTTATCAATCCATTATGTACGCATGACATTTCACCCTCATATGTTATATTCCAAGGAGTAGGCAATTGATTTTTTGTGGTTCTAATCTTGGTTGTTATACCATAATTATATGTCTCACCTTTTGCAGTTGCTGTAAGTTTCTTGATTGAAGCCTTTCCAATACCACCAAGATGAATAATCAATCTTGCGCCAAAGAACATTGTTTTACCTCCCTTAAGTTCAATTGACGGAACTCCACCCATTGAATTCATAGCATCATTCCATATCTTATTAACGCAAAAGAATGTGTTTGTGTACTTTTCGCTTACTTTCTTTGATGATGGAATTCTATTATTAATGATTTCACTAAATGCTTGAGAAATTGCACCAGCATCAAACTGATTATTACCAACCTTGCTATTAACTGACCTTAACGATGTAATAGAGCCAATTGAATCCCAAATAAAGCATATCGGTTGTTGTATTTCTCCATTATCTTGCGCATCTAGAATATCATTAATTGAATATGCAATGTCTTCAAGAACAGCTTGTTTTCTATATTTTGTTAATACCTTTCCTCCATTTAAGTGGTCAATATTGCCATACATAGCTGCCAATATCTTGCTATCGAAATACATAAATTCGCCATCATAATTCACTATTCTATTCTCTGTGTGAGTTGTTATCTCTCCAGTTTCCATATCAACGTCTTCAACTTCAACATCTCCATATATAGGAGTTGCTTTCATTCCACAATCAATGGCATACTTGAAATCAAAATTATTCTCCGTTTCATATATCACTGGCAATATACCATTATTAATACAAGATGCTATTAAGCAATTCTTAATTGTTGATTTACCAGTATTAGACCATCCAGTTACCAATGTAAGGTATCCCATTGGGATTCCTGGCAATTTAATTGCGTCTGAAAACGCTTCTGGGAGCGGAATAAACTCCATAGGCTTATCTGCAACAGACTTAACAATGTCTTTTTCCGTTTTAACTGTTAAACCATATTTCTCTTTAAAACTAGCAATACTAGGTCTTTTAAATTCTTTTTTCTTAACTGGCTGCTTCATAACTATTTATTATTTTCAATCTTATTTTTCTTTTCATTTAATTTCTCTTTCCAACAAACTCTACAAATTGCTTTATATTTTTCATTTCCACCAATTTCAACTTGGTTTCCTTCCGTTATAATTTCGCCATCTTCATTAAGTCTTGCATTTATCAAAGTTTTCTTTTCTCCGCAAGAACACGATGATTTAACTTCCTCAATGTCATCTGCAATTTCAAATAATCGCTTTGAACCCTCAAAAAGCCTTGATTGAAAATCAGTTCTCAATCCAAAACACATAACATTTATCCCAAGGAAATCGACAACATCGGATAGTTGGTCAACTTGTTTTTCAGTTAAAAATTGACATTCATCTATCAACACCCATTTAAGCACTTCAAACTGCGTTGCCAATGCATTCCTATAAGCTTTCACCAACTTGTAAAGGTTTATCTCATTGTCAATCATAACACACTTTCGTTCAAGTCCAGCTCTTGTCTTAATAACCCCTTCACCATCCCTTGTGTCCAATGAAGGTTTAAGAACCATAATTTGAATACCATTTTCTTCTAGGTTATAAGCAGTGGAAATTAACTTAAGAGTTTTTCCACTGCTCATTGAGCCATGCAAGTAAAATAATTTTGCCATTTATTCAACTATTTGATTTAAAACGGTGAGTCTTCATCATCATTTTCTTCTTGTGCACCTCTACCATCAATTATTATTGAACTAGAATTAACAATTTTTGAATAATCTATTGTCTCTCTTGTTAATTCTTCCTCAAGTCTTTCTTTTTCAGCCTCTTCCTTGATTTTGTTCATTTCATCCCTATCAACATACTTATTCAATTCTTTGCTGAAAATTGGTACTCCACCCATTGCGATGATTGCCATATAATCATATGGCTTCACGGTATATACTTCATACCATTTCTTGTCATCTTCAATCCATTTCATTCCAAGTTCGAAATCGTCAGTCAATGGTGAAGGAAAACCATCATCCACAATTTGTATTGATGTCTTGTTGTCTGCTGTCTTCGTAAGCGTTATAATCAAATCAAGACCATTATTAAGGTCAAAAATACTATATTGATTACCTTTTCTAGCAGCAGCCTCTGAACGAATTTTTGCAAGATTCATAATCTTATCATAAACGCCATCTTTTTTCTTTGATGAATTAAACAACCAAAATTTAACACCATCTTCTTCATGTCCCCTTTCAATGCAACGAACAATCCACATTTCTTTAACCTTATTAAGGAACTCAATATCACCATATCTCTTTCTAGTTGGCTCGTCAATTGACTTTGACTTAAGTTCCCTAGCCTTTGCAGATGTTTCACAAAATGGACACTTTTCGCCCATAAGAACACCATCCTTCTTGTTGTGAGAAGGACACACAAAAGTCTTCCACCCACTAGGTGAAACCTCTTTGTTTACCTTTACGGTATGCATAAAAACTTTCTTGAATGGACTTCCACCGCCGCCTTGGGAAAATGGCAACAGTCTAATTGTAAGTGTCTTTGAACTTTCTTTGTCAGAAAGTCTAGCTTGTAGATAATTTTTCTCGTTAAACTGAGTTTTCTTAACAGTTGGAAAATTAGTTTTTTGTTCTTCTTCATACTGGTTTTTAACTTCTTCTGCGTCAATGTTGACACTAAAAATTTTCTCACTCATAATTAAAATAAAAATTAAAAAAAAAATTATTTAAATATGCACGATTTAACGTGCTTAAAATATAATGCAAATATATAAAAAAAATGTTAAAAAAACAAAAAAATAATAAAGAATTTTTAAAAAAAATAACATTGAAGTTGACACATTGACTTATGCCAACTCCAATATTATTATATGTTACAACTTAAACAACTTGTCAAGTGTTTGAATGTCATCATCATCAATTTTGAAGAATGTATTAGCAATGTCATCAGTTGGATTATCAACATCGTCATTGGTAATAACAAATTCTTGAGTTGTGGGCTTATCATTGTCTGAATAAGCCTCATAACCTCCTCGTTTTGCTTTCTCAGCCCAAAAATCAGTTGGCTTTATATTAAAAGGATATGAATCCAAAGAACGAAGATTAAGTTTCTCGGTTTGTGTTGGGTTTCTCTTTTCGAACTCAGCTTTTAATGCCTCAATCTCATCGTTGTTAATTTCAACTTTCTTTAAAAGTTTTCCAATTGTATCAATCAACGTGTTTATTCTATTGTCAACCTTTGACAAATCTCTACCAATGTGATTCTGCTTAATATTAAGCTTGTCTTGAGCCTTGGTAAGTCCATCAATGTCGATTGTATCACCATCATCTTCGCTAGATTCTTCATCAATATCAGTGTCTATAGGTTCTCCACCACCCATATCACCGCCCATAGGGTCTTCACCTCCCATACCATTTGGGTCTTGAGGCATTCCACCACCCATAGGGTCTTGTCCACCCATTGCGTTAGGGTCTCCACCACCAGCCATAGGGTCTTGTCCACCCATACCATTTGGGTCTTGAGGCATTCCACCACCCATAGGGTCTTGTCCACCCATTGCGTTAGGGTCTTCACCACCAGCCATAGGGTCTTGACCTCCCATACCATTTGGGTCTTGCTGGGAATCATCTTCCTCGTCTTCTGGAAGTTGTGTTGGTATATGTGGTATAGAAAGCTCACTTAGTCTCATAAAATGTTTATGAGCTTCGTAAAGGTTATTTTCTTTGAGATATTTTACGTTAGTCATTTATATTAATCATTCAAAAGTTCCTTATTATCTTCAGTTAATATTGTTTTTGAACTTTCAGTCCTCTCAATGAGTCCCTTGTCCTTCTTAACTCTTTTAACAGTAATAACGTCATTAAGAACGTTCTTTGCCATAGCTATTTTTTCGTTTGTTGTCATAACTTTTTCGTTTATTGTATTTATTTCATTCGTTTCATTAATAGTTTTGGTTTCAACTTTCTTTGTAAAAGAAGGCTTTATTTGCGGCCTTCTATTATCTATATGTTTCATTATAAATCTTCCCATAACAAAAAAATATTTTAGTTTATATTATATAATATAAATATCTCATTATTTGAAAAACATTGATTTATCCTCTATTTTTGATAAATTTGATATCGAAAGCTCTCCGTTTGCAATAACTATTAATTTATCCTTATATTTGTCCCAATCAATAATAAATTCATTGTTTGGCTTTTTATTATCTTTATTTTCGTCAGCTATCAACTTGTTTAACGCATTAATTGAGAATAAGCATTTGTTTTTAACGTGCATTACTTTTGAATATGGCAAGTTCTTTATAAACTTATCCTTGTCATAAGTCTTCAATGTAACCAAATATTCATATGAGTTGGTATCTATTGAATAAATAAAAACATTGTCCAAGTGAACCTTG
>Ga0247611_10002865_pt1 | contig 26724 bp, 28 predicted proteins | sample 177DNAGHGhighgp2_FD_192422 | JGI IMG/M metagenome (GOLD analysis project Ga0247611, IMG submission 192422) | Sheep rumen microbial communities from Palmerston North, Manawatu-Wanganui, New Zealand - 1770 DNA GHGhigh gp2 | ecosystem: Host-associated > Mammals > Digestive system > Stomach > Rumen... | reverse complement strand
TGTTTTATTCAATGATAAATTTTGTTGCTACGAATTTATATCCGCCGCCCGTCCAAGATGTAGTTATCTGAATTCTTACACTTATTTCTTTACCTGCATATACATCCTCTCTTCAGCAACCTTTCTTAATGTTTAGTAAACGATAAAACGTGATTATGACATTTGGAGCATTCGTATACGCCTAGGTTCTGTGGGAACTTGTTACAGTACCTATTCGGCAGACTAGGAACCAATAAGAGCATTTGAACAAAATCACTCTGTTTCATTGTTTATTCCTTTCCACAGTAATATCCGCAGTAACACTCGTCAGAAGAATGCAACTTCAATTTGCATTCACTGTAAAACTCGTCATAGTGCTTGCACGTTTCACATTCGTTTTCTTGCGGAAGTGTTTGACCAGTTTTTATCAGATAGCCTACCGCACCGCATTTGCATTCCAAATCTTTTAGCATTGTGCTTTCGGGATAAACGTGTATCGCTCTGCACAAACATTTTAGGCATATCAATTCTGATACTTCGTGCGGAACATTTTTGTCTATATCAATTACGTTCATATATTCCTTTCTATCTCTGCGAGTATGGACTTGCACCATACATGAACGAACACTAAACAGTCTCTCAGTTCCTTATTCTCGAAGAGAGCAACTAGCGTCTACTATTCCGCCACCGCATAGGATTGTTTCATTATTTAATATACCACTCTAAATATCACGCCACTTAGTTCTATCATAGTTGATTGGTCAGTCGGAGTTATTGTATCAAATCTACAAGATCGTCTTGATGAAGATGCAGAAAGAAAAATCTCGACATTTGTATTTATCGTTGTATACATTGTCCTAATTGAATTTGATGTTCTTTCGATTACATTAAACACATAAAACTTTCCGCTCGCTTCAATCTCAAGTATAGTGTTACTTCTGACTTTAGAAAAATCAACAAGTGTATATAGTGAATTTAGAATTTCCGCTTCTGTTTTCACGCCATCAGCCGTAACGCTTACGCTCTCATGCGTTATCCTACTACTCGGATAACTAGCAGGCATATAAGCGAGGTTCTTTCCTTTTCTTCCGTTTTTTATCCATCCTATTATGCTAGGCATAGTTGCTCCTTTCTTACTGTTTACCTATTCCGCCATTGCAGAGATATTTCAGCATTGGTTATTCCTTTCTATTTCTACGAGTATGGATTTCCTACCACTTTTTATATTTTAGTGGACAATAGTCTTATTTAGTTTATCAATAGATGGCGAAAGTCGGGCGGACGCCAAACGCGTTCGAGGCGTCGGCGCAGTTGCAAGCGCCGTCAGCGTCGACATACGCGAAAATAGCCGCCGAAACAACATTGCGGAGCCAGTAGGCTACTCTATTGCTAATGAGGTCGGGTCTAAATCTGAAAAGATTTAACTGCTTGCAAGCAACTGAATAAATGAAAGGCACGGTCGAGCCGTCGGATGTAGGCTCAAAATGAGGCGCACCATACGCCATGCTCTCACTCATAAGTTCGATGTCAGAATCGACCCATGCACCGCCGCTCGGTCTGCCGTTCGTTACTGCATTACACAGAAATTCCCTATGTGTGAGAATGTGGCTCGCACCGAATGCCGCCTTAATGGTGGTCTTTGCTGTTGCCAAGTTCGCCGTATACATAGCAGAGCCAGTATATCCGCCAGTAGTCACGTTCGTTGTGTTCATCTGCGCATTGTATAGCGCAGTATCGGGAACGATAACAACATGGTGTGTCGTGCATTCCTTGTTGCCGGAGCGCAGGAAATAATCAAAGTCTGCGATGCGGTACACTGTGCCGTTGATGGTCCAGTAGTCTCCGATATAAAGGTCATCGAAGGTACCAGCGGTGATAACAGACCATTGCTCTGCGGTTACGCTTGTGCCGAGGTTCTTGCCTCTGTAGATCGCGTTGTGAGCTCCTGCATTATTAAATAGAACCGCATTCAGAGCATCCAACGCATCCTTAACGCTCCCCTCCCCGTACCCGATATTATCAGCCATTAGCGGAGTAACATCGGAACTGTTCATTTCATATATTCCATCTGCCGTTCCGTCTGTAGGTAAGTTATCAAAATCACTTTCAGATACACTTGTGATAACTTCTACCGCACTTGCTCCGTCTGCTGATACATCGGATACTGTGGCATCCTTGAACCACAGTTTTGAACGTTGCGTAAGAGCGGTCTTGATGCGGTTCCAGATTGTGTGACCACCAGAAGATCCCCCTACTCTGTTTATTATTTTATCATCAAAGGCTTCGTATACAGCCATAATTTTCTCCCTTCTTATGTTTGTAATAGTAAGTACATATTATGTTTTTATCTTCCAAGATAAGAAATTATTTTATTAACAATTTTGTTGCCCTTACAGCTGCGGTTTGTCCAGACCAGTTCCGTATTATACGTATACGAAATTTAATATCTTTACCTACAAAATTATTTAAACTAAAATCATTATTCAAAGTATAATTACCTGTCGTGGATGCGTCTTTACTATTAATAACAGTTTTTGTTGCGAAATTATCATCTGATATTTCAATATATGCATAAGCATGATTTGCATTATTTATATTAGCAGTAAATACACTTAAAATAGACAATATTTGACCAGATCTCACATGAATTGAATCTTTATATGTAAAAGTAATTGTTGGTTGACCGCTAGTGCTGTCCGCTGTTTGAAATAAAATTGATGAATCAGTTTTAGAAATTGTACCACTTGCACCAGATTGATTTACAGAAATAATCCAATCACTTTGCGTTGTTTTTAATAAATCTAATTCTTGCAGACCGCCAGTTTTCCATTCTACCCAATCACTACCATCCCAAAGATAAATCACATCAGTAATTGGATCATATCTTACAGTAGAGAGATCTCCCCCCCCCCGCTAACATTACTTATTGCCTTCATATATTCTCCCTTCTTTCTGATATATCAAGATATTTCAGCATTGTTTCACCTGCGAGTATGGATTTGCGCCATGTGAACTAAAGTCTTATTTAATTGATTATGCGTACAGTTCCATACTATAATTATTTATAGCATTTGAACTATCTGAAACTGAATTGTCAGTAGATATGTAAAAATGTCCAGTGCCAAAATCAAACTGTGTAATATAGTGGTGAGATGCATCAAGACTACATGTGGAAAATAAACCTGTATCTATATTGACGATATTATATATAGACATGTTTATTTTCAAAAATGCCCGCATCTTTCTTTCCACGGGTAAGGTCTGCCAAGTTGTATACAGTTCCGATAATTGTTGCGCAAAAGTCTTCCCACTCACACTAACTGCAACTGACTCATACTTATCGAGTTTATCTGCAATTTCCGCATTTAGTTCATCAATATCATCCTGTACGATATTTAATTTGTCCGTCAATTCCTTATTTGTCATACTGTATGGTTCGTATGTCGAATCTTGAATTGACGCTAACCTAATCATTAGTTTTACTTTTGCATTATTTTCTGTTACTTGCGCTGCATAGTATAAACCAACAATTAAACTATCTATTGTTTCTGGAGTAGTGAATAAGGTTTCATATTTGCCTGTTGCCTTATTCCTTATTGCAGCAACATCACTGTCATGTACACTAACATACAGTGATGTATTAGTAGCGTTTTCTAGTTCCATGCTCAAAATATAACTTGTATTTGGTGCAAGAAATTTTTTAGCATCTGGATAAAGCACGTTTGAAAATAAACCAAAAAATGCTGTCGCATTTCCTGTAACCTTATTAACTGTAATAACACCATCTTCATCATAAGTAAATGTTGCGCCGTTAGTAGTATATCCGCTTTGTCTGTGATATGGATAAGGAATTAAATTCTTTGCACCATAAACATTCACAATATCATTTACTTCCGCATTTAGTTCATCAATCTTATCCTTAACACTTCCCCCCCCCGTAAGCTACCCTACTACTCGGATAACTAGCAGGCATATAAGCGAGGTTCTTTCCTTTTCTTCCGTTTTTTATCCATCCTATTATGCTGGGCATAGTTGCTCCTTTCTTACTGTTTAATTATTCCGCCATCGCAGAGATATTTCAGCATTTTTTCTTCTTTATCGTGCCGTTTACGGGGCGATTATTCCGTAAATCCTAATGGTAACAATCAATCCGCTTTCGCACGAAATCTTTAACGATGTGCTACTTACTTTCTTGACTGAAGCGTTAAATGTATTTCCACCGCCAAAGTACGGCACAACAACTCCACCAACGTTGTTAAACAATGTAGAATCAGCACACGCACTTCCTCTGATGTAGGTTCCGTCATATACTTCAAGCAATAGATACTTATAGTTGGTATATGCTTCCGAAAGAGAATACTCTGTCTGCGTAGTTGTCAGAAGTTGTTCAATCAGCAGATTACCTTTTACATCATCTAACGCATCCTCAACCGTCCCATTCCCGTACCCGATATTATCAGCCATAAGCGGAGTAACATTGGAACTATTCATTTCATAGATTCCGTCTGCCGTTCCATCAGTAGGTAAGTTATCAAAATCACTTTCAGATACACTTGTAATAACTTCTACCGCACTTACTCCATCTGCTGATATATCAGATACCGTAGCGTCTTTGAACCATAGTTTAGTTCTCTGTGTAAGGGCAGTCTTGATGCGGTTCCAGATTGTATGCCCGCCAGAAGATCCTCCTACTCTATTTACCAGCTTATCATCATAAGCTTCAAATATAGCCATAATTTTCTCCCTTCTTTTAGGTGAGTGAATATTCAAAAATCAGTAAATAAAATATGCAGTACCTGTATTACTATCATTTCTTGAATAGAACACATCATATCCTTTTGGTACATATACAGAAGATACATGGGCATTTGCCATGCCTGTTATGTTTATTACTTCAACTCCGCCAGAAGTCGTACCTGTTGGTCTAATTAACAATCTTACCCGTTGCGATGTTTTATTTGCATTTACTTGTGCTCTTGCATATCCTGCACTTGGAACTGTATACCAAGTTTCATTAGTCAGTTCAACCATATGGGATAAATCGGATAATATGTAATCATCTAACTCTCCAATTCCCCCCCCCGGAGTTGTTTATGGCCTTCATAATATTTATCTCCTTTATTATATAATTTTGTATAGTTCAAATATTATAAATTTATAGAGGTTCTGTTAACAACAGAACCTCTATATTATTGTATTATACTACACTTATTACTTAGACAGCTTCTTTAACTGAGACTTTAACTCTTCAATTTCTTTAGCCTGTCTAGTAATAATATCATTAGAAGTGAGAGACCTAGTAATAATGGTAACTACTATAGTATCATCTCCAATAGTCTGTAACACATTCACCTTTACAGGAATAACATCAGAGATTGCATTCTCACCAAGAGTAATAGATACCATATTCTCAATGGTGAATAAAGCAATCTTATCAGGAATATCAGCATAAGATTTTACTGTAAAGATAAGCTGACTTACAGTAGAATTATCTGCTACATCCAAAGTCTTACCATCATTAAATGTTAATGTCATAATTTTAATTCCTCCATCCTTATGATGTTATAGTAACATTTTCATGCATATCGATACTGATAAAGTTTGATACATTACTATATGTAACATATCCATCAGATATAGCTACTCCATATGTAAGATGTGCATCTCTATTATTAACATTACCAGCATACTGCATCCAAACTTGATACTGATTTACTCCATTAAGATAAACTTTTAATACACCTGTAGATGTATTTAATTCAGCTCTTATAGCATTTACCATAAAGAATGAAGTTGTACCATTCTGAGTTACGATAAATCTATAGATCATACCAGCGGCAATACAGCCAGCTAATTGAGTATCTCTATCATCTCTAGAATAATAAGAACCACTCTGTTCCCACCATGTAGTCCATCCATAATTTACAAGCTGATTCTTAATAATTGTAGGAGATGTTGCATCTGCAGTAACAAACGGATGGAATGTTCCTAAGAAGTCATAGTATCCATATGCCATATTTTCTGCACCAAGTACAAACGGTGGTAAGTTAGCACCTACACTAGTAGCTACCCATTTAGTACTATCCCATGCACCTGTAGCGGTTTCTGCTATACATTGATACAATGTACTATCCTTAAAACAGAACTTACCCATTGTATAAACGGTGCTAGAATTATAATCACTTGCAATTACGCTAGCAGTAATTAATGACGGCTTATTGGATATTTCACTCCAAGTATAATTAGGCTTAGTAGATGCCTTTGCCCAATCAGATACATCAGATGCAGGAAGAGACGAAGGAGTACCACTTAAATCAGAATATGCTCCACTTGTAGCAACAGTAGCTAATGAGCTAGAATCAGCTTTATTATTTAATGCTCCTGTAATAACTTTATTCTGTACAGGATTTTCAGAAGTAGTAGATAATACATCATCTACAGTGATTGTACCACCACCTCCGCCTTCTGATGTAAATGAAGGTTTTAAACAAAACACATTTACACTTAAAGTAGATGCAGGAACATTCTCTGCTGTAAAAGTAACAACACCTTCAGTCCAAGTAACTTCAATTACAGCATCTTTTGCGACTGAATCATTATTATAATAAACAAGTACCGCATCGTTTGCACCAATGTTGGCATCTGTAATTGTTGCAACAAGGTTTGTGAATGTAAGTTGCTGATTAAGGATACGATAGATTGCCTGATCTTCTGACATTGTTTCAGGAGCATCAATAATAATCCAATGCTTACCCTGCTTCTGCTGTGTAGTCATTGTCTGCCAAACTGTCCAAGTAACAGTTTCAACATCTTTTACAACAGTACGACCATTAGATGAATCATCAGTAGTATTAAGATATCCGGCAAATTGGAGTGCATCTTCTTGTGCCAACGCTGTACCTGTAGCATCCTGGATCTCATGACCACCAGATCCACTACCACCGCCACCACCAATTATACTAGTACCATAAGCTAATAAGTTAGCCATATGCTTATTTCTCCTTTATTTTAGTATAATATTATTTCATAATACATTAAGTTTCTTTTGAAGAATATATTGAGTATTATCTTTAGAATAATATATATTATCCCCATCGGTCCATATATATGATCCAGTAAAATCGGACAATCCATTCCATGTTCTATCAGACCATGTAGATGTAAATTTATTTAAAATCTTTTGTGTATTACCATTAGAATAATATATATCTATACCATCCGACCAAATCATTGTCGCATCAAAACTGGTTAATCCTGTCCATGTTTTAGTAGACCATGTAGATGTAGATTTATCTAATATGTATTGATCAGTATTCCTAGAATAATATATATTATCTCCATCTGACCATATATATTTTCCATTAAAAGTGGTTAATCCTGTCCATGTTTTTTTAGTAGACCATGTGGATGTAGATTTATCTAATATGTATTGATCATAACTATAAGAGTAATATATATTATCTCCATCTGACCAAACACGTTCGCCAATAAAACTAGCCAATCCATTCCACGTCTTAGTAGACCATGTGAATGTAGATTTATCTAATATGTATTGATAAAATCTATAAGAGTAATATATATTATCTCCATCTGACCATATATAATTTCCACTAAAATTAGTTAATCCTGTCCATGTTTTGGTAATCCATATAGAATTAAATTTATCTAATACATACTGGATATTATTATTGGAGTAATATATATTAGTACCATCAGTCCATGTATATTGTCCATCAAAAGCAATTAATCCTTTCCATGATTTAATAGACCATGTATTAGATGAAAATTTTGTTGGTCTTAATTTGATAGATTCTAAAGATACAGCACCTGGAGCTGGAATATTGCTGATTTCATTAGCCATTTGCAAAGGCGATATTTCTCCACTTTTACCTGTTTTTGCTCGTATAGCATTAGCTAATTCAGTAAAAGTAATAGTTAAGTAGGACATATTTTATACCTCCTTAATAACTAGCATTAAGAATTTAGTAATATCTATATTATCAAATAAAGTTATTTTTGAAGAATATATTGATTAGATCTGGCAGAATAATATATATTAGTACCATCAGTCCATATATAATTTCCATAAATACTAGTTAATCCATTCCATGTTTTAGTAGACCATGTAGATGTAGATTTATCTAATATATATTGATCAGTACCATAAGAATAATATATATTAGTGTCATCAGTCCATATATATGATCCATCAAAACTAGTTAATCCAGTCCACGTTTTAGTAGACCACGTGGATGTAGATTTATCTAATATATATTGATCATATCTACTAGAATAATATATATTAGTACCATCAGTCCATATATATGATCCGTTAAAACTGGTTAATCCTGTCCATGTTTTAGTAGACCATGTAGATGTAGATTTATCTAATATGTATTGATCAGTATTCTTAGAATAATATATATTGTCTCCATCTGACCATATATATGATCCAGTAATACCAGATAATCCGTTCCATGTTTTAGTAGACCACGTGGAATTAGATTTATCTAATACGCATTGAGTACTAAAATTAGAGCAATATATATTAGTGCCATCAGTCCATATATAATTTCCATAAATACTAGTTAATCCACTCCATGTTTTAGTATTCCATGTAGATGTAGATTTATCTAATACGCATTGAGTATTATTAATAGAGTAATATATATTAGTACCATCAGTCCATATATAATTTCCATCAAAATTAGATCCATTCCATATTTTAGTATTCCATGTAGATGTAGTTTTATCTAATACATATTGATTAAATCCACCGGAATAGTATGTATTAGTACCATCAGACCAAACACGTTCACCATTAAAATTAGCTATAGTTAATTCGCTCCATGTTTTGGTAGACCATGTGGATGTAGTTTTATCTAATACATAATGAGTATTGTAATAAGAATAATATATATTATCTCCATCAGTCCATATTTGCTTTCCATTAATACTAGTTAATCCATTCCATGTTTTAGTAGACCATGTAGATGTAGATTTATCTAATATATATTGAGTACTACCACTAGAATAATATATATTAGTACCATCTGACCAAATATTTACCGCATTAAAACTGGTTAATCCAGTCCATGTTTTAGTAGACCATGTAGATGTAGTTTTATTTAATACATATTGATCATATCTACTAGAATAATATATATTAGTACCATCTGACCAAATATCACTTCCGCTAAAACTAGTTAATCCACTCCATGTTTTAGTATTCCATGTAGATGTAGATTTATTTAATACATAATGAGCCATATAATTAGAGTAATATATATTAGTGCCATCAGACCATATATATTGTCCATAAATACTACTAAATCCATTCCACGTCTTAGTAGACCATGTGGATGTAGTTTTATCTAACACATATTGAGTACCAGCACTAGAATAATATGTATTAGTACCATCTGACCATATATCAGTACCATTACACTCAAATAATCCAATCCATGATTTACTTAACCAGGTATTATTTGACGAAACAATCGTTGGTTTCAATTTAGTAGATTTTAATGATACTGCTCCAGAAGGTTCAATATTACTAATTTCACCAGGCATATCATATAATGGATTCATTTTATTACTTTTACCAGTTTTTAATCGTATATTATCAGCAATAGATGAAAATATGTTAGTTAAGGCGGACATATTTTATACCTCCTTAATATGTAGCTTGGATAGCCTGTGTAATCATAGAATCTACATAAGAATATACTGCTCCACTGGTTACTAAATCTGTGCTTCCAGAGGATACAGATGTTGTATATGCTTTTGCTGCGGCTGTACCAAGAGATGATACAATATCATCAATTGCCGCCTGTGCATCTGTGGCAGGTAATCCACTAGATGCATTAGAGTAAGTGACATGTGAAGCTTCAACACTATCTACCACTACAGCAGGAGCACCAGTGATTAACCATTTAACACCAGCTTTCTGTTGAGGTGTAAGCAAATTATATTCTTCATAAGTGATTTCTGTAGGAGCATCAGATACTACAGTACGTTCATGTGTAGAATCATCTGTAGTTTTAAGATATCCAGCAAATTGGAGTGTATCTTCTTGTGCTAATGCTGTACCTGCAGCATTCTGGATTTCATGTCCACCAGAAATATTATCATAATCAAAGAAATAAGGCAAAGATGTATATGCAGTGGTACCATCACCAACTTTAATACGACCAGCCCCAGTTCCTACACCAGTTTCAGGAGCTTCAAAGAATACTTCACCTCTCTCAAGAACAATATCTACGCTTTCTGCATCCGATTTCTTTCCTCTTCGAGGTCTTAAAAAATGTTCCATAGAATATTACCCTCCTAAATACATCTAATATTTTTGAGTATTGCAAATATAAGTAGTAATATTAGAAATAAATCAAATATTGAAATTCAAGGGATGAAGTAAGGTCAGTCAGCAGTCTATAAGAGAAATTCAGCTTAGAAAACGGCTGAATCTGCTGATAGTATCTATAACCTTCATATTCATCATACCATGCATGACAAAGGGATAAGCTACTGATCCTTGCATGATCCCATCCGATAGCAGTATCAAAGTAATCTCTCAAATCTTCTCTAGTAATAGAAAGACGGAGTTCAATATAGCATTCTGCAATCTGATCAGTATCAATACTATAGATAGTATCACCAACAATCTGTGTACCATCACTTAATCTAATATTAAGAGTAGGAACAGTATCAAATCCCTTAAAATAATATGCGATCTTACCATTATCAAGAACTTTTCTACCATAATATATTGATCTTAAGCTTCCATCAATATCAGATTCATTATATCTGAAAGGAAACATTGTTTCCGGCTTAATACGATCAATATAATTAGCAGGATAAACTTCTCCAGGTTGAGTTCCACATCCAGAATCGTCTACACAGAATATGTAGCATGCTCTTTCATTAAGAGGTTCTACCTGAGTATAATCAAGAGTATGCTCAAGATTCATATCGTCATTATAGTTTGGAAATATAACCGGAGATTCAATACCAAATGCCTTTATAGCATTGAAAGCAGATCCTGTAATAACAATTTTATTATGAAGTTCATCCACTATCTTACCATCTTGCTTAATAATAATTTTGGTTCCTTTTACACCAGAACTTATTCTGTGGTCGACAAGTGTGGCAAGTTTATCATTTATCTTAGTTTTATCAGATAATGTAATAATATCACTCATTGAAGTGAATTTCTCCTTTCCAATAATTCTAGAAGTTACCCCAAGAGCTCAAAGGGTCCATTGCATAAAATTCTTTCCAAAGTTTATCTATTTGCTCATCTGTATAGTCTTTAAGATCTTCGACAACGTCACTAAGATCATCTTCATATTCAAGAATCTTATACATAGGATCGAGATATCTATCTCTAGCTCTTAATATCCATACATCAATCATTTCAGGATGCTCAATAAGTTCGATCTTTCTAGAAAGATTTTCATAACGATAAGAGAAATCTTCCATGAACGAAACTTGATCACTTGTAACTTCACTAAAGTCATCCCAAGATGTCCATAAATCTGCTAAATATATACCATCTTCTTTAGCAACCATGGCATTGTATTGAACACCAGAAATTTTGATTTCTGTTTGGATAGCTCTATCAATAACTCTAGTTCTTGTGGTTCTGGTAGCAAATGTATTGGTACTAGCACCACCACCGTCAATGACATACGAGAATTTCTTACCGAAGTAATCTGTACGATAATCGGAAAGATCCAACGGATAACCACCATTGACGTCAAGAGAATTAATATGATCTTTAGCATTAGAACCGTTCAAATCCCAAAGATCAAGTCTACCACCTTGAGCAGAACCAGCATTAAGCATAATATAAGGAATAGATTGGCTTCCATCTGCATATCCACCATCTGCTTCTTTATATTCAAGATCAGTACCAGCATACATTCCATCATAATCATAGTCATCACTAGGATCAGGATCAAATACAGAATAGATGTCAACTACTTCTTTTACTATACCTGACAATGACTGATCAAATAGACCAATAAATTCTCTTATAAAAGCAACATCAGAAGTATTAAGTTTATCATAACGGCTCCAATGCTCTTTTATTTCTTTAATAGCATCTCTAGCCTTGATAGTATAATCGCCATCTGCTTTATAAGTAACTTGAGGGTCTAAGAAATAAACTTTATATGATTTAAAGAATCCAATTACAAGATAAATATATTTAATCAGATCCTGGAATGTATAACTAGAAATGAAAGAAAAGATATAATTTAATCCATCATCTGATATATAGTATTCCAAAGTACCTACAATATCAGTGATAAGAGCTCTAATATTATCTTTTCTGGTTTCTATATTTTGCTCAGCATTAAGAGTAGTATAAAGAGTATATAATACATAATCTCTTTTCTTTAAGACTTCTGTATAGTATTCTAAATCATAACCATTATTCTTATAAAGATCATAATCGAACTTCTTTGTGAATAATTCATTGAATACATACTCAAATATTCTATACTCATCATTAGTCTGAGCATTCATTAACTTGACTTTTAATGTATCATAGCACTTTTTATTAGTCTTATAAATATTTACTAATTGAGGAATACTTTTAATCTCTGTAGGAACTATATAAGTATCAACACCAAGTTCCTCTAATGTATATCCTCTATCAAAGTGATAAGCAGAATGTCTTCTACCAACTACATCTCTAATAGTATCAAGATTAGCATTAGGATTAAAACCGTATTCCATATGCACAGGATTTATAAATATCTCAGGATATCTAGGTTTCATCCAGTCTAATAAAACTTCTCTAGAAATCATCTCAGAGTAATATATAACTGATCTATCATCTATATTAGTGGATAATTCAGATAACGTATCTTCAGAAGGAGAAATTTCACTAGATATGATTCTATCATATTCATCTTCTCTATCTGCATCATCTCCACTATCATAAAATCCAAATAATCCAAATGTATCCTCAGAATTAGTAGATTCTTCTACATCTTCAGGTCTTCTAATTTTGCAATCCATATCATCAAAGCTATATGATAATGCTACAAGTAAGACCATAAGATCAGTAACGTTAAATAATGTAGATTCCTGAATAGTAGGAATAGCAATTTTCATATCAGTAAAATTGTAATTAGTTCTAGAATCTAACATCATTCCAATAAAGTATTCCAACTGAAAGAGATAGTCATTCATACTAATAATATAGTCAAGACCCATATATTTAGTACCTTCAATAGTAAAATCTCTATTCAGGTGCTCAGCTTTTACAGTTTCATGTTCATCTTCTCCATCCCACCACTTATCTAATAGAGTAAGTTCATCATAATTATAAATATATGAATTATCTCTAATATAATCATCAAAGTTATCGCCAAGCTTAACTTTGACAAACTTAAGTTCATATTCTTTAGATGGATCATCTGATACAATATACTTACCAGTTGAAGGATCTACTACTCTCTTCTTATATAAGTAATACTTAAAGATATTTGCTTCACTAGAACCAAAGATATCTACTATATCTTGATTATTTTTATTAGAAGATTTATATTTAATCAGCTTATTAATATTCTTTACAATTCTAATTTGATACTTAAGAGGAATCTCTTTAAAGTAAGTAACACCATAAGACTCCAAAAAGTATTGTACAGATCTAGCATCAAAAATATCTCTTCTAATATACCATTCAGGAACATCTACTATCATATCAGCAAACGTTTGTGCTAAAAGATTAATAATCATCATATTTTCATAATGCTGATTATTAACAGAGAATGCTTCTTGATAATATCTACGAAGATAAATATTTCTATTATAGATAAATAATTCTGTGAATCTATCTTTTACTAATACTTCACAGAAAGGCATGTATAAGATTTCCCATTTTTCAGCTTTTCTCATCTTATAATCATCAAGCTTTTTATCACCTAAATATCTAAGATAAGAATAACTAAAAGAATTAGGATAGCTATTTCTAATATTAGTAAGCTCACCAAGAGAATCTAATAAAGAAATAATATTTATTGGTTGTTTGTGTATAGGAAGACTAAAATCAACTGTAGATGTATCATAATTAGCAGGGAAGTTGTCTTCAGTTAAATATACATCAAACTGAGTTGTATTATAAGGAGGTAATCCCATAAATGATCTATAGTAGTCATTTATTTCTTCAAAATTCTCCATGAAGTAATCACAAGTAAATGCTACAAGATCATCTCTAATACTTTCGGGAATATTATATCTGTCATTGGTATATGATAATATTTCATCAGGAGTACATCCATATGCTTTCAATGATTGATATGTAAAAGGGCAATAAGCAAATTGCATTTTTCCTTCTGTAATCAAAGCATAATACTCAGCATTATCTACAGATTCTTGAGTTTCAAAAGAATTTGCATATATATCATTTTTGACAACTATACTCGACAGGATGATTTTACAGTTATACACAATCTCATCCATTATCGGATGCTCAGTATATACTTTGTCTTTAACAGTATAACTCATGCTGCTTTTTGCACCTCCTTTTTCAATATTTATTATAGTGTGAAGAGCTACAGAATTTAACTTCTTAATAATCATAAAAGAAGGGAGAACACAAGATATGGATCAATTAATACCATTAAGAGAAGAGTATAATCTGTTTCCAGGTATAATCCATTTTGATGAAAAGAATCCAACAATACGCTCTGAATTTGCTACTACAGACTGTTTCTTTTATCAAACTAGAGAAACATTATTTGATATAGATACATTTAGAAACTTTCTTAAAAATGCAGAAAGTATGTTTAGAGCTAGTGCTTATTATAAACTTTACAAATCATATTTAATAGAATATTTAGGAATCAATAGATGCCAAGTATTTGGTAATGTAACTGTAGATGATGCTACAATAGAATTGCACCATAATGTAATTGGATTATTTGATATATGCTTATTGATTACTTGGCATACTGTAAATACTGTTGGTTATATTACAACATATGATCTTGTACAAATGCTTATAGAAGAGCATATGAATAATAATGTTGGTATAGTATTTCTATCTAAAACTGCGCATCAATTATATCATCATACTAATGATGGATTTATTCCACCTGAAATGACTTTTGGTAAATGGTGGGAATTATTATCTAAATATAAATATGGTATTACTTATGATTTAGCATATAAAGTTATCAAGTATATTAAGAAGTATCAAGATAATGAAGCTTTATCAGTATCACCAACTCTAAATGATACTATATTAAGTTATGCTTATTTTAACGAATCAAGTAATATTTTACCATCAGATGTACGTTTAGATAATGGAGGAGATTATTATGATGAATATTAATATCTTGATTATTTGTATTACTATACTTATAGCTTTTGGGATATCTGCTTATCTATATTATAAATTTACTAACAAACGACAATCTCAAAAAGACTTTGAATTAGAATTAGAGAAGTATAAATTCTTTGCTTCTGTAGACACTAAAGCTATTAAAGATGAAATTGATAATTTGGTTAATCAATATTTCAGTTATTATGTATTATATAACTTTGAAGCTTATCATAAAGACTATATAAAGAAAGATGAGATGGATAAAGGTATAAGAGATATTACTAAGAATATTGTAATTGAGATGAGTGAATTATACTCATTCTATTTTAGAATGATATATAATATTGATACCGAAGAGCAAATGACTTCTAAAGTATTTGAATTGGTAACTGATACTATGATTGCTTACGCTTCCGATTATAATAAACCAAAAGAGGGAAAAGAGTAGAGCTGTTAAAGCTCTACTCTTTCTGTATCTTGAAATAGTTGTTGTAATTGCTTGACAATAGTATCTTTCCCAGAGCTTGTTCTTCCTACAACGCAATATAATAGATCTTTCTGATAGGAGTTAATGATAAGTTTTGCAGCATGTATCAGAGCGCTTACAAAGTATGGACTATTGTTATTAATCACATGAACATTGTTCTGATATTTAATATTACTTTCAAATATATTAAACTGATATTCTTCAGCTGCATTCCTTTTCTCAAAATCTTCTGCGGTACATTCAGAAGATCTATTTATATATCTATTACGTCTATTTTCATAACTAGAATCAACGTAAATAATAAACTTTTTCATATTGGGAAATTTATATGTAAGATCTTCAATTCCAGTAGGATCTATAATATAAACATTTTGAGTTTCTAATTGCTCTTTTAAAGTAAAATATATATTATCACCAATTTTAGTATAAGCTAATGATGGTTTACTGGACAATAATTTGTCAGCTTCTTCATTAGTAATAAAATAATGTTCTACACCTTCAGTTTCAGATGATCTTTTAGGCCTAGTTGTGTAAGATACTATAGGGTTAAACTCAATATTTCTTTTTATATTAACAAATGGTTTACCATATTCAGTAGTAAGCATTAATTTTACAATATCCAAATCTATAATCATCTACTCCCCTCCTTTCTTTAAAAAATAAAAGACATGCATCTGGAGATTGCTCTCCAGATGCACAATCTCATATTCGCGTAATAATCAGGTCTAGAAGCATAGGAGTTTATACTCACTAATATCTAGTTTACTTTTATGTTATTATATTGTAATTTTTTAATGAAAAATTACTGGACAAGTTATTTCTTTTACAGGTTCTCCAGCAACAGGTAATAAATAATTATTGGATTTAATATCTTCCAATCTTTTTACCATAGTATCGCTAATAGTTCCAAATTGTGGTAACTGATATTGTTCAGGATACATATTATAAGTAATTCTATTTTGTTCTATAATAGTAGTATCATTAATATCAGAGTGTTTCATAGTATATTCTTCTATTCTAGATAAAGTTTCTATTTGTTCAGGAGTAATAAATTGTCTATAAGTATCAACAAACAATCTATATCTTCCCATTACTTTATCTATAGGAATAAATATTCTATGATTATGATTTAATTCATGTACTGTTTCTGATAATGGAATTAGTCCAACCATCATTTTATAATGCAAGGACATTACTTCTTTGGCAGTCATAAATACAGACATATCTTCTTGATAGAATTGTCTTTTTCTTACAACTATCTCTACAATATCTTCCAATGAAAATGGGTAATGATGTATTTCTATCTTTATATCAAATCCTTCACTATTAGATACTTTATATAGAAAAGCACATTTATCCATATCCATATTATCTCTTAGATAATTTATAAACTGTCTATATTCAAAAGATTTTCTAACAACAGATTTTACATCTTTTATATATTTCTTATATTCCTTATCATCCATAAGATTATAAGGAGATATTTCTTTCATAGTAGGAACTTCATTTATATCTATATTAGATACTAAATTAGCTCTTTGTATAGATATAGCATCAGGATCAATCATCGATATAAATCTCTCCTTTCTTATAAATTATCTAAAAGTGAAAATGATAAATAATTATATACTATAATTATGAATGGAGGTAAATTTATGTATGTCTCTAATAGTGTTTTTAATGTATTGATATCTCTAGATCAAATGGGTGTAATAAATAGAGATAGGGAGAATGAAACAATGTTTGTAAATAGCCTTGGTAATGAATACAAGATTGTTTTGGAAAGAAAAGATAAAGCATTATTTGTTGAAGATTCAGAAACAAGTTATAAGTGTATTATGAGATTTTATAATATACTTGGTGTTGAAGTATTAACTTTGTTTGGATCTGAAATAGATATGAGTGGATTTCTTGATGCAGTATATTTCTTTCTAGAGACTACTCAAACAGATACAATATTTAATTTAAATTCTTTAGAAGGAACATGTTGTATTAGATTTACTAAAGAATTTAATCAAATAATGAAACCACCTTTGTACAATATGTGTATTATGAGATATAATCAATTTGATAATTCTTTAATACCTATTGTTACATTAAAATTTGATGATGAATCTATCAGTGCATTTATAGATTTAGCATATTTTGCTTTTCTTATAGATATAGATTCTATTGGAAATGGCGAAATGGCTAAAGTCTATAGATATGTAGATCATGATCTTTGGTTAGCAAGTCATATAGATAATAATTGAAGAGGTATTATTATAAAAATATTTATGCTGGATATATTGTATTTTACATGATAAAAGGAGGAATAAAAAATGATAAATCCAATGATAGTAAATGAATTAATAAAGAAAGATGATGCATATAATGTCTTAAATCTTGTTAGAGATAATATATCTTTTGATCTTAATATAAGTACTGTTGATACTTGTATTAAAGGAGAAGATATAGTTGCTATAAGTAATCCAATTAAATTAGTAATCAATAAGAAGATTAATATATATCTCAATTCTATAAGAGATTATAAGAGTTTGATTTTTGATTTACTATTTTTTATGCAATCTTCTGCTGCTCATAGTATGCAGAGTATTATTACTGAATCTGGATATTGTATAAGAGAATATTATATAGATCCAGAAAAAGAATATATTGTATGGGAGATTAGTAATAACCAGCTATATATTGGTAAGAGTAATAAGATTTATTTTAAAAGCAATAAGTTAAAAGAAGCATTATTAAATATCTTCAATTTTGGAGATGATTTTAATGTTGCTGTAAACTTTTTAGAATATAGTCCTTTTTATTCTGAAGATACTGGTGATTTTGATTATAAAGGTCTTATAGATTGTGATATTAGTGTTGCTGAGGAAATTGGAGAACATGACATTACTGTATTAAAAGCTCTTTCTAAAGGATTTAAGTGATATTATGGTTACTTCTCATTATAATGGTCAATATAATTATTATGAAACTAGTATGAATTATAAGAGTAATGATAATTATATGATTATTTTGTCTAATAAACCAGATTCGCCAATGGTATTTGGATTTGATTTATTTACATTAGAGATTAAAGATATTATAGGAATGACTAAAGTTAAACTTATATTATCTTTTAATCATTTAATACAATTCATGATATCTGCTCTAGATTCTATTGATTATGCTGATCCACAAATAATGAATATACCATCTCAAAATCCGTATGAATCCTATAGTATTGTATTTGATTTTATTGATGAGATGAATATTCAATTAGAGATTTATTTAAGAAATCCAATACAAAGTATATTAGTATCAGATATTCTATTTGATCAAGAATCTCTAACTAATTTAGTTAATACTATATTGAATGATTATCTAGAAAGAAATCATTCAATAGAAGCATTAACTCAAATGAAGAAGTCAGGAATCTTATGGAGCTAAACCTCAAAATTTCGGATGCTTGCTGTAAGCAAGCATCCGATTTAAAAATACAATCGATTCTATTAATAATATTATTTTTATTCTATCTTAAATAAAATATATAAAAATAAATAAAAATTGTAGTAAATTATTACAATACTAACAAAATTTTAATAAGGGCGGGGGGCGGGGGGCGGGGAAGGTCCCTAACGAAAAGAACAAAAATATTATATATAATATAATATTATTATATATAGTGAAAAATATTATATTATATACATTTATTATATTTATATATATAACGAAAAATATATAAATATAATTAGTAGTATTAGTATATATAATACGTTAATTTACTACTATTTTATTAGTACTTAAGTACTATATTAACCTGTTTACGTTAATTTACTACCATTATACTATTATGAAAAACAATACTTTAAAAAGTCAGTTAAGACCAATTTGCCGTTGTATATCTTTGTATAGAAATAAAACTCTTCTTACGAAACCTTCATTAAATATAATATATGATAATAATAGTAAAGATCGTATATCATTTTATGATGATTATGAACGATGTATATTTAGATCAGCTTATTATGATAGAAAATATACTTTACGTATTTCTGCATATTTTAAACATAAAAAATATTGTGAAAATAATAAGACACGTATAAGTGATTATTATAATAATGATTCAAAATTTAAATTATAAATAAAAGGAATATCAATTATGCATTATAATTACATACTTAAAATGTTTGATCATATTATAAATCAATATGGTGAGAATATAATCAATGGTAAGTATAAGCATTTTATTGTGAAATGTAATAATATAGATATTACATATGATATTCTTTCTATAGATGATCCTATAGACGAGGATGATGGTAATGGATATCTATTAGATGTAAAAATATCATTCTTGTTTAAAGAATTTACTATTACTTATAATATATTTAATAAAAGTAATACTAATAAAGTTTATGATGTAAAAGAATTCACTATAGAAGACTTTTATAATATAATACAAGAATATGATTCTATATTAAACGAGCATACTATAAATATAGAAGTTAGTTAATTTCTAATATCATGATAACAATATTGTAATCATGATAAAATTAAAAGATATAAGTCATAATTTTACACTTGAAGATTGTGCTATAGAAAATAACTGTATTACATTTTGTATTAATAATACTAATATAAATGATTCTTATAGTATATCAGATTCTATTAATAATGAAGATGCATTTGAATTTTATAGTACAAAATACAAAAGTATTACAAATAGTACAATGCAATGTAAAAACGAATCTATAAGTCATTTAAGAATAAAAGTAAAAAGAAAAATAATTATATAATATAACTGTGATATATGGATGAATTGTATATTCATTTATAAAAATTTTAGACTCATACAGCAAACTTTTATATATGGATAATCTTGCAGAGATGAAAACAAATGAGTCTAGAAAATATAGACGCAACCAGCAAACTTTATAACAAACATTGGGAATATATAAAAAAGTTAATGCGTCTAGAAAACCGGTAGAGCGGGCTAGTGGAATAGTTATAATCTTATCTGATCAATAAGACGATTTCTATTCGGATGAATGTAGCACTAGAGACTAAGAGTGGTTACTTAGTCAAATTTTAGCTGAAAGTTCCGCGAAGAAATTTGCTGAGAGACTTTTCTGACCAGTATAATTACTGAGGGCCCTAGCATTGTGCATGCAACAATGGGAAATGTTATTCTAGGGAGGAGCGGTGGTATCGTCTCATGATTATTTTATGACCTAAGGCTTATTACATTGCTGCTCGTGTAATAAGCTTCATTTTAGAAGCAGTAAAGCTACGAGTATGGTAGCCGGCGGATACATTAGTATCAGTGTGCAGTCGTTAATGGCGAGTAAAAGCTGAGCACACACTCCTCAATAGTTCAGATGGGAGAACAATCATTAGGCATAATGAGAGGTCGTAGGTTCAAGTCCTACTTGAGGAGCTTATCGGAACTTTAGTTTCGGTAATGATGTAGTGGTGGAATAGACATAAAAGAAATCCGGTTTCTTTTATGGTAAAGCTTCGGCAATAGTAGACATACGGTGGTGGGTCTCGATAGTACATGGATGCATACATGAATGACCACGGTAATCAAAATACTATCATGTAAGGTGCAAATCCTTACCTACATCAATCATCGAAGAATATTTCTTCGATAAAATATTTGTATCTTGTTGACAATTAAATACCTTACTATCGCAAAGGCATTTCTCGATCAAGTCTCCACGACAGGATACAAATAAGCTTCTGTGGCGCAATCGGTAGCGCGACTGATTTGTAATCAGTAGGTTTGAGGGTTCGAGTCCCTCCGGGAGCTTTATAATGATATTGGTAATAAATGTGGGCTTAGGGGTTGCCATCATCTAAGGAGTATGAAAGTTCTCCACCTGGTGCGAAAAGCTGATAGATATCCAACATGAATAATGAGGTATAATGCAGTGATGTGCCGGTGGGTAAAAGATTAGTAATTTTGGTGTAATAACACATATTATCAATATCATTATAGTAGTGCCTTCGCCAAGCGGTAAGGCCCAGGGTTTTGATCCCTGTATTCAGCGGTTCGAATCCGCTAGGCACTGCGGCGTAGATATGGTGGTGCGACAAGGACTCAAAGCTATCGCACAGTTGAGAGAATCCTTGCATCATATCTGCGGCCTTGATTATGTTAGTAGTGGCGGAATAGGTAGACGCTTATCAGTCATAAGGTTGCTATCATACTTGAATTGTAATGCAACTATGTAAGGTGACAGAAATTCAAATCCTTACCTACTAACAATCAGAAAAAATTAAAAAAACTTATTTAAGTAATTACACTCTTACAAGATAGGTTATAGTTAAGCCGGGCTAGTGAGTGATGCTAAGGCTACGAAGTTGTCCTATCAATTATCCTACATGACGATGTAGGAACTAGATATCATACGTGGCGGAATAGGTAGACGCTTAACCTAAAGATTCAGTAGTCGAAGAAGGCGATAGCAAAGCGCGCGATAGCAAAACGCCTCACTGGGTTGAATCTGAATCATGTAAGGTGACAGAAATTCAAATCCTTACCGTATGATTTGCTACTATTAATTATATTTTTATAATTTTAAAATATATGAAAGAATATTTATATACTGGAAAAGATAAAAGGGCAAGATTGGTTATACAAAAAGATGATGGATCTATTACTTCTAAATCGTATCCTAGAATATTAATGGAACAAAAATTAGGAAGAGAATTATTGCCAGAAGAAGATGTTCATCATATAGATGGAAATCCTTTAAATAATAATTTAAACAATCTAGAAATTATTATGCATGGCGAACATCAAAGAGAACATTCTATAAAATATTTTAATACTATAGAAATATGCCAAATTTGTGGTAATACATTTATAATGACAGCGAAAAAATGGAGATGTTTGTATAATGACATGTGCCGTGATAAAATTCGTAAAAGATTTATTACATGCTCTAAATCATGTTAAGGAAAAGCATCTAGTGGATATTATCCTTTATTATATAATATTGATGAAAGATTAAATCAGTTATATCAAATTTGGCCTTATTAAAAAAATTATGATTATGCTATCATGTCGGAATAGGTAGACGATTCGGACTTTTGGTTTTGATAATATAATGATGTATTTGGGTAAGCATTATATTTTTTAGAGCAGATAAATAGGAATACTTATACTGAATGGATACTAAACGGTGAATCCTCGCCCAATGGTAACGCCGTGCCAATCATAATATTTATATTATGAGTGCGTAGAGACTATACATATCCCATCCAGACCGGATGAAGACATAGTCCAGACTACAAACATTTTATTTTATAAAATGGTAGTGAAAACTATAGTAGTAAGAAAATCCGATGCAGGCAACTGCGTGTGGGTTCGAGTCCCACTGATAGCATATTTTTGATTTTTGTATTCTTATGGAGGGGTGGTACAAGTCCACAGTGAATAATATGCAACTTTGATTAAATCCTAGGAAAGTTAATCAAAAGAATAGTCATTTAATTACACTAATTCATATTATTTCACAACAGGTTGAGCGCAAAGGAGACCGCCTCACCATAAGAATACAAAATAAAGAATAATAATCCCTAGAGGTTTACAGCCTCTAGGGATTTTATTTTTTGTATTAATATTTACCAAGTAAATCAGAAGCATATGACATAAGTTCATTATGTACATAATCTTCAAGATTAATAACTATAGTATTACCAGTTCCACTTTCAGTAAGAACTACTTTACTATTATTCTCATTTAATTGGATTCCACTATAAACAAAATCAAAGCACTCTTTTACAAACTTAAGATTGTTAGATTGACATTGTAAGAAATTAATCACATCTTTATTTGTAATAGGAGCTATATTAGATTGACAAGATAAATCTTGACCTTCTAATATAGAAGATTCGTATATAGTCTTTGTTTTTTCCGGAACTAATAAAGCAGATTCATATACAAAGTCTTTAGTATATGCTCTCATATGAGAAGGGAAGATTACTCTATCATAAGTAATAATTCTAATATTGTTTACTTCAGCTCCACGAGATGTTTGATTTACAGATCCAAGAGCTCTTAAAGACCATGCAGGTTTTACACCTTCTTTAAGATCCTGATCAAATTCCCTACCAAGATCATTATTAGTACCTACAAACTCTCCCCAAACATCATTCCCTTCTGTCCACCATCTTAAGTGAAATGCGCATGTCTTAGGAATGTCTATTAAGCTCTGACGCTGTAAACTGGTATCCATAGGATGACCAGCTTCTGCTCTGAGCTCTTTAGCATTCATCAGCTCTAAGATTCTACTATCCTTTAATGCAGGAAATAATTTTGTTTGTTCGTAAAATCTACCATTTCTATTCTTTTCATCAGCAGTCTGAAGAATACCTTTTGCAACAACTTTACCATTTATCGTTTTCGGTGTTAACTGTGTAGATTCAGGTCTGCTAAGATCATCACCTTCACAGATAATATATCCAATCTGATTATTAATCATGATAAGGCTAACTCCTTTCATTGGTATAGTCTTTAAATTAATTATATTAATGTTGGCTCGTGTAAAAAGGACTAGAGTAGTAGTACTCTAGTCCTTATAATCTTTATATTAGGTGGACCAAATATAAGGAATATTATCATTAGAAGTGCTTACATAGCTTTCCTTAAGTTTATCTATAATATTATCTCTAGTATTAGCTATTTCTTCTAACTTAGCAATCTTAAGATCAAGATCAATATATGCAGTATTTAATCCTTCCATATATTTAAGAGTACCAAGTAAATACTGTGCTATATCAGCATAACAAAGATCTTCAAATATTTCCATCTTTGTAGGAGATATAGTAGACAAGGAAGCATGTTCTACTAATAATATAACTACAAATCTTTCAAGATCATAAGATGTATTTGCTAATCCTTTTAAAGCAAATCTATTAGGATACTCGAAATCTATATAAATACCTCTATTGTACAAACTAGCCATATCAGCATTCATTTGTAATCCTAATACAGTTTCAAATGTTTCTGTAGGACAAGCCATAGAAGGATAATAATAGTTACCCAGCATTGTAGATGTACCAAGAGATGCATTGGCAGTAGTATGATCTGTCCAGTCAATATCCATAATACCTAATAACTTACATCCTTGAAGTATCTCATCTTTAATATAATACCATAAAGTATCTGCATTATCTTTCTTTTTATAACAAGTCTCATCGTTAATCTGCATTCTCATTCTATTAGGATAATATCTAGAGAATGATACTAATGATTCTTCTTCTATAACTTCCCACCAATCTTCTTTTCTATAGCCTTTGGGAAGATGAGGCTCTATAAGTTTAATCTCTAAATGACGTTCTATCTTATTCAATAAACGAGTAACATCGTTTGAATGAGCCATAAGACTAATACCTCCTTTTTAGATATATAGGCATATTAATCTAATGTGAAACTTTGTAAGATATAAAATAATATCCCTAGAGGTTGAAGCCTCTAGGGATAAGTTTATTTTTTGCTTACTATATATAAGAATTGAAATGTAGAAAGCATTTTAGCAGTTATATCAGATCCAGGTATAGTTAATAATTGATTGATAAAATCTCTTTCATACTTGGTAGGATTAGTTTCCAGATATCTTACATTATCTATATTATAACCAGCTTCAGTAAACATTTTATTGATTTCTTTTTCTGTAAAAAGATGAATATGGGTTCTATCTAATAAACCAGTATCTGTATAAGTAAATTCACCATTTATTAACAAATCTTTCAGTATACTATAATGCATCAGATTAGGAATACTAGATATAATTCGCCCATCTTTCTTTAATAAAGTCTTACAATATTTTACAACTTTTAAAGGATCTCTTAAATGCTCTAATACATCACCAAAGATTATATAATCAAAATATTCACTTTTATAAGGAAGAGCACATTCATCTATATCATATACCATAGCATCATCTAATAAATGTTTAGCTACTCTAATAGCATATGGATTTATATCAGTTCCGCATATTGTAGCATTAGGAAATTTATATTTTATATCCAATAAAGTAGCACCAAGATCACAACCTACTTCTAATACTTTTATAGGTTTATTTATATCGGCATTTATAGCATTTACTATATTTCTATTACCTATTGTATTGAAATAATGTAAACCCCATAATTCTTCCATCCGTTGCTTATCATTATCATAATTATCGATATATTTAAAATTAGCAGTGATATATGGGATATTAGCTTCTACTACATTATACCCAAACATTAAAGACTTAATTGCAAAATCTCTTATCACTGCAGTAATAGATTCAAAACTTTCTTCAAATACACAATCATTATATATACTATTCTTATTAAATATATCTCTTTTTATATAGATTATATCATTATTACTAGGCACAATAACAGATTTCGCACCATTTACGGAATGAGAAGCACAGATAAATCCATATTTCGGATAACTATAAGCTACTTCTCTTAGTTTATCTATAGTTTCCTTTGTACAAAAAACTCTAGGATCTAATAGCAATACATCAGATTTGCTATCGAAGATAGAAGTTCTATTATTTAGCAAATATCCATAAGTACGAGTTATAAATGTTGATTCATATGTAATCATTAGATTAGGAAATTCTTTTTCATCATATACATCTTGTGGTGTTTTTACTCCACTATTATTATCAAGAATGACTATATGATAATTATCTTTTTTACTGATAGCATTATTTAAATTATGTATGCAATTATATAATAATGCTTTATTAATTTCATTAATCATAATTACTATTGTTAATGAATCGTTCATATTATACTCCTTTCTACAGTATTCTATTGTTAAATTATCCATCATATTCTACTATAGTATTTTATGATAATAGCAACATCGAATTACTATAGTTAATAATAAAGAGAAAGAGGTAATATAATATGAAATACG
>Ga0247611_10002863_pt1 | contig 26733 bp, 21 predicted proteins | sample 177DNAGHGhighgp2_FD_192422 | JGI IMG/M metagenome (GOLD analysis project Ga0247611, IMG submission 192422) | Sheep rumen microbial communities from Palmerston North, Manawatu-Wanganui, New Zealand - 1770 DNA GHGhigh gp2 | ecosystem: Host-associated > Mammals > Digestive system > Stomach > Rumen... | reverse complement strand
TGAGCGGTATCACGAGAACACCCTCGGTGTGATCTCTGATACCCGCTTCCCCATGCACATCACGCCAGGACGACTCTCCCATGTGGAGGAGGGCGACCCGGAGGCCGGCCTGAAACTGCTCAAGGAGATACGGCGGCGAGACGAGTACGTGCCCCTGATCCTCGACTCGAAGGAGACGGTGAACCGCGAGAAGGCTGCCGCCGGGGGATTCCACTTCATCGACAAGAACTCGACGACGATGAACCTCGACCTGCACAAGCTGATGGAGGAGCACATGGGCTTCGGCGACTTCGTGTTCCGCGACCCCGCGACGAAGGCGGAGATCGCCCGCATCACGTCACTCAAGGACCTACAGGACAATATCTTCAAGATCCCGACAGAGTCGCTGAAGTATCATATCTCACGCAACCACATGAGCCGTTGGCTCTGTGCAAGGGCCATCTTCCCCGTGTCGGCATTCCTCAAGCACGTCACCTGGCATAAACTGCAGGACGTGGATGCCCACCGCCAGATCATCTTCGACGCCATCGTACAGTACCGGCGAATGAAGAACATCGGCGTAGTGGCGGTGTTCGACCGCCTGAAGTTCGATGCCTACAGCCACTTCGCCCGTATCGGCGAGGGCTCCTTAGGCGGCAAGGGGCGCGGCCTGGCTTTCCTCGACAATATCATCAAGCGTCATCCCGAACTGAACCAGTATGAGAATGCGCAGGTGTCTATCCCCAAGACGGTGGTGCTCTGTACCGACTTCTTCGATGAGTTCATGGAGAAGAACAATCTCTATCCCATCGCCCTCAGCGATGCCCCTGATGAAGAGATCCTGTACCACTTCATGAAGGCGCAGTTGCCCGATTCGCTGATCGCCGACTTCTTCACGTTCTTCGATGCCGTGAAGTCGCCTATCGCCGTGCGCTCCTCGTCGTTGCTGGAGGATTCACACTATCAGCCCTTCGCAGGCATCTACTCCACCTATATGATCCCCTATCTCGAGGATAAGTACGAGATGCTGCGCATGCTGGCCTGTGCCATCAAGGGTGTGTACGCCTCGGTGTACTATAAGGACTCAAAGGCCTATATGCTCGCCACGCAGAACGTGATCGACCAGGAGAAGATGGCCGTCATCCTGCAGGAGGTGGTGGGCAAGCAGTACGGCGACCTCTATTACCCGAACTTCTCGGGTGTACTCCGTTCGCTGAACTACTATCCTATCGGCGAGGAGACGGCAGAGGAAGGTATTGCCTCGCTGGCCATCGGACTGGGCAAGTATATTGTCGACGGCGGACAGACGCTGCGCGTGTCGCCCTATCACCCCACCCAGGTGTTGCAGACCTCGGAGATGGAGACGGCGCTGAGAGACACCCAGACACGGTTCTACGCCCTGGATATGAGCCACGTGGGCGACGACTTCAAGGTGGACGACGGCTTCAACATCAGGAAACTGCGTGTAAAACAGGCTGACGCAGACGGCTCGCTGAACTATATCGCCTCGACCTTCGACCCCGTAGACCAGGTGATCCGCGATGGTATCTACGAGGGAGGACGGAAGGTCATCACCTTCAGTGGTGTGCTCCAGCAAGGGGTGTTCCCGCTGCCGGAGTTACTGCAGATGGTGCAGAAGTTAGGCTCAGAGGAGATGCGTCGCCCGGTGGAGATAGAGTTTGCCTGCAATCTCAACCCGAACGACGGGCAAGGCGTGCGAGGGGAGCTGTATCTGCTGCAGATCCGTCCTATCGTCGACTCCAAGCAGGTGCTTGACGAAGACCTCCAGCAGATTGCCGACGATGCCTGTCTGTTGCGGTCTTACAACTCCCTTGGACATGGTATCTCGGAGGATGTGCAGGACGTGGTCTATGTGAAGACTGACGAGAACTTCACGGCTGCCAACAATTCCACTATTGCCTATCATATCGAGCGCATCAACCAGAAGTTCCTCGATGCTGACAAGAACTATGTGCTAGTGGGTCCAGGGCGCTGGGGCTCTTCTGACCCCTGGCTCGGCATCCCCGTGAAATGGCCTCATATCTCCGCAGCCCGTGTCATCGTGGAGACGGTTCTGAAGAACTACCATGTAGACCCTTCGCAGGGTACCCACTTCTTCCAGAACCTCACCTCGTTCGGCGTAGGCTATTTCACCATTAATACAGATACAGGCGAAGGCATCTTCCAGAAGGCCCTGCTCGATGCGATGCCTGCCGTGGAGGAGACGGAGTATGTGCGCCACGTGCGCTTCGACTGTCCCCTGAAGATCATGATGGATGGTAAGAAACAGCAGGGCGTTGTCTTGTTGCCAGATAATAATCAAGAAAATGGAACAGAGTAATCCTTATATCAAGCAGTTCCCCGAGGTGATGAAGGGGAAGAAGATCATGTATGTACACGGTTTCGGGTCGTCAGGGCAGTCTGGTACCGTCACCCGTATCCGTGAGGTGTTCCCCAATGCCACAGTCATTGCGCCAGACCTCCCCATCCGTCCTCAGGAGGCCCTCGACCTCTTGCGGGAGACCTGCAGCAAAGAACAGCCCGATCTCATCATCGGCACCTCGATGGGCGGCATGTATACCGAGATGCTCTACGGCTACGACCGCATCCTTGTCAACCCTGCCCTCCAGATGGGCGACACGATGAAGGAACACGGTATGATAGGCGCCCAGCATTTCTCCAATCCCCGTCAGGACGGTGTGCAGGACTTCATGGTCACGAAGGCGCTTGTGAAAGAGTATAAGGAGATGACGGAGCAGTGCTTCTCGGCGGTGACGCCTGACGAACAGGCCCGCGTGTGGGGACTTTTCGGCGATGAGGATACGACGGTGAACACCTACGACCTGTTCCGTGAGCACTATCCCACGGCCATTCGTTTCCACGGTGAGCATCGCATGAACGACAACTCTTTCATGCATTCCATCGTGCCCGTCATCCGCTGGATTGATGACAGGCAGGAGGGTAGGGAGCGTCCTATCATATATATAGGTGTAGAGACGCTGAGGGACGGCTATGGCGAGGCAAGAAGTTCGGCGCAGAAGACCGTCAGGTGGTTGATAGAGACTTATCAGGTCTATTTCGTCGCGGCAGCACCCTCTGATGAGGTCTATTATGCTGATGTGAACGAGTGGTTGTATGACTATGTCAACGTGCCTGCGTACAATCATACCGTCTTCACGGGTCGTCGCGATTTGCTCTACGGCGACTATTTCATCGGTATGGAAGAGTCGTGGACGGGTATGGCTACGCATATCCAATTCGGCAGCGACACTTTCAAGACCTGGGATGACATCGCCGCCTACTTCTCCCGTTTGGGTGGACAGTGACGAAGGAGCAGTTTATGGTTTGCTGAAGAAGATAAAAGTGAAAAGAAAATTCAGAAAAATTTTGGTGTTTTCCATTCTTCTTTGTAACTTTGCCCCCTGAAACTATGTAACCAATTTAAATTAATCATTAAACAACTAATTAGCGTATGAAAAAGTATTTAGCAGAAATGGTGGGCACGATGGTGCTCGTGTTAATGGGCTGCGGCGTTGCTGTCAGTCTGGGTTGTGATCCCGTCAACAACATCCCTGCTGTTGTCGGAACGGCCTTCGCTTTCGGTCTTGCTGTTGTAGCCATGGCCTATACCATTGGCGGTATCAGCGGTTGCCACATCAATCCCGCCATCACACTCGGTGTGTTCCTGAGTGGACGTATGAGTGCCAAGGACTGTGGCATGTACATTTTGTTCCAGGTAATTGGCGCCTTCATCGGCAGTCTGTTGCTCTTCGTGTTGACAGAGAATGTTCCTGGTCTGGAGGGTACGGGTGCTAACGATTTGCAGGCCAATGTGTCTGTGCTTGGAGGCCTGTTGGCAGAGATTATCTTTACCTGTGTGTTCGTGCTCGTCGTGTTGGGGGCTACCTCTAAGACAAATGGGGCCACCAACAACTTCGCAGGTCTGGCCATTGGTCTCTCACTGATCCTGGTGCACCTTGTTTGTATCCGTTACACAGGTACTTCCGTGAACCCCGCTCGCAGTATCGCCCCTGCCATCTTCCAGGGTGGTACGGCTCTGGCCAATCTCTGGATCTTCATCGTTGGCCCGTTCGTAGGTGGTGCTTGCGCTGCCGGTATCTGGAAACTCATTGAGCCAGGTAAGGAGTAAGGTTTTTGTTTACAGTTTACGGTTTACAGTTTACAGATGATTACTTCTATAGGGAGATAAGACCTCTCTGTCATATCATCTGTAAACTGTAAACCGTAAACTGTAAACCGTAAATAAAGAAACCTTCTTTTCTTAATTTTGTCGAAGAATTGAAAAAAGAATTCTATTAACTGTTAAATCTTATCTATTTCTCTTGGATATTTCCGATAAACTCCGTACCTTTGTCGTCGTATTAGACGAATTGAATAGTAATATTGGAGTTTATGAAGAAGATTGTGTTATTAGTAGGTGTCATGTTCTTAGGGGCTGCTCATATGTCAGCCCAGAAGAGTTGGACTCTTCAGGACTGTATCGACTATGCCCTTGAGAATAATATCACGCTGAAGAAGTCGCAGTTGCAGAAGCAGAGTGCGTCAGAGGATCTGAAAGGAGCCAAGGCCGCCTTGCTGCCAACCGTCAATGCCTCTACCAACCAAAGCCTGGGCTATCAGCCCTGGAAGGATACGGGCATGTCGTACGTCACCAATGGTACGGTGAACACCAAGGTGGACAAGACCTCCTACAATGGTTCCTATTCGTTGAATGGCCAGTGGACCGTCTGGAATGGTGGGCGTAATACCAATACGGTAAAACTGGACCGTCTGGCAGAACAGGAAGCAGAACTCTCTACCCGTGAGACGGCTAATAGCATCCAGGAGCGTATCGCCCAGATCTACGCCCAGATACTCTATCTCGACGAGAGCGTGAGGGTAGACGAGCAGATGCTCGAGACCAGTAAGAAGAATGAGGAGCGTGGCCAGGAGATGGTGAATGTCGGGAAGATGTCGAAGGCAGACCTCGCCCAACTGACGGCTCAGCGTGCCAATGACGAATATAGTATTGTGGAGACGCGGAGCCAGTTGCTGAACTATAAACTGCAACTGAAACAGTTGTTGGAGATTACTGACGAGACACCATTCGATGTGGCTGTCCCAGAGATTCCAGAAGAGCGTATCCTGGCTGAGATTCCCGCCTTGCAGGCAGTCTATGAAGAGGCACTGTTGAGTCGCCCGGAGATCGAGCGTTCGCAGTTAGCCGTCAAAGGCAGTGAGGTGAGTGTCAATATCGCCAAGGCCGGATGGATGCCGAATGTAAGTCTCACGGGTGGAGTCACTACCTCTACGAACTCACTAAGCAGCAGTGGTTGGGGGTCACAATTCAAGAGCAATGTGAATACGCAGTTGGGAGTGGGTGTGAGTGTGCCTATCTATGACGGCCGCTCTACGAAGACGGCTGTCAACAAGGCCAAGATACAGCAGTTGCAGGCACAGTTGGACTTGCAGGATCTGCAGAAGACGCTCTATACCGACATCCAGCAGTACTGGCTGAATGCCGTGACAAATCAGGAAAAGTATAAGGCTGCTACGAGCAGTGTGGAAAGTGCCCAGCAGAGTTACGACTTGTTGTCTGAACAGTTCCGGCTAGGACTGAAGAATATTGTTGAACTGCTGACAGGCAAGAACAATCTGCTCTCTGCCCAGCAGAATCAGTTGCAGTCTAAGTATCAGACCATCTATAACCAGCAGATGCTGGATTTCTATCAGACAGGGGAAATAAGATGAATATTTTGTTTACGGTTTACAGTTTACAGATGAAATGACTGGAGACTGTTCTGCCGCAGAGGTAATCATCTGTAAACCGTAAACTGTAAACCGTAAACAATAAAAACAAAGTATATGAAAAAGATCGGAAAGAAAGGTTGGATCGCTATCGGCGTGATTGCCGTGGTCCTGATGGCATGGTTCTTCATGCGTGGTGGAAAGAAAGAGGAGAAGATAACGTTTGAGACCGCAAAGGTGGAGAACACGAGCATCCATACCAGTATCACTGCTACGGGCACCATTGAGCCAGTGACCTCAGTGACTGTTGGTACACAGGTCTCAGGTATCGTCAGCCATCTCTATGTGGACTATAACTCTGTGGTAAAGAAAGGTCAGGTCATTGCAGAACTCGATCGTACAAACCTGATCAGCGAACTGAATACGTCGAAGGCCAATCTCTCCAGTGCCCAGAGTTCTGCCGCTTATGAACTGGCGAATTATAATAGGTATAAGACTCTTTATGAGAAAGGACTCGTGAGTGCTGACGAGTATGAGAGTGCCCAGTTGTCTTATCTGAAGGCCAAGGAACAGGTGAACACCTCTCGCGAGAGTGTGCAGAAGGCTCAGACGAACCTAGGCTATGCCACCATCACCTCGCCTATCGACGGTGTCATCCTCTCTAAGTCGGTGGAGGAAGGTCAGACGGTGGCTGCCTCGTTCAACACTCCAGAACTCTTCGTCATCGCCCAGGATTTGACAGATATGCGCGTGATTGCTGATATCGATGAGGCTGATATAGGTGGCGTGAAGGAAGGCCAGCGTGTCAGTTTTACTGTTGATGCCTTCCCGGAGGATAAGTTCGATGGTACGGTGACACAGGTGCGTCAGGAAGCCAAGACGGAGAGCAATGTCGTCACTTATGAGGTGGTGATCTCAGCACCTAATGCCGACCTGAAACTGAAGCCGGGACTCACAGCCAACGTTACTATCTTCACGATGGAGAAGGACAATGTACTCGCCGTGCCAGCCAAGGCCCTACGCTTCCATCCCAGCGAGGCCGTCTTGCAGAAGGGTGAGAGTATCAGCGACTGTGAGGGTGATTATAAACTATGGACGAAGGAAGGAACAGTATTTAAGGCCCACAAAGTGGAGGTGGGCACCAGCAATGGTGTCATGACAGAGATTCTTTCAGGCATCTCCGCTGGTACGGAAGTGCTTTCTGATTTTGAGGTTTCCGGAGGTGCTGCTCCAGAGATGAATCAACAGGGCGGTAACCCCTTCATGCCACGTCCGAGAAATAACCGCAACGGACAAGGTGGAAACGCTAATGGCAGCGGTAACGCCTCCCGAAGATAAAATAGCATGTAAAAATATGGATGAAAGAAAAGTAGTTATAGAACTGCAGAATGTGAAGCGCTACTTCCAGGTGGGCTCTGAAACGGTGAAGGCTCTTCGTGGCGTCTCATTCAAGATCTATGAAGGCGAATTCGTCACTATCCAGGGCACCTCAGGCTCTGGCAAGTCTACGCTTCTGAACCAACTCGGCTGCCTCGACACCCCCACCTCGGGTGAGTACTTCCTCGACGGAATATCAGTACGGACCATGTCGAAGTCGCAGCGCGCCCATCTCCGTAACAGAAAGATCGGCTTCGTGTTCCAGAACTACAATCTGTTGGCAAAGACGACGGCAGTAGAAAATGTGGAGTTGCCCTTGATGTATAATTCAGCGTATAGCGCTACTGAGCGAAAGGCGAAGGCCATCAGGGCTTTGGAGGCCGTAGGGTTGGGTGATCGCCTGTATCACAAGTCAAATCAGATGTCAGGTGGCCAGATGCAGCGTGTGGCCATTGCCCGTGCCTTGGTGAACGACCCTGCTGTACTCCTCGCCGACGAAGCCACTGGTAACCTAGATACCCGCACCTCTTTCGAGATGCTCGTCCTCTTTCAGGAACTCTATAAGCAAGGGCACACGATCATCTTCGTCACTCATAATCCTGAGATTGCGGAGTATGCCTCTCGTAATATTAACCTGCGTGATGGTAAGATACGCGAGGATACGATCAACACCAACATCAAGTCGGCAGCTGAGGCCCTCGCCAAGTTGCCAGTACCAGTGGATGATTAATTTTGTTTACGGTTCACGGTTTACAGTTTACAGATGAAATGTCTGAAGGCTGTAGTACCGCAAAGGTAATCACCTGTAAACCGTAAACTGTAAACTGTAAACAACAAAAAAGAATGAATATACTGAATCTTTTCAAAGTAAGCCTGCGGGCGGTGGCGAGCAACAAGATGCGCTCCTTCCTCTCGATGCTGGGTATCATTATCGGTGTGGCGGCTGTCATCATTATGATGAGCATTGGCCAGGGTTCCAAGGAGAGCATCCGCAAGGAACTCTCCACGATGGGTACCAACCTGCTGACTATCCGTCCTGGTGCTGACATGCGGGGTGGCGTACGTCAGGACCCCTCCAGTATGCAGACGTTGAAGATGGCTGACTATGAGCGCATCATGCGTGAAAAGAAGTTTGTGACGAAGGTGTCGCCAGAGGTGACAGCCAGCGGACAGGCTATCTATGGCAATAATAATACGAATGCCTCCATGTATGGTGAGAGTATCGATTACCTCGACATCAAGCAGTGGCCAGTAGAAGAAGGAGAATGCTTCACTGAGGAAGACATCAGGAAGGCCGCCAAGGTGGTGGTGGTAGGTACTACCATCGTCAAGGATCTCTTTGGCGAGGGTGTCGATCCTATTGGCAAGACCATCCGTTTCAAGAGCATCCCCATGCGTATCATAGGCGTGCTGAAGTCGAAAGGCTATAACTCTTGGGGAATGGACCAGGACAATGTGATTATTGCCCCCTATACGACTGTGATGAAACGTATTGCAGCCCAGACGTATTTTTCCAGTATCGTCTGCTCGGCAGTGACGGAGGAACTCTCTGATGCTGCCATCGAGGAACTGACACAGATCCTGCGTGACAACCACAAGTTGAAAGAGGATGCCGAAGACGATTTTACGATCCGATCTCAGGCGGAGATGATGGAGACGATGTCGTCGACGATGGACACAGTGACGATTATCCTGGTGGTGGCAGCAGCCTTCTCACTGCTCGTGGCTGGTATTGGTATTATGAACATTATGCTCGTCTCGGTGACGGAGCGTACGAAGGAAATCGGCCTCCGCATGGCCGTTGGAGCCACAGGCCCCGTTATTTCCCTGCAGTTCCTCATTGAGTCGGTGCTTATCTCTGTGACGGGAGGACTGATAGGTGTGCTTGTCGGGTGTGGGGCGAGTGCTGCTGTCTCGGCCGTTGGCATGCCGTCGAGCGTGCCTGCATGGAGCATCTATGTGTCGTTCCTCGTCTGTGTGTTTATAGGTGTGCTCTTCGGCTATATCCCTGCACAGAAGGCTGCCAATATGGATCCGATAGAAGCCATCCGTCATGAGTAAGAATTAAACCAGGTTGAAAAGGTTATGGTGATAGACAGAAGACTGAAAGTATTTATACACATCGTTTTTTGGACGTTTATGTTCCTGTCGCCCATGCAGTACATGAGGGGCACGGGTATGTCGATGCTCCAGTATCTGATGAACTGTATGCCGTCGTTATTGCTGATGGTAGTGTTCTATGCGAACTATAAGTGGCTGACGTATAAGTACTTCGTGGCTGGCAAGCATCGCTATTATACGATGATCAACTTTGTAATGATCATCAGTTTTGCTATCTTCTTGCATTATTGGATGGATTTCACTCGTGAACTGTTCCAACCTTCCGGAAGACTCACTCGTACACCTGATACACTTGATGACTTCTTGTCATTTATCCGTGACTGTGCTAACTTCTGCATCTTTGCCACGGCTGCCACCTGCATATCGCTGGCCCAACAGTGGTATTGGGCAGACACCGCCCTGAAGGCTGCCGAGGCTGCAAGGGTTGCTGCGGAACTGGGAAACCTGCGCTCGCAAATCAATCCTCACTTTCTGCTCAATACGCTGAATAATATCTATGCACTGACAGCCATCGATCAGACAAGGGCGCAGAATGCCATTCAGAAGTTGTCGGAACTGCTGCGCCACATGCTCTACGAAAACCATGAGCAACTGGTGCCGCTCGGCGACGAAGTGCAGTTTCTCGAAAACTATGTCAGCCTGATGAAGATCCGCCTCTCGTCCAGTGTCGATGTACGCTTCGACTATGAACCTGCCGATCCCGTGCCGAAAGTGTCACCCCTGATTGGTATCTCGCTGGTTGAGAATGCTTTCAAGCATGGTATCAGCCCCACGGAACCGAGTTTCGTACATATTCGAATTGCTGTCGAAGGCACGAAAGTGCACATCGACATAAAGAACTCCAACCATCCGAAGACCGATAGCGACCATAGTGGTCACGGTATCGGCCTTCAGCAGGTGCAGCAACGTCTCGACCTTTCCTATGCCAACAAGTATGAGTGGCACCATGGTGTCAGTCCTGACGGAAAGGTATATACATCATCCATCACTTTAGAAACACAAACTTAACCCATTCAGACAATGACTATCTCATGTGCCATTATCGACGACGAGCCCTTAGCAGCGGGCTTGCTTGAGAGTTACGCCAAAAAGACTCCTTTCCTGGAACTCATTGGAACCTACAACAGTGCCATCATGGCGATGAAGGACCTGCGCGATAACCCTGCCCAGTTACTCTTGCTCGACATCCAGATGCCTGAACTCAGCGGCATCGAGTTTGCCAAGATCCTACCCAAGGAAACGCGTATCATCTTCACGACGGCTTTCTCGCAGTATGCTGTCGAAGGCTATAAGGTCGATGCTCTCGACTATCTCCTGAAGCCTGTCTCGTACGAAGACTTCCTCAAGTCCACTGGCAAAGCCCTGGACTGGTTCTCTGTCGTCCAGCGACAAGACGCCTATCGGCGCGACCGCTTCATGTTTGTCAAAACCGACTACAAACTGCAGCGCGTCAATCTCGATGACATCCTCTATATAGAGGGCCTGAAAGACTATGTGCGCTTCTACCTGAAAGACGGACAGCGCATCATGTCGCTCATGTCGATGAAGAAACTCGAGGAGTATCTGCCAAAGCCAGAGTTCCTGCGCACCCATCGCTCCTACATCGTCCACATGTCGGAGACTCCCCTCGTGGACCGCTTCCGTATCGTCTTCGGCGAGGAGTATATCCCCATCTCCGAGAATTATAAGGACGAGGTGCAGAACTACTTCGATATGCATACGCTGGTATAGGGAACAGACACGAGGAAGAAAAGCCGTAAAGGTGAGAAAGTGAAAGGTGCGTTTTGCAAAACGTCATGCCGTAACGGCTTGATGTGCAAATAAATATTAAAAAAACGACTCTCAAGCCAAATCTCCTACCTCTTTCCTCTTTCCTCTTTCCTCTTTTTCGTATCTTTGCACTCGCTAAGATAATTATTCATTCTTTAAAATTATAATTAAATATGGTAAACTACAAGGAATTAGGTCTCGTCAATACTCGCGAGATGTTCAAGAGAGCAGTAGCCGGTGGCTATGCTATCCCCGCCTTCAACTTCAACACGATGGAGCAGATGCAGGCTATCGTTCAGGCTGCTGTTGAGACAAAGTCGCCCGTTATCATGCAGGTGTCTAAGGGTGCCCGTAACTATGCCAACGCTACCATCCTCCGCTATATGGCCGAGGGTGCTGTCGCATATGCCAAGGAACTGGGTTGTGAGCATCCCGAGATTGTGCTGCACCTCGATCATGGTGACAGTTTCGAACTCTGTAAGGACTGTATCGACATGGGCTTCTCTTCAGTGATGTACGATGGTTCTTCACTGCCCTACGAGGAGAATATCAAGATTTCTCGTCAGGTGGTGGAGTATGCCCACAAGTACGACGTGACAGTAGAGTGCGAACTCGGTGTGCTCGCTGGTGTTGAGGACGAGGTTGTGGCTGAGGAGTCTCACTACACCAAGCCCGAAGAGGTCATCGACTTCTCTACCCGCACAGGCTGCGACTCGCTGGCCATCTCTATCGGCACCTCTCACGGCGCTTACAAGTTCAAACCCGAGCAGTGCACCCGCGACCCGAAGACTGGCAAACTCGTTCCCCCGCCACTCGCATTCGACGTGCTCCACGAGATCGAGAAGAAACTTCCCGGATTCCCCATCGTGCTCCACGGATCTTCTTCAGTACCTCAGGACGAAGTGGACACCATCAACAAGTACGGCGGTAACCTGCCCGATGCAGTTGGTATCCCCGAGGAGCAACTTCGTGAGGCCTCAAAGAGCGCTGTCTGCAAGATCAACATCGACTCAGACTCTCGTCTGGCTATGACCGCTGCCGTTCGTAAGTATCTGGCTGAGCATCCCGATCACTTCGATCCTCGCCAGTACCTGAAGCCCGCCCGCGAGAACATGAAGAAGATGTACATCCACAAGATTGTTGATGTGCTCGGATCTAATGGCAAACTCGCCCAGTAAGCGACATTGCTTCAGTTGATATCCAGGCGAGGGATTCCCAATAGGGAGTTCCTCGCTTGTTTCTTTTGAACCTGGCAGGTCTTATCTCTTATCTTGGAAGTTCGGCGTCTAGTCGCTCGATGGCGCCAGAGAGCGGATCGAGAAGGAGGCGCGTAGTATAGCGTTTGTTGAAGAGCGCACCGCTGAGCAGTTCGACGTTTCCGAACTGTCCAGCGGGGAATTCGCTGGCCAAGATGGCTTGTTGGCTGTCGGAAATGGTAGTGCGCAGGCGTCCTGGGATATTGACATAGATGCCGTAGACGGGCTTCTGTTTCTTCTTGGGATCGACGGGTTCTGGCTCTGGAACGGTCTTGAGGTTCTCTATACTTATATAATAAGGTACGCCCGCGAGGTCGTCACTGTCGACGAGGCCAAATTTTTGCGAGAAGCGGAAGAGCACTTTGCGGCTGATGTTCTTGGCAGGAACGATGGTGAAGGTCTGTTCCATCGTGTCCCGATCATAGGTCCCGATGAAGAGGGAGGTAAGGGCGCGATCCTGCAAGTCGAGTTGGTTGAGCATGAGGCGCAACTGGTCTCCGTCCTTGGGCATGTTGTCTGCCTGTCCGCGAACGAGTAGGTTGCGGCTCTCGCGTATCTCGTAGATGTCCTGTGCGGTCAGTTCTGCCATCTTTGCGGTGCTGCCTGCGGCCAGTGTCTCCTCATTCATGTACTGGCGTGGGTTGATTTTGGGAGTGGTGGGTAAGATGGTTGAGCCTTGAGCATTCTCCTTCAGCCTTCCATCATCCATCATCCGCTCTTCGGTATTGATTGCCTGCAGGATGCCGTCGACAGAGAGGCGGATGTTGGCGGCGACAGTCTTGGCGTCGAACTTCACGGCATAGCGCTTGGAGGTGTCGGCCACGGCGACGGCCTGCTGGCGGATGGCGGTGATGCGGTAACTGACTGATGGAGTGGGGGATACACCCTTGATGCGTAGATAGCGCTCAGAATACTGGCAGAAGTCGCCTGGGGTATAGGTGGTCTTCTCGACGGTGACGGTGACAGCGATGGCGGTCTTGGGGAGAAAATAGACGGCTCCCTCGGTGGTGACGCCTGGCTGATAAAGGCTGCTCACGGTCTGTGAAAAGGCAATGAGGTGAAATAGCGGAAGGGCGAAGAGCAGCAATGCTCGCTGATGCATTTTGTTAATCATCTGTAAACTGTAAACCGTAATCTGTAAACTAAAATTCTTCCCTACTCGTTAATCCGTTTGAAAGCGTAGGGAAGATACTGTATGAGGTCGCTGGCGATGACGCTCTCCTGACCTAATTCCTTGGCGGCGATGTCGCCAGCGAGGCCGTGCAGGTACATCCCCACGATACAGGCATCCTCTTGCTTGTAACCACGAGCGAGTAGTCCGGTGATGATGCCTGTGAGTACGTCGCCGCTGCCAGCGGTGGCCATGCCGGCATTGCCAGTAGTGTTGAACACGATATGCCCGTCGGGCAGGCAGAGTGAGGTATGGTGACCCTTGAGCATCACGTAGGCCTGCAGGCGCTCTGCCAGGTCGCGGGCCTTCATCAGGCGCTCGAAACTGTCGCCGCTTGGACCTTCGAGACGGTCGAACTCCTTGGGGTGGGGTGTCATGATGATACCCTTGGGCAACTGCTGGAGCCATGCACGGTGGTTGGCGAGGATATTGATGGCATCGGCATCGGCCACCAGTGGGCATTGGGTACGCCGCAACTGGGCTATGATGGCAATGGCCGTTTGCTCGCTCGTGCCCAGTCCAGGACCAATGCCGACAGCCTTGAAGTCTTCGGTGTCGACGGCCTCGGAGAAGGTTGTCTCCTCACGGTCGAACTGCAACACTGCCTCAGGCACGCTGATCTGCATGATGAGGTGGTTGCGCTTAGGGGTATGGGTGGTGACGCGCCCTGCTCCCACCCGCAGGCAGGCCTTGGTGGCCAGGACGGCAGCCCCGCCCATGCCATAACTGCCCGCAATGATGAGGGCATTGCCCATCTTGCCTTTGTGGGCAAAGGGGTCGCGCGGCAGTAGTCTGTTCCTGACGTCGCTCTCCTCCAGTAGAGTGTAATTGGCATCAATTTTCTCAATGCCTTCCTTGTTGAGTCGGATGTCAAGTACTTTCAGTTGTCCGATGAACTGCTGGTTCTCGGCAAAGAGGAAAGAGAGTTTCTGGTGCTGGAGAGTGAGTGTCATGTCGGCGCGGATGATATTAGCACGGACGTTATAGGTGTTGTCCTCTGTCATAAGGCCAGAGGGAATATCGATGCTAACTACCTTTGACGGCGAGGCGTTGATGTATTTCACCAATGAAGAAAAGCCGCCTGCCAAGGGCTTATTCAGCCCTGAGCCGAAGAGACCGTCTACGACGAGCGTATCGCCATCGAGTTGTGGGGGCTCGAACTCCTGGATCACTTCGACGAGAGCCTTCGGCTTCTTCTCCAGCAGTCGCTTCTTGTTGGCAGCGCAGTCTTCGGAGAGATGGCCCTGAATGTTGAACAGGTAGGTCGTGACATCGTAGTTGCGTTCGAGTAGCAGACGGGCCACGGCGAGTGCGTCGCCACCATTGTTGCCTGGTCCGGCAAAGACGATGACGCGTGTGGCACCGTTCCACACATCAGTAATGGCCTGGGTGATGGCCTTGGCTGCACGTTCCATCAGGTCGATAGACTTGACAGGCTCGTTCTCAATCGTATATTTGTCCAGTTCGTGGATCTGGGCACTCGTAAAAATCTTCATAATGGTGCAAAGGTAGGAAAAAGATTTGGTGATTCCAAAAAAAATACGTACTTTTGCACAAAAATTAGTGAAATAGCCCTATGGATAGTATTCGAATCAAGGACAAATGCTTTCGTATCTCCCTCTCCGAGACGGAAATCAAACAGCGTGTGAAGTCACTGGCAGAAGAGATGAGCCGCGATCTGGAAGGCAAGAACCCGCTCTTCTTGGCAGTACTCAACGGCTCATTTATCTTTGCTGCAGACCTCATCCGTGAGATGACCATCCCCTGTGAGATATCGTTTGTGAAGTTAGCATCCTATCAAGGGACCACCTCCACTGGTAAGATTCATGAAGTGATAGGTATTAATGAAGACCTGAGCGGACGTACGGTGGTTATCATTGAGGATATCGTGGAGAGTGGTCAGACGATGAAACGGATGATCGAGCAGATTGGTACGAGAAACCCAGCCTCAGTGCAGATATGTACGCTGTTCTTCAAGCCGGAAAAACTGAAGGAGAATCTGAATCTGGATTATGTGGCTTTCCGCATCCCTGATGATTTCATCGTGGGCTATGGCCTTGACTATGATCAGGGTGGTCGCGGTCTGAGACATATCTATACAATAGTAGATAATAAGTGATAATTAAAACCAACACCATTAGAAGAATGAAGAATATCGTGATTTTCGGTGCGCCTGGCTCGGGCAAGGGCACACAGAGTGACAAGATGATTGAGAAGTACGGCTTGAACCATATTTCGACAGGCGATGTGCTTCGTGCTGAGATCAAAAAAGGCTCAGAGTTAGGCAAGACCGCTGCGAGTTTTATCGACCAGGGACAGTTGATACCCGACGACTTGATGGTGAGCATCCTGGCCTCGGTCTACGACTCGTTCGGCGACCACAAGGGTGTGATCTTCGATGGCTTCCCCCGTACGATCCCACAGGCAGAGGCGCTGAAGAAGATGCTCGATGAGCGTGGCGACAAAGTGGCTGCGATGATCGAACTCGACGTGCCTGAGGAGGAGTTGATGAAGCGCCTTCTGCTGCGAGGTCAGCAGAGTGGCCGTGCGGATGATAACGAGGAGACTATCAAGAAGCGTCTCGTGGTATATCATTCCCAAACACAACCGCTCATTGAGTGGTATGACAAGGAAGGCATCCATTATCATATCGACGGCCTCGGCGACCTGGACCGTATCTTCGATGATATCTGCAAGGTGATTGACAGTATTTGAGTTGTTTGCAATTTACGGTTTACAGATTACAGTAGATTTGACAGGAAATCGAATTCCCTCAAATGTAATCATCTGTAAACCGTAAACTGTAAACTGTAAACATTTAATATGGAGAGTAATTTCGTTGACTACGTGAAGATTCTGTGTCGTTCAGGTAAGGGCGGCAGAGGAAGTATGCACCTGAAGCATGTGAAATACAATCCCAATGGCGGACCTGACGGCGGCGACGGCGGTAAGGGTGGCAGTATCATCCTACGAGGCAATCATAACTACTGGACCCTGTTACACCTGAAATATGAGCGTCATATCTTCGCTGAACACGGTGGCAACGGCGGCAAGGATAAGTGCCATGGTACCGACGGTAAAGATGTGTATATCGACGTGCCATGCGGGACGGTGGTCTACAACGCAGAGACTGGTAAGTATGTCTGCGATGTCACCTACGACGGGCAGGAGGTGCTCTTGCTGAAGGGAGGTCGTGGCGGCCTGGGGAATTTCCAGTTCCGTAGTGCTACGAATCAGGCGCCGCGTTATGCACAGCCGGGCGAGCCGATGCAGGAGATGACCATTATCCTCGAACTGAAGTTGCTGGCGGATGTTGGTCTTGTGGGGTTTCCCAATGCCGGCAAGTCGACGCTGGTGTCTTCGCTCTCGAATGCCCGTCCAAAGATAGCCAATTATCCATTCACCACGATGGAACCGTCCCTTGGCATTGTGGGCTATCGAGACAACAAGTCCTTCGTGATGGCCGATATTCCGGGAATCATCGAGGGAGCCTCGGAGGGTAAGGGACTCGGACTGCGATTCCTCCGTCATATAGAGCGTAACTCGCTGCTGTTGTTTATGGTGTCAGGCGATACGGATGACATCAAAAAGGAATACGAGATCCTGCTCAACGAGTTGAAACAATTCAACCCCGAGATGCTTGACAAGCACCGTGTGCTGGCCGTGACGAAGTGCGATCTCCTCGACGAAGAACTCATAGATATGCTCAAGGCAGACCTCTCGTCTCGCAGTGGGGACAGTCCCCTTTGTGAGATTGTCTTCATTTCTGCCGTTACGGGCTTTGGACTGGAGGAACTGAAGGATGTGCTCTGGCGGGAGCTGAATGCCGAGAGTAATAAACTGGCTGCAGTGACGGCAGAGGATTCGCTGGTGCATCGTGACAAGGATATGACCCACTTTGCCGAGGAACTGGCTGAAGAGGGAGAGGATGAGGACATCGAATATATCGATGAAGACGAGATAGAAGACCTCGACGACTTCGAATATGAAGAAGATCAAGAAGATGCTTGAGCCGCAACTCCTTTATTATGATATGGCCGAACGTGTGACGGCCTTCAGCAGCAAGCGCCATGGTGGCGTGAGCGAGGGCAGTTTTGCCTCGTTCAACATCAATGCCTATTGTGGTGACAATCCGGAGCATATCGCCCAGAACCGACAGGCGCTTTGCAAACTACTCCATATCAAGCCAGACCGTCTCATTATGCCCCATCAGGTACATGGCACTGGCGTCACACAAATCAGCAAGACTTTCTTCCTTCTGAATGAAGACATCCGCCATAGTGTCACAGAGGGCATCGACGCCCTTATCACCAATGAGCCAGGTGTTTGTATCGGTGTCTCAACGGCAGACTGTATACCTATTATATTATATGACCCCCAGCATCATGCCGCAGGGGTGGTGCATAGTGGTTGGCGCGGCACGGTGGCCGATATTGTCGAGGCGGCAGTCGCCTCGATGGTAAGATCATATCATTCAAGGCCAGATGGTCTATTGGCGGTAATAGGTCCGGGCATCTCACGTCGCAACTTCGAGGTGGGCGACGAGGTGTATGAGGCCTTTTCCGTGGCAGGCTATCCCATGGATGCCATTGCCGAACGGAAAGAAAAATGGCACATCGACCTGCCGAAGTGTTGCCAACTGCAATTAGAAACAGTAGGTATTCTTTCAGCGAATATACATATGACAGATATCTGCACCTACGATCAGTCGGACGCTTATTTCTCGGCTCGAAAGTTGGGCACCTCATCGGGGCGAATCTTTACAGGAATTGTCCTAAGATAACAAATCGCAAGTATTGTTCACTTTTATTAAAAAAAGTCCCTTAATTATATCTTTGTCTCAATTCTTTTTCTTAACTTTGCAGCGAAAATTGAAATCAGTCGTTTTACGACATATTAATTAATTAATTACATAACCAAGATTTTATGCAGAAAAGATTGTTTTTGCTGGTTGTTACATTGCTGACACTTTCGTTGTCAGCTGTAGCTCAGGTTACGACCTCAGGAATTGACGGTAAGGTCACTGCCAATAATGAGGAGGTCATCGGTGCCACAATTACGGCCAAGCACGTTCCTTCGGGAACTGTCTATCGCGCTGTAACCAATGTAAACGGACGTTATGCCATTACAGGTATGCGTAGTGGCGGCCCCTACGAAGTGGAGGTAAGTTACATTGGCTATCAAACGAAAAAATTCACCGATCTTCAACTTGTTCTTGGTCAGAACGCGGTATTAGATGTATGGCTGGATGAGTCAAGCGAGATGCTTCAGGAAGTTCAGGTGTTTTCTACTGGTGGAAAAAACAATATGCGTACAGACCGGGCTGGTGCTGTGACAAGTGTTGACGCCAGAGAAATGGCATTGATTCCAACAGTTAGCCGTTCAATGAACGACATCTTGAAGATGACCCCACAAGGAGGTAACACAGGTAACGGTTTTGCCGTAGGTGGTGGTAACTTCCGCCAGTCTTATGTGACCGTTGATGGTGCTGCATTTAACAATGCCTTTGGTATTGGCTCAAATCTCCCAGGTAATGGCTCTCCTATTTCTCTGGATGCTTTGGATCAGATTACAGTCTCTGTTACCCCGTTCGATGTGCGTCAGAGTGGATTTACAGGAGGTGCAATCAATGCAACAACGAAAAGTGGAACCAATGAGTTCAAGGGTTCTGCCTATTTTTATAATACAAACGTACATCTCCGTGGTAACAAGGTGGCAGGTGAAGATTTGTCTCCACGTCAAAGATCACATAAAACGACTTATGGTGCTACGCTTGGTGGCCCGATTATCAAGGATAAGCTGTTTTTCTTCGTGAACGGTGAATACGAGGCAAATGTTTCTGCAGGTCCGGCGCGAATGGCTCGTCCAAATGCTTCAGATGATTGGGGTGCAAAGTCTAATTATAATCGCCCGACAGTTGCTAAGATGGATGAGATGGCAAACTATTTGCGTACAAAGTATGGATATGATCCAGGAGCTTATCAGGGCTATTCACTGGAGACTCCTGCTTATCGCATTCTTGCACGTTTGGATTGGAATATAAATGAGAATAACAAAGTGAATGTGCGTTTCTCCCGCACGCATTCAAAGGATTCAAATAATCCTTCAACCTCAACGAGCCCTCTGTATGCTCAAACGATTTATCCTGGTGGCATTGATAGTGAAGGCGCTTCAATTACGGCAAGTTCCAATCGTGGTGCTTATCCTGCTCTCTATTTCGAGAGTAACCGCTATTTCCAGGAGCGTAACTTTACGTCCTTCGCTGGTGAATGGAATTCTAAGTGGGGAAGTAATCTGAACAACACGTTGCGTATGACCTATTCTTATCAGGATGAGCCTCGTACGGTTGTTGGTGGAACATTCCCGACAGTGGATATTCTTGATGGTGGTGGTGTATATACGTCGTTTGGTCCTGATCCCTTCACCGCTGGTAACCTCCGCGAGGTGAAGACATTTGTCGCTACTGATGAGGTGACGGCTCATTTCGGTATTCACAACCTGCTTGCTGGTATTCAATTTGAAACAAACACTGCGGTCAATGGCTTTATGCAGGGTGGTAACGGATACTATGTATTCTCTTCTTGGGATGATTTTGTGAATGGCGCAAAACCGTCTGCATATGCTATTACGACATCTAAGGCCCTTGATGGTTCTCAGTTTAAGGCCAAGATGAAGTATAACCAGTTCTCTTTCTATGTACAGGATCAGGTGAACCTTTCTGATCGTTTCCGTCTGACGGGCGGTCTGCGCTTTGAGGTTCCTTCTTATCCCAGTCTGGAGGATAACTTCAACGTTCCTTTCTCTCAGTTGACGTTCCGTAATGGTCAGAAGTTCTCTACGGATCAACTGCCTGGTAACAGTCTGACTGTGTCACCTCGTGTGGGCTTCAACTGGGATATCTTCGGAGATCAGAGAGTTGTACTCCGTGGAGGTACAGGTTACTTCGTTGGCCGTCTGCCGTTTGTATGGCTTGTGTCAGCAGTTGGAAATGCCAACTGTGGTCAGGTGCAGTATGTTTATAACACACCAGAGGATGCAAAATACGGTGAGCCCAATTTCGACCCGACTATCGCAGGTCAGCTGAGCCAGTTGAGTATCAAGTCTGACCAGCAGATTGCACCTTCACAGCCGACGATCATCGACAAGGACCTGAAGATGAACGCCACGTGGAAGACTTCTCTTGCAATCGACGCCAAACTTCCTGGCGACATTCGCTTCTCTTTGGAGGGTATTTATGGCCGTGATTACAATCCTGCCGTTATTACCGACGAGAATATTGTCTTTAAGGAGAATATGCAGATTTCACCTAATGACACGCGTCGTGTCTACGAGAAAGTGAATAAGAGTTCGGCCTATTTGATTACCAATGCTGGTAATAAGGCCTACTATTTCTCACTCAGCGCTTCTCTGGGCAAGACCTTCGATTTCGGTCTTGATCTGAATGCTTCTTATACCTATTCTATTGCCAAATCTTATGGCGACGGTATAGGTGATCAGGTAACCTCTGCATATAAGACCAACCGTTATTCTATTAATGGTATGAATGAGCTTGAAACGGGATACGGAACTTATGTTGCGCCTCATCGTGTGCTTGTTTCCGCTCTTTATCGCAAGGAATATGCCAAGAATTTCGCATCATCGGTGGGTCTCGTTTATGAAGGTATGAACATGGGCTATGCTGGTACTTACGGCTATACCCGTTATTCTTACATCATGACCTCTGCTATTGGCGGAGACGGCGGCTCTAACTCTTTGATCTATATTCCCGGCTCTCGCGAGGAGTTGAATAATTGGAACTTCGCAGATTATGTAAGTGGTGAGACTGTTACCTATAGTGCTGATCAGCAGCGTACAGATTTCTGGAACTATATTGAGCAGGATGACTACTTGAAGAATCACAAGGGTGAATATGCAGAGCGCGGTGGAGCTATTATGCCTTGGCATCATCAGCTTGACTTCAAGTTCAATCAGGATTTCTATATCAAAGTCGGTAAGACGCGTAATACGCTTCAGTTAGGTATTGACATCAAGAACTTGCTGAACCTCCTGAATTCTAATTGGGGACTTTACAAGCAGGTGAACAACATGCAGTTGCTTTCTTATAACTCAAAGTCGGGCGCATATCAGTTCCAGCAGAACAACAAGGAGCATCTGACTTCGACTTATACTGACTACAGAAGTGCTGCTTCATGCTATAGTATTCAGTTCAGTCTGCGTTATATCTTCAACTAAGAATAGACAATACTACTTGAAAATAATTCCCGAAATGCTTGTGCGTTTCGGGAATTATTCGTATCTTTGCCGACGGAGCGGGAAGGACCCGCTCGGCAGAAGAAGCGTAATGCTCAGCGGCAATGTCTATCCCTTCTTCACAGACTGGGCTCTGCGCATGCTGCTCCGCTGGGCACGGCAGGACCCCGTCAGTGAGAAAGAGATCAATCGCAACGAAGCCATCTACGGCATCCAGAAGAACCGCAACCCCTTTGTCGACTATCCAGGACTTGAGCAGTACATCTGGGGCACCTACACCGATGTCGCCTTCAGCTACGACAACTACGTCCAGCCCGAAGCCACAGGTATCTCAGAGGTTCACAAGGCCCTTGCCCCGTCAGCCGACGAGAGAGTCTACGACCTCCGTGGCCAGCGGCATGAAGGCAGGCTCCAGAAAAGAGGTATCTATATCCGTCAGAAGCGCAAGATTCTAGTGAGATAAATAATTATCTGTCTGAAGTGCATGTTGGAAGCCTTTCTTCATATGGATCAGAACCAGAAGAATCTGCTTAACGATGCAAAGGGAGGTAGATAGCAATAGTAAAACAACTTGTTTTACCTTCATTGAGATGCCTTCTAACACAGTAAAGGATGCCTGCTACAACAGTAAAACAAGTTGTTTTACTTTTAAAGAGGCCTATGATACCTTGGAATAAAATATAGAATCCTCGCCGGTATGGCGAGGATTCTTGTAAGTAGGGACACCCGGGCTCGAACCGGGGACCTCTGCAATGTGACTGCAGCGCTCTAAACCAACTGGGCTATGCCCCTGTCTTTTAATTCGGCTGCAAAGGTACGAATAAATTCTCAAACCGCCAAAGGTTTTCCCGAAAATCTTTTTCATCATGATGTATTTAGCTCCTGCGTGTGGCTATATCAAAATAATATTGTACTTTTGCAGAAGTTTTGAGATGAGGCGACTGTTTATATATCTGATGATGTCTGTACTGGTTCACCTGTTGGCGGGCTGTGAAGACAAGGGCGTGACGGCGGCATTGGCTGATGTCAGTGGGCTGATAGCCAATGGGCGCTCCGACTCTGCGCTCATCTTGCTCGACAGCCTGGAGAGTGGCGAACTGCGATTAGACCGGCATTCGCGCATGCTGTGCCGCCTCTATCGTCAGAATGCCTACAATAAACTCGACACCATTTTCCGCTCAACGGATGAGGCACAAGCCCTTGCCGACTATTTCGACGACAACGGAACTCCTAACGAGCAGATGCTGGCCTACTATCTCCTTGGCCGAGCCTACTATGATCTCCACGAGGCACCTATGGCTCTTCGATATTATCAGATTGCCGTCGAACGCGCAGACACAACAGCCGATGACTGCAATTACCGACAACTCAGCCGTGTTTACGGACAAATGGGATACTTATTCTACTATCAGAATTTGATGGAGAAAAGCCTGCAATGCGATGACAAGTCGATAGAATATGGATTAAAGGGGAAGGATACCCTGAATGCTATTCTAAGCATGCCTAGCAAAAGTGCTTCTTTTGACATGTTATCAAAAAAAGACTCTGCAATATATATCGCAGAGCAAGCGTCGGCCTTAGCTTATCTTCATGGCTATGAAGACATTTCGGCAGCAATATTAGGAGGTATAATTAGTGACTTAGTAGAAAAAGGAGAGCTAATAAAGGCTAAGCAATATATGAATCAATACGAATCGGGGTCAGGCTATTTTGACAAACAGGGCAATATTGAAAAAGGCAGAGAAACATACTATTATTCAAAGGGACTTTGGTACCTATATTGCAATCACCTGGATTCAGCAGAGTTCTTTTTCCGGAAGGAACTGCGTGACGGTAAGGACTTCAACAACCAAAATGCTGGTTCAAGAGGCTTGGCGCTGTTGTTCCAGAAGACTCATAAACCCGACTCCGCTGCGAAATACGCTCTCTATAGCTATGCCATGAATGACTCTGTCTATGCCCAAATGGCAACGCAAGAGGTTGAAATGGCCAAGGCTATGTATGATTATAGCAGGAATCAAGAGAAAGCTCAACAAGAACAGCATAGGGCTGATAAAGAACATCAGAGGCTACTATGGATTGTTTTCTTATTAGTGTTTGTAGTCATGATATCTGCATCGTTGATTAGAAAAGAGAAGCGGAAAAGAAGGGAGGTGCGAGATAAATATGACAGTATGGTCTCCACTCTGGCGCAAATACAGACAGATGTGTTAATGCTTCGCTCCCATGAAACAGAACTAAGTCAGGTGATTAGGGAAAAAGAGAAAAAGATTGACAAACTGAACGAGGCCATCTTCTCTTATCAAAATAAGACTGGAAAGCAGAAAGAGTCTTCAGAGGGCTTACTTTTGGAATCTCCTGATTATAGTGATTTAAGAGTAAAAGCAGCAAGGGGCATTGTCCTTTCTGAGAACGATTGGCAACGCATCTATGTCATGATTATCAATTCGCTTCCCAACTTTTATAAGTTTATAACTTCAAAGAAGTTCGAATTGAACGACAAAGAGTTCAAGACCTGTATCCTGATCCGTTTGCGTCTGTCGCCTGGCGATATCGCCAAGATGCTGAATGTAAGTCCCGCCTACATCACAAAGATTCGGAATAGCATGATGAAGAAACTATTCGACGTAGTGGGGAAATCAAAGGAACTGGATGCAATGTTGATGGATTTCTCATAAGACCACCTCTCTGTAAGGTCACTTCGCAGTTATTCTAATCGTTTGATTATGAGCCAATTGAAGATATGGTTAATTCTTGGTTAATTCTGAATGCAGGAAATTCTTTCTTATATTCGACTTTTTTCGTACCTTTGCATCCGCTTTCAGATATACTGATAGCATGAATCAAACTTTAAGTAAACAATAATGAAAAGACAATTATTTGCAACAATGCTGCTTGTCTGTACCATGACAGTACAGGCACAAGTGAAATTCGGAACGAAAGTTGGTCTCAATCTTACATCGTTTTGGGGTGACAATAAGGTCGCTGGCGGTATAAAACCCGGATTTCAGGCTGGCTTAATGATGGAATGGAAGTTCAACAATCACTGGGGCGTATCGCCAGAAGTAGTCTATTCCATGCAGGGCGCAAAAAACAGCGAAAGGACCTACAACCTCGACTACATCAACATACCAGTCATGCTGAAATACTACACCTCTCCCCATTTCAGTATCGACTTAGGGCCTCAAATAGGATTTAACGTCAGGAGCAAGGTGAAATATGCTGGCAACGAGCACTCTCGTAAAGCAGTAGCAGGAGATGTGGCCATAGGTCTGGGCGGCACATACCTGATAACCGATGATCTGTTTGCACAGGCCCGCTTTACATTAGGAATGAGTGATTGCTATCATGGCGATCATAACAACTCAAAGAATTACAGTCTGCAATTATCGGTAGGTTATGCATTTTAGTTCTTCTCCGTTTTTCGTATTGATGAAGTTTTTGTGAATTACAAATAACGATTATGAATAGAAAGTATTCATGGATGTTCGAACAAACCTACTCGCAGGACGGTGTACGTATAGACTGGCGTCAAAATGATGAATATTCGCGCATATTTGTTCATTGAACTATTGATGATATCTCTCTGTCTGGGTTGTGCTCAGACGGAGAGATATATACAACCGTCCAAAACGGCTGTAAAAAAAGAAAATGGTTGGAGAGCCCAGCATAATATTATAGAATATGATGTGCCATTAGCAGGAGGGGTGGTAATGATAGACGAACGGGAAATATTAGATACTGGAAGAGTCCCTTTAGCCATAAATGCCTTTGTCTATATAAACGGTGAAGAGTATGGGACAGAACGTGATCATTCCTTAAAGTCAAATTATGATCAATATCATCAATTGAAATATTTTACAGAGCCTCGCCAGAACGATGTGATAGGGAATTGGTATAGATTGACTTACAGTGATGATTCTCATCATTTGAAAATTAAGTTAGGAAAGAATAAAAGTGGAATGCCGAGGTCAATATTCGTTGAGATACCTTATGGGAAAATGGGGGAACATTTTGACTATTATTATTTTTATTCTATACGCCAAACTGGTAAATATTGAAAGGTGGTATTATGATGGTCTGTTCATAGGATTGTCACAACAGTCCAATTGTCTATTGCGGCGAGGAGGAATACTTGCTGAGATGGAGATTCATACAATGCATGCATACAATGCAAACTCACCGTGGCAAATGTTTTTCCCGGAAATGTTTGGATTATTGCTGACTTATTCGTATCTTTGTACCAGCTACCGGATATGCAGAGAACAAAAGTCAAATTTTAAATAATAAAATAATAAATATTAAAAGGCGATATCAAAAAATATCCAAAGAAATTTGGTATTTTATTCGATTTGAGTAAATTTCTCACACTCAAGAATGCAAATAAATCTGCATTCTCTTCGCTAAATCGAAATTTTGCACTATCTTTGCACCCAAAATTCGAATTTGATTATATTATGGCACAACAAGATGATGTATTTAAGAAGATCGTAAGTCACTGTAAGGAGTATGGGTTCGTGTTCCCGTCGAGTGAGATTTACGATGGTTTGGGCGCCGTGTACGACTATGGTCAGAACGGTGTGGAGTTGAAGAATAATATCAAGCAGTACTGGTGGAAGGCGATGACGATGCTGCACGAGAATATCGTGGGTATCGACTCGGCCATCTTCATGCACCCCACTATATGGAAGGCTAGCGGACACGTGGATGCCTTTAATGATCCCCTCATTGATAACCGCGACTCGAAGAAGCGCTATCGTGCTGATGTGCTCATCGAGGACCAGATTGCGAAGTACGATGACAAGATCCAGAAGGAGGTCGAGAAAGCCCGCAAACGCTTTGGCGACTCGTTCGACGAGGCAAAGTATCTGGAGACCAGTGAGCGTGTGAAGGAGACCAAAGAGAAGCGCGACGCCCTTCATGCCCGCTATGCGGCAGCCATGCAGGGTCCGGATCTCGACGAACTGAAGCAGATCATCCTCGATGAGGGGATTGTCTGCCCCATCAGCGGAACCCGCAACTGGACGGATGTGCGTCAGTTCAACCTGATGTTCTCGACAG
>Ga0247611_10002862_pt1 | contig 26739 bp, 26 predicted proteins | sample 177DNAGHGhighgp2_FD_192422 | JGI IMG/M metagenome (GOLD analysis project Ga0247611, IMG submission 192422) | Sheep rumen microbial communities from Palmerston North, Manawatu-Wanganui, New Zealand - 1770 DNA GHGhigh gp2 | ecosystem: Host-associated > Mammals > Digestive system > Stomach > Rumen... | reverse complement strand
ATGCAATTGTATAAATTGTATCATCTAATAAATACCCATCTGGTGAAACTAATTCCTGTAAATAATATGTTCCTATAGGCAAATCATTTATATAAGTGCTTTCTTTATCACTAATAGGTACTTCTTTTATAAGTTCATGATTACTATCATATATCCCATATATAGATCCAGCTAGTTTTTCATTTGTTTCTTTATCTAGTTTAGACAAATATAAATCACAACCAAATATATTTATTTCATCATCACCTAATAATCTATCTAAGTTACCTCTTATTAATAAATCTTGTCCATCATCACTTTTATAAATAGCATATTTATCTAAATGATCATATCCTAAATAATACTTTAATGAATATCTACCTATTTTATCAAAATTACTTACTTTAATACCTTTATCTGTTCTTTCAATATTAAACATATCATCATATTCTATTTTCATGCCATTAAAGTATAGAGATGGCTCAATAATAAGTTTATTATTACTACCTAATAATACTTTTGCAGATAGTTGTTCACTTATTCCATACTTATAATTATCAATAGTATTTTCTATCTCATATATATATTTATCAATATTTAAGATACTTCCTTTACCAAATGGTTCTGTCGATATAATTATATCTTTATCATTTAATAATTCTTTCCATATTAATACTTGAGTAGCCATATAATATTCTTCTTCATAATGATTATCAAATTGATAACCAAAGAACATTAAGTCTTCTATTCTTTCTTTATTAATTAAACTAGTTGTATCATCTGATAGATAATAATTAGTCCCCATTCTTACACCTGGTTCAATACAATAAGCTATACTTTTATTAGCATATACATACATATAGAATGTATCGGAGAAATTCCTTCCTTTATTATTCTTAAAAGTAAAATAATAATATAGTTTATTCTTTGTTATTTCAGTAGCTTTAACATTATAAAAAGAAAATGATAGTATTGTAATAATTATTAAAATAAGAATACCTTTCTTCATTTATCATACCTCCTTTGTATTACTCCCTCTAATATATATATACAAGATTGATATGATATTTCTCGACAAAAAAAGTAGATTTTCATCTACTTTCTTATTTTACTGTTACATATTGTAATGTATCGTATTTATAACCATTTATTACAACAAATACTCTATATTTACCTTTAGGTAGTCCATAGTAATATATTTGTTTATCAACCATAGAACCAACTTCTCTAGCATTAGCAATATATGCTTCAGAACTAGGTGAAATAAATACTACATCAATTTTATGTGTATCATTTAATGCAACATTCATACCTAAATAACCATTATTAGCATATACTGGGAATAACATATCTTCTGCTTCTTGATATGATAATGCATCTTCTCTAGATAATTTAGTAAATGCATTACTTCTTGTATCAGTAGATACAGCATATCCAGGATTATAGTTCTTTAGTTCATTTAATTTATTAGGTTTAACAGACATATTACCTAAATTATAAATATCTGCTTTTACTACTTCGAATTTAGATTCTAGTAAATGTAATTTATGTAATACTTTATCATTCTCATCTAATTCAATAATATAAGTATCATATTTATCATTACTGAATTGAGTACATTCAGGATCATCATAATCTACATCTTCAGTGAAATGCCATCCAGATGTAATTAATTTATGTCCTTCAGCAGTATAATTAAAGCTTGATAAAGCATATGAGAATATTTCATTTCCACCATACTTCCAAACTAATTCAGCTGTCTTATTATTTGCATCTATCTTATATACTTTTGCATATGATTCATTGTTTCTTATAGTAGAACATTTTTTAGCATCTTCTCTATAAGCATCATATCCATTATCAAATACAGATAAATAACCATCAACTAGTCTTACTGAATGTTGTCCATGAGTATATGAGAAATTAGCTCCTACACCCTTTAAGAAGTATTCATCAAACTTACTTGACCAATATTTCTTATCTCCTAAAATCCAATTAATCTTTTTAGTATCATAATCAATAGATAAAATACTATTACAATTTCTTAAACTTAAGATAAAATCATTATTAGCCTCATCATAATAGATTGAATTAATCCATCCCCAAGTAATATATGTACTTGCTATTTTAGGATCTATTTCATCTACTATATTTCTAACAGACCAATCTTTAACAACATTACCAGATGATCTATCTATTTCAACAATATAATCTGCCATTGAATCAGAATTCATATCTGATGTTAAGATAACTAAGTTACCATTAGGCATTTCATAACCATCGTGATGATATCCACCTTCAATGTTATATTCATGTACTACTCTACCAAACATGTCGATTTCTACAACACCACCAGTAGAAGTAACATCAGGTCCTAAAGAATATGATGATAATAACATATTACCATTAGCAAGCATTGTCATACCTTTAGAGTATCCAACATCTTTTAAATACCATCTAACTTCACCATAGTTATCAAATGCTATAGTTGGAGCACCAAGTGATGATGTACCAAAATAGAATTGACCATCTATAGTTTTTTCTTCATTTGTTTCAACAACATCATATACATGACCTTCTTGATCAAATCCTTCAACATTATATTCGTCTACACTAATAGTAAATGTTTTAGAATCTCCACTTTCAGTAGTAATAACTACTTTATTTTCATATAAACCATATAATCCCCATATAGGAATAAAATGGTCTTTTGATGATTCAAAAGTTTTAACTATATCATCATCATGTTTACCTTTAATAGTTAAAGTAACTTTTTCATTATTTTTAGTACCAAACATTAATATAGCTGTTTGAGGACTAATACCATATGGATCCTTAACTAATATAGCTTTATCTAAGTTTGGTTTTTCTTTTTTATATCTAGCTAATAACTCATTCCATACTTTATCTTGAGATTCATATATATCATAGTTATCAACTGTACTTGGAGCATCTTTTAATACCCAAGCAAATTGAGGATCTACCTTTTCACTTGCAGTGATCTTTGTTTTATCATTTATAAATATAAAATATATTATAACCACTATTATAGCTACTGCTATTAAAGCAATAGCTATAATATATGGATTAATTTTTGTTGTTGTCTTTTTATTCTTAGCCATCATGTCACCTCTTAATTACAGTTAGATGCAATTCTATATGGATTAGCATCACTACCATCACCAGAACATACTCTAGCACTATTCTTATTCATTAAATGCATAGTTCTGAAAGGATAAGATGCACCAGTATAAATTGCTTTCTTAGTTATTGTTCCATTAGCACCATAACCAGTAACTACATAATAGTAATAGTTGTATCTAGTAGTTGACCATGAAGGACCATGAACTGAAATAGTAAATCCAGAAGATCCAGATTGAGAAATCCAATATGATGGAGTTAAAGCATTTAAGAATAACTTAGCATCTGTTTCAGTAGGTATTGCTGAATATCCAGTATAATTACCTTGGTTATCTGAAGCAAATGTTGCTCTACCAAACATATTATCTGATGAACATGTATCTATATCAGAATCTATATTAGCTATACCAGTCTTAAATGAATTCCATACAGTAGATGAATATGTATAACTTGTAGAATAATATCCATCACATGTTTGAGTTCCCCAAGAACCTGTTCTTTTAACAACTGTACCAGATAAGTTATATGATTTTGATTTATCAGTTAATACTGTAGCACCACTTGTTCTACCTAATACAGTAAATGTTTTATCTCTATAAGCTACTGTTTTTACTTTATTACAATAATAACAATTCATTGAACCTAGGGCTTTAGAATTTCCACCAGCTTTACAACTTGTATTACAATCTGTACCTACATTTGTACCAATTATTGAATATAAGTTATTAGTTATATTAACATTAACAGCTACCCAAGGTCCTGCAAAACCTTCTGCATTAACAGGTCTAATATATGCTGTTTGCTTATCATTAGCTACATTTGCACAATTTGAAACAGGAGTTTCACTTATTGCGCTAAACGTTTTACTTGTTACACCAGATGGGTTTCTAGGAAGATCAGTATATGAAGCTTGATCATAACTTGTTTGATATCTAACTACACCTATTGGCGAATAAGTATCACCAATAGTTATTGTTCTTTTTAAATTAATATCACCTGCACCAGTAGAACTACCACTTATTTTACAATTAGGTATTACTAAGTCTTGAGCAATTAATACATTTGCTTCACTATTTAATTGATAGTTTGTAATGTAATGTCCTCTAGCAGTCATCTTAATGTTATACATGTTGCTACCATCTCTTACGTAATAAATCTTACTGAAATCATTACTATTAGTAGCAAGATTCTCTGTAACAGGATTATTAGCTATATAGTTAGTTGATCCATATTTAGATCTTGTTATTGTATAAGTTGAATTAGATGAATCAGCACCAACTAATGTAGGTCTAAATGCTAATACTTTATAATTAGTACAATCTGATGTAGTTGGTTCATATTGATGATACATAGTAGTATGAGTATCCATAGAACCTGTTCCATATGTATTTGTATATTTATTACCATTATTAAATGTAGTTGATGAGATTTCTGGTCTTGCTTGATTTAATGGATTAGCAGCAACAGTTACTTCTCTAACCTCTAAATCAGGAGCAAATGTATCTAATACTACTATATTTCTTGTAAATTCTTTTGGAGTACCAGATGAAGATATAAATGAATAAGTAATTCTATATGTACCTGCTTCATCCATATATTTCATTTTACCTTTTGATGTAGTTGTTCCACCTTCACCAATGTAAGAAATATTTCTAATTAAATTAGAACCACCATGATTCTTAGACCAATCATTAACATCGTTCCATTCTTTCCAACCTGGTGCATATTTACAAGTGAAATGATATTTATTTATTAATTCTTCACGATTTGTAACTATATTACCATTTTCATCACTTATACTTAACTTGTAAGTACCAATACCATTCATACAGTCATATGGTTCACCAAATACTACATAGTCATCTAATGCTACTAAGTATTGTTCTTTATCACTGCTTTCAGCAGGATATTCAAATTTTAAAGCACCTGATGATGTATCTAGTATTGCTTTAATTAATTCAGTCTTACTGATTATTTCTCCAGTATATGGATTAGTAAGTTTTTCATCTAAATAACCACCAGCAATAACATCACCTGTAGTTATATACATATATGCTTTATCGACATATAAGTTTGAAAATACATCACTATTTTGAGAAGCATAAGCATTTGCTGCACTCAAAACACTCTCTCTAAATTGTTGATATTCTCTATCCTTAGAATTTTTAGAGATATTTGTCATATTAATAATTATTATTGTTGCTACTATACCTAAAAGGATAATAGTAACTAACAATTCTGTTAAAGTAAAACCTTTTGAATTTCTTTTCATCTAAATCCTCTCCCTATTATCTATAAGTTATCATAAATCGACCATTTTGTAAATGAATATTAAGCAATATTAAGTACCATATGTAGGATTAATACAAGCAGTATTATGTCCCTTATATCCTAAACAAATAGAATAGTCATTTGTATTGGTTTCATATAATACTATTACCCTCTTTTCACTATTAGGTAATATATCTTCTCCATCATATATATCTACAGTATTAATTCTAAAGATATTTTCATCTATATTAATATAATCATTACCAGTATCAGTGTAATAAAATACACTATTTAATACAGGGCTAGCTTTAATATTATCTTTAATAAATACACTATATTCTATTCCTTCATATCTAAATCCTGCATCTAATGGATAAGCTATACCTCTTTCTGATAATAAAGTTGAGACTTCATTACTATCTATTAATCTAATACCTTTTACATAAGCATCATAATAGTTATTATTATATTTAATAGATCCTAAAGTAAGATTACCTAATCCTGTAGGCATGATAGGATTAGTTTTAGTATATTCAGTATTTATTATCTCTTTAGTAGTTGTTACATTTTCATAAACCACAAGATCAGGTTTTTTATATTTATTTATTAAATTAAATAATAACAGCCCTATAATTGGTATACCTATAATAATCACACATATATAGAATATATTTAATCTTTTTTGTATAACATCTATATTCTTTTTATTTTCAAGTTCTGTAGGAATAGTACTAAAATCATAGTTACAATAAGGACAAATATCAAAATTAATGCTTTCCTGATTGCACTTTGGACATATCACTTGTACCACCTACTTTATTCTTATATAAGAATATCACTTATTATAGTAATTGTAAATAATCCTAAAGGCTAAAAAATACTTAATTATTTTTTAAAATATTACTTGACTAAACGTATAAATATGATATAATGGACTAGTACTCAAAGAAAAGACGTCTTCTTAGCTCAGCTGGTAGAGCAACTGACTCTTAATCAGTGGGTCTAGGGTTCGAATCCCTAAGAGGACACCATTCTGGGATTGTAGCTCAGCTGGTTAGAGCGCACGCCTGATAAGCGTGAGGTCGGAGGTTCAAGTCCCCCCAGTCCCACCATTTTAAATGGCCCGTTGGTGAAGCGGTTAACACATATGCCTTTCACGCATACATTCATGGGTTCAAATCCCGTACGGGTCACCATTTGATAATAACTAGGATTTATCCTAGTTTTATTTTTTTATAAAATAAAAGGATATATTTAACATATATCCTTTTTATAATAGTCTAATTTATTTGAATCTAACACTTCTATTGAATAAAAACTAGAAGAATCATAATCATAGTAATACATTATATTCTTATATGAATCAATATTATTTTTATATTCACATACATCATATACTTTATTATCCTTATATAGTTTACCATTTACTACATTAGTTAAATGAATATTAATTCCAGCATCTGTTACATCCACTGATTCTATATCAATAATAAACATATTATCTACTTCTTTAATAATATCGAATTCATTTTTAGTAGTATTATATACAATTATATTATCTGTACCTAGAATATTACTCTTAGCAAATAAAACCATATTATCTTTATAAAATGCTATATAAGATATAATTGATACATGATCAATTATATATGTATCGTTTATATATAATGTTTCATCATTATAATTTATATTATTGTCATTCAAGTTTATATTTATATGATTAAGTGTATCAGCATTCAATGAATATAGTTTAAATCTATCTGTATCACCTATTAATTCATACTGTTCTTTAACTTCTATTTCTTTCTTATCTTCTTCCTCATTATGAAGCAATACTACTATCAAATATATACTTAAAATTAATAAAAATATAATTATTAAAATAATTATATTTCTATCTTCTTTATCTAAAGTTTTATTCAACTGTCATACTATAGAAGTTTTTATCTTTAGTAAATCTAAATGTTACAACAGTTAATCTATTAGCATATTTAACAATATCATTATTGTATTCACCTATTTGTCTATTATTAATAATATTAAATACCTTATTGTTATCAATCTTTGCTACATATGCTTTAACTATAATATAATTATCATCTTCACTTGCATCAAATGCATGATATGCTACATCTTCTGTATTAGGTACAGACACGATAGCAATGTATTCATTCTTATTTGGTGAATAAATAAAATTAATATTATATATATTGAATGAAGTTGGTTCATAATCATCTTTACCAAATAATTCAATATAAGCACTTCTTAATGTAGATGATTTAATAGTTAATATAGAACCATCTGTTTCAATATCAGATTCTTTTAATTTAGAATAAGCCATTTGTAATTTAGTAATCATACTTAAGTCATCTACTTTAGGATTATTCTTATATAAATTATAATCATATACTTTAAATGTATTAACTAAATTACCATATAAAGCTAAGTAATCAACTTTTTCTTCTTCTTTCTTAGGAGCAGTTGTAGTTACTTCTTTGGTTTCTTCTGGTTTAGTATATGTATAATTAATAATATCTAAATTATCAGTCTTATATAATCTATAAGCTACATAGATGATAATTGATAATAATACAATAATATATACAGATAATCTAAATATCTTAAATGATTTACCTCTACTGATTTTCTTTTCTTCTTTAACTATTTGATTTTTAACTTCTTCTTTTACATCAGTAGTTACTTCATCTATTATTTGATCTTTAAACTCTTTATTAAACTTAGTTCTAACTTCAGCAGTTACTTTATTAGAGAATTCTTTAACTAATTGATCTTTATAATTATTTTCAAAATCATCAGTTATTTGTTTTCTATATCTATCTAATGTTTTTCTATCTAATATGTTTCTTTTATCAGCCATATTAAACACCTACCTTATAACTATATTATAAGTTATTTACTGTTAATTAACAATTAATTTGCACTTTATATATGACAAGTAAATATATAACTGTAAATCTTATCTATAAGCTTTAAAATGTACTGGAGATGTATTAGCATCAATTGCTCTAAAAGTATATCCATTATTTAAAGCATATTTAATCATTTCTTCTAATCCAGCTGCAGTATAAGATTTAATATCATGTAATAATACTATATTACTTCTTTTTGAACTAATGCCTGATTTAAATTTACTTACAACACATGCTCTCTTATCACTTGCACTTACACAGCTACCAGCATCTTCAACACATACATTCCAATCGAAATATTCATATCCACGACTAGTAACAGCTGCTGCTACTTCAGACATAGCTACTTTAGATACTCTATTAGATGTTCCACCTGGGAATCTAACATATTTAGATTCAGTTCCAGTTATTCTTTTTACTCTATCAGATACTTGTTGTAAATCATTTAAATAAGCATCTAGGGAAGCGTACATAACTTTGTAGTTATGTGTTGCTGTATGAAGAGCTACTGTATGTCCTTCATCAAATTCTCTTTTAATTATTGCATCACTACCACCTAGAGTAACAAAGAATGTAGCTTTAATATTGTACTTCTTTAATACATCTAATATTTGTGAAGTATATCCACCTGGACCATCATCAAATGTTAAATATATTACTCCATCAGTTGCTTTCTTTTCATATACATTAACAGTTCTTACCGCCTTTAATTCTTTATTATCTTTAGCAGTATATGTAATATCATATTTTCCTACTTTAGTAGTATCAACTGATCCTTCAATTTCTACTTCACCTTCAAGTTTATTACCACATCCATCACTTATATAAGCACCTGGTTCTTCATATGTAGAATTTACTACTACATTCATATAACTTTTACCATTCAAAGTGATTTTATCAGCTGGTTTTTCACTTTGAATTTTTCTTAATTCTTTTGTTGTAGTATTACCATTTGAATCAGTTACAGATAATATGAATTTATCATCTTTTTCTTCTTTTACTACTTTAGTAGTAATATCTCCATCATAGTCATCTACAGCTTTATAATCTAAATTATCTACAACTTTAGAATCACAATAACCAATTGTTACTTCATTTACATTAGTTGTAATTTGAGGAGCTGTATAATCTACTACTTCTACTTTTCTTACAAGATTATAATCTACTCCTTCATACTTAAAGTTATACTTAATTTCATAAATACCTACATTAGATAAATCTACATTAGATATAACATCATATGAATCCATATCATCAAGACTTAATTCTTTATCTCCACGTTTAATTAAAACACCTTCATCATTATATTCAGATCCAAATCCAACCTTAATATAATCATCACCTTTTAAAGATACTTTGACTTTATTAGTTTGTTTAGTTACATAAAAAATACAAAAACCATTTATAAAAATAAATAGAATAATTACTAAAAGCATAAATGACTTTTTCATATAATCACCTAACTTCATTATACAACAAAAAATAGATAATATTAATAATTATCTATTCATTTACCTTAAATAATTGGATTGGTTCTTCTATATGAATATCATACTCACTAGCACCTTTAGTTTGGGCATTAATGATTAAATAAAGATTCTTCATATTTTTTTGAATATCTTTAGATAAGTAAGTACCTTTACCATTAGTTAATCCTGCTACTTTAAACTTAGAATATAAAGTTATAACTTCACCTAAGTCAGCTGGTTCTTCAAATTCTTTAGTTATATCTTCAATTAATAATAAGTTATTATTAGATTTAACATAATAACCAATATTAAGTTTTGTTACCTTTTTAGCTTCTCCTAAATATGCAGCTTGATTTGCAAAAAAATAAGTTGCTACAGGACTACTGTAATAATGTATTTCATCTACAGCTATTTCTTTAGTAGATAGTTCACCAGAATAAAATTTATATTTATTACTTACTCTAAATAACATAAAAGTAAGAAGTACTAATATTACTATTAAAGTAATAATAAGTACTCTAGGACTATTTATGATATCAGTTTTATTCTTATTATTAGTTTTCTTTTTTGTCATCTTGTTTTACCTCCACATCAGCTAAACTTTCAGGATTAATATTCTTCAAATTAATAGATATAGTATCACCTTTAGTTACTTGAGTACCTGTAGGTATAGATGTTGACTCAACATATCCATATCCATTTAATGTATATTTTAAACCTAATAAATTACATAATTGAATAATATCTTTTGAAGAATAACCTTTTACTTCAGGGAAAGTAAATGTATCACCATTAGTAAGTAAGAATACCTTAGAATTTAATGATGTAGTAGTATTCTTACTAGGATATTGTTTAATGACATTAGAACCATTACCTAATACTACTGGATTAATACCTATTTTATTTAAATCAGCTACTGTAGTAAGAATAGGTTTACTTTGGAAGTTTTTAATAGTTACTATCTTTGTAGAATCCTTATCAGATACTCTTTCTTCTAAGTTCTTATATTTAGCTACTGATTCTACAAGTTTTTTAATTATTCCACCCATTTCTTTAGCACCGCCATTAAAATCTTTAGTTGCTACATAAATAATGTATTCAGGATTATCTTTAGGGAATATACCTGCAAAACTTCTTACAACATATCTATCACCTTTAACATACTCTCCTGTTTTAGGATCTGTATAGTTAGCGGTACCTGTTTTACCTATTAATCTAACATTAGATGAAGCATATCTTTTACCTGTTGCGATAGGATCATCAGAGTTAACTGTTGCATCCATTAATTCAACTATCTTAGTTGTTGTCTTAGATGAGAATACTTTCTTTACTTCTGTACGTTTACTTTGATATTCTACTTCACCAGTATTAGGATTAACTATTTTATCAATTATATATGGTTTTAATACAACACCATCATTTGTAATTGATGTTAACGCTTGAATCATTTGAATTGGTGTAACTGTCATACCTTGACCATATGAAACAGATGCTAATTCTGATTCATATTGGAAGTCTATAGTACCAGCAGATTCGTTAGCTAGTTCTATTCCTGTTTGAGTACCAAATCCAAGCTTTTTATAATAATCTTTTAAAGTATTTCTACCTAACTTTTGAGCTAGGTTAACAGCAGCTACATTTGATGAATAAGTAAAACCTACATCATATGTAATTTTACCCCAACCATGTTTATTCCAATCACTTATCTTATATTCATCAACTTGTACACTACCAGTTTGATAAAGATCATCACCTTTGTATTTATCTTCTTCCATAGCAGACATGAATGAAAATATCTTCATAGTTGAACCAGGTTCATATGTATATGAAGTCATCGGATTTAAATAATTTTCTATATCAAGTTTATTAGGATCAAATGATGGATAAGTACTTGATGCAATAATAGCACCTGTATTAGCATTAGCAATTGTTATACTTGTCCATTCAGGTTCATAGTTGGTAAATTCATCAACTGCATTATCTACAAACATTTGAACTTGTTTATCTAAAGTTAAATAAATATCATATCCATCTTCTGCATCTACACCATAAGATGGTCTATCAGCTAATTGATATCCTTGTGCATCTTTCTCATATGTTAAATAACCATCTTTACCCTTTAAATAACGATCACAGTAACCTTCTATACCTAATTCACCTACTAGGTATTCATTACCTTCTTCATCAGTCTTTTTAACAGCATAACCTATTAAATAAGATGCAAAATCACCATTTTGATAATATCTTTTAAAAGTCTTAGTAAATTCAATACCAGGAAGATCTAGTTTTTCTATCTTATTCTTCATAGTTTCAGAAATATTTTTACCACCAGCACCAAATTCTACTTGGTATGCACCTTTAGAATTTAATCTTTTTAATATATAATCATAAGTCATTGGTGAATTAGGATCAGCATCTAAAAATACCTTAGATAAAGCTTCTGCTGTCTTCATATAATCTACTACATGCTTAGGATTATCTGGATTAGTTGTTCTTTGAGAAGATAATATAGCTATTAAAGTATATGAGTTAACATTTTCTGCTACAGCTTCTCCTTGATTATCATATATAGTTCCTCTTGTAGAATATATTGTTTTAGTAGTAATTATTCTTGAATCAGCTAATTCTCTTATATTTACTCCTTCTACTACATTATTAGTTGCTACATATGTTATTTTCCATATAATTACACAAAATAAAAGAACAATAGCTATAATAAATAAAACATTTATTCTTATAGTATTGCCCTTTATTTTCATTTTGTATCACTTCTTTATTTTATAACGATTATATTATCATTATTATAACTTAATCCATAAGTCTTTGCAACATTTTGAATAGTTGATAAACTTGCTAATTCATCTACTTGCATAGATAAAGCTGAGTTAACATTTTCTTGTTGAGAAATTTCTTCTTTCATTCTTTCTACTTCAATATTAGATGTAGATAATAATGATCTTGTATATACAACAGTAATTAATGCTGCTACCATAAATACGCCTATTATAGCAATCATTACTTTTTCTATATTATGAAATTTAACACCTAACTTAGTATTCTTTCTCATGTTAATCAAACCCTTTCAACTATTCTTAATTTTGCACTTTTTGATCTACTATTTTCTTCTAATTCTTTTTCACTTGCCACAATTGGCTTTTTATTAATAAGTTTAAGTTTAGGTTTGAACTCATCGGGTATTTCATCCTCCTTCAAACCTCTTACAAGCGAATTAACCTCACTATTCTTTTTAAACTCTTGTTTAACTATTCTATCCTCTAAGGAATGGAATGTTATAACACATATTCTTCCACCAGGTTTTAACATATTAATTGCATCTGGTAGAACACCCTGAAGTACATCTAACTCACTATTAACTTCAATTCTTATTGCTTGAAATATTTCTCTTTCAGGATGATTTGTTAAGTAATACTTCATTGGTACTGATCTCTTAATAACATTTACTAATTCCAATGTAGTATTAATTGGACGGTTATCAACAATACCTTTAGCTATGCTTTTAGAAAACTTTTCTTCAGCATATTTATAAAAGATATTTGATAACTCTTCTATTTTATACTTGTTAACTACATCATATGCAGAAAATTTGTCATCTTGATTCATACGCATATCTAATGGTGCATCTTTCATAAATGAAAATCCTCGACTAGCATCATCTATTTGTGGGGAAGAAAATCCTAAGTCAAATAATATTCCATCTACTTTAGTAACACCTAATTCGTTAAGTCTTTCTTTTAATGATAAGAAATTAGATTTGATTATTGTAAAATTGTGGGGGTTAATCTTCTCTAATTTATCAAATGAATACTTAACTGCTTTCTCATCTTGATCAAAAGCGTATAAATGTCCAGTAGTTAACTTCTCTAATATCTTACTTGAATGACCTGCATAACCTAGAGTTGCGTCTACATATATGCCATCTGGTTTAATATTTAAACCTTCTATTGATTCATTTAAAAGAACACTATAATGCATTGTAATCACCTTCAGTAAATAAATTCTCGGCAATATCACTGAAATTATCAATGTTGTCATTCATAAATGAATCCCATGATTCTTTAGACCAAATTTCTAGTCGATCGTTTGCGCCGATTATTACACACTCTTTTGTAACATCGGCGTATTCGATCAATGGGGAGGTAATTGAAATTCGACCACTTTGGTCAAATTCGCAGACAGTAGCACCAGAAAGGAAAAATCTAGTGAAGTTCCTTGCATCCTTACGAGTGAAAGGAAGGTTTTTAAGTTTATCGACAATTTTATTCCACTCAGCTTTAGAATATATAAATAAACATTTATCTAAGCCTCGTGTTAAAACAACTTCATCACCAAGTTCAGAACGGAATTTACTTGGTATAACCAATCTTTTCTTGTCATCTATATTATGACGATATTCACCCATCAGCATTTGGAATTCCCCACTTTCTTCCACTTTTTACCACTGTGTAATTATAATATACACCTATCTCCCACTTATATCAATAGAATGTAAGTAATTTGTATACAAAAATGTAAAGCAAAATAAAAAAGACTATTTATTAGTCTTTTGTTTTCCTAAATATCTTTCTTTTAATCTGTTTAGAGCTCTTTGATTATTCTCTAATTCTTCTAATATTTTTTGATAAGTATCATTAGATGCAGCTTCTTCACTTAACTTTTCAATCTTTCTTTCATAATCAGTGCTTTCGCTTGCAATATTTATTGCTGTTGCAATATCATCAAATTCATCAACAACACTCATATTATTTATTAACCATTCTGCTGCAACAAACTTTTGCCATAAGATAGCTAACATTAATAATGATCCTTTATTTCCTGTGGGTAATCTGAAATCTCTATGAGATAATACGAATAAGTAATGATTCTTATCGCTATCGCCTACTTGTAAACTGTTAATTAAACTAAATGCTGTATTAAGATCGTTGAATTCAACTAAACCTTCTAAATATTTCATAATTTTCCCTCCGACTGATGCTTATTATATATAAATATTTTAATTTGTCAAATTAAAAAAAGGTTAGTTCATAACCCTTTTAAACATACGTTCTAATTCATAATTTGAATAATGAATAATTGTTGGTCTACCATGTGCACAGTTATATGGATTATCACATAAAACTAAGTCTTTTAATATTTGATCAGCTTGTTCTAAAGATATTTCTTCATTAGCTCTAACTGATGATTTACAAGCTATTGTAGATATTAATCTATCATTAAACTTAATATCATCAAAATCTTTTTCGTTTATGATTAATTCTATTATCTTATTAATAGTTTCATCTTCATATCCAGCCCTTAACCATGTTGGATGTTCTTTTACAACAATTGTATTTAAACCGAACTCTTCAATAGTAAAACCAAACTTATCAAAGACATCTAATCTTTCTTTTATTTTAATAAAATCAGATGAAGATAGTTCTAGAGTTAAAGGAATTAACATAGATGTTCTATTAATCTTTCTTTCTTCAAACTCTTTCTTTACTCTTTCATAGTTTATTCTTTCATGTGCTGCATGTTGGTCTATTATATAATAACCATCATCACTTTCAGCTATTATATATGTTTTATGAATTATTGTAAGAGGTCTTAAAACAAGACTTCTTATTTCTTCATTTTTAGTTTCTTTCTTTTCTGATGAAGTATTAACTTTTACTTCTACTTCTTTATAATCTTCTTTATCTACTACTTCTTCTATTAAAGATAATTGAGTAGAATTATCTTTTAATTCTTCTTGTTTCTCTTGTTCTTTTAATTCAATTCTATTAACTATAGTAGGTATTCTTTCTTCTACTTCTTTAACTAGTAAAGTATTAGTTAAAGCATCATTTATAGTTTTAGTTATTAATTCAGCTAAATAATCTATTTTAGAGAATTTAATATCATTTTTAGAAGGATGTATATTAACATCTATTAAAGTAGGATCTGTATCTATCTTTAATACTACTACAGGATATTTTATATCAGGTTTAAACTTAAAATAGCCTTCATTTATAGCTTTATTAACTTGATTATTAGATACTACTCTTCCATTTACTATAACATTCATATGTGATTTAGTAGATTTCAATATAGTAGGCTTACAAATATAACCTGATACATCATAGTCATCATTAGATGCATCTACTCTTATCATATTAGATGAAACTGAATAACCATATATTTCATGTATTACTTTAAGTAAATCACCTGAACCAGATGTATATACTATCTTGTTATCATTATTAGTTAAAGTAAATGATATATCTTCATGAGATAAAGATAACTTCTCTATAAAAGCAGTTACATTAGCTAATTCTGTTTGTAAACTCTTTAAGTATTTTAATCTTGCAGGTGTATTATAGAATAAATCACTTACTTCTATAGTAGTTCCTTTTCTTGCATCACTTTCTTCATTGGTTAATACTCTTCCACCTTCAATATAAATATGTGTTCCTACACTACCTTGAGATGTCTTCATATCAACTTTAGATACAGAAGCAATTGATGCCAAAGCTTCACCACGGAAACCTAATGTGTTTATAAAGAATAAGTCATCTTCTTTTTTTATCTTAGATGTTGCATGTCTTTGGAAAGATAAAAGAGCGTCCTCTTTATCCATACCTGCTCCATCATCTATAACTTTAATAGATTTAGTTCCTGAATCTATTAAATTAACAATTATATTTTTTGATCCCGCATCTATAGAATTTTCTACTAATTCTTTTACTACAGACGCAATTCTTTCAACTACTTCACCAGCTGCTATTTTATTAGCTAGTATATCAGACATTATATGTATTTTACTCATAATATCCTCCAAATATAGAATCTCTTATTTCTATTGATTCAGTTGGTATATTAGTAGTTATTTTAGTTTTATTCTTAAATCTAATAATACCTATACCTAAGATTATTAAATCTTGATTATCATCTATATTTAATTCATTAGATAATTTAACTTCTTTATAATATTTCTTTATTAAATTATTATCATTTAAATTAGTATAGAATGTTATAGGTGTACCATTTTCAATCTTTATATGATATTTATTATTTAATAATTGAATAACTTCATTATCTTTTAAGTTATAAGATAACATTTTTATATCTTTATTAGTTACATCGTTATTTAAACTATTAGGAATAATAAACCCTGGACTATCTATTAATGTTAATTGATTATTTAATTTAACTCTCATAAAATCTAATGTTGTATTAGCATGAGAATTAACATTAATCTTATTAATCTTACTCTCTAAGATAGTTGCCATATCATTAATGAATGTTGATTTACCAGAATTAGATATGCCTAGTAGATAGGCTTCATGTATATTATTATCCATCAAATATTTATAGATAGATTTAACACCATGATTAGCTGTTCCACCTTTTACTTTAATATCAGAGTAAATACTGTATTTATCTTGTACAAAGTTTCTTACCATATTATATGTAATATTATCAGGTAATAATTCACCCTTATTAATTACTAATACTTTATTATTCTTAATAGATTTAAATAAATCCATTACATAAGTATTAATATTTAAATAATCACATAAGAAGATAACAAACTTATTATCTTTATTTACTTTTCTAATTATTTCTTTAGCATCTTTAGGAGTATCCATGACTTTTTGTTCTCCATAATGCATCATTCTAAAGCAACGCATACAATAAGATGCATCATCTATTTTATTCTTAGGAATATATCCTTTAGCATTTTGATCATCTGATTGTAATTGAGCTCCACATCCAAAACAAATCTTAGTCATAGTATCTACCTCTTTTAAATAAGTTCTTTTCAGTTAAATTATTAACTACTATATTTTCAAGCTTTCTATTTAACTTTGTAACTGCATATTCATCAATAGATACAGGATTAACTAATATAGAAGTATAATTCATTCTATTAGCTCCTAATATATCAAATAAGAAATTAGAACCAATACAAGCTACTTCATAGTATTTATAATTAAATATCTTAGCTATCTTTTTATATTTATATTTTAATGGTTTGAAAGATAAATATGATGAATCTACACATAGTCCTTCTTTAAAAGGTGTAACTACCTTTTTAGAACTATTAGACATGATTATTATTTCTAAATCTAAATCTTTAATATATTCCATTAAATCTTTAAGTTTTTTATCAGGCATATTAACACCTTCAGGTACTAAAGTATTACTTAAACCAAATATAACACACTTAATACCAGTCTTTTTTAAAGCTTTATAATCTATGTCATATATACTCTTATAATATTTATCAGGTATAAATTTTTCAAACATATTTACCACCAAAGTTATTATACAATAAAAAAAAAGTTCTATAAAGAACTAATTAACCTTAATCTTTATAGCACTTGTTGTATCTGTAACACTTACTGTATTACCATTGTTATTATTACTAACATTAACATTGTTTTTATTGTTTCGTTCATTAACATTTACTTTGTTTTCTTTATCAAGTTCATCTGCACTAACTGATCTAGTGTGATTTGTTGGATTTGTACCAACATCTATAGTAGTAGTTATTGATGTTATACCAACTATTTTTTCATTATCTAATTGATTATAATCAACACTCTTAGAATCATCAGTATCTGGTGCTGAAGCATCTATTTCATGTGCTTCTAATTCGCAATGTCCTGATTCATCCCATACATTCATTATTTGCATCATTTGATCTACTATAACTGGAACAGCAAATAATACTACAGCAGCACCTACTCTTCTTACAAACTTATTAAAGAACTTTTTACCTTCAGCTTCTACTCCACCTTTAGTTAAAGCAACAATACCTTCATATATTGTATAACCTATTACTAGAATAGGAGCAACTATTTTAATTATTCTTAAAATACCTGCTAAGTCTTTAGTAACATTAACTCCTAATGGACAAGAACTAGTTGTTGCTAATACTGTAGAAGGAATTAATACAATACCAAATAATAATATATATAAATACACTTTATAATTTTTCATTAATATCACCTAATTCACTTATATTATAACATAATTAAAGTATATATCTATGTAATTATTTTTTCTTTACAATTTTATTATATACATTTAAGTATATAGGTGTAATTAATAATAATATATTAAAACCTAAATACACATAATATATGTCTTTAACCATACCATTTATTATTGTTCCATAATTCATAGTATATAGAATAATAAATGATATTATTATACCTATTATAGATGTAATCAATCCAATAGTATTAATGTTATGTTTCTTCTTAGTTTTATTTAATATAGTACCTGTTACAATTAACATAATAATAGTTGCTATATCAAATATATCTTTTATCATTCTCACATTTTTATAAGGACCAATTACTTTAATATTTCTATTATATATTTCATCATATTTGGAAGGTATTACATCTTCATTAATCATTATTTTATTTGTAAAAGATCTATCATTAAAATAACCATTAATATAACTATTAACATCATTCTTTAATAAAGAATCATCTATTGTATATTCTACATCTACCTCTTTATTTAAATTATCTTTAATCATTTGATAATAATCATGTTTAGTAAATTCATGAATAATAAATCTAGTATTAAATAAAGTAAAACTTAATACTACCATGATTATACAAATAGATAGTAATATACTTTCTAAAATATTAATTAATTTCATAGTATCCTCCATAAGTAAAAAGAGTATTTCTACTCTTTATTAGTTAAATATGCAATAGTACCATCATTTAAGGTAGCACGTGCAGCAAATCCAATTACATAATGGTATTTATTATATACAGCTATTATTTCAGCTGATGTAACAGTTTTACCTATATCTTTATCATCTAAATAATCATTGTAATTACTATTCATAAAATCATAGTAATATTGCCATCTATAGTTTTCTTCATCATCAGGGTTAAATGCACCTGAGAAAGTTATTACATATTTTTTATTCCAATCACCATAGTCTGGCTCAGTATAACTTGGTTCCATATCTTTAGTTTTAGTTTGTACTAAAGAAGCACCTTCCTTAACAATTAACTTAGCAGTTGTTTTAGCTATATTATTACTTGTATCTTTAGCTTTAATATTAACTGTATATGTTCCTTCTTTTGATGTATCTACACTACCATCAAATTCATATGTACAAGGATAAGAATAATCTTCACACTTAGCTATGAAATCATCTGGTTTTATTTCTTCATTTAATCCAACAGTTAATTCATTAGTTGATACTGTAGGTGCTGTAGTATCTTTAACTACTACCTTACCTTCTTTAATGATATCATTCAATACTACTCTATAAGTATATTCACCAACTACATTCAATACTTTATCATTAGTAAAACTTACTGAATCCAAATTTAATTTATAATCTTTTGGATTTAAAGGTTTATTGGTTAAATAATCTAATACATCAGTAGATATTGTATCTCCTACTTCATATACTATAGTCTTTTTAACACCAAAGTTTATACTTTTAAATAATATAATAATACCACCTATTATTACTGCAAATATTACTACAAATAATACTGCTTTAACTTTTGTTGGAAGTTTACTTTCTTCATATATTATTTCGTCTTCCATCTATATCCACCTAGAAAAATAAATATTTCTTGTATAGCCAACCTCATAATTATCAAATACTTTAATTATCCAATTAACTATAGCAGTTAATTTATCTTCATCCTTTCTTATTCTTATTTGTTTCATTTCACTTCTAAGTTCTTTTCTGAAGAAATAGTCATCTATATATTTATTTAATACTAGATCTAATTCCTCCAATTTATTTACTTGAACTCTATTATTTATATCAACCTTAAAAACATAATCATGATAAACTCTAATTAATCTTTCAGATAATTCATCATCTTCTAAATATTCAAAATTAATAATTTTATAGAAATTTGGACAATGCTTTAATATTGCTTTATTCTTATTCATGATTATCTTACCTTCCATATCAAAATTATACTATTTTTAGACAATAAAATAAAGACTTTAAATATGCTTTAAAGTCTTTAAATCTTTTTTAGAATTATCTAAATTAATATTATATGCATTTAGCATTGATTCAAGTGTTAATTGATATGAGAATATTGCTTGAATATATTGTAACATTTCATCTTTATCTATTTCAGCAGCTTTAGTAAATGTATCTAATAAATTAAATGCTTGTAATATAGATGTAACATATTGATAATCATCTAATAATTTATCTACTTTAGTAGAATCTAAATTAGTCTTATGTCCATCTTTAACTGGTCTATAGTATAGATTAATACTCATTAAACGTTCACCTAATTCATTAAGCATATGATTTCTTACTAAGCGATATGATTCTCTACCTCTACCATTAGCAGTTAATAATGCAAAGAACATAGGTAATATATCTTTATTTAATGGATCACTTACAACACCTTTTTCATCTACTTGTGTATGAGTTATTTGATAATTATATTGTGCTTCAGCTAATTCTTTATTTCTACTATCTACATTAATTAATGTATATGCAGTTCCTATTTCACCTGTTTTAGCATCTTTATAATCAACTGATTCTAAAGTAGATGTAATAACAGGTCTACCATTTACCTTTAAATCATCATTATGTGTAGCAAGAATTATTCTTGAAGGATGATTCTTAACAACATCATCATAGCTACTAAAAGAATCACTTAACATATCTGATTTAACTATATTAACATCTCTTAGATCTAATCCATAATCAAAGAATAATTTAATAGCACTTTTAGGATTATTACTTTTACCAAATTCCTTTAATGCAGTTAAAAAACTTTTATTCTTTATTAATGAATCTGCTGAATATATTTCTCTATCTTGCATTATTGCATTGTATAAATACCAATAATAATCAGTTATAAGAAATAATGTTGATTCATTCATTACTTTATCTCTATCAATTTTATTCATAATAAAACCCCTTTGTTAGCGCATATTATACAAAAAAAATATACATTAATCAAATGTATATTTAATTATTCTTCAGTTTTTGTAGTTTTAATAACTTCTTTACCTTTATAATTTCCACATTCAGGACATGCTCTGTGAGACTTAATTGCAGCTCCGCACTTAGGACAAGTAGTTGTTCCTGGCATATCTAACTTCATGTGAGTTCTTCTTAATCTTTTTCTAGTTTTAGAAATTCTTCTGAATGGTAGTGCTCCCATATAAATACTCCTTTCTTCTAGTCTACTCTAGACTCCAGCCATCCCCTTTTAGATCTGGCATCTTTTCACTCTTAGTACACCTAATTGGTACTTCCGAGACAATATTTTCCCATAAAAATGGTAAAATATCAAGTGTATTTTTATTTTTACTATAAAAATCTTCATATTTACCAATATTTTCATCTATATTTATGGAAAATGGATATTCTATTGGTTCTAGTGTATAAGCATCAGGTAATATCATAGTTCCATCAAGAATTGCTTCTAAAAATACATCATCTTCATAGTCTATAGATATTTCTCCATCTACATATACATCTTTTAATTCAATTATATCCATAGTACCAATCATTTCTTGTGGTACTATTACTTCACCTTTAACAGGTGCAGAACCTAAATTGTTTAACTTAAATAAATCTATTTTCATATTACTTATTATATCTATTCATTTGTTGCATAACTTGTTTAACTTGCTTACTATTTGGTTTTCTTCCCATAGAAGTCATTAAAGCAGTTATCATTTGTTCATTAATAGGTGGATTCTTTTGCATATATTTCTTGATGAATAATCTAGCACCAAAGAAACCTATAATAACTCCAACTATTAATCCAATTACGATTAATAATATATCATGTAACATAATATCACTCCTTGCATATAAATTATACTAAATATTAGTACTTAATACAATATTATTCATATATTATAAGTTCATGTTGAGCTCTAGTAACAGCTACATAATATAGATATTTATCTTTATCAAAATTATTAACTATAATACATGCATCAAATTCTAATCCTTTAGCTGAATAAGCTGGTGTAACAACTAATTCAGTATAATATTTCTTTGTATTTGCATCTATTACAGATATCTTTTTATATTTATCTTTAAATGATTTATATATTAAATTAGCTTCATCTATTGATTTAGTTATTATAGCAACAGATCTATATTTATCTTTAAGATATTTAATATCCTTACCTATATGTTGTAAATCTTTTATATCATGTTTTAAGACTGGTAAATGCATAGTTCTTCTAATAGCAGATACATGATCTAATCCTAATATAGAATTAGCATATTCTATTATTTCAGGAGAAGATCTATAAGTCTTCTTTAATTCAACATATTCTGCATTCTTAAATATATTAGTTAAGATATTTAAATTATCATATTTATAGAATGGATTAACTGTTTGATTAACATCACCTAATATAGTAAAATTAGCATTCTTAAATATTTTATTAATAATAAAATATTGTAAGTAAGTATAATCTTGAGCTTCATCTATTACTACTTGTCTCATAGCAACTTGATAAGGATATCCTTCAAGTAAACACTTCATATATATGAATGGTGTTGAATCTTCATAAGGCATTGTATCTTTAGATAAATTATTTAATACTTCTTTTAAATCAAATGCTTTACCATATGTTCTTTGAAATAATACAGATTTAAATAAAGCTTTATAACATGCTTTATAATCTCTTTTTATATTAGTCATCTTAAATAATCTACTTCTTATTCCATTGAAGTCTTTATCTTTACCTTGGAAATATGTATTATTTATTTTTTCAGCTATTAAATCAAATCTATCAAATAAAGGTCTATCTTCATATCTTTCATGTAATAGTTTATTTAATTCACTCTTTAATATAAATTTATTTTTATAATCAAAGTCTTCATTAAATTCACATGCCTTAGAAAATACCTTAACAAAGTCTTCAATTAATTTTTTCATCTTATCAGATAATTTAAATTTAATTAAATCATTATCTTGTTTGAATCCTTTATAATATCTTTCAACAAATGTAGAATATGGTTCTACTCCTTCATATTCAGGTATAAAAGTTCTAGCAAATGCATGGAATGTTGTTTGCATGGTATTATCTTCACCTAAATCAGGTAATACATTAGAAATATATTCAGTAAATACATTATTAGGTGAGAATATAAGAACATTACCTGATGATAAGTATTCTAATTTATAAAGCAAGAAGGCTATTCTATGTAAGGCTACAGATGTTTTACCTGATCCTGCAATACCTTGAACTATAACATTAGTATTAGTATTATTTCTTATAACTTGGTTTTGTTCTTGTTGAATAGTATTAACTATATTCTTCATCTTATCTGATGAATTAGTTGCTAATACATCTTGTAACATATCATCATCAATATTTAAGTTTGTATCAAATACATGTTTAAGTTTAGCTTCTTCAATTGTATATTGTCTTTTTTGAGTTATTTCACCTTTTTCTTCTCCATCAGGTGTTTTATAAAAAGCTTTACCTACACCAAAGTCATAGAACATAGATGAAATAGGTGCTCTCCAGTCACATACTAGATAATCTAAATCATGTTTAACTGATGTAATACCTACATATATCTTTTCATCATTAAAAGTGAAAGAACCAAAGTAAGGAGAATTTCTTACTTTCTTTAACTTTCTAAACTTAGCTGTTTTATTATCTATTAATTGTACTTTAAGATCATTATCATATAATAATTGATTTAATTCTTCTTCATCAAAATCTGTTTTATTTCCCCAAATATATTCTTGGAAATCTTTTAAGTTATCTTGATCTTTAAAGATATCTGCACCAGCATGTTCAATTTGGTAATCTATCTCTTTAATAGTTTCTTTAAGTTTTTGTTGTTCTTGTTTTAAGTCTTCTTTTGTAAGTTCCATAAGTAACACTCCTAAACATATAAATTATATCTTATTTATTAGTTTTTAGACAGCAAAAAAGAGATATATGTACATCTCTTTTACCTTATACTAGTTCTTAAATTCAAATACATAGTCTTCTATTCTTACGTCATCACCACGAGAAGCTCCTGCTTCTTCTAAAGCTTTTTCAATTCCCATACCTCTAAGTTTTCTAGCAAATCTTTCAACACCTTCAGGTTCAGAGAATCTAGTCATATGGAATAGTCTTTCAACTTCTTTACCATGTATTACCCATATACCATTTTCATTTTCAATAGTAAATGGCTCTTCTTTTTTATACTTATATAAAACATGTGATTCTTTTATATCATCATCAGTATATAATTTAACTTCCTCTAAGGAATCAACCATATCTTGTAATCTAATTATTAAATCATCTAATCCTTCATCTAAAGGAGCAATTACAGGATATACTTCTTCATTAGGAAATTCCTTCTTAAATGCTTTTAAATTATCTTCTGCAGCATCTAAATCCATCTTAGTAGCTATTACTATATGTGGTTTCTTAATTAACTTTTCATCATATAAAGATAATTCATTTAACATCTTTTGATAATCTTCAATAGGATTTCTTCCTTCTTCAGCACCCATATCAATAACATGTGCTATTACTTTAGTTCTTAAAGCATGCTTTAAGAATTTATCTCCTAAACCAATGCCTTGAGAAGCGCCTTCAATTAACCCAGGTAAATCAGCCATGATAAATGATCTACCATCTTTTAATTTAACAAATCCTAAGTTTGGATTTAAGGTAGTAAAATGATATGCTCCTACTTTAGCATTAGCATTAGATATAGAATTAATTAATGTTGATTTACCTACAGATGGCATACCAACTAAACCTACATCAGCTAATACTTTTAATTCGCATTTAACAACAAGTTTTTCACCAGGTTCACCTAATTCAGAAAACTCAGGTGCAGTATTTTCATGAGTAGCAAAAGCATGATTACCCATTCCACCACGTCCACCGTGAGCAACAATAAATTCTTCATCTTTGTGTACTAAGTCAGCTAATACATCACCAGTTTCAACATCAGTAATAGTTGTTCCACATGGTATCTTAATTACTACATCTTTAGCATCAGCACCGTGTCTATCAGAACCTTTACCATTTACACCTTTATCACCTTTAATATGTTTCATCATCTTTAAATCTATTAAAGTTTTAAGACCTTCATCTGTTTTAAAGATAACATTAGCTCCATGTCCTCCGTTACCTCCATTAGGTCCACCCATAGGTACATATTTTTCTCTTCTAAATGATGTACAACCATCTCCACCATCTCCAGCTTCAATTTTGATAGTTACTTCATCTACAAACATCTGAGTTCACCTCCTTTAATTCAATTCAATTATTGTACAACCTACATTGAAAACATGCAAGTAATATTTCTTAACCTTTTTATTGTGTTTTAATTCTTTGTGTATTTTATTCTTTAATATATGTTGACCATTCCCATGAATAACGACTATTTTATCTTTTCTTAATTTATAATTATCATTTATAAAATCATTAACCACAGTCATGACGGTATCCTCGGTATAACCATGGACATCTAACTGTGGCAATATATTAATAAAAGGATCGTGCATTATCCAAATATATTAGTATCTTCATGAGTTGGTGGTGCTTGAACTGGTTCTTGAGAAACTGAAACAGGAGCCTCTACTGCAGTTGGTGCTTGTTGTTCAGCAACTGGAGGAGCTTGTACAGTTTCATCACCAATTGGTTTTTGGTCAAATGCAGCTAATGGTTGTTCTCCTTGTTGAACAGGAGCTTGCTCTACTACTTGTTGTTGAGGTACTTCTACTTTTTGTTCAGGTTGATAAGATTTAAACTTGTCTTTTAATCCTGAATTAGTTATAACTTCTTCTAAAGTTGGTATAGCAGGTTCTTCCCCTATTTTTGAAATTGATATAGCTGCTGCTGTATTAGCAAATTTAATAGAATCATCTAATGATATATCATGCATCATTGCAAAAGCAAATGCACCAGTAAATACTGAATCAAATGATGATACATCAGCATGATTA
>Ga0247611_10002861_pt1 | contig 26742 bp, 29 predicted proteins | sample 177DNAGHGhighgp2_FD_192422 | JGI IMG/M metagenome (GOLD analysis project Ga0247611, IMG submission 192422) | Sheep rumen microbial communities from Palmerston North, Manawatu-Wanganui, New Zealand - 1770 DNA GHGhigh gp2 | ecosystem: Host-associated > Mammals > Digestive system > Stomach > Rumen... | reverse complement strand
AAAAGAATCCGAAGGCACGGCAGACGTCCGCCGCGTATTCGAGAAGCTCCGTTCCTTGGTACAACATAGTGCAAAGAGGAAACAATAGAAAACTACAGTTATGAATACGGAACTCCAAAAGTGTATGGATACCGACAAGGACAATCATATCATCTACTTTGGAGAAATAGTAGATGTGTATGTTTTAGAGGATAAAGGAGAACAGTAAATTCTAATTTAGCAAACAGAAACAAATATGAAATACCGATACATTGCCAGTTGCGTCTTTACGAGGGACTACCCGGAACTAAGTTTGCGCATACAGGACTATCTGAAGGAGCGTTTTGGAATGGAGATTATCCGCTGCTGTGCCGAGAAATACAAAGTGCGGCAGTTTGAGGAGGTGATGGCACCATCCGTCTGTGAACAGTGGAAGGCAACGCCACACTATATCCCCTTCGAGCCTAACACCACGATGATTTCCATCTGTCACAACTGCACTGCTGTTTTTCAATCGAGTAGAGAGCACCTTTGCGTCTCGATCTTTAACTCCTTCATAATGCATTTTCTGTTTTTTCTTCACTTTGCCTTTATGCGCAACATTCAATTCTTCTTCCCTAAACCATTCTTCGGATGGTTCTTATGTTATTTTTCGAATTCGTTTCCATAACCGAAACGACGCTGCAAAAATACTATGATTCTGTGGGGCGGCAAAACTGCCGAATACTGATAATTTTCGCAGTATAGGAAAAAAATCACTGTCTTTGCAATCGGTAATCAATACAGACAGGTCGGAATTTGGCATTCCGATGGCAAAGGAACAAAGCGAATACACTCCAATTCGGCGGACAAGAATTGTGTAGTCATACATTTGAAAGGTCTTGGCAGAGGCCGGAGCTGCGGCCCGAAACACTACACTTATATCTGAAGAGATTTCTCTCGTGGGCTGCACGTGTGAACAAGTAAAGCCCCGGCAAGCGCGTTGCGCGCCTGCCGGGGCTTGGTGTTGATTCCATTTGTCGGAATCAGAGGCCGTGCTCCTTCAGCCAGCTGAAGATGAGGTCGGCAAGCTCGGCGTTGTTCTTCTCCTGGAACATAAAGTGGCTGTTGCCGTGGATGCCTTGGTCGGGAAGGTGGATGACGGTGGCATCGCCACCATCGGCGTTGTAGTGTTCGGCGAAGTCGCGGCATTGGTTCAGCACCATTTGCCAGAACCCCGTGGATTGGATGTCTTCAGGACCGTTCATGATGTTGTCGCCAAAGAGGAAGAGCATCGGCACCTTGGCTTCGACAAACTTCTGGTACTCGGGCGAGCCTACCGTCGGGGCGAAACCCGGCTCCACAGCCACGATGGCTGCGATGTTGGTGGCATCGGTGGCCCAGCCGACGCGACCGCCTTGCGAGTGGGTGACATAGACGCTTTTCTTGCCCGTCATCTTCTGCACGTCGGCGAGCACGTCGCTCAGCACGCTGCCGAAAAGTGCCTCGTCGTAGTTGCCCGTGTTGGGCGTCATCTGGCAGAAGAACTGTGTCTGAGCCTCAGCCCCTTCGGGGAACTGCGAGCCCTCGTAGCGTTCGGGATCCACGCGGCCAATGCGGAAGTGGGTGTACCAGGCCTGCTCGCCCACTTTGAATCGTGGACCGTCCACGTCGCCGGGGTCGTTGACAATCATCTCGGTGGCTGCGGCGGCACCGCGACGCGGCTGGTCGACAAGGAAGGTGGAATAGCCCTTGCGCAGGAAGAGGTCGGCCCAGCCCTCACGTCCGTCGGGCGTCGACTGCCAGCCGGTGCGCGTCTGGCCGTAGCCGTGCAGGAAGACGACGGGGGTGCCGTTGCCGCCGGCGGGAACCTGATAGAAGGTGTTGGCGTGGTCCACGTGTGTCGTGGTGCCCTTGCGGGTGGCGTCCATCCAGTTCTGCGTGGGGTCGTAGTCGCCCGGAATGGGGTCGGTGACGCGTCCGCCGGACGAGAAGACGCCCTGTTTCTCGATGACGAGGCCCGCCGTGGCGGTCTCTTCTTTCTGGTTGCAGCACGAAGCAAAAACTATGGCTGCCAGCGCTAAAGCGCCGATAATAAAGGTATGTTTTTTCATTGTGGTTTATTCTTTTGGTAAGTTGTCGTATTCCTCTTTTGTCAGCAGGTCGAACCATTCCACGCCGGGACGGTCGGGATTACTGTTGGCGGCAATGTGAGCGAAGCGGCTGCCCGGGGTGGCACCGTGCCAATGCTTCACGCCCGGCGGACACATCGCCACATCGCCTGGATGCATCACCTCGACGGGCTGCCCCTCGATCTGGTGGTAGCCGATGCCGTCGGTGCAGATGAGCACCTGTCCGCCGGCGTGGCTGTGCCAGGCGTTGATGACTCCCGGCTCGAAGACCACATAGTGCATCCCCGGGCAGCCGCAGGCGTTGCTTTCGGTGGTGAGGTCGGAGAGGCGGATGTCGCCGTTGAAGGTGGGCAGCGTCAGCATCTCGTCGCCCGGACGGAACATCAGTCCGTCGGCATTCGCCTCGCCGCGCTGGGCAAACTCCACGGTCTCAAGGTTGTTGTAGTACTCATCCGAAACCGTATTGTCGCCGTCGTTGTATGCCTCGGTGGGTTGCCACGAAGCGTCGTAGACCACCATCTGCGAGAACCAGCTGTCCTTAGTGGCCCCGTGCCAGTGGCGTACCCCGGCGGGGATTTGCAGCACGTCGCCGCGACGCAAAATCTGGGCGGGTTTTCCCTCCTCCTGATAGAGCCCCTCGCCGTCGGTCACCAGCACCACCATGCCACCGTGGCGGTGCCAGCCGCTGTGCGCTCCAGGGGCGAAGGTGACGGTGTTGGTCGTCGGGAAGTTGAAAACGGTGTCGGTCTGGATCATCGGCCGCAGGAAAGCCTTGCCCGTGAAGGCAGCCGACTCGATGCGTTCGCCCACGGGGAAAGTCAGCTCCTCACGCGTAGTGCCCGTCGCTGCCGACTCTTTTTTGCCTGCGCAGTCGGCCACTGTCAAAGCCGTCAGCGCAATCATCGTAATGTTGTAAATCAGTCTCATAACGTTCAAAATTTGAGACTGCAAAATTACGCACTTTCTTCCAAACAGTCCCTGTCCAAATGTCGGTGAATGCTTACAATTTTGTCGATTCCGTTTTGCCGGCCAGCCAGCAGCCCGCGGCCATCACGGCGGTGGCGACGAGGAAGAGGGGCGTCAGCGGCTCGCCGAGCAGCAGGAACGACAGGGCGGCACCGATGAAGGGGGCCAGAGCGTAGTAGGTGCTGGTGCGGGCGGAGCCGATGGTGCGCTGGGCATAGGTATAGCAATAGATGCTCAGACCGTAGGCCACGAAACCGAGCAGAAGCAGGATGGCGATATGTTTGGCCAGCGGGAAGCCCTCGCCGATGGCCAGCGCGATGCACAGGACCCCGAGACCGGAGCCGAAGCCTTTGACGGTGACTATCTGCATTGGGTCGCGGTCGGCAATCTGGCGCGTGCAGTTGTTTTCCAGTCCCCAACAGACGGTGGCACCGAGCACCAGTAGCGACCCTTTGGAGAAGAGGAACGCTTCGCCCACCGAGCCGCCGTCGAGCGACAGCATGATGCTGGCCACAGTGACCAGCCCGATGGCCGCCCACAGCCGACGGCCCACGCCTCGCGGAAGAAGAGCAGGGCTATGAGGGCCGTGGCCACAATCTCGAAGTTGTTCAACAGCGCCGTGTTGGCAGCCAGGCAGTCGCGCAGACCATACATCATCAGTATGGGTGCCGCAATGTCGAGTGCCACCATCGCCACGGCGAAGGGCACGTCTTTTCGTCCGAGCCGTTGTTCCGTCTGCTGTCGGTGGCTGATGCGCCGCCCGATTATCATCGCGCCCATCCCGATGCCCGCACCGAGATAGAGGAACGCCGCCACCATCGTCGGCGGCACCGCCGACAGCAGCATTTTGGAAACCGGCGTGCTGACGGCGTAAAGCGCCGCCGCCAGCACCGCCAACAGGATTGCGGTATTTGTCTTTTGTTTCATTGTCGTTCAGTAGAGTGATAATCATAAACTGGTTAGTGTCGTCAACTTAACATTTTGAGGAACATCATGGATGTCACCTTGGTGCCATTTTGTGTATCACCTTGAGGGACATCAACACCGTCTCGCACTATCCCATCTTTTGGAATCCGGGCATATCTTTGGCAAAGCGCATATCGCTTCGTGAAACTTATCCATATTGCTTTTTGAAGTTGTCAGTTCAACGCGATAGCTCTTGTTTGAATGAATTATCTCATATAATATAATATAATTCATCTTGTGTCATATCTCAATAATTATTTCTGGGTGCAAAGATACGGGTTTTATTTCAAATGTAAAAATACATACTAAGGCATTCACTCATTTTCGCATTAATAAATTCACATATCGCCACATTCACATAGTCTTGTTTAAAGTTCTTTCAGATCTTCGTCTTCGGGTTGTTTCTTCCTTGTCAGGTAGAGAATAGTAGTGCGGAAGCAAAAGATAAGGTTTAGGGTTTTTTTTGGGGGGGATAGAACGCTTTTCTGGTACATCTTCTCCAATTCTTACGACTTCTGTGCTCTATCAAAAAACGTCTGAATCAGATTTATTTGTTTCTGTATATTTTTGCGGTTGTCTTCTAACGCCGTAAGCTGTTCATATTGTTTCTCCCTTTGGCATGATTCTTCAATCATATTTATCAATGGACCTTGACCTAAAAATGGATTATGAATTATTTCCATGTTCTCTTTTTGCTCTTTAATCAATTCGTCCAATTCTGACAGCTGCTGTTCGTACTTACGTTTGGACTCAATCATTGTTGGGGTTTGCGCAGCTACAAAGACATTTAGTAAATCGTAAATGGCATTAATTTGTTGCTGAGCCTTCTTTGTCGAACTATGCGAAACGATAAGTGCCACAATAATTGCTATAACCCCTATGATGGGGCTAAGAATTGTTGCCCAAAATAGTAGTGTGTCCATTTTATCCTGTTATTGTTTTACTCCTCAAATGGGTATGTCTCATCGTATATATCGCTGAGGAGCTTTTCGTTGAAAAGCCAGTGTGCACCAGGGGCTATATGCTTAACGCTATATCCTTTCAGTTTGGCCGATAAGGCGCTAATTGAGGTTTCCTCACCTTCATATAGTACCTTCCTTTCTGATGCGATGGTGACAGAAATTGAAGGATCGTCTTTCCAAATAAGCTTGTCTCCTTTCCGTAAACCCATTTCAAAGAAGTTCAGCGGCGGTCGCTTTGATTGGGCCTTTGAACTTGCAGCCTTATCCTCATCGTTGAGGTCGTTCTGTATTTCCTCACTCACATCTTCGGTTACATCTTCGTGATGGAACAACTCTAGTATTGCCTGTGCCTGTTCCACGTTGATACGGAAAAACTCTCGGTTTTGGTTGATTCGTTGAGGGTCAAAGGCTTTATGCAAGGCTTTCTCAATTATGAGGCAGTCGCTTTTCTTGACTTTGCACGCAAACTTACATTCAAACGGAACAGGAACCCCTGTCGTATATAGTTCCTTCATTCGCTTGTCAATGTCTTCCTGTGTGGTCATACCTATCTTTACAAGACCTGTCATCACAGGGTTTGTAAGCAGATAAACTATTCCGTATTCCATATTTGTTGTGTATTTGTTCATTATTTAATCAAAACCATTTCCGATGAGTCCAGTTCCAAGAATACAGGAGTTCCGTTAATATGTTCGGGATGGGATTCGGTTATTTGTTCTATTAGGCTTTTACTGTCAAGGGATTGTGCTTCCACGGTAGATTCGGCAAGGCAGAACGTCATATATGTTTTACCCGGCTTCTTAGTCGGATAGCCAATATCCTTTAGTTGGCCACCGCTCATTTCTGCACACGACACAATGTCATATACTGCCTGTTTGTCGGGATGTTTTAAGTCATATAGCACCAGCCGGGATGTCCGCTCGAACATCTTCGATTCGCCACTCATCGAGCCTTTCCTGGCACCCAGTCGGATATTGTATATGCCCTGTTCCTGTATCCAATCAAGGTGTTTCTTGTCCTTGTAGCAACCCAGCAGCACGGTCTCGCTGTCATCGAACAGGCGTGTGATACTATGTTCTTGTCTGTCCCATTGATAGCATTCGTAGTCTTCCGCAGCCATCGGCAACGAATCGTCGTCTTCGGAGGCATAGGGGATTACATTCGTGTGAGTGGTGGTAGTCTCGTTCTCTTTGAAATTCTCCACCTGATCCATCACTTCGCGGAAAACCTCAGAAGAATATTGGGGCGGGTAGCCATTTTTGACAAGGCAAATCTTAATGTCCAGTTTCAGTTGGTCACGCACATTGGTGTTGTTCAGCCAATCGGCAAATGACGACTTGGCATCGATAATCTCGCGGATCATACGAGCCAGGCTCCTGCACCTCTCATTGACTACGATGCCATCCATTTCTTTGTCTTCGCCATAGACAAAATTGTTTTTGTCTCTCAAGTGAATCAAGATGTCATAGAATGCTTTTTCCTCAAATGTAAGCCCCAGTTTGCGGAAACTTTCTCTGTCGGCTTTCATCGCATTGAGGATATTCATTGCCTGCTCGGTGGCTTTCTGAATGATGCTTTCCGCTGTCTCTTCCTGTGTGGCTCCGGCTTCCTGCTCGGAAAGGAATTTGCGCCTTTCGTGATACTCTTTGATAGTGGCTTCCAGCATCTCCTGGAATTTCTTGGAGGACACCTGGTTCGTTTTTCCGTATTCTGAAATTTGGTTGCGGAGCAGCTTGATGAGCATTTCCAGCTTGGAAGCGGGCATTTTGATATCGGCCAGACGTTCAGTAAACTCTGGCCCAAAGATATCCATCTCTTCGCCGTCCTCAAGTATGCTCTCCACATTATTGTATTTCAAAGCCTCCTCAACCATCCTGGCCACACGCCTGTTCATCGTGTCGGTGTCTGGGGCATCGGTTCCATTCATCTTGTATACCATTCCTGCAATGGCCATAAAGCATTGGGCCAATGCAGACTCCGTCTCTTCCAGTTCTCCAGATGGCTGACAAAGGTCGTATGCTTTTCGCATTCGCTTTACATATTGCAGGAAATAGGTCTTGAATCCAACTTTCTTGATTTTCTTTCCGTCTTTGCTATGAGTGTTGAAACTCTCTGTCGACGTGAACACATATTCAGCCGCTTTTGCCAACAAGGTGTACCTTGTGGCCGGGTCGGTATTCATATCAAGGAATGGTGCAAGGTCATAGCCTTTAAAAAGATTCTTGAGTATCTCAAGCATCTCACGGAACAGCAATGTGGCCTGCTCAATATCATCGGACGTAAGTGCTACAGAGTTTTCGCCACCATACATCTTTCTGGCTTCCATCATCTGGTCGCGGATGCCGATATAGTCGACTATCAAGCCGTACTCCTTGCCTGGATATTTGCGATTGGCACGGCTGATGGTCTGTATCAGCGAATGCTTCTGCAATGGCTTGTCGTTGTACATATAGGTAAGGCATTCCACATCGAAGCCTGTAATCCACATATCCACCACAATAACAATGCGGAAATTTGACTTCTCCTGTTTGAAGGCGGCATCCAGTTTGTCTGAGCGTACATCGTTTTTCACGCCGCCCAAATAATTGTACATACCGGCCTCATCGTTGCTCCCCACACTGGCCACCATTGCAATGGTGGGCATCTTCTCAAGTTTCTTCAATTCTTCAGCCTTCACACTAACACCTTCAGGTGTATTGCGCTCCACAAACCATTCCGGATAGTGCTCCTTGAATCGCAGCAGAAGATTATAGGCAATCTCCCTTTTCGAGCAAACGATCATTGCTTTCTGCACCCTGTCGGGGTCGTTGGCCACAGAAGCCACATAGTGGTCGTGTATATCAATGGCCAATCTGTCCAAGCGTTCAGGCTCTCCCAATATCACCTCCAACGAGCTCATAGCCTTCTTGCTTTTGGCGATGTCTTCTTTCGTCGAACCTTCTTCAGCGCACTTGGAATAGTAAGCCTCTATCTCTTTGGCCTTCTCTGCGTTCAGCAGAACCTTTGCTATTCTTGGATGGTATTTGATGGGCACGGTGATGTTGTCCGCAACGGCCTGATCCATCGTATAGCGGTCTATCTCATCGCCAAAGGTCTGATAGGTCTCTGCAATGGGCGTTCCGGTAAATCCAACGAATGTGGCGTTGGGCAATGCCTCGCGCAGCACGTTGGCGTAGGGTTTGGATATCAAGGCCTTCATATTTTCGTCGGCATCATCGCTGAACTTGATACGCTTCGAGCCTTCTATCTGCGTCCTGTGAGCCTCATCGCTGAAGCAGATGATATTGGAGCGGGTGTTGATGAGTCCGATGGGGTCGTCTTTCCGATCGCAGAATTTCTGGATGGTACAGATAAAGAAACCGCCGCTCTCGCGTGCAGTCAACTCTTCACGAAGTTTCTTGCGTGTTCCCACCACAGAGACCTCACCCAATCCGAGAAACTCTGTACTCTTGGTGAACAGTTTGGCCCCCTGTTTTTGAAGGTCGTCTCTGTCCACAATCATCAAAATGGTTGGCGAACCGATTTCCTCAGTGCATCGCAAGGATAACTGACGGGCAAGGAAAGCCATCGTATAGGTCTTTCCGCAACCTGTAGCGCCAAAGTAGGTGCCTCCTTTGCCGCTCTTTGTTTTGACAGATTTCACGATACTTTCCCGCAACAAACGCGAGGCGAAGAACTGAGGGTAGCGACAGACAATCTCTTTTTCGTCGCTGTCGTAGTTCTCGTCTTGGAAATAGACATAGTCTCTGAATATCTCCAAGAAACGTGCCGGACGGTATACACCCTTCACCATTGTCGCCACCTCTTCGAACGGCAGGGTTGAAACCTTGTCGCCATCCTCCACACGGCGCCAAGCATAGAAATGTTCGTAGGGGGTGCGCACCGTTCCCAAGCGCGTCTTCACCCCGTCGCTGATGCAAGCCAAAGCACAATAGTGCAGCAAGCCGGGTATGTCTCGCCAATAGCGGATATTGATTTGTTCCCAAGCATCCTCGATGGTGGCATTTTCGTCTGCTGGATTTTTCAGTTCTATCACGCAAACAGGAATGCCGTTTATGTAGAGCAGCACATCTGGTCGGCGGTTCTTGGTCACACCATTATTGACATATTCGACGGTGAACTGGTTTACAATACAGAAGATGTTTTTGTCAGGATTTTCAAAGTCAATCAGGTTGACAGTCGTTGGTTGACCGTCTTTGTCTATGGCTGGCAGGCCGTCCACCATCCATTTATACACCTTGTGTAATGTGGCAAAATCAGTATCAGCACCTACCAGTCGAACCTTATCGGCCACTCTTTGCAGTTCCTCGTCCTTAACGTTCTTATGGTTGTCCTTTAGGAACTGAAGCAGGTCGTCCATATTCAGTACCTCTTTCCTGTTGGCTCTCGACATAGAGTCACCAAACAGATACTGCCATCCTTCTCTTTCCAAGAAGATAATAAGAGCGTTCTCATAGTCGCTCTCCACGAAATGGCCGTTGATATTCTTTAGTTTTGTCATAGATTTTCAATTATTGATATTTTGGCCATTGTACTTCGTTTTTATCCATAATAACAGAAATATCATTGTATATCTTCTCATTAAAAATAGGATTTTTTTGAAATATATCCTTTACATCAGAGTTAAGCCAATCGTTATTCCATAACTCTACATCTTCCTTTTTTGCAGCAATTTGACATAGCTTTTCATCTGAATTTGCATCCTTAGCTCTATTTTCCTTAATTGTGAGACGTTGGAACCAAACTTTCCAATATCCAACATTTGCCTTCCGTTGGTATTTCTTTTCTATAAACTCATATATTTTTGTTTCTTCTAGCTTATTTGGTTCCAACGACAATATTTTTCCTATACATAATACAACAGCAGCATATGTCCTAGGATTATGGTATGCAATATCAACAAGAATACTAATAAGAACATTAGAATTATCCTCTTTAAAAATAGATATGGGATATATTCTGTCAATAAATTTACTTAAAGCAATAGAAAGGCTACCTGAATATGGATATTTTTCGGACAAAGAGTGAATTAAAAGCAGATGCTTTTGTAATGATTTTTCACCCTGTTTTGATTCAATCCAATACAATTTGTCAGGCTTTATAACATCATGTATAATATTGTTCGAAACAAATGTTTTTTGCGTATTAATTATCAAATTCAGTTCGCACAACACTTCAGTTAATAATTTGGCAATCTTGATTGCATCTTCTTGAGTGTTGGCAAAAATTTTATAGTCATCTCGATATCGTAGTATTTTATAATCTATATCATTTTGAATTCTTCTGGAAAGTATCAAATCTGCGTAACCCAATACCATTTCAGCAATAAAATCCATTAAAACACATCCCTGCGGTATGCCATTTGTTTGCCTATAAGACATTGTTTGGATTAAGTCATCTATTATGCATCCGACCAAAGTTGGGTTTGTGGCATTCCTGTATTTCCGGGCTACATCTTTTTCATGCATAGCCCATCCTATTGAATGTGTATAAATTGAACTATAGCAATCTGTTATATCGGTAGTTAAAACATAGTCATAATGCAATGCTAACTCTATTGATTGCTGTTCAATTGCTTGCCACCAATTTAATACATTAGAAACAGAATCCTGTTTTATAGAATTTTTGTCATCCACGTCTTGTAGCGGAATACTAAAACATTCTATGAGAGGTTTTTTACGAAACTCCTTGAATCTATCTTGAATATGTTTCCAGTTATCTTCTTCTGTAATTCTATTAACCAAGCATACATAAATAGCAGGATTAATAATTTGAAATGGTCTCCAAGAAAAATTACCATCTTTATTTGTGAGAAATTTGTAGTTAACATTCTCGCAATCTTTGGGCTCCGACACCTTTATGTCATATACTTTTTTACCTTTTAAAACATTTCCAAGTTCAGATAATAATGGTTGAAAATCGAAATACTTTGGTAAATCAAGCGTACAGAACTTGCTTGATTGCAAAAAAAAGTCTCGGGCTTCCTTATTTGAAAATTCTAGTATCGTTTTTTTCTTTTTCATATATCTATTCCTTAAAAATTCTCTTTACCAGCACCAAGATTATAATCTTATATCTGTTCCTTTAGAGCATCGGTTATTCGCTGACGCTTAATGTAACACTTGTAGAAATTCACTTATTACAATTTACAATGTCTATTTAATTCGATTAAAATAATTTATTTAAATCAATATAATATCCTATCGCTTTTAACTCTTTTAATAAGTCGAGTTCCCAATTATCGGAGTTGGTATATACAACACCTTGTAAGTCTGAAGGTAGCTCCAAGCCGTTCTCTGCGATAAAAACGACACGCTCTCTGCCAAGTTTACCCATAAAGAAACCTGCTTCCAATACGACATTCTGTCTCGCTCTTGATTTATAGTCTTTCTCCTTATTTGCCTTACCTGAATCATCAGCAGTAAATAAACAGATCGCACAACTGATGTCGCTGTGTTCCTCAAGTTTTTCAATAATTGTTTTGCCCTTATTAGCTTGTTCGGATAAAATGACTGGTTCAATTCCTTGCTTTTCCACACATCGAGCAACAGACTGTTTAAGCACCTCATTATGTCCGTGAACTAAAAAAATCTTAGAGAAATTGTCTGTATTATGTTCTTGATTAGGAGTTGAATTATATTCATCTTCCTTTTCTTTTATTTCGGACAAATATTCGCCAAACACTTTCTTGCATATTTCCAAATCGTCTCTACAAGCCTTAACAAACTCATAATGTGGAGTGCCACCCCAAAAAGCAGTTAATGAAAAAGGTAACTTTTTAAATTCATTAACCTCGTAACTTTTATCTCCATAGTACTTACGTAAAAAGCGTTCTGTTTTGCTTCTCCATGCCTCAAAATCGGATGATGAAGCGGTAACTCCTTTATTGATCAAATTGTCTATTTCAGCAATAATCTCTTCAAATTTTCTAGTATTTTCCATGTTATTATATTATTTTTCCAAACTTCCCCGAATTAGTACAGGGCATATTTTTTTGAGTTGTTCTTTGAGTGATTCTGCTATGCGTTGGCGCACGATATAACATTTGTGGATGTTGACTATCTCACGTTGAACAGAGATATCTGGGATTGGGATAGCCACGTCATTCATGTCATCCATCGTGAATACCTCTCTTGCGCTTCCCCAAGAGTTGAAACGCGCATAGCGGTCAAACTCAGGACGATTGAAAAACATGAAAAGATACTCTGGAAGTAATTTATTTGTATCTTGTACTCTAAAGACAGTATATGCCGATGATACAATGTAAGTATCTTTAGAATCATTAATGGCAAGAGTTATTTTCTCTCCATTTCTCGATGTAACAGGAACAAATACAAAGTAGTCTGGTTTTACCACTATGTAAGGTGCCAAAGAAACACCTGCCATATCTGCCTTTGTGTCAATAAATTTCTTTTCTATAGAAACTCCACGAAGATTCTTCAAGGTAAATATTCCCTCGCTATTCCTCTCGTCGCACATTTCTATGAACTCTCCAATTTTTATTTTTTTATTTTCAGCTTTCAATTTATCCAAGTACCCATCGCAGACAAGTTTCAAATCATCCACTTTACTTTGATAGGCTGCAAGATTGTTTTGGAGAGCCAAATAAACCTGGACGTATTTCCGCTGCTGCTCGATGGAGGGCAGGGTAATGTCAATGTCACAAAAGTCTTCCCAAGAAAAAGTTTCTCGTGCACTTCCCCAAGAATTAAAACGAGAGTATCTGTCAAATTCTGGGCGATTGAAAAACATGAAAAGATAGTCCGAAAGCAAAAGGTTAGGACTTTTTACCTTAAAAACTACATATGACGAGGAAACAATGTAAGTGTTCAACGAAGTGTTGTGAGCAAGTGTTATTTTCTCGCCATTTCTCGATGTTACTGTCACATAGGCAAAACTATCTGGTTCAACAAGTATGTATGGAGCTAATGAGACTCCTGCCATATCAGCCTTTGTCTCTATAAACTCTTTTTTGATGGATATGCCCTTAACATCCGATAAAGAGTATCGGTTATCAGTATTGCGGTCATCACACAGTGCCAGTAGTTCCCCTAATTTATATTTCTTCAATCCCATACATTAGTCCTCCTTAATGATTTCCAAATGGCCACTTTTATCTGAGCCAACCCATTGTATGAGTTTCTTTTCTAACAGGTGTTTTACATCTCGCTGAATGGTTTTTCTATTTACATTCAGTTTCTCCGAGAGGTATTTTGTGTTTACTGCGACATTTTGTGCGACATCATCTGCGACACGCCTTCCTATCAATGACAGGATAATAGATTGTCTCTCTGTTAGTTTTTCTGCGACATTGTTCTGGGTTGTTTCTTTTCTCCCAACGCTATTCCCATCTTCTGTGCTCTTGAGGAATTGTTCTATATCACTACGCAAGTGTTCAATATGCAACCGCGTCATACAATCGAGAAAAATGCGGATGTCTTCGCTTTCTCTTGTGTCGGCCAGTGCTTGGATATAATCCGTCTTGTCCTCCTTATGCACTCTAACAGGCAACAGATCGTATTCCATCTGCAGCAAATTCATCAGTAAACGACTGGTGCGACCGTTGCCGTCGGCCCAAGGATGGATGGTTACCAATTCGTAGTGTGCCCAAAAACTAAGGTCGTAAATGGCACAGGGATCTGTCTTGTCGACTGATACACGACGTCTGTTCAACTCATCACAAAAGGCGGCAAGTCGCGACGGCACCTTCTGATACGACATATACGACGGACCACCAAGTCCAGCACTCACATTTAGTTTGCGCAACTCGCCTTTGGCAGCAGAAAAGCTGCCAGCCATCGCGCTATACTCGCTGGCGGTATGTTGCATTACTTTTGCCACCAACGAGATAAGCCATTCTACTGTTATAGGATCATGCTGATGAATCCATTTCATCCCATATTCGTATGCAGCCTTGAGGTCGAGATTCATCATCTGCTCCTGTATAGTGCGTTTGCTGCTGGTGATGCCTTCGTCAAAGAGGAGCTGCGCCTCAGCCTCAGTCACGGTGCTACCTTCGATAGCAGTGGAATGTGCAATAATAGAGTAGAGGTAGAACTTTTTAAAGTCTATCTGATCTGTTATGCCCAAATCCCTATGTTGATTCAATAATTCAACCAACGTTTTTTTGTTTTGTTGCTGCATTGTCAGTCCTCCTTTCTATTCTATGCTGTAGCCAATGCCACGGAATGCCTCTTCGAGCATCTGTTGAGATTCCTTCTCGCGCTGCATCAAGGCTTTCATCTCCTGCTGAATGCGGGTCATCTCCTTGGGGTAGTCGATTTCCAAATCGTGGTCGATAAACTCGATGTACTTGCTGGGGACCAGTGTCCAGTTATTCTGTTTTATCTCTTCGATGCCTACGCTGCGGTATTGCTCTGGCATAGCAAAGTTCTTGCCGTCAGTTCCTTCCTGCTGCCATTGATGATAAATATCAGCCACACGCTGAATCTGCTCGGTTGCAAGTCGCACCTTTTTCTTTTGTTCGCCTTTTACGGGATTTTCCGTCCATTGGCGCAAATCCATAAAGAGGATCTCGTTTTCACGGTTTCGTAGCTGACGCCCGTGGTAACGGCCACCTTTCTTGTTCTGATTCAGAATCCAGAAAGTGACGCTGATGTCGGTAGTTATAAACAATTCTCTTGGCAGAATGATGATGGCTTCCACTTTGTCGTTTTCTATCAGTTTCTTTCGGATTTCAAGGGCGTCAGTATCACCTAATGCTCCATTAGCCAACAGGAAGCCTGCAACACCCGAATTGGGTTTCAGGTGCGAAAGCATATGCAGAATCCAGGCATAGTTGGCATTGCTCTCGGGGGGCGTCGCATAGTCGTTCCAACGTGGGTCGTGTTCCAAATTGTCGTTATACCATCCTTTCAAGTTGAAGGGAGGATTGGCCATAATGTAGTCGAAGTAAAGCCTCTTGTGCAAATCATTGGTAAATGTAGAATCGCTCTCAGAACCCAAGTTGTGGCTGATGCCCCGCAGAGCGAGATTCATCTTAGCCAGTCGATAAGTGGCAGCCTCTTTCTCCTGGCCATACACGTTGATGCGGCTGATGTCGCCCTGCTTGGCTTTAACCAGTTCCGTACTCTGGATAAACATACCGCCCGAGCCGCAACAGGGGTCGTAGAGTGTTCCGTCGAAGGGCTCGATGACGGTAGCAATCAGCTGTACTACATCGTGAGGTGTATAGAACTCGCCTTCCTCCTTCGTGGCATTGACGGCAAACTCTTTCAGGAAATATTCGTACACACGGCCAATCAGGTCTTTCTCTTCACCGAAAGCCTTATGGCTGATTTTGTTCACCTCGTCCACAATCTTTTTCATATCGTTGGCCCCGAGATTGCGCTGGGTGAACGTACCTTCCACAAAACAGCCCTTCAACGTGGGGTTGGTCTCTCCGATGCTGCGCAAGGCTGTGTCGAGAGCCACATTCAGTTGTGGTGCTGCCGTATTGATGATGGTTGACCAACGTGCTTCTTCTGGCAGGTCGAATGTGCCGTCGGCAAAGGAAACATCATCGTCGAAGAATGCCTTGCGTATCTCTTCGTTGTCGAGGTCTATTCCATCGGCGATGAGTTTCTGGCGCAGATTTGCTACACCGTCCTCAAATATCTCACCGATAAAACGGAGAAATACAAGCGTCAGCATCATATCGCGTTTCTCGAAAAACGAGCCAGAGTTTTTGGCTTGCCTTAATATGTCTCTGCACTTGACCAGTATATTGTCGAGGTTCAGGGCTTCTTCTTTCGTCTTTTTTGCCATTATGTTATTCTTATATTTGTTCTTCCTTCAGCCGAAAGGCTTCGGGGTCTATTGTCATTTGGTATATCTTTATATTAGGATTACACTTGCGGGCAGCTTTGATTATTTTTTCTCTGCTTTCTGCGTTCTTTTTCTCTTTGAGGTGCACACCCAAGTAGACAGATTCAAAGCATTCGCCGCCGATATCAAGAAAGGCACGGACTTCTTTCCAATCCATATGTACCTCTTCCTTTTTCTCTTGACCGATGCTCATATTTTGTTTATATACGGGCTCTTCTTCATCTTGTCCTGGCAATAGTCGCATATGCATTGGCGAAGGGTCATACGCTATAAGACGCACCTCCTGTTCATGTTGCCACTCTTTGGCTTTGGTGGCAAAATGATTGCTCACAACTGTTTCGGGCGACCAATCTTTGTAAGGTGATGGCATCTCTCCTGAAAAATGAGTGTATGCTGGGTGGCAGTCGAACGGATCGTTCAACTGCGTGGCATTGGTGAACATAAAAGTGCCATAATAAAGCATCATCAGTCCTCCGTCTGCGTCAAGATATTTGTATAACCTGTCGTTGCACATATCTTTTTTTTCGAACTGCAAAGATACTCTTTTTTTCTTGAATGGCAAAATGTATTTTTTAACGGCTTTTAAAGATGTGATGTGTTTTCAGGCGACGGGTACGGTGGGGTAGGCTCTGCTTGAGGAGGTGGTCGGTGAAGGGAAGTCCGCTAGCGAGAACACGCAATATGCTAATTCAATGATAGCCATCTTTCTTTCCCTTATTGATGGAATAGATGTTTCCGTGCAATTTGTCGTCCCATCGTGTCAATTTCACTGTCCGCGTGGATGGCGGCTGGTCATACGTATTGACGTATCAAGTCGGTAATCTTCTTGGCCAAGGCGGCTCGCTCGGAATCGGATAGGCACAGGCCGAACCTGCAACCAGTATTGGAATAAACCAGGTACAACGTTTCGGGTCGCCATCCACCATAATCGTCATAGTATTCGACATCTTTTATTGCCGACAATGGTATCTCCCTTTTCCGCTTTAGGATGCATCTGCGACATTGGATGACAAGCATTTCACCTCTAACGGCAATGGTTTCCACTGCACAATGCCACCTCATATCCCTGTCAATGGCCATAATTGACAACAGTATCATAGTCGCCGTAAGTGCAAGTATATAAAACACACTTACCCCTTCCCCGATATTCAGTTCAACCAATGTTAGAACAATCATGCACAAGGTCGCAAAGACAGCCACTCTTCCACGGAATGTGGCAAAACCGTCATATTTCTCGGTCTCGTGGGCATTATTAATGGACAAGATTTCCATCTTTATTGTCCGTCTGTCTGTGTTTATTGTTTCTGTTCAATCTGTTGTTTCATTCGTGAACTTTCACCGCGCACGGGAGCGACGCCCCGCAGAAGACTGAGATGTTCATTGTGTTGTTTCTGTTCTCGTTGCCGGCAGCGAGCCGTTAGATGCGCTTGCGGAAAAGCATATAGTTGTAGTCCTCGTCCGGCGTGCTGTATTCGGGCACTCGGCCGAAGCCTATCTGCTCGTAGCCGTGGCGCGGATAGTACTGCCAACTGCACGAGCTGTCGGTCCAGAGGTAGAGCCATTTCGCCCCACGGTCGTGCAGCAGGCCGGAGAGCCTTTCGAGCAGCGGTGTGCCGAAGCCGGGCTTGCGGCTGATGAAGAAGGCCAGTTTGGCCGACACGCCGGGCTCCATCGTCCGCTGTAGCTCGGCGTCGGTGCGCTTCAGGTAGTCCACGTTGTGCATCACGCCTTCGCGCTCGTCGGGGGTCAATGCGCCGAGGTTGCGCTCCACCCACGCGTCGGCATCGTTCGTGTCGCCGGGCAGCCACCCGAAGGCGATGGCTTGCAGGCCTTCGTCGTCCGAGGCTTGCAGCGCGAGTTCGGGCGTGTAGCAGCTGTAGCGCGACAGGTGTCCGCAGAAGACGCGGTTGTATTCCGCGCTGCGTTCTTTGTAGCCCCATACTTCGGCGGCCATCGCCGCCACCTTGTCGATGTCCTTGATGTTGAAATATTCTATCTTCATTTGTCCGTAGGTGTTTGCAGTCTGTTTACTTCATTCGTGCATTTTCACCGCGCACAGGTGCGGGGTGTCGTTTTTGTGCGGGAGCGACGCCCCGCAGAAGACTGAGATGTTCATTGATTGTCTTTTAAATAAGGGAGGGTAAAAGGAAATGCGAAATAATAACGTACCCTTACGGACTTACCTCGATGAATACCGGGTTTCCATTTCGGCATCACTCCAACTATACGTGCGATTTCCTCACCAATACCGCATCCTATATCACGCATTATCCGTATATCAGAAAGAGAACCATTGGGTTCGACAATCACTCCAACATATATTTTCCCTGTTGCGTCACATTGTCCAACCTTCTTTAGGTTGATATTGCGTCGGATAAAAGCATACATCGAATCTAATCCGCCAGGAAACTCCGGGTCGACTTCAACAACAGTGTACACATCGTCGTTATCACAAATAGGAAGTTTGCATGTTATCTGGCGTGCCACACCATTTGAATCGATGATAATAAATGAATCAAACTCCTCATATTGCGCCAATGCATTGGCAACCAGGGCAAGCAGGGCGGCGCATAGGAGCACTATCTTCTTCATTGTCTGAATGTGTTTGTTGTTTTACTTCATTTTATTGTTTCATTCGTGCATTTTCACCGCGCTCGGGAGCGACGCCCCGCAGAAGACTGAGATGTTCATTGTGTTGTTTCTGTTTTCATTGCCGTCCGCTCCACTAAGGCCGGTGGCCATGGCACGCAGGGAGGGCAGCCGTTTCCCATATCGGTTGGGGCTGGCGCAGGGGGCGACATCCGTTCTCAAACAGCTATTGATTGTGCCTGACAAGAACGGTGATGTCTGTTGCGCTTACTAACGTGCTTTGCTTTTTTTCAATCAGAGCCAAAGTGTCCGTTGTCAACTTTGTAATTTGGATTTCCCCTTTCTTGTCGCCATCGGAAAGAACAATTGTGCCGTCGGTGATATGATACTGGAAAGACAGGAGAATCGTGTCCATCTCGACAGAGAAGTTTCCATCGGAGAAATCCATTGTCTCGTCCTCGAATGTGTAAATACACTTGCCGTCATCTGTGAACTCTATGCCAAGAAGTGGGCTGCATTCGGAGTCGCAAGTGTCGTAAATAGCGCCATCGCTTGCTTTCCAATCGTTAATCTCGTAGACAAAATCCCACTGCCCTACGAGCAGTGTTTCATCAATGTTTTCGTTTCCAGTCCCGCTCTTGCAGGCGGTCATCATTCCGATGGCGCACACCATAGCGCCGAGCATAAATACTTTCTTCATTGTCTGTCCGTGTTTATTGTTTCTGTTCAATCTGTTGTTTCATCCGTGCAATTTTACCGCGCACAGGTGCGGGGTGTCGTTTTTGTGCGGGAGCGACGCCCCTCAGAAGACTGCTATGTTCATTGTGTCTGTGTTTTTGTGTTGTTGTCAGAACACGCGGTCGCCGTTCTTCACCGGGTGGGTGGGGCGCAGGAGGACGACACCCTGGGCGGAGTCGGTGCCGAGGATGCGCACCTCGCTCTTGACGGAGCCGATGTGCATCGGCTGCAGGTTGACGCAGCAGACCACCTGCGTACCTACGAGGTCTAGAGGGCGGTGATTTGCGCCGACGATTTCTTCAGCCCGATTTCGGGGCCGAAGTCGATGGTGACCGCATAGGCGGGATGGTGTGCTTTCTTGTTTTCGGCGACGGCCACCACGGTGCCCACCCGCACTTCCACTTTGTCAAAGTCTGTTACTTCTATCATGCTGTTTCTGTTCAATCTGTTGTTTCATTTCTGCATTTTCACCGCGCGCGGGTGCGGGGTGGCGTTGCAGGGCTGCCGTCCGTGAGGATGGCAGCCGTTGGTTCATTTCTTCGACTTTCGAAATTGCTTGTGGTACTTCCTCAGTTGCCGTTTCAGAAAGAGATGTGTCGGTTCCATAACAGCAAAACGATACTCCATTCCTTTGGTCGGTTCCACAATTATGTAGTAGTAATAATACCAACGAAAAGTTTCTTTCGAGAATTGTTTGATATTTGACCACTCAATGTCAATTGTACCGAGGTCCTCCCATTCGTAGTCTTTTGTCCGTCTTTGCGCATGTTCTATACGCAAAAAATCGGGACAGACGACAATGGTGTTTCTTTTTCTCACGATGGCATAGATGATGTACTGAAGCAAAACGACGGCTGCAACTCCAAGCAATATATATTCCCATATGTCGTGCGAGTATGCAAACCAAAGCCACGCCCATGACGCTAACATGACGACCAGAAATATTATGCCGACCCACACCCATGCGGTGTCCTTGTAAACCTTGACGGCATTCTCGGGTATATTCATTGTCTGTCTGTGTTTATTGTTTCCGTTCATTCTGTTGTTTCATTTTTTTTGACGCTTTAATCAATCAGTACACAAGCAATGACACCGATGACAAAAGCGGAGATGTTGATGATTAGAATCCATATCTGAAACTTATCCTTTTCTTTTCTACACATTCTCCAGTATCTCACAATATCAAATGGGGAGTACCACAGTTTGTCGTAGTAATGGTTCACTGTATAACTGATGTACCACCCTGAGACAAGCCATATCACGCCGAAAACTATAGCAATTGTTTCCATTATGTCTGTGTTTATTGTTTCCGTTCCTTCGGCAGCGACGAGCCGCAGAAGACTGCTATGTGCATATTTACTTGTTTCAATCCTTGTGATATCCTGCCCAGCTGTTGTTGGACGGGTTGCCTTTCTCGTAGGCAATCTCTATTGGGTCGTGAGGGGCGAACTTCTCCCAGACCGACTTCTTCAATTGTGTTTTGCCGTGATACAAGCTGTCGTCAATGTAAAAATAATACGACACATAGTAATCACACTTGCGGCCACCGCTAACAGTATATGTTTTCTCAACGCGTGCAGTAGTCTTGACTGAGTCCTGCTCAATCCTATGGAATTGTATTCGTGCCTGAATGATAGCTACCAACACAACCAGCGCTGAAATCCATACAGGGGACCAGCGCAGGATGCTGTGTCCAATCTTCTTACGTTTGGCTTTGGCCTGCAGATTTTTATTACTGCCCTTTGTCGGGTAGTTGGGACGGCGGTTGATGTTGTGGGACATAGTGTTTTTGTTTTATTGGTTAGACTCTTCTTTCTTCTCTTTGTTTATTCTTTCAAATGCTTTCTCGGCTGCCCGGGAGCCTCTGAAAACGTAAAAGTCATCGGAGAACTCGGTCCAAGTGCAGGTGTACTCATCCGCCATAATGTCTATTGACATCATTTCAATCATCGACGCAAGCACCTGTTCCCGTCTTTCGGGGGAAAGTTTGTCAAGGCCTTCCAATTCCATATTCTTCAAGAACCTGATGTACTGCATGCTTTTGTATAGGCTATAGCCCATATCCTCGGAGTACCCGCCGTCAGCCTTGTCGATGTTCTGGAAGAGGAAAGACCATTCTTCTGGAAGGAGAGTGTCGCCCCCGCGCATCTTTTCCGCCAGCCGCTCCCATTCGTCAACGTTGAGCGTGTCGGTGTTAGCCTTCTGGCAGACTGCGGTTGTGTCGGCTGCTGTCTCGGTTGCCGTTGCCTCATCAAGTTCGGCAGGCGTACCACCGCCCTTGCATCCGGCCATCATCGCGAGGACGACCACCGCCGTGCATATCATCTTTGTCTTCTTCATTGGCGGTCTGTGTGTTTGGTGTTTTCGTGTAAACTGTTGTTTTGTTGCTTGTATTATTGTTTTACCATGTGGCAAGGTTGGCTGCCGGCCCGATAGTGTCCAATAGGGCGTATCCAGCCTTATATGCACCATAGAATGGTATTCGCACTTTCATACTTTCTATTTCATTTCACTTCTACTTATTTTCTATTTCATTTATCCCATTAGAGCCAACTTGTGTATAAATAGTGACAAAGTATAGGCAAAATAACGGCACTAAATCTGTCCGAGGAAGCCGGAAGAGGGGAGTGGCTCCATGGTGTCGTGCTGCGTGAGGCGAGGCGTTGTCGCCAGCCCCTGTTCAAAGTTGCTTCAATGGAGAGGGCATCGGGATTCGTTTTAGGGTCAGTGTGGTCGCAATGGTATCGTGTTCGGATGGGTCGACATTGGTAAGCACCATGCTTTCTTGCGAAAGCATGTCTATCCTGAGCCATGGATTCCGTTGCTCGGAATCCTCCCTGAACATTATGCTGTCATTTCGCAGGGTGTATCCGTATTGATAGGTATTCGTGTCGCCGTGGTGCCATGCGGTTTCATAATAATAACCGTCATCGTCAAAGCGCCATAAAAGATTAGGCACAACAGTATCGTTCCATTCTTTCCCGGAGATGATTGTTTTCCTGTCCAACCGAACCACTTTCCACTCGCCGAGCAACATCAGTTGCCAGTCGTGGTCTAATCCGCCTTTGCTATGCTGGGTGTCGGTGCTCTCAATTCCGATAATGCTGTCGGCTGCGTCTTCGTTTGTCGCCCCACTCTTGCATCCGGCCATCATCGCCACGGCACACAGCACCGCGAGGGTTAAAAATGCTTTCTTCATATACCTTTTATGTTATATTGTTATGCATCAATCTTTCGGCGGGGGTTGTTTCTTCGCGGCGGCTTGCCGCTGCGAAGAACAGGAATCCACGTGCAAGTTTGTCTTCCATTTCTCGTGCTCTACCAACGAAGCCAGTTGCCCCGTTTCATCAGTTTGTCAATTAGGGTTGCCTTGGTCACGGGCTTCTGTATCTCGAAGATTCCGGAGGGGTTGATGAAGCCGTGCGTGTCGCCGATACGGGCGTAGGCAAGACCTTCGGAGAAGGAGTGCAGATTGTCGAAACGAACATCGATAATGAGGTTGCCTGCCTTGTCGATGGCACCGCTTTTGTTGCCAATCTTGACGATGGAGCGTCCTTCAATGAGGGTGTCGACATGGTCGAATCTCTCGCTGAGCATCACCACGTCGTGGCCTTCGTGGTCGATGAAGCGCCACTTGCCGTCCTTCATCGCTGGTGCCAGTCCTTCGGAGAAGGACTCGGTCTCGTCGAATTCGGGTGCTATGGCGAATTTGCCTTCCTTGTTGACGAACCCGCACTTGTCCCCGTCGTTAACGACGACAGGCATAAGGTCTTCCTCGAAGGTGTAGGCAAAGCTGAACTTTGGCTTTATTACCAGTTTGCCGGTCCTGTCGATGGCACCGTATCGCCAGTCGCCATCTCCAACGATGAATTCTGCGGCCGCCAACCCGCAGGAGAAGTTCTCCACGTCGGTACAGTCCTCGCCGAGTTCGGCGAGGACTCTGCCGTTCCTGTCTATGATGTGGAAGCCGTCGCCGATAGAGCATGCTGCCACTCCCTCGGTGAAGGCAAGGGCGAAGTCGTACTGCGGCTTGATCACCATCTTGCCGTAGCGGTCGATGAAACCGTACTTATTGTTGACCTCGACGGCCGCCAGCCCCTCAGAGAAGCCGGATGCTGCGGTGTACTGCGGCGCGATGGCGACATGTCCTTGCCGGTCGATGTATCCCCATTTGTTCTTTATCAACACCGCCGCAAGCCCGTCAGAGAAGAGCCAGGGGGATCCTGCCAAACTGTTCTTCATAGGCTATTCATTTTGCCAGCGTTTGAGCTGGGGGAAGTACTGGCGGAGCTGCTCGCGGTATTCATCGGCGGAGAGGTGCTGGCCGGTATTCTGGTTAAACTGGTCGACAAACTGGACGCAGAAGTCTATCATCTGCTCCATGGTGCAGTCCTGCGTGAAGTGGCCGTCGGCAAAGCAGTACTTGCAGTAGTCGGGGTTCTCGCTCACGACCTCGTCGTTCAGCGGCATGCCGCAACTCTGGCAGAAGCGCATCTGTGCGGGGTCGGGTGTCTTGTTTTCGTCCATATTGGGTTGTTTTTATTTGTTTGATAATGTCCCGCGCCGAAGGCGCGGGACATTGAATGGGTGTCAGTTTAGAATCAACGAAAGGATTTTAGGCAAGAAGATAATCAACCCTACGATGGCAGCAGCTATGGCGGTTAGGAGTACCGCCGCTGCGCCAAGGTCTTTGATATCCCGCTTGCGGTCGTCCCGTTCGGCCTTGACAAAATCGGCGGTTCGCTCAAGCGACGAGTTTATGGCCTCCGCACTGAGAACCATCCCGATTACTATCGTCACGGCTATCCATTCATAGGCCGAGATGCGGAAGGCGAATCCTGCAATTACGGCGCAGATGGCCGCAAAGGCGTGAATCCGTGAGTTGTGCTCTTCGCGAAACAGGACTCGCAGCCCCGCAAAGGCATAGCGGAAGCTCTTTATCCGTTTCTTTATTGAAAACCTTTCGTTGTTCATGTGGCGTTACTTGCGTTTCAGTACCGCGTACACCTTCTCGACGATGTCGGTGGCGCGGAGGTGGTAGTTGGTGAGCATCTCGTCGGGCGTGCCGCTCTCGCCGAACTTGTCGTCCACGGCCACATACTCCATCGGCGTGGGGCAGTGGAGAGCGAGTGTCTGGGCCACGCTGTCGCCCAGGCCGCCGTTGAAGAGGTGCTCCTCGCAGGTCACCACGGCGCGGGTCTTCTTGGCGCTGGCCACGATGGCCTCCACGTCGAGCGGCTTGATGGTGTGGATGTTGATGACTTCGGCGCTGATGCCTTCCTTCTCCAGGGCTTCGGCGGCTTGCAGGGCTTCCCACACAAGGTGTCCGCAGGCGAAGAGGGTCACGTCCTTGCCCTCGCTCAGCAGCTGGGCTTTGCCGATTTCGAACTTCTCATTCTCCGGCAGGAAACAGGGCATCTTGCTGCGACCGAGGCGCAGGTAGACGGGGCCGACGTGCTCGGCGGCGGCCAGCGTGGCGGCCTTGGCCTGGTTGAAGTCGGCGGGCACCAGCACGGTCATGTTGGGCAGGGCCTTCATCAGGGCGATGTCCTCCATCGTCTGGTGCGTGGCGCCGTCCTCGCCGAGCGAGATACCGGCGTGCGAGCCGCAGATCTTCACGTTCTTGTTCGAGTAGCACACCACTTGGCGTATCTGGTCATAGACGCGGCCGGTGACGAACTCGGCGAAGCCGCCCAGGAAGGGCACCTTGCCGCAGAGGCTCAGGCCGGCGGCGATGCCGACCATGTTGGCCTCAGCGATGCCGCACTGGATGAAGCGCTCGGGGAATTCCTTGGCGAAGCCGTCCATCTTGACGCTGCCTTTCACGTCGGCGCTCAGCGCCACGACATTCTCATTGCGCTTGCCAGCTTCCACAAGGCCTTCGCCCATACCTGCGCGCAGTTCTTTCATTGATTGTTTTTCGTAGTGGGTCATAATATTAATGTTTTTATTGATTCCGTAATCTTTTTATTTCTTTTGATATTTCTTCGATAACATCTGGATTTGCAATCTTACCATCCAAACTGAAAACCACAAAAACTTCTCCGCCATACTCCTCTTTGAAGGCTTCAAAACTGGCTTTCATTCTTTCGGTAAGAGAGTACCCGCCAAAGTTGGCATTTGCAGTTATGGGCTTAATTTGAATGCCAATCTGATGGTTGCCAACATGGGCCACATAATCAATATCACCTGCGTGGTCAAGTTCGGGATCGCTCTCCTCAAATACAACGTCTTTGAATCTTTTGGCAAGGTCATTATTAACAACAGACTTTTCTTCTTGATACCCATCAAAAGTACGATAGATCGTCAGGTTGTAAACATAATTTATACAGTCTTCACGAGTAATATTGTTTATGGCCTCCTGAATCTGAGGAATAACCAGTTCAGTCATTTTTGCATAGAGTCGATCTCCTAGTTCCAATAATGTATCTCTGGTTATCTTAATTGGAGTCTTACCATCGGTTTTTGCATTTTCAAAATACCAGTTCTCCCATTCGTCAATAGAGGAAGGCTGGCATTGACGAATTAAATCCATCACAGCGCCGACCTTTTTTGGTCTGGTCAATTGGTATAATTGGCAAGTATGATTTAAAAGGAACTCCTTTTTGCCCTCAAATTTCATTGAATATTTTTTCATATTGTTTGGATTTAATATTTTACAAATTTGTTCCGGTATTTATACATAATACTAGTGTCTGGTATCGCCAATTTCTCTTTTAGAATATGTGCATTTAAGAATGTTCTGTTTTCTAAATACAGATAACAGAGAAGTTGGTTCTGTGAGTCGTACTTTACCTCGTCAAATCGCATGTATACTTTATGCCCTTTTGTTTTGTTTTGGAGGTAAATAGTGGCCTGCTCTACTTTAGCGGGATTTGGTTCAACGCCCAATAGTTTTACAATCAACCCTGAACTTAATTCTAATAAATTGGGGGACAAGACATGCTTTACAGAATACAATTCCTCATGGTTGCCGCTGCTTCTGTCTATTTTGGAACCAAATTGCAGCGTCTTTACATCAACTTTGTTGTTCATCTTCAGGGGATCACGGAAAAGGTATGGAAGATTGTCTATCAGCCCGTTGATATTATATGAGTCTGCGTCTTCTCGGATATTGTAGGTGTTATGATTGAAAATAGAATTGCAGATCACTTTCTGTTCATAGTATTGCCTGAAATCTTTGTTGATTTCGTAGCCAATAGAATTTCTGTTAAGGTTGCGTGCAGCCAATGCTGTCGTTCCACTTCCCATAAACGGGTCAAACACAGTCTCGCCTACAAAAGAGAACATTTTTATAAGTCTGGCAGGTAATTCCTCTGGAAACATCGCAATGTGTCCGTCTTGACGTGCACCTGCGAAATTCCAGTGAGAAGCAAAAAGTTTGTTCCACTCATCTTTGCCAATTTCTGACATTTCTTTCTGCTCTTTTGTTGGTACTGGAGCCTTGCCCTGTTTTTTGAAGATCAGGATAAACTCATAGTCAATTTTTAATATTCCATTTCGTGGGTATGGAAAGCTACCCATAACAGCACCGCCCCCAGTTGTGTGCATAGTGGTTTGTTTTTGCCATATAACTGCACCCATGTAGTCAAGCCCTAAAGTTT
>Ga0247611_10002860_pt1 | contig 26743 bp, 21 predicted proteins | sample 177DNAGHGhighgp2_FD_192422 | JGI IMG/M metagenome (GOLD analysis project Ga0247611, IMG submission 192422) | Sheep rumen microbial communities from Palmerston North, Manawatu-Wanganui, New Zealand - 1770 DNA GHGhigh gp2 | ecosystem: Host-associated > Mammals > Digestive system > Stomach > Rumen... | reverse complement strand
TTTTGCGATGAAAGAAAATGCTGATTATATTGCGATGGGACATTATGCAAATGTACGCCATACAGAGCATGGCTCATATTTAATTCGCGCAAAAGATAGTAATAAAGATCAAACATACTTTTTATGCCAACTATCTAGTGCACAGCTAGATAAAGCATTATTTCCAATTGGTAATATGCTTAAGCCTGAAGTAAGATTAAAAGCACAAGAATATAATTTAAATGTCGCAAAGAAAAAAGATTCTACAGGTATTTGTTTTATAGGTGAGAGAAACTTTAATGAATTTTTAAAGAATTATCTACCAGCACAACCTGGTAATATGGTTTTGTTAGATGGAACTATTATGGGGCGCCATGAAGGATTAATGTATTATACTATAGGACAAAGAAAAGGAATAAAGATAGGTGGATTAAATAATTTTGATAATGATGCTTGGTTTGTTTTAGGAAAAAATCTAGAAAAAAATGAACTAATCATTGGACAAGGCTTTAATAATCCATATCTATATTCAAATAGATGTGTTTTAGAAAATGTTAATTTTATTAATGGTGAATACATTGGTAAATGTACTGCGAAATTCCGTTATCGTCAGCCAGATAATGATGTAGAAATCTCTAAACTAGGCGATAATTTATATGAAGTTAAATATAATAACGTTAGAGCAGTAACTCCAGGACAAGCATGTGTTTTATATAATGGTGAAATATGTCTTGGTGGTGGAACAATAAAAGAAGTATATATGGATAATATAAAAAGAATGTATTAAGGAGGTTTTTATGAAGATATTACATACAGCAGATTTACATCTAGGTAAAACTTTAAATGGATATTCATTAATTGATGACCAAAAGTATATCATTAAAAAAATTGAAGATATCGTTTTAAGCGAAAATGTAGATGTAGTAGTAATCGCTGGTGATATCTTCGATAGAGCAATCACTTCAACTGAAGCGCTAGATTTATTTGGAGAATTTGCGCTATTTTTAAATAGAAATAAAAAGCATTTAATTGCCATATTAGGCAATCATGATGGAAGTAGAATTACATTCTTAAATAATATTTTAAAACAAAATAATATTCATATCGTTGATAAGGTAAGCAAAATCAAAATAGATGATGTAACTTTTAGCTTAATACCTTATCAAGATATTCATCAGTTTAGATCTTTTTATAATGAAGAATTTAAGACAATTGAAGAAGCTTATAAATATGCACTAGATGATTTAGGATTTGATTCATCAACTTTTAATGTGCTTGTAGCTCATGATTATTTCACATATCATATGGAAAAATTAATTGAAAGTGATTCTGAAATAAGAATGAATATAGGTGGATTAGATTATTTAGACGTTACTATGTTTAAAGATTATAATTATGTAGCACTAGGACATATGCATACTAAACAAAAGGTAGGCTATGATTATATTAGATATAGTGGATCTATTTTAAAATATTCATTTAGTGAAGTAAGATCAAACAAAAGTGTTATTATAGTTGATTCAATTGATTCATCATTTAATGAAATACCTCTAATACCAAAAAGAGATTTAGTTGATATTAAAGGAACTATAGAAGAATTAACTAATCCTACTTATTATAGAAACTATAATTATACTACTGATTTCTTTAGAGCAATCCTACCTAAAAATGAAGTAGATGCTTATTCAAGATTAAAAAGTATATATACTAATTTAATGGAAATAAAGGTAGAAGAGGTAAATGAAATAAGGCAAGCTGAAAAACAAATAGTTAAAGAAAAAGACTATTTAGAGCTATTTAACATATTCTATAAAGAAATAGATGATAGTGAATTAAGTGAAGAAGAAAAGATAATAGTTAAAAATTATTTAGGAGGTGCCTTATGAAATTTAACAGATTAATTTTAGAAGCATTTGGCCCTTTTAAAGAAAGAGTTGATATTGATTTTACTAATTTAAATAATAGTGGAATGTTTTTAATCACTGGACCTACAGGTAGTGGTAAAACTTCCATTTTTGATGCGATTTGTTTTGCGCTTTTTGGCGCTTTAAGCAATAGTGCTAATGCGCTAGAGCGTATTAGAAGTAATTATGCGGATAATACTTTAAAAACACTTGTTGATTTAACTTTTACTTTTTCTAATAAAACATATAATGTAGTTAGAGAAGGTAAAGATGATTTTAAAGCTAAATTAACTATAGAAGGATTAAATGATATTATTAGCGGTCACACTAATGTAACAAATAAGATAGAAGAAATATTAGGACTTGATTTAAATATGTTCCGTCAAGTAGTAATGTTACCACAAAATGAATTTAAAAAATTATTATTATCAAATACTTTAAAAAAACAAGAAGTATTTAGAAACATATTTAAAACTGATTTTATTAAGAACTTCCAAGAAAAAATAGAAGAAGATTGTAAAAAAAGAAGTAATGAAATTGATAGTAAAATAAATGTACTTAATACATTAATTTCACAAGTTGATGAAAAATATAGAGATATAAGTCCAAAAGAAAAATTAAATTATAATGATATTTTAGATGACATTGATTTATTAGTAGAAAATAATATTAAGCTTATTTCTAGTAAGAAAGAAGAATATGATAATTTAGTTAATAATAATAAAGAATTAAATGATAAATATTTAGAATTAACTAAGCTTAATGAACAAATAAATATATATAAGGATTCTATTAATAAACTTAACGAATTAGAGCGTGATGAATACATTAATAATTATAGGTTAGTTTTAGAAAAGCATACTAACGCAAAACGTCTAGAAGAAGCCATAAATAACGAATTAGAAGTTAAAAATGAAATAGAAAAATTAAATAGTGATATATTTAATTTAAGACAAGATGAAGAAAAGAAAAATATATTGAAAGAAGAATATAAAAATAGAAAAATTGATCTTGATAATAGGAAAGGCGAAATAGATTTATTTAGAGAAAATAGATTAAAGCTTAATCAAGAGATGGAATCATCTAGTAAAAAATATGAACTTAAAAAAGAAATGTTAAAGCTAGATGAAGAGCTTAATGATTTTAATATTGATAAAGAACGCTTAAATGAAGAAAAAATAAATCTACTTGAAGAAAAAGATAAACAATTTACTATATATAAAGATTATGAAGGAAGATTAGAAGATATATCAAGTCTTTATAAAGAAAAAGAATTAATTAATGAAGAATTAATACATTTAAAATTAGTTAAAGAAAAACTAGATTTAAAAAATGATTTAATTGAGCGAATTAGAAATTATGATTCAATAGTATCTAATTTAAGAAAAGATGTCTTAGAACTTAGTAGTAAAAAGGCATCAACAGAGCGTGCACTTAAGCTAAATTTAGCTAGTAGCCTAGCCAAAGATTTAGTAGATAAAAAGCCATGTCCTGTATGTGGATCTTTGACTCACCCAAATCTTGCCGTTTATAATGATGAAATAACTAATGATGATTTAAGTGATTTAATAAGTAATATTGCGAGCGTAAATGCTAGAATGGATCAAACTTATCTAAATAAAAAAGAAGATGTCCAAAGAAGAATAGAAATAGAAGACTATCTAGCTTTAGATGAGTTAGTTAAAAAATATGATTTAGATTTAGATAATATTGATGAATTTATTGGTAATGATAATTTAAAAATAGAATCCATTAATGATAGAATAAATAAACATGCAGAAAATAACGAATTATATTTAGAAGAAAAGAAAAAATATGATGAAATAGTTTCAAGGATTGAAGAAATAGATAAAACTATTAAAGAAATTGATGATACAAATAGTGATAGATTAGAAGAATTTAAGCGTACACAAATTAAGCTTGATATTTATTCTAATACTAGAGACTTAGAAATAATACAAGAGGAAATAGATGAATTAACTAAAAAAATAAAAGCTTATGAAGAAGAAGTAAAATTAGTTAGTGATAGTGAAGTAGAAACACTAAATTCTATTATTGAAATAGGTAAGAATGTTTCTTTAATTAAAAACCAAATAAGCGCTAGTGAAGCTAAGCTTGAAATATATTCTAGCGAAGTATCTAATTTAAGAAAATTATTTAATAGTGATAGTGAATATGAATTATGTTTAAATACTGATTATGAAGAAATAAATAATTATGTAAAAGAATATGATAATTTATATGCGATTACAAAAAATAAAATAGATGAATTAGAAAATATTGTAAAGGATAAAAATATAATTGATTTATCTAGCATAAAAGAAGAAATAGATAATTTCACAGATTCTATAAATTCCCTTAATGAAGAGATTATTTGCCTAGAAAATAATAATAGACAAATAGAAAGACAAACTAGTGAAATAAAGAATCATTATAATGAAATGAAAGATAAAATTAATGAGCTAAATAGAATACAAAAGATTAGTGATATTGCTAATGGTAAGTTTAATAGTAAAATAACATTTGAACAATATATTTTAAGTATATATTTTGAAGATGTAATTAATGAGGCTAATATCTTACTTAAAGAAATGAGTAAATCAAGATATCAGTTAATTAGAAAAACTAGTTTAACAGGTAGAGGTTACCAAGGCTTAGAAATAAATGTGTTTGATAATTTAGTTGGACAAACTAGAGGGGTAGCAAGTTTGTCTGGTGGTGAAACATTTATCGCAAGTTTAGCTCTAGCTTTAGGATTATCAAATGTTATTAGATCTAGTCAAGCATTAGCTAGCTTTGATACATTATTTATTGATGAGGGCTTTGGTTCCCTTGATCCTGAAGCACTAGATGAAGCTTATAATGTTTTATGTAGCTTAAGAAGAAATGATAGAGTTATAGGTATTATTTCTCATGTTAGTGAATTAAAGGGTAGAATAGTTAATCAAATTATTGTTAATAAAAAAGATTTTGGTTCAACTATTACTATTTTAGATTAAGGAGTGTTTTTATGGATAATTTAAAAGATAAATATTTTATGAGATTATTCTTATCTCTTGCAGCTTTCGTATGTGTATTTATATTAATATTCTTTTCTATTTATGATGAAATTACTTGGTTTGTTACAGTACCTTTAATTTTATTAGATATTGTTCTATTATTTATTGTTTATCAAAGCTTCTGTTATAGACTTGCTTTAAGAAAAAAGCATGAAATAGTTTTAGAAGAAAAGATTAATTTAGAAGAATTAATGAATAAAAAAATAGAAGCTAAAGAAAAGAGAACTAAAATAATAGATTTAGTATTTAAATATAGCTTATATGCTTCACCTTTAATTATTATTTTATGTATTGCACTTGGTATATTTGTATCTAATAGTGTAATACTTGGAATTGTTTTACCAGCTTTTATTATTACTTATTTAGTAGTTTTATTCTTTATTAAAGATATTTATGAAGCAATGGATATAATAGAAGAAAAAGAATTAAAAGAAAACTTTATTGTAAATAAAAAATCAGTTATTTATATGGGTAAGGTTTATTTAATTAATGATGCAGGCTTTTATTTTAAAGATAGCAAATATAAATTCTTATTTATCCCTCTAGCAAACTTCCCACTAAAAGATGATTTAAAAAATAAATATGAGGCTAAACTTGATGAAATACGCAATAAGTAAATGTTTATGTGGCTATAACTGTAAATATAATGGTGGTAATAACTTAAATAATAAGTTAAAAGATTTAGAAAATAATAATGAAGTAATTACTATTTGTCCTGAAATATTTGGAGGGCTACCTATTCCTAGAATCCCTTTTGAATTAATTAACGGGAAAGCCATTAATAAAGAAGGACTTGATATAACAAAAGAAGTATTAGAAGGCTGTAATAAAGCTTTAAAGCTTATATTAGATAATAATATAGATTTAGTTATTCTAAAAGAAAATAGTCCTACATGTGGCGTAAATTATATATATGATGGTACATTTAGTCATACTTTAATAAAAGGATGCGGCCTTTTAACTAAAATGTTAAAAGAAAATAATATAAAAGTTATAAGTGATGTGGATTTTAATGAAAAAAAATGATTATGTTGATTTAACATGTGCATATTTGTCAAATGATGCAAAAGGAGTTTGTAAGAAAAACGACTTTTGTTTTTATGTTGATAATTTACTTCCAAATGAATCTTGTAATGCGATAGTTGAAGGCATTAAAGGTAAGACAATTTATGCGCGCATTATAGAATTAAATAATAAATCAGTTGATAGAGTAAATGTTAACTGCGCTAATTATGATAAATGTGGTGGATGTAATCTACTTCATTTATCTTATAATAAACAGTTAGAATTTAAAAAAAATAATATTAGATTATTATTTAAAAATAAAGGAATAAATGTCCTTGTTAAAGATACCTTAGGAATGAATAATCCCTTTAATTACAGAAATAAAGTAATCGCAAGCGTGTCTTTAAATAATAAAAAAATAGTATACGGTATGTATGAAGAAAATACGCATGATGTAGTTTATAATAAGAACTGTCTAATTCAAAATAAGAAATTAAATGAGCTTTTAATTTCTATAAAAGAAGAATTAGACAATTTAAAAATAAAACCAGAAGGCTTTGGTGGAGTTTTAAGGCATATAATGATGCGTATAGGTATTAATACAAATGAAGTATTAGTAGTCTTTGTTACAAACTCAGAAATGTTTCCTGGTCGTAATGAGCTTGTTAAAGCTATAACTAAAAAGCATAAAGAAATAAAAACAATTATTCAAAATATTAATCCTAGAATTACTCCAATTGTTTTTGGAAATAAAGAACGTATTTTATATGGATCTGGTTTTATTACTGATAAATTACTAAATAATAGCTATAAAATAAGCTATAGATCATTTTACCAAGTTAATCCTATACAAACAGAAATACTTTATTCTAAAGCTATAGAATTAGCGAATTTAAATAAGAGTGATATAGTTTTAGATTGTTACTCAGGAATAGGTACAATTAGCTTATCTTTAGCAAATAAAGTAAAACAAGTACTTGGCGTTGAAATAGTAAAAGATGCGGTTAATGATGCGATTAATAATGCTAAGCATAATAATATTAATAATGCTAAATTCATATGTGATGATTGTAAGAAATTTATGAATAATTATAATGGCACTATTGATACATTATTTGTAGATCCACCTAGAAGTGGATTAGACAATGAATTTATTAAATCAGTTAGAAGGCTAAAGCCTAATAAAATTATTTATATATCATGTAATCCATCTACACAAGTAGATGATATATCTAAATTACTTGATTTATATGATATAAAAGAAGTTCAACCAGTAGATTTATTTCCTAATACTATTCATGTTGAATGTGTTTGCCTGCTACAAAAGAAATAATGCCTAAATAAAGCCAAAAAGTTAGAATTTAAGCCGTTATTATGACTTGTGATTTTTAAGCTATTTTAAGTGATTTTAACTATTTTTTGATAAGTTCTACCTCAAAAAATTGAAAAATATGGGTCAACTCGTATAAGGGACTACAAAATAAAAAAAGTGTAAAAATCTTAACAAACTATTAAAAATACTCGTATTAGAAATAAATGTAAATAATACAAAATTGTCATGACAAAAGGTCCAATAAGGACCCGTGTTTAGCGTAGTGCCTAGGAGCACGTAAAAATGCTAGCGCACATCAGGCTACAGGAAGAGTGGCACCTCTCTATTTTGAAAAATAGGGAGGTTGTTTTTTTATTAAGGATTAACTATATTAAAACACTCACGCTAGTGAGCCTATAAGGGAGGGAGGGTTAATAATAATTGGGTATATTAATATAGTTAAAAAGTTTGATAAAATTAAACAAAAATCTATTTTTTATCCAAAATGACCATTTTTTAAGGTTATTTTACAAATAAAAATAAAACTATAATAATTATTTTATAAAATCGTGTTATAATCTATAATAGATTATTACGTTTTATGGAGGATGAATATATGGATAACAAAAAAGAATTAGAAAGAGAAGAATTACATAAATCCATATGGAAAATAGCTGATGATTTAAGAGGAGCTGTTGATGGTTGGGATTTTAAACAGTATGTTTTAGGAATAATGTTTTATAGATATATTTCTGAAAATATGGCTAATTATATAAATAAAGGCGAACATGAAGCAGGTAATAAATCATTTGATTATGCAAATTTAAGTGATGCTAAAGCTGAAGAAGCTAGAGAAGATATGGTTAGTGAAAAAGGTTTTTTTATTCTACCATCACAATTATTTTGTAATGTCGAAAAGAAAGCTAGTACTACTGATGATTTAAATGAAGTGCTAGAAAAAATATTTAAGAACATTGAAGAATCTGCAAAAGGAACTGAATCTGAATCTGATTTTTCAGGATTATTTGATGATATTGATGTAAATAGTAATAAACTAGGTTCAACAGTTGAAAAACGCAATAGAACACTTGCTAAAATATTAACTAGTATTAAAGAAATGAAACTAGGTAATTACAAAGATAATACTATAGATGCATTTGGTGATGCCTATGAATTCTTAATGGGTATGTATGCATCAAATGCAGGAAAATCTGGTGGAGAATATTACACACCTCAAGAAGTATCTGAATTATTAACTAGACTTGCTGTCAGCGGCAAAAAAGAAGTAAACAAAGTATATGACCCAGCATGTGGTTCAGGATCACTACTTTTAAAGGCTGCAAAAATACTTGGAAAAGAAAACATTAAACTTGGTTTCTTTGGGAAAAAAAAAAATATCACTACATATAACTTATGTAGAATTAATATGTTTTTACATGATATAGATTTTGATCATTTTGATATTGCCTGTGAAGATACACTAATTTCTCCACAACATTGGGATGATGAACCATTCGATGTAATAGTATCAAATCCTCCTTACTCGATTAAGTGGGAAGGTGATGATAATATTACATTAATTAATGACACAAGATTCTCTCCTGCGGGTGTATTAGCACCAAAAAGCAAGGCAGATATGGCATTTATAATGCATTCATTATCATGGCTATCGACAAATGGCGTAGCATCAATTGTATGTTTTCCAGGAATAATGTATAGAGGTGGAGCAGAACAAAAAATTAGAAAATATTTAATTGATAATAACTTTATTGATTGTATTATTCAATTACCTGACAATTTATTCTTTGGAACAAGTATCGCAACTTGTATTATGGTCCTAAAGAAATCTAAACAAAATACAGATGTTTTATTTATAGATGCATCAAAAGAATTTGTTAAGGTAACAAATAACAATAAACTATCTAACGATAATATTATGAACATTGTTAATGAATTCAATAATAGAAAATCAATTCAATATTTCTCAACATTAGCAAAATATGATGATATAGTTAAAAATAACTATAACTTATCAGTATCGACATATGTAGAAAAAGAAGATACAAGAGAAGTAATAGATATTAAAGAATTAAATCAAAAAATAGTTGAAACTGTTAAGAGAGAAAATGAATTAAGGAAAGCTATTGATGATATTATTAAGGATATTGAGAGATAATATATGAACAAAATAACTTATAGTGATAGATATGTTATCGTTGCAGATATAGTTGGGTTTAAGAAAATAATTGAAAAAGAAAATAAAAATGTTGTGGATGCAATAATTGATAATTTTTTTGAATTTATAAAAAAAGAAAATATGCTTTTTAACCAAATTGAGAAATATGGAATAATTAGTGATACTATCTATTTTGTTTTTAATGAAAATGTAGACATAAGCAAAGTGTTATATTGTGCCTTTTGCCTAACTATTAGGATGCCTAGTATAATGATTCAGGGTGGTATTTCAAAAGGAGAGATTACCATTTGTGAATATGATGGTAATACAATAATTATGGGCAATGCATTTATAAATGCACATAATTTTACAGAAAAATATCCAATAGGCATGTATCTGGATTATAAGAATATATTTGGCAAGGATGCATTATATTGTATGAATAACGATTTGGTTCCGAACTATATTGAATATTATTTGTTCTCATTACCTAATTACCAAAATGAAGAATTATTATATTTGAATTTTGCTAAGAATAAGCATTTTAAAATAATTGATTTATATCAATACTTAGAATCGTTGCATACATATTATTTAAACGCTAACGAGGAACAAAAAATCAGGAAATTTATTATCTGTTTCTTGATTTTACATTATATAGATTATCTTGATATCGTTGTGAATAAAGAAAAATTAGAACTATACGAGGAGATGAAATCATGTCCAAAATAGAAGATTTATTAAAAGAATTATGCCCAAGTGGTGTTGAATATAGGAAATTAGGAAAATGTGTCGAGTATAGTAGGGGCAAAGGCTTATCAAAAAATGATATAGGTACAGGTTTTAATCCAATTATATTATATGGAGAGTTATATACGACATACGAAAATACCATCGATAAAATTGTTTCATATGCTTCAGATCAATCTATAAAAACATCTAGAAAAGTATTAAAAGGAAGTGTTTTATGCCCAATTTCTAGTACCACTAAAGAAGCGCAAATTGGTAAAGCATCAGTTCTAAAAGTAGAAGAAGTTTTTTTAGGTGGAGATGCAATTAGTTTGTTTCCATATAAAGATTTGAACAGTGATTATTTAATGTATGTGATAAATGGTGGGGCTTTTGAAATTGAGAAAATGAAATGCGTGAAAGGAACAACAATTCAGCATCTAGATCCAACTGGTTTTTTGAATATCGAAATTCCCCTTCCTCCACGTCCTATACAGGACGAAATTGTCCGAATTTTGGACAATTTCACAAATCTTACAGCAGAGCTTACAGCAGAGCTTACAGCAGAGCTTACAGCTAGAAAGACTCAATATGAATATTATAGAGATAAATTGTTGACATTTAATAGTGAGAGTAAAAAGATTTTTCTCGGCGACATAGGGAAGGTTTGCATGTGCAAAAGAATAATGAAAGGCCAAACTTCATCAGTAGGGGATGTTCCTTTTTACAAAATTGGAACATTTGGTAAAGAAGCAGATGCATTTATATCTAGAAATTTATTTGAAGAATATAAGAATAAATATCCATACCCTAAAAAAGGGGAAATATTGATTTCTTGTTCTGGAACTATAGGAAAATCAGTTGTTTTCGATGGGAAAGATGCTTATTTTCAAGATTCAAATATAGTGTGGATATCAAACGATGAAAAGATTGTTCTTAATAGTTATCTATATTATGTTTATCAGCTTAAGCCTTTTATTGTTTCTACAGGTGGAACAATTTCAAGATTGTATAATGATGGAATAGAAAAAGCGAGAATAACAGTTCCGTCACTTGAAGTTCAACAAAGAATAGTCAATGTTCTTGATAATTTTGAGAAGATTTGTAATGATTTGAAAATAGGGCTTCCTGCTGAAATAGAGCTTAGGGAAAAACAATATGAATATTATCGTGATTTGCTATTGACATTCCCTGAAAGAGGATTTACAATGGCGCAAGCAAGCAAGCAAGCAAGCAAGCAAGCAAGCTAAGCTAAGCGACTACTATGCAGAAATAAAACTATTACAATATGTGTATGGGTTCGTAGATGTACCTGTTGCTAAAGTGATTGATTCTTTATGCACAGGATTAAATCCAAGGCAAAATTTTAAATTAAATGTTCTAGGTGCTAAGTGTAATTATGTTACAGGTAAGGAAATATATGATAACTCGATTAATATCACAGAAAGGACAGATAAGATAACTGATGAGGTTGTTAAACTCATTAACAAACGATCAAAATTATCCGATAATACATTGCTGTTTGCCAGTACTGGTTGCAGTACGGTTGGGCGCATGGCAATTGTTGATAAATATGATGGAACTTGGAATGTTAGTGAAACAATGTATTGTATAAAGGTAAATCAAATGATAAATCTAAGGTATTTAATGTATTATTTGTACTCTCAAAGCGCAATAGACCAATATGAACCTTTAATTTCTAAAGGGACTGTTCCACATTTGAGAGTTGACGATTTGCTAAATATAATGATACAGTTGCCTTCCTTAGAAGAGCAGTCAAGAATTGTATCTATAATAGACAAATTTGATAAATATTGTAATGATATAACTGAAGGATTGCCTGCAGAAATAAAATATAGGCAACAACAATATGAGTATTATAGAGATAAATTATTAACGTTTAGAAGATTAGGGGAGTAAGATGAATAACGCAAAAAGAATAATCTTAGGATTAATTGTAATAATTGCAATTATTATAATTCCAACAAATTTAATATCTAATTCCATAAAATGGATTGGTAATGCAATCAAGTGGGTTGTATTTATCGACAATGCCGGAACAGGATTACCTATATTAGCTGAAAAGATGATAAAAGGCCTATGTGAGGCAATTATTGCTGCTTTTGCATTAATGTTTGGCATATCACAAAAGAATCCATGGATAATTGCAATATCAATAATTGTTGGCTTTATGGTTTGTATAGCTATCTATGCAATTTGCAAATACATAATCATAATTTTTATTGTTCTAGCGTTATTATTAATTCTATATATTCTTTCGTCAATAATTGTTGAAAAAAGAAAGAGAAGAGAAAAAAACACTGAAGAGATTGGAGGTTAGAATATGCCACAATATAATATAATCGCAGAAACTAATGAAGCTACTGTTGTTACTGAATATAAGCAAATTGAACAAAAAGCAAGTACATATCAAAGCGAAGCAGAATTAGAAAAAGAATTTATTAATATGCTTCAAGAACAAGGCTATGAATATTTGCCTATTAAAACAGAAGATGATCTAGTTAAAAACTTAAGAAAGCAACTTGAATTATTAAATGGTATTACATTTTCTGATGAAGAGTGGAAAACTTTTTTTAATAACAATATTGCTAATAAGAATAGTGGTATTGTTGAAAAGACTAGAATCATTCAAGAAGATTATATTCAAGTATTAAAAAGAGATGATAAATCTAACAAGAACATTTACTTTTTAGATAAAAAGAATGTTCATAACAACAAACTTCAAGTTATTAATCAATATGAGGCTGATAATGGTAATTATAAAAACAGATATGATGTTACTATTTTAGTAAATGGATTACCATTAATTCATGTTGAGTTAAAAAGAAGAGGAGCTGCTATTAAAGAAGCCTTCAATCAAATTAATAGATATCAAAGAGATTCATTCTGGTCAGATAGTGGACTATTTGAATATGTACAATTATTTGTTATATCTAATGGTGTAGATACAAAGTATTACTCTAATACAACTAGATGGAATCATATCAAAGGACAAACAAATAAATCTAATAAAGATAAGACAAGTAATTCATTTGAATTTACATCTTATTGGGCAGATTCAAAAAACAAAATAATCCCTGATTTAGTGGATTTTACAAGAACTTTCTTTGCTAAGCACACAGTGTTAAATGTCTTAATAAAATACTGTGTATTTACTGCTGATAATATGCTTTTAGTAATGAGACCATACCAAATAGTTGCTACAGAAAGAATCATAGATAGAATAGAAATATCAAGTAACTATAAAAAGTTTGGTACTATATCTGGTGGAGGTTATATTTGGCATACAACAGGTTCAGGAAAAACACTAACAAGTTTTAAAACAGCTAGAATAGCATCTAAAATACCATATATTGATAAAGTATTGTTTGTTGTTGATAGAAAAGACTTAGATTATCAAACAATGAGAGAATATGATAAGTTTGAAAAAGGAGCAGCAAATAGTAATAGATCAACCGAAATATTAAAACGTCAATTAGAAAATAGTGAATGTAGAATAATTATTACTACAATTCAAAAATTATCTACATTTATTAAGAAATATAAAACACATGACATCTATCAAAAACACATTGTTATTATATTTGATGAATGTCATAGAGGTCACTTTGGTCAAATGCATAGTGATATAATTAAGCATTTCAAGAAGTATCATATATTTGGATTCACAGGAACACCAATATTCTCAATTAATGCGAATAAAGGTAATATCAATGAATTACAAACAACAGACCAAACATTTGGTGATAGATTACATACCTACACAATAGTAGATGCTATTGCTGATGATAATGTATTACCGTTTAGAGTAGAATACATTAAAACAATGGATAAAGATGAAGATATTGATGATAAGGATGTTTGGGACATTGATAGAGAAAAAGTATATCTTGACGATAGAAGAATAGATTTAGTCGCAAGATATATATTTGATCACTTTAATCAAAAGACTTATAGAAATGAAAGAAACTATTCTCATAGCATAGTAACCAATGTTAATGAAGTAGTAACTTCTAAGGATAGAATAAATGCTGCTGAGAACAAAGAAAAGGCCTTAATTAGCGGTTTTAACTCTATCTTCGCAACTGCATCAATAGAAGCAGCAAAAAAGTATTATATTAAGTTTAAAGAGTTGAATGAACTATATCCTAATAAGAAACTAAAGGTAGGATTAATATATTCTTATGGTGCTAATGAAGAAGAAATCGATGGACTATTAGATGAAGAAAATAGTGATGATACTAATAATCTAGATCAAAACTCAAGAGATTTCTTACAAGCAGCAATTAAGGATTATAATGAAATGTTTAAAACTAATTATGATACATCAGGAGACAAGTTCTCTAACTATTATAAAGATGTATCGCTTAGAATGAAGAATAAGGAACTTGATATGCTTATAGTTGTTAATATGTTCTTAACTGGATTTGATGCAACAACTCTTAATACATTATGGGTTGATAAAAATCTAAAGATGCATGGGCTAATTCAAGCATATTCAAGAACTAATCGTATATTAAACTCAATTAAGAAATTTGGAAATATTATATGCTTTAGAAATCTTCAAAAGAGAACTGATGCAGCTATATCAGTATTTGGAGATAAAGATGCAAAAGGACTAATATTACTCAAGACTTTTAAAGATTATTACAATGGTTACACTGATAAAAATGGTAAACATAAAGTCGGTTATGTTGAACTAATTGATACACTTAAAAACGATTATCCATTAGAAGAAAGAATAATCAGCGAGCAAAAGAAGAAAGACTTTGTCAAATTATTTGGTGATATTTTAAGAATGAGAAACCTACTAGTATCATTTGATGAATTTGAAGGTAAAGAAATACTAACTGAAAGAGAAATGCAAAACTATTCAGGTAGGTATTTAAATATTAGAGATGAAATCAAAAACAGAGATGATAAAGTAGCAGAAGAAATTAATGATGATATTGTATTTGAAATAGAATTATTGAAGCAAATTGATATCAATATAGACTATATTTTAATGCTTGTCCAAAAATATCATGATAGTAATTGTAGAGATAAAGAAATCTATCTAAATATTCAAAGTGCAATTGAATCTAGTCCAGAGTTAAGGAGCAAAAAGAAGCTTATTGAAGCCTTTATTGACGGAATTAATGATATTGATGATGTTGTAAATGAATGGCGTGTATTTATTGCAGAAGAAAAAGAAAAAGAACTAAAAGAATTAATTGAAACAGAAAACTTAAAAGAAAAAGAAACAAGAGAATTTATATCTAATTCATTTAAAAACGGCTACGTAAAAACTATTGGAACGGATATAGACAAGATATTACCGGCAATGTCTAGATTTGGTGGTAATAGAGCAAAGAAGAAACAATCTGTTATTGAAAAGATTATATTATTTTTTGAACGTTTCTTTGGAATTTAAAGTTTTTGTTACACTAAATAATCTCATAGTTAAGATGAAAGCATGGGGAGTGACACTATGATTCAAATAAAGAATAAATACTATAATAATAAGGGAAAAAAGGCAAGGGATAAGATTGACAAAAAATATTTAAAAAAACAATATAAAAGGCTTAGCGAGGCTGAAAAAAAGCCACTAACGCCACATGAAAAATATCTGTTTGGTGAGAATACTATTCTTTTTGAATGTTGCAAAAATAGTAATGGCTTTTATCGTTTTAATAGGGTTAGTCATATAATTACACAAATTCCAAAGGAGAGAATTCAACAATTCTACAATGCTAGTGTAAAGATAGTTATTGATAACCCGGCAAACTCGCTTATAAATCCACCCTTTGACGAAAGAAAGAAGCAAACGATTTTGAATATTGGGGAAAAAGCAAGCTCTGTTGGCTGGTATAATATATGTGAAACAAGTCCTAAAATTGAGCAGGTAAAAAAGATTAATATTCAGGCATTTGACATTTCCATCGCATATCTTGGTGTATGTTTTGATGTTATTTGGGAAGAATCATTTATAGATGAACTGAATAATATGATAGTTTCACAGGAGAAAAAACGCGATAAATTTAAGCAAATTATAGTAAATGGTAAGAAAATAATTACTAAGGGAGGAAACAACCCAGACGATATAAGGAGAAGAATGGTAGATGAAGTTCTATTGGAATACAAATTAAGAGTATATGATTTTTTGCGAAAATACTACGATTTAGAAGATTGTTATAAGTATATGCCATTATCATTGGATGAATATATCACTAATAAAAGTTTAGATGATCGATTTTTAATGTCTCATGGCTATTATAACAGCTTAAAGGCCACAGAATTTACGATTAATGTCACAAAAGTCGATTTTAATGATATGAAAGTTACATGCTATTTTGATGTTTTTGAAAAATCACTATTTGAGTCAGATTATAGAATTAACCGTTCTAGATTGCTCTTAAAAAGTGATTTGGCGCAGAATATATATACATCATTTGATGATTTGTTGCCATTGTATATTACTATGATTAAAAAATATAAATTGTTAGAATATGATTATTTGTTGACGAGAAAACAAAAAATAGTTAACAAATCATGTTCAAGGTTCCCAACTATCATTTTTAAAGGATATAGAGAGTATCTAGCTATAACGCAAAGAACGCAGGTCATTTCTTCAATTTTAGGTGATACCATGTGTAAAGAGTTAAAATCTCTTAGTGATACAAAAATGACTTATTATGATGAACAAATTGAATCCATTTATTTATCATATTCAAAAAGGGAGAACGAAATGGATAAAATGATAAACGAAATAATGAATCTTAGAAACAATAGGTTTGCACTATATATTTCAATTATTTCATTAGCTATAGCTATTATTGCAATTATAATTAACTGTTCTTAACAAAAAATTTAATAAATATATAGTATAAATAAAGCAATCATTGTGTAGCATTATCCAATAAAGACATACTGGAGGAATCTATGAGAGAAATAACTTTATATAAATTGCAACCTGATTATGTTGTTGGTTCAACAAATAATTTAGATTTACTTTCAAAAAAAATATTTGATGACGAAAAAACACTTACTCTAATCGAACAAGATTATAAATTAGATAATGAAAATTATAACAAAGAATATATTAATGCAATGTTGAATTATAAAAAAAATCTTCATCTATATTCTTGGCTTGTACTAAAAAAATACTATGAAGAGGCTCTTATTGGGGAATCAGTATTTCCTAATCATCAAGTAGAAGAACTAAAAAAACATGGATGGATGTTTCCTCAACAATGTATTAATCATACAATTTATTCTAGCGGTTTTTATCCTAAGACTACAGAAGAATTATATATTGAGTACTTTGATACCAACTTTGATAATCTATTTGACTTCTGTATTGGGGTTAAAGGTTCGGTTATAGATAACTATTACAAGCAAGCTATTGACTGCTATAAGAATAATAGATTATATTCTTGTGTTTGTTCTCTTTTCCCAATTATTGAATCACTTCACCAATATATAAATAGATTCAATAAAGATGAGTTTTATCGTATAAAGAACAATTTGGAGCAGGTTTCTAATAATATAAGCCAAGTTGTTGACATCTATACTGTAAAGGTTAATTATTATATCAATCTTGTTAATCAGTTTAATAATTTGGCAGAAAACCATTATTTTAAGAATAATGTTAAAAGAAAAGAAGAACCTGAAATAATAAATAGAAATAGAATTATGCATGGCCTTTTTACAAGAGTTGTTAGTAAAAAAGATTGTTTACAGTTATTTTGCACTATTTCAAATTTGGTTGTTATCCAACATATTTTAGACTGTAATGAGATGTTTAATAATACAAGTAAAGAGATTGAAGAGTTGGAATTAAAACTTAAGGAAAATAGTTAGTATTTCTAAAACTGTAAGTTTATTATGAAAATAATATATAATAAAATATAAACCCACTTTAACAAATAAATTGTTAGTGGGTTTATTAATTTAATTAGTAAAAAATGAGAAAAAAATAATTGCTTTATTTAAATTGATATGATAGTATTAAGGTAGGCGTAATGATTAATCTTTGAGCCATAAAATATTATTCTATAATAACTCTTATGCAAGTAAGAATATTATAAACCAATAATTTATGATTTAAAATTTAATTAATTATGTCTAACAAATTTACGTGATAAGTGTATATTATTGTTAGACTTTTTATTACGCCTCCATGTTTTAAAGCAATTTTAAAAGAAAGAGGTGTTTTTTATGCAAGGGAAATCATGGGCAGACAACATTGAAACTATACAAGAGGCTATTGGATATGAGTTTCAAAATTGGCATTTATTGCAACAAGCTTTTATAAGAAGATCGTTTTCGAAGGAAAATGGTGGAGAAAACAACGAGGTCTTAGAATTTATAGGTGATAAAGTATTGGATTTGGTTGTAGTAATGGTGTTAGACAATGAGTATGGCACAGTAAAAAAAGGGGAATTCAAGGAGTATCATTCAAAACTTAATGAAGGAAAACTAACTGAATTAAAAAAGAATCTAGTTGATAGAACTATGCTTGCACATAGAATAGATTTTCTAGATTTAAACAAGTATCTATTTATGGGAAAAGGAGATATTAAGAAAAACGTTCAAGAAGAAGATTCTGTAAAAGAAGACCTATTTGAAGCTATTGTTGGTGCAGTAGCTATAGATTCAGATTATGATATGGATGCTTTATATGATGTTGTAATATCAATGTTAGATCCTCTTCAATACATTGAAAATGGATTTGACATAGATGTTACTAATTATGTACAAGTACTTCAAGAATGGAATCAATCTTTTGATGGTACAACACCTTCCTTTGTGTATTCAAATTATTATGATGGTTTATACCAATGTTCAGTACGTATTTCTGATCCAACTGGTTATAGTTTAACTAAATGCTTTGATGCAAAAGGAAGAAGTAAGACAGAAGCAAGAACAGAGGCAGCCAAGCAAGCATACAATTATCTAGAAGAAAATGGATATTTATATGATGAAGATGATTTCACAGAAATCGTTGGTGAACCAGATGAAGATAGCGCTGTATCTCAATTAAATATTCTTTCAACAAAGGGATATTTTTCAACTCCTAATTATGAATTTGAAGAAACATATGACGAAGATGGCAACCCAGAATGGGAGTGTATTTTAACAATTGATGAATATGAATATGAGATTCATAATACTGCATCAAACAAAAAAGAAGCTAAAAGACTATGTGCATATGAAATGTATAAAACTATATTAGATGAGGATTAGTTTATGGAAAAATATTTATTAAGTGATCCAATATCTAATGTATTTAATAGGGTGTGTGGAGTACAAAAAAGAATTAGAAGTGTAATTCTTGGTTTTTGCAGTGAAATTACAAGATATTTCAATATAAAGATAGGAGTAAACATTGATGAAAAAATAGATGAAGAACAGCTTGTTACAATCAAAAATAATTATCCTTGTTTAAATGAAATGAATCTTGATACTTTTCAAAAAATGATTACTATGTTTAAAAATATAAGAAATGTTTCTGCACATTTATTCTTTTATGAAGATGTCATGTATGACAATGATGTAAGATTTTTCCAAGAAAGAATTCTTCCACCATCATTTTGCAATCATAAAAAAGGAAAAATTACAATGTATGGAATAGCGTATTTTCTATCATTTTTACTTCAGAAATATAACATTTGGCCCTTTATCACATCATATTTCTCGCATGAATTGTTTAATGAAATACCAAATAAAGGGATCGATGGATTAAAAAGAGGACATCTAAATGAATTAATTAAAGTCGCTGGAGTAGGCCAAATGATAGATATCGATGGTATGCCACCAATGGTTGCCAATTATTTAAATGATACAAACAGAAGGTGGATAATAAATATATTCTTTGATATAGAAGATATCGTTAAAAAACACAATGGAAATATTACTAAAGGATGGTCATTTTATAATACAATTAAAAGTGAACCAGACTTTGTGGCTGCTGATGGTTTTGTTGATAAGCTTAGGGAGCTAAGAAATGCATTGTTCCATGGATATGGCCTATTTGATGTTGTCAACAATCAATCAAGAAGTTTTGTGTTAGATATTAATTATATAACTAGTATCTTGTTTGATTTAAAAGAAATATGTCTAAAAAACATTGATAAATATAAATTTATTCTTACAGATATTTATTTCTATGCCAAAGCGATGCTTCACTATTACTATCTACGATTGGTCGAAATAACATATAAGATATTAGATAAGAGATTATTAACTGATGATAAAGTTGAATCAAGAATTAATAATTCCTTGAGTGCATATAATAATAGCCAAAAAATATCTGATGAAACAATGAGAAATATTAGTGACTTAATCACATATGATGATGTAGAATGGGATTTGTCAAAATCGAAATTTACAGATTTCATAGTAAGAAACACAAGATTAAAAACATTAGAAGTAATTCAAATTAAGTGTGAAAATGGTATTCAAATTGGTGAGTATAAATCAGATCAAAAGGAAATGTATTTGTGCAATGTGACACTAGAAAAAGAATACCAAAACAAAATATGTGGAAAATATTTAGATGAATTAATAGCAGAACCAGTTAGGACAGTAAGCAAATATATTGAGATTAAGAGGGTAGAAGTAGAGACTAAATAAACAAATGATATTTTAAAAATAAAGGAAAGCATTACGTAATATAATTCAACAAAGCCAGGTGGCGGTTGATTATATAGTAATGCTTCCTTTTTTTATATCATGGTATTTAGATTTCACGTTACAGATAGGAGTATCTAGTAGCCTATCTGTCGGGGACTAAACAGTCATAATTGCCGCTTATACTAATAGCGGCTTAGTCAGAGAGTAGAACAATAAAATATCACAAACACCAGGGTTAGTGGGTTACTATCTAATAGCCTACTTGTCGTGTATTTTAAAACTATAGAGGGGTCTATACTAATAGCCCCTCGGTCGTATACTAAACCATATATTTTTAACTTTGAAGTAATAGTTTGCCTGTTATGTCGTAAATAATAATTTTATGGTATAATTATTAAAAGGAGGAAAAGAATATATATGGGATATGAATATAAAGTAGTAGAAGCTAAAGGTGCTAAACAAGCTGAAGAAGTAATGAATGAAATGGCTAAAGATGGCTGGAGAGTAATATCTAGCGTTTATTGGATGAATGTGAAGGCTATATTGATTATTACTTTTGAAAGAGAAAAAAAAGAGTTTTAGAATAATATTAATAAACACAATAGGGAATATCAAAAAATTCCCTATTTTTTTTTATTTTTGTATGAAATTCCGGGGTTTTGGGTCACCTCCAGCAAATGGCGAATATTAAAATTATTTATAGAAAGAGTGAAATTCCTCACTTTTTCTCCGCCTACTGCAAACGTGGGGCTCTAAAATAAAGTTGAAAAAAATAAATTGGTATTTGAAATTCGCCAATTTTCCTCCTGTGGTTGCAAATGGCTAGTCTTAAAATACATATAGAAAGTTTAAATTATTTTTCAAAATATATGAAATTCGGCGATTTTGCCACAGTTGGAGCAAATAGCCCCATCTATAATTAGCTTAAAGAATTAAAATATATGAATTTTTAATTACTTTATTTGAAATCCGCCCTTTTTCCTCCGCCTACGGAATACGTAAGGCTTTAAAATACATGTAGAAAGTTAAAAAATATTTCTAAAATGATGAAATATGACGATTTTGTAACTTCTGGAGAAAATGGCCCCACTTAAAATATAGTTGGATCATAAAAAAATATTCAAAAAATATGAAATATGCCCTTTTTGCGACAGTTTGAGAAAAAGGCATATCATAAAATAACCTTGAAAGGAGGTGAAGACATGACTAACTACTTAAGAAATGAAATAAACGAAATTATTGAAACTACTAATAATAAACTAATGTATGCTCTTATAATGGATAGATTTAACCAATATAAAAAGAAAGGCATAATAGATGAAGCTATGTATAATTACATAGAAAGAAAACTAAGAAAAAAATATTTAACTAAAAAATAATTAATTATGTTAATATTGAACAATTTACTGTAAATTCCTTCCATTCATTAAAAAAACAATTATGACAAAATTAATTAAAAACGATAATATAAACGAAAAGACAAAACAAAAGGTCGCTTATGGATTAGAACTAATGTATTTAGACAAACTGTTTAACGCTAAAGTACTTGATGAGCCACAATATAGAACTATGAAAAAATATTTGATAAAAAAGTATAAAATTGAAAAATAAAAAATAAAAAAATTTTTCAAAAAAAATCTATTGATTTTCTATCACTAATGATGCTATCATATTAACACTAATACGAGTAGTATTTGATAGGGAAAGGAGAATTAATGTTTCAAGTAGAAGTTCTTAAAGCTAATGGAAAAACCATTAGTAATCGTAATCAAACACTAGATCGTTTAAAAGTATGTGCTTACTGTAGAGTATCTACAGACACAAAAGACCAAATAAATAGTTATAATTCACAAGTAACCTATTACAAAAACTTAATAAAAGATAATCCAAAATGGATATTTGCTGGAATCTACGCAGATCCAGGTATAACTGGAACTAAAACCGAAAAAAGAGAAGAATTCAACAAAATGATTAATGATGCTAAAGAAGGTAAGATAGATATGATTCTAACTAAATCAATATCTAGATTCGCTAGAAACACTTTAGATACTTTAAAATATGTTAGATTGCTTAAAGGCCTAAATGTCTCTGTTAAATTTGAAGAAGAAAACATCAACACCCTCACAATGGAGGGAGAGATGCTTCTAACCATTCTATCAAGCGTTGCCCAACAAGAAGTAGAAAATATAAGTGCCAATGTAAAAAAAGGCTTAAAAATGAAAATGCAACGAGGAGAAATGGTAGGCTTTAAAGCATGCCTTGGCTATGACTACGATAAAGAAACAAGAAACCTAGTCATTAACGAAAGAGAAGCTGAAATAGTTAGATATGTCTTTAATAGATTCCTTGATGGCTATGGCTCAACTTTAATAGGTAGAGAACTAGAAGAAAAAGGATACCTAAATAAAGAAGGTAAATGCTTCTGGCCAGAAGGAACTGTCTACACTATGGTAAAAAACGAAAAATACAAGGGAGATTTAATGATGGGCAAAACATATACCCTAGATCCTATAACAAAGCGTAAAATGAAGAATTATGGGGAACAAGATATGTTTTATGTCAAAAACCATCATGAACCTATTGTAAGTAGAGAAATATGGGATAGAGTAAATGAAATCTTAGCTATAAGAAGCGCTCCAAGAAAAAAGGCTGTTGAAGGACTTCATCTAATTAAGACAAAAATGTATCCCTTTAGCTTAGTCACAAAATGTGGATTCTGTGGTGGTCCAGCATATCGTAGAACAGTGCACTCTTCTACACCTTATGCTAAACCAACATGGAGATGCATATGCGCAGCTAAAAAAGGAAAAAAGTTGTGTCCTGAATCAGTTTCATTTGATGAAGAAATCCTAGAAGAAGCCTTTCTTGAGGCATTTAATAAGATTCTAGCATCAAATGATGATACAATAAAAGAATTCCTAGAAGACTTAAAAACAAGCCTAAAATTAGTCGATAACAAAGAAGAAATTGATTCAATAATGAAAGAAGTAGATAGACTTGAAAGCCTAAAAGAAAAGCTTATACAAATAAGGACTGAAGGAGTTCTATCTAAAGAAGATTTTGAAAATAAGTATCTAATATATCAGGCTGATGAATCAAAACTAAGGGATAAAGTAAAAGCCTTAAAACAAGAAGAAGAAAATAGTAGATCTACTATTGATCATGTTAATAACTTCTTAAAGACACTAAAGGAAAAAGAAGAATTAACTGAATTTAATGATAATGTATTCAATTCTGTGATTGAGAAAGTAATAATAGGTGAAAAAAATGATGATGGAACAAGTAATCCTTACATGGTTTCATTTATATTTACTGGTGGTTTTATAACAAAAGTTGATTTAACAAAAGATAGACAAATCAAAAGACTTATAAGACTTAGAAATGACAGATTGCTTAATAAAATTTAATGTAAAAATAGGAACAATTTGTTATATAATATTCTTAGAGAGTTGTTCCTATTTTATTTCACAGTTGTATATGGGAACACATAATTATATTATAAAAAGTTTCGAAGGTTTGAATTTGTACTTTTTAGCAATAGAATACACATGTCGAGACCATTTGTTTACTAAATCGCAAAAAGGACTAAAATTAACAAAAAATACCTAAAAAATGATGATTTTTACCCTATTTTGAGTAAAGTCATCATTTTTATTAAATGGATTGAAAAATGCAATATAAACGACGAAAAAAGTTGGAAAAATGCAACTTTCGTTATTAAAAAAGGTTGGAAAAATGCAATAAATGTGTTATAATACATTTGGTGATGATTATGTTATATAGAAAATCTTATGAAGATATAAAGCAATGGTATTATAATAGTGAGAAGGCATTATTGGTTGATGGAGCTAGACAGGTTGGTAAGACAACATTGATTAGAAATTTTTTTAATGATAATAATATTCCATTTGTTGAAATTAATTTATATGATAATCAAACAGCATTAGATGCATTTAATACTTCAAAGGATTCAAAAGAATTATTGGTCAAACTAATTGCATTATCTGATAAAAATGTCGAAGATGGTATGACTTTTTTCATTGATGAGATTCAAGAAGCTTTTGATGCAATTACTCCTATAAAGTTTTTAGTGTCAAATAGTAATTATAAATTTGTTTTTTCTGGTTCACTTCTTGGAGTAAAAATGAAAAATATTCAATCTATTGGTGTTGGTTATATCAATATTCATAAGATGTATCCTATGGATTTTGAGGAATTTGCTATTGCTAATGGTGTTTCCAAGAAGACGATTAATTATTTAGAGAAATGTTTTCAAAAAAGAGAAACTGTAGATTCTATAGTTCATGAGCAAATGATGAAATTGTTCAATTTGTATTTAATTGTTGGTGGAATGCCAGATGCAGTCAATGAATATGTAACAACTCATAATTTGCGAAAGGTTAGTGATGCTCATATTGTTGTAGATCAAGGTTATTTAGCTGATATTACAAAATATGACCATGAAGAAAAATTATTGATTGAAGATATTTATAATTTGATTCCAAATGAATTGAATCAGCAAAATAAAAGAATGATATTGAAGAGTTTAAATGAAAAGGCTAGATTTTATCAATATGAAGATTCATTTGTATGGTTGCTTAATAGTGGTGTAGGTCTGTTTACATATAATGTTGATAATCCAAAATATCCGTTACTTGCTAGCAAAGAAAGAACATTATTTAAGTTGTTTCTATGTGATGTTGGGCTTCTTTCAACAAAATTATTAAATGGAAATCAGATTAAAATATTAAATGGTGAAGTTAACTTGAATTTTGGGGCAATATATGAAAATGTTGTTGCTCAAGAATTAACTACTCATGGTTATAATTTGTTTTTCAGCAATAACAAAAAACGTGGCGAAATTGATTTTTTAATAGAAGAAGAATCAGAAGTAGTACCAATTGAAGTTAAGAGTGGTAAAGATTATAAACGTCATTCTGCACTTAATAATTTAATAGAAGATTTTAATGTTAAGAAAGCATATATATTAAACAATGATAATATTTGTATTAAAAATGAAAGAATATATCTTCCAATATATATGATTATGTTTTTGAAGAAAAAAAATCAAATCGAGGATCAAATTGTTATTCCTGATATTTCGTCATTACAGTAAAAAATATTTTTTTGAGAATTTGATGATATTTTTTAAAATGAAGCAATTGAAATGATAAAGAAATAACTTATCCCGATATCTTTTAAGTAATAATCCGCGAAGGACTTTCTCACGTTGAGATGGTATCATTGCTTTCGCTAAAATAATTTTAATAATAAGTCGAGTTAATTTGTTAATGATGGTTACTATTTCGTTTCCATCATTTTTAATTTTAAAATGTCTTATCAAAAAATATTGTAAAATGATAAGATAAATGATAAGATAAAATAAAAATGCGAGAAAAGGTGCAATTAATTGTCTTTAGAATATTGAAAAAAGGTGCACTTAATTCGTTTATAGACGATGTTAAAAAGTACAATTAATTAGTTTGTATAAAAATATTAATAATAAAGTTATTCTAAAAGATATAGTATTATATACATATAGAGGTTTAGTCTAATTAATAAAAATAACTCGACTTATATTAAAGAAAAAATCCGCGAATTGGTTTCTCACGTTGAAACGGTGGTTCAATTGCTCTACCGCTCCCAAAATGATAAGTCGACTACTTAAATAATCAAAAAATGATATTTACAATTAAGATTTATAGTCACTTATTATATTGTGTAATTATACTTCACAATAAAAACCAAAAAATATTGTGCAAAATACCTTCACAATGGTTACAATAAAGTGTATAATGTAATTGAAGGTGATTGAATTGATTAATTTGGGAAAAGAAAATGAACAAATTGAATATAAGAAAAGTACTGGTGAGCTTGATGATGCTATGAAATCAATTTCTGCAATCCTCAATAAGCATGGTAAAGGTAAAATTTTGTTTGG
>Ga0247611_10002859_pt1 | contig 26749 bp, 31 predicted proteins | sample 177DNAGHGhighgp2_FD_192422 | JGI IMG/M metagenome (GOLD analysis project Ga0247611, IMG submission 192422) | Sheep rumen microbial communities from Palmerston North, Manawatu-Wanganui, New Zealand - 1770 DNA GHGhigh gp2 | ecosystem: Host-associated > Mammals > Digestive system > Stomach > Rumen... | reverse complement strand
TGCCGTGCTATAGGATAACGCCCGACGCTGATCCCGAGCCCGAACTCGAATATTCATATACAAGATGGGAGGTGCTCGGCAATGACTGATGATATCCGCGATATCAATTCGACTGACCATACCTCCAAAAATCTGCACGGCAACACAATACACACCGTAAGAGACAGCCTGATCGCCGAGATACTCCTCGCATGCATAATCGGGCTCACGCTCATGACGGCACTGACGTTTGTCAAATGCTACATGGAATTCATAACTGTCGGCATGTATCCGCAGTTTGCGCTGCTCATCGTTTCAGTCCTTCACACCATCGCGAGAAGATACAGGATAAAGTCTCTTTTCGGCGTCTTTGTCCTGCATATCCTGGTCGACATAGCTTTCTACCTTGTGGCGATTCAGATACCGCTGCTGCAGTTCGGACTCAGCGGACCAAACAAGTTCTATCTTATCGCCCACCTCTTTGCCTTCACGCTCTTTTCGATGCTCTACCGCATGAAGCCCTCATTCATGGCGGCAGACTCTGAATTCGTCGTGGTACCCGCGATCCTGCACATAGTCATCTATGCGTTCTACAACATCGCAGGCAGGAAAGGCCTCGGAAAGAACGTCCTCATCCACGGGATCATGATCGCAATCATATTCATAATCATGCGTCAGATCGCCGTATTCGACACGAAGTACTATCATTCCATCCATAAGATCTCGAGGCCTTCCTCAACCCTTAAGATGCAAAACTACAAGACAGTCCTGCTCCTCATCGGCATCATCGCGGTCTCCATGCTTGTTCTTTTAGTCTTCCCGTATTCGATACTGTCATCGGTCTTCAGAGCGGGTATCATCGCGTTCCTCTCGCTTGTCGTCAAACTGCTCGCCATGCTGAAGAGCAAGCAGGAGTACACACCTCCCCAGAATCTGTCAATGGGCGAGGATCTGACAGGCCTCACACAGGAAAATCCCTGGATCGATCTGCTTGCAAAGATCATCATGCTCATACTTGTCGCAGCGATAATAACCGTCGCGATAAGAGGCGCGCATGCCCTTATAAAGAATGCTCCGAGAAACCAGAAGTTCGACCAGGTCGCGCCTGATGACGCCCTGATCGATACGATAGAAGATATCAGTCCCGAGAAAAGACCTTTCTTCAAAAGAGGACCCGACTTCGGAACCGGCCACGAACGCCGTGTGCGGAAACAGTTCTACGACAAGACAAAGCGTGCAATGAAAAAGGGACTTCCCGTCTCTCCGGCCTCCACGCCCGGACAGATCGAGAGCGTATTAAAAGAAAACGGCGACAAGAACATTCCCGCGCTCAGGCAGGAATACGAAAAGGTCCGTTACGGGAAAAAGAAGGACTGAAGCTTTACTGCTTTCTGGCCAACTCCAGATCCAGAGTATCCTCTATGGTGATGCTTCCGCCGTGACGTTCTATCGCTTCGGCGATCTTTTTAAAGAACTCATTTCTTACAGGCTCCTCGATCGCGATGTGATCCGAATATGTTCCGAGCAGCTGTATATATTCATCTGCTGTGAAAACCCTTTCACGGCTGAACAGCTGATACTGTATGTCAGTAAAACCGTATTTCGCGGGGATCTGCGATATCTCTATGGCCTTCTCTTCCGTGAACCACACTTTCGCGCCTGACTTAACGCCATAGTATTTGTTGTAATAACCGTTATAAAGTTCATCGATCTCACCTGCGAGTTCAGGCATTGATCCGCTAATGTGAGGTCGGTTCGCGAAACGCGCGAATGCACCGCCTTTCTTCAGGATCGAATACACCTTGGGATACCCGATCTCTTCCGGTACCCAGTGAAATGCGGTAGCGGAGAATACGAGATCGAAAGAATTCTCCTCAAGAAGAACGTCTTCGAACTTGCCCGTTATCACGTTGAAATTTCTGTATGAACTGAACTTATCGCTCAGGAGCCTCGACAGGTTGACTCCGTATTCGACAGCCGTGAGCGCACAGCCCGTCTTCAATATTGGCTCGGTTGCCTGACCGCTTCCGCTGCCGACTTCAACCACACGGCTGTTCTCACCTATCGTTATGTATCCGAAAATGGCATCGTATAATTCTGCCACATACCCGGGCCTCATCTTATCGTATGCTGATGCCGCGGTATCGAAAGTCTTTTCAAGGTCTTTTCCGTTATCCATTATCCCGTCCCCCGTTTTCTGTCGCGATGTTGTTTAACGACTCAAGGATTATACCAAAACGGGACGGGCTTATGTGCATGGACTTGAAGAGAATTATCAGTCGAGGATCTTCACGTTGCCGGGAAAGACGGGATTATATAAAAGCTCGACCTGATCGCCGTCAAAATGCAGATAATCTCCCGAAGGATTGTATTCCACCGTCTTCGACCATTCGTAATCAACCGTATATTCCTTTCCGTAAGCGTAGTATTGAACCGTGATCTTCTCATACACATCGGCAGTCGCGCCTTCCAGGGGATTGGAATTACTTACCGGAGCATCATCTCCGTTGACCACTGCAGAGATCTCTTCTTCAAGGCGTTCTGCCTGGATATTGGGACGGTTATGCATCGACTTGACCACCTTACCCGTGGCGGGGATCAGAGGGCACGTCAGAAGAACAGTCACCACTCCCAAACCCGCGATTACTCCCACAACGGTCAATACAGTTTTCAATCCTTTATTCATAGTCCTTCGGCCCCTTGTCTGTTCGTTATATCTTAAATACAGACAGATAAATGAAAATGTTGCACCATTCATTTCAAACCTGACTCCGGCCTGCTATAAACGATGCTTTTTCAAGGCGTATAATAAGAAACGGGATGTTTCCCTGATACAAAGATAATATCATGGGCACGACCGCTCCGGCATCGTCCGCAGACACAGAACGTAAGAGAAAAAACATGAACGCATTTGAGCACTTCGGACCCGAACACACTCTGACGCTGCTGTTTATCATGGCCGCGGTGTCTGCAGGACTGGTTTTATCCAAAAAACTCAGTGACGTGAAAGCGGTTGCACTTGCAAGGATACTATCTTTCGCCGCTCTTTTCGGAGAAACACTTCAGGATCTGCTCCTTATAAGAGACGGCGGGGACATCATGGAATTTCTTCCTCTGCATCTCTGCAATCTCGGCATCTTCGTAAATCTCGCCGCATCTTTCTCACACGGCAAAGTGCGTAGATTCTTTTCCGAGATATCTCTCCTTTTGATTATGCCCGGAGCTGCCGGCGCGCTTCTATTCCCGGACTGGAACTACAGGCCTTTCTGGTCCTATCTGCCGATACTTTGTTTTCTGACCCATTCGCTTACGGTATTCATTCCTCTCCTGCTTCTGGTCAAAAAGAAAGTCAGCGTGTCTGCCTCGCACTTCTGGTACCACATGCTGTTCCTGCTCATTGTCACTCCTCCGGTATATTTCCTCGACCGTATGGCGGGAACGAATTATATGTTCCTTAACTTCCCGCCCAAAGGATCTCCTCTTCAGTGGATCTACGGGATAACGGGAGATAAATTCTACCTGTTGGGACTTGCTGTTCTTGTCATCCTGATACTCATTGCCGAGTATGCGGTCTGTTTCCTTGCACGTAAGATCTTTTCAAGACGGTGATCAGCGCGTTCATTTTTAACATACACGTTTTTTCCGGGCATGCTATAGTGTAATCAGAAAGATCAAGGGAGATGCACGTATGTTGAAGAAAGTATTAGCATTGTCAGTCCTGGCAGCCATGTCGCTTTCAGTTCTTACGGCATGCGGCAACAGGCCTCAGAGACCGGCTGACGCGGCTGATATTTCCGATGAAGAGATAAGCATCATCAGAGTCATGCAGTCCGAAGGAAAAGATGAGATGGAAATCGCCGAAGCCCTTGTCCTGCATGAGAAAACAGCAAGCGGACAGAAAGCTGCTCCCGCCGTCAAGGCAGCAATATATTCGGGCTTCGGATCAGCCGTCGCTGACACGGCTTCTGACATGCTGGAGTATGGAAGATATCTGTTCAGAAAGATAACTGCCGCACCTGTATCCGCATCATCAGACGGATGGGTAAAAGACGGCGGTGATTACTATTTCTACAAAGACGGTAAGATGATCACCGGCTGGGTAAAGGACGGCAGCTGGTATTACTTATCGGCATCAGGCGCGATGGTAACCGACTGGCAGAAGATCGACGGTAAAAACTACTACTTCTATGCGTCAGGCAGGATGGCATTCAACACAACCATAGACGGCGTGAAACTCGGTGTAAGCGGCGCAGCCGAAACAACTCCCTCATATGTCTTCAGAAATGACGTTGAAGAAGAATGCGTCAGACTCATCAACGGACTGCGCAAGGAACATGCAGTATCGCTTTCATCCACCTTCTATGTTCCGTTGGTCAGATGTGACGCGCTGACCGCGAAAGCCCACATAAGATGCGTTGAGATAACAAAAGATTTCAGTCACGATTCCGCGGGCGGAAACGGACTCGGATCCGAATGCATCTATGAAGGTGGCGAGCTCGGGGAAACTGCTTCAGAGATCGCTTATTGGATCGTTAACAGCTGGAAGGGATCAGCTCCCCACTACGCTTCTCTCATGACCGGGATAACAGCCCAGTCTGTAAACGACATATTCTACTCCGGCGCGAACTGCGGGCTCGGAGTCCTCATTAACGCCAAAGGCCACCGCTATGCTGTATTCGGAATAGGTTCGATGAATACCGGAAGATCCCCTTCCACGGGCTTTGACGGTCACTGTTACCACTATACAGAGTATGTAACCTCGTACAGATCCGGCAATGACTGGTTTGATACCTATCGCTGCAGCTGCGGCAAAGAGCTTTCCGCGAAAGCGGCCTCAGATCCGTGCACATGCCATTTCAACGGTAAACACAAATGGTCACGTCCGGGATTCTATTCATCCTACAGATACGACAGCGAAAACAAACCGTGCGTCGTATGCGTCCGCTGCGGCGCGACAGGACCGCGCTGGGAAGACATTCAGCAAACGCCTTTGGATGTCAACTGCGATCACGACTGGGAATTCGAGATAACCGAAGACGTACCGGGCGGTTATCTCGACTGGTTCCACTGTAGCAAATGCGGAGCCTGGGATCTGAGATTCGACACAGTTTAAGACCTTCAGTAGTGGTATAGTGTATCTGAAAAAACACTATGCCACGGAGTCAGCGGATGAAGAACAAAGCATTTCTTATAGTCACCGGGATCATTTCGATATTGAGCTCGCTCACGATGAACGGGCTGCCTATAGGCACGAACATCCTTGAGATTATTTATGCGGCTGCTGCGCTCCTTGGACTTGCAGCGGTATTCTATGCAGGCTTTTTAAAGCAGAATGACAAAATGCTAATGGTCTTATCGATCGCATACACCGTGGTTCTTTTCGGTGCGACAATGCTGATCGAGATGTTCCTAAAGGACTTTGTCCTCGTCGGTATCGGCTTCCTTCCGGGACTCGTTATGAGCCTTGCCGGACTTGTAAGAAATCACAGGACCAACCGTTCGATAGCGGTCTATATCATATGCGGTATCGCTCTGATGTTTGCGGTGGCGAGCATTGCTCTGATGGTCATGCAGAAGAGCTTCATCATGACTGTATAAATCCCGGAAAAGGTTACTTTTTCTTCTCTCCCACCCTCAGACTGAGAGCTTTATGCGGGCATGCGGCGACACAGTCTCCGCAGCGTATGCATTCGCAGCTGTTCGGTTTTACGCTCGGATCGATATTCATCTTGCAGGCTTTTGCACAGGCTTTGCAGTTAACGCAGCTGTTCTTATCAAGATGCATCCTGTAGAGTGATATCCTGTTGAAGAATCCGTAGACAGCTCCCAAAGGACAGATGTATTTGCAGAACGGTCTGTAAACTATGAGACTTCCCACGAGTATCAGACCAAGTATTACGAGCTTCAGGTCAAACAATGCACCGAGCCGTTCCGCGACCTGTTTGTCGGCGGCTGCAAGCCAAATTCCTGCCACCGTTCCCGACGGGCAGATGTATTTGCAGAAAAAGGGCGTGAGCTTGAAGCAGAACGGAAGTATGAGCACGAATAACGCGAGCACGACATACTTGAAATACCTGAGATATCTGTCGAGCTTGAATTCATTCTTCTTAAAGAAAGGGATCTTGTACAGAAGGTCCTGAAGGAAGCCGAACGGGCAAAGAAAACCGCAGACGGCGCGTCCGATCAGTGCACCGACGAAGATAAGAATGCCAACGACATAGTACGGGAATTTGAACTTCAGACCGCTTAGGTAATTCTGAAGAGATCCGACAGGACACGCGCCTACCGCTCCCGGACATGAATAGCAGTTCAGACCCGGAACGCAGACGGATTTTGAGGGACCCGTATAGATCTTACCTTCAAAAAAGCCTTTGAAGTTTGCATTCTGCAGCAGTGTCGCCACAGCCTGTATCGAATGTCTTATCCACTTCTTAGCCAAGCCCGACACACTCCATGCATATCTTTGCCGCCTTGGTAAGAACCTGGGCAGGGTGACCTAAAGCGATACCCACGATGATGAGTATCACTCCGGCCGCAATAAAAACGATAGTCAGAACATGCCTGCGCATATTGACTTACTTGAGGAAGAATCTGACCAGCTCGGCCCACTCCTCAAAAGACCTCGAGCCGACAAAATTATCTTCGCCGTTAGACAGGGTGAGCACATTTCCGTCGCTGTCGATAAAGACCGTCGTCGGTACATATCCGCTGTCAAACTGATCGAATTCTGACGTGTAGCGCAGGATGGGATACGTTACTCCGGATGAGCTGAGGATCTCGTCCACCTCATCCTCCATCTCAGTCTCGGAATAGACTCCGATGATCTGGAAATCCTCGTCTTTGAATTCCTCATAGAGCTTTTCAAGATCCGGGATCTCGCCGACACAGGGACCGCACCACGGCTCCCAGAAATTGATCATCGTGACCTTGCAGTCTTTGAAGATGCTCTCGTCATAAGTTTTTCCGTTCCTGTCAGCCGTCGAAAATGTTAAGCCGGATCCGGTCTTACCGCCGTCATTATCTTTGACGGTTTCTTTCTCCGTTTCGACCGTAGTCTGTACGGAATCGATGATCGTACTGTTAAATGTTTCTTTCGCCGATCCGCATGAAGCTGCCGCAAATGCGAACGACGCACAAAGTATTACCGAAATGAATCTTTTCATCAGTCTATATCTCCCCTTTTGGTTTGGGACATTATATCACACGGTACATGAAGCACTCCGTTCAGAGGATTTTGCTTATAAATTGCCTATAATTCCGCAGACTCTTTTTTCGCGCAGATATAGAATAAAAATGACAGAGGGATTTCCCTATGGCTTCATCGAAATAATTATGGGGATAATTATTATGGATAAGAGCAAAAAGGCAACTGCCGCAGTTTTGGCTACGGTTTTTTTCGTATCATCAGCAATCACGGGATGTAGCGGCAAGAAAGATCCTGAAGGTTCCATATCAAAGGAAGATCCGTGGTTCTCGGTCAGCCAGGCGGTTATCGGAGCCCAGTACAACAACCGTGACGACATCGAATGGGCAAACACACAGTTTGCGGGGACATCGGACGGCAACATCGTGTACTATGTCAACGGTGCCATGAAACCTCCCAAAGATGCTAAGGCATTCGAGATCGATTACGACGCGCTTTTCATCAGCAACATCGACGTATACGGGGAAGACTGCTCCCTGAAAAGATCGATAGACCTGAGGAAATCGTTTACGGATTCTAAGGTATTTGACATAAAGGATCCCGAAGACGGAAGCATCTATCAGGGCAATTGGACCATCCAGGAGGATTTTAAAGTCGAGGACGGAAAGGTGACCATGCCGGTCAATGCCTATCTTCCGTCGGAAGACGGCTTTACTCCGAACATAAAGACCGTCAACATCACGATAGATCTCGAAAGCGGAGAGGTCGTATCCCATTCCCAAAAGAGTGCCAACATACCGCCAGTCCAGCAGACTTATCCTGTCGAGCAGTTTTATGAATTCGAAGGATATTACATAAGGGCTTATTCCGTTGATACGGCTTCAGGATTCACTTATGTATTCGTCATCACAAGACCTGACGGAAGCGAAGTCACTCTGGATTTCAGGACTCTCTTTAAAGATGTCGATCTGTCTTTTCTGAGGGGCTTTGTTTATTGCGGAAACGGAAAAGCTCTGATAATCGGAAGTCCTAACGCTTCATCCGATATCCTGAGTTTTGACGTGGATATGGAAAAGGGCACGGCGACAGAATGTGTTAAGAATATCGACTGGCTCATTCCCTATTTGCAGAACATGACTTATATCGCCGGTGTCGGAAATGTAACGGTCTGCGAGAGCAACATAAGCAAACTTGATCTGGAACAGGAGAAGGCAGTCGAACTGTTCTCATTTGATTCGTGCAACATAAACCGCGTGGAGAGCAAATACATGTCGCTCCTGACAATGACGGAAGACAAGATAATCCTCGCTACCGACTATTTTCTGACATCGAAGCATTACGGCTTTTACAGTCCCGCAACGCAAAAACTGTTTGTCCTCACCAGAGAAAAGTCAAATCCCAACGCGGGCAAGAAAGTGCTCAACGCAGCCATTATCGACGGAAGCGACTACACGATCTGTGAAGCCGTCAGGAAATATAATGACACGAACCCGGACTACTTCATAAAGTTCGATTACAGGTATTCAGTCACCTCCGAAGGCAACGGTGAAGGAATAAGCATCTTCGACGATGATTTTGCTGAAAAGATGGAGAAACGCAAAGCCGAACTTCTCTATCAGCTGATGGTGGATGTTTCATCCGGAGACGGACCAGATCTGCTCCTGAACGGCACAGACTGCTCTAACCTGAACAAGGATGAATATCTTATAGACCTGATACCGGAGCTTGAGACCGGCGGGCTTTTCGGCAACATCATCGATGCATCCGGAAAAGACGGCAAGCTGTACCAGGTACCTCTGGGATTTGAAGTAAAAGGCGTCTTTACCGGGAAGGCAAATGTAAGAGCGGACCAGAAAGGGTTTACTTTCGATGAGTATAAGGAATTCGTAAAGACCACCTGCAACGGCGAGGATAAGCTCGGAAAGAGCAAGCTCTTTTTCACTACGATCTGTCTCTCGGGAATAACAGACAGGTTCATTAATAACAACAAAGTCGATTTCAACGATCCGGATTTCCGCGCCGTCGCGGAATATGCCTCGGAAAATGTTTTCGACATCATGCAGGACGGCGATTCATATGATATGTTGCCAATCGAGGCGAAAAGCCTGACGGCAGAGGTCGAATACGGGATCTCGTTCCCGATGGCCATGTACCGCTATTCCGACTCCATCTGCGACATGAGGGTCTTGGGTCTCCCCTCGCGCGAAGAAAGAGGTCCCGAGATAGTCGTAAGGACTTCGATAGGAGTATCCGCTCAGACAAAAGAAAAAGACGCATGCATCGCTTTTGTTAAGACACTTCTTTCTGAAGATATCCAGGAAAGCCTTGCCGACTGCGAGGGTTATACTCCGGTCAGTATCGAAGCGTATGAGGAAACCGCAGCTGCAGCGGTCGAAGACTACAACAGAACCTACAACAGGATCAAAGACGAAATTCCGCAGTCTGAACGTCTGTTATACGGGTATCCCTGGAGCACGGTAGATCCGTCCGCAGTGGATGCTTTCGAGAACATAATACTCTCCTGCACTTCCGTCTCATCCATGGACACGGCTGTCGGCATCATCCTGGAAGAAGAACTGCCCGCCTATTTCTCCGGGCAGAAAAACCTCGACCAGGTCATAACGATAATCAACGACAGAACGCAGACATACGTGGACGAACGAGGGTAAACACATGATGAAGACGTCAGCCTCTTTTATGTTAAAATATCAAAAAATCATACGAGAGGCTGACACATGAAACTCAATCCTTCATTCCTTACGCACTCAACTTCCGACGAGTCTTATCTCGTCCCGACATCGAATAACGACTTCTCCGGAATGGTCCGCGGCAACAGGACGCTGGGCACCATCGTCGAACTGCTCAAAGAAGAAACGACCGAAGAAGATATCGTGAAAGCTATGAGAGAGCGTTTCGACGCACCCGAGGGCGTTATCGAAAAGGATGTCAGCCACGTCATCAGCGAACTTAGGAAGATCGGTGCGCTTATAGAATGAGCGGACTTTTTACCGGCAGATACAGATTCGCAGACAAGGTCGTCGAGGTGAATTCCCTTTATGAGGATGTTCACCGTTACTGCGCCGTCTACAGGACAGATGCGCCTGCAGAGCTCATCGTGACGATAACGGAAAAAGACATCGAATACGAGCGCAGCCGTTCAGAAATAAAGACATGGCACGACCCGTATCTGGAAGAACTCGCCGTTTACCGCAAGATCTGCGAGAAGATGCCCGCTTACGGCACGATACTGTTTCACGGATCGGTCATCGCTGTCGACGGTCAGGCTTACCTTTTCGCTGCAAGTTCAGGCACGGGAAAATCCACGCACGCGTCACTCTGGAGAAAGCTTCTGGGCGACCGCGCCATTATGGTTAACGACGACAAGCCCCTGTTGCATGTGGGCGATGTGACCGTAGCTTACGGCACGCCCTACGACGGCAAGCACAGACTGTCGACGGATATTGCCGTTCCGCTCAAAGCCATATGCATTCTCGAGCGTTCAACGGATAATCACATCGAAAAGATAACCAAGAAGGAAGCATACCCGATGCTCATGCAGCAGACATACCGTCCTAATGATGTATCAGCATTGCAGATGACTCTGCCCCTCATCGACAGGCTCGCGGATTCAGTCGGGCTGTACCGCCTGGGCTGCAACATGGACATATCCGCAGCCGAACTCTCCTACGAGTTCATGAGCAGGTGATCTTATGGTGAGCTTCGAAGAGGAACTCGAACGCAGCGGAAAGCTCGTCTACAGGAACGTCGGTGTCAGCATGCGTCCCCTGATAAAACAGGACAGGGACATCATCATAATCTCAAAGCCTGAGGGAAGACTGAAGAAATATGACGTGCCGCTCTATAAGAGAGGCGATCAGTATGTCCTTCACCGCGTGGTAAAGGTATGCGAGGACAGTTACGTCATTCTAGGCGACAACTGCCTGCGCAAGGAATACGGCATCAAAGAAGAGCAGATATTGGGCGTCCTGACCTCACTTGTCAGGAACGGCAAAGAGGTGGACCTCAACGGTTTCGGTTACAGGTTCTATTCAAGGGCGTGGTATTTCCTCTACCCTGTTCGTGTTATATTTATGAAAGCTAAGAGCTTATTGGGAAGACTTGTGAGAAGATGCAGAAGAGCGCGGTAAGATGGCTTTTTAAAGTACCTGGGAGCAAAAAGGTATACATCCTCCTGCTCACGATCGTTCAGTGCCTTAACGGCGCGAGCGGCGTTCTCTACGCACTCTTTTTAAGGAGCATCGTCGACAGTGCGGTCGCAAAAAACCTGCACGGCTTTGTCTATAACGTCATCTGCATCGTCTGCCTCGTACTTGTCCAGTTAATATTCTCCGCGCTCATCAGATGGCTCTCGGAGCTCTCGCGCGCGACATTCGAGAATCTGTTCAAAGAACGCCTCATGCACAACATCCTTAGGAAAGATTTCGGACGCGTCAGCGCCGTACACTCGGGCGAATGGCTAAACCGTCTGACGAGCGACACGATGCTCATCGCAAACAACTATACGGAGATCGTTCCGGGCTTTGCCGGCATGGCCGTGAAGATGCTCTCTGCACTCGTCATGATCACGATCCTCGACACCCGTTTCGCACTCATAGTAATACCTTTGGGAGTACTCCTGGGAGTGCTCACTTTCGCTTTCAGAAAGAACATGAAAAAGCTCCACAAGAACGTCCAGGAAAAGGACGGTGCCTTAAGGATCTTCCTCCAGGAACGCATCTCGAGCCTCATGGTCATAAGGTCGTTTGCAGCCGAAGACAGGACCGAGGAAGAAGAACGTTTGAAGGCCGGCGAGCATAAAAAGGCCCGCATGAAGAGAATGCGCTTTTCGAACATCTGCAACTTCGGCTTCGGAGGTGCCATGAACGGCATATATCTCTTCGGTGTCATCTACTGCGGCTACGGCATCCTCACCGGTGCCATCTCGTACGGTACGCTCACCGCGATCACGCAGCTCATCACCCAGATCCAGTCACCTTTTGCAAACATAACCGGTTATTTGCCGCGCTGGTATCAGATGATCGCAAGTGCCGAAAGACTCATGGAGATCGAAAGCTTCGAAGACGATCTCGCCGGCGACGCAAAGAGCCGTGACGAGGTCCACGACTTCTACGACAATCACCTTGCATCATTCGGCTTGAAGGACGTCTCATACACTTACTATCCCGCCACTAACGTCGTCAACGGACTCTCAAAGGAGAATATGCCCGTCGCCGTAAACGGATTGAATCTCGAGTTTTCCAAGGGCGAATATGTCGCATTTAAAGGCCACAGCGGCTGCGGCAAATCCACTGCCCTGATGCTCCTCATGGGCATCTACAAAACAGACGGCGGCAGCGTATATTTCCGCGATATCGAAGGCAACACCACCGGCATCACTTCTCAGTGGCACCGCATCTTCGCTTACGTTCCGCAAGGCAACAAGCTCATGAGCGGAACGGTCAGAGAGATCGTAAGCTTCGCGGACGGATCTTCCTCAGGCGACGACGCACGAATAATGGAAGCTCTGAAGATCGCCTGCGCAGACGGATTCATAAGTGAACTCGACAACGGAATCGACACCGTGCTGGGCGAGCGCGGCACCGGCCTATCTGAAGGCCAGATGCAGAGGATCGCGATCGCGCGCGCCATATTCTCAGGTGCTCCGGTTCTTCTGCTTGATGAGGCGACTTCCGCCCTGGACGAGAATACCGAGCGCCAGGTGCTCACCAATCTCCGCGCGCTTACAGACAAGACGGTCATCATCGTTACCCACCGCCCCGCTGCATTGGAGATCTGCGATAAGGTTATAGATTTCTGAAGTTTTTTAGGGACCGCGGGGGCGTGTGTTGGTTGGTTGGTTTGTTTGTTTGTTCCCGGTCACCGCGTAAAAGTATCGGAAATGAGATGATTTACGGTATTTCAATACCTTGAGTTTCGGCTGGTATCGAGAATGAAAGATTATTGCTGATTTTGATACTTTGGCTTTTCGAAGGTATCGTAAACGATGACTTTTTTCAGATACCGATACCTTGCAATGGCGGCTGATATCGTTTTTGAAGACTTTTCCCCGAAAACGATACCTTGCAAAGTCAGCTGATATCGTTTTTGAAGACTTTTTCCCGAAAACGATACTTTGGAAAGTCAGCTGATATCGTTTTTGAAGACTTTTTCCCGAAAACGATATCTTGGAAAGTCAGCTGATATCGTTTTTGAAGACTTTTTCTAGAAAACGATATCTTGGATTTTGTCGGGTATCGAAACTGAGGATTATTCCCGGATTACGATACTTTTGCTGATACGAATTTTCATGAATGGCGATTTTATCCCAAACCGTGAATTATTGCCTCCGTGGGATAATTTTCAGAGGTGAAATTATCCCAAAAGTTCAAATATGCTTCACTTGGGATAATTATCGGTCCGTATTTTATCCCAAACTGCGAGAAATCCTCATCTTGGGATAATTTCGAGCTCAGAATTTATCCCAAAGTCCCGAAAAATGTCTCCATGGGATAATTCGGGGCAAAGTCAGCTGATATCGTGCACCAAAAAACAAACGACGGTCAAATGGCCGCCGCTGTTGTTTCAAATTTGAACTTAATATCAGATCTCGTCTGCGGGAATGAAAGGAAGTTCGATTCCGCCGTCGTCATCAATGGAAATTGTCGCAGAGGATTCGGTCGACTCTGAAGACTGTGTCGCTTCAGTAGCAGTGGTGCCCTCAGTAGCTGAAGTACCGCTCGTGCCATGGGTCTCGTTTGAGCCGGAACCTGAGCCTGAGCCGGAACCAGAACCGGATCCTGAATTCGTTGAATCTGTGGTCTCGCCTGTATCGACATCGAGCTCGGGCATGATGATCTCCTCGCCTGCATCTGTCGGAGCAAGTGTCTCGTCAGAAGTTGCAGACGTGTCTGCCGCACTGGTTTCTGAAGATGCGGTCGTGGCAGTCGTAGCAGATGTCTCGATCGGAACCGCCTGATCCTTGTTGCATGACTTAACGCCGAGGAGCACTCCGACGACAACGAGGAGCGCCGCGATCACAACCGATAAAATGATTATAGTTTGCTTCTTATTCATAACTGTTACCTTCCAATTCAAGCGTCATTATAACATACGTGCAGGAAAGTTCCGTTCACCTTACGATTGGAACATGAGTCCAGTTCAGATCGATCAGATCAGGGGACAGATTCTCATTCAAAGGACCGCATACCGAATAGTACTTGTCCCATGCTTCCTGGCCGTGGCAGGAGGCGTCAGAACTCTCATAAGCTTTGCCGTCATAGTGCCAGCTGTCACCTTCGAAAAGCGAGTAATTCGGTATGGGCAGGCCCTCGTCATCTGTGCCTTCGTATTCCGTGATGAGTTCGTAAACGACGTCGAGTTTCTTCGTCTCACTGTTATATCTGTAGACGTCATCGATATGCAGAGAAGCTCCGCCAGAACCTGAATTGACGAACATTCCGCCGCCGCAGTATTCTAGGTGGCTCCTGGACCAGCCGGCTGCGACTATCTTGTATTCAGAGCCTTCCATGGTGACAACACCGTAAACCGTAATGTGCGTGTAGTTCTCGCCGTCGACATACTGTTCGCCGATTATGAGCTCATCGGTGCCATCATTGTCGATGTCGTGAAGGATGTATGAGAAACCGTTCATCAGTTCGTTTGTAAGAAGGCCCTGTGTTCCTTCAGGAGGAATGACCGTATCACCTGTATAGTCGGGTCCGTAGTACCAGACATCCGTCTGTTCGGATATAGCTTTCTTATAGTCTTCGATAAAACGCTCGTAAGGGTTTTCCTTAGCTGCAGTTGTCGTTGCTTCCGTACTCTCTGTCGTAGTTTCTTCGGTTGCAGGATCTTCGGCCGTTTCCAAACTCTCAGCGGCAGTGGCAGATGTCTCACCGCCATCGGCTTTTTTCGTATCCTCTGCGGTGACTCTTGCAAGATCTCCGCTGTCATTTTCAGCTGCCTTGCAGGACGCTGATATTAAGGCTAAAGATACGCACAGCACTGCACACGCGCACTTGGTCAGCAATGATCTTTTCATTCTGTTCACCCCATAAAACAAGTATTCATCAATCGCATGTAAACTATCACAACATGTCCGGTATGTAAACCGCAAAAATCAACAACGATGTATGGATTGCCGGCCGCCATTTCGAAAAGGACAACGTCCGCATGCTATAATATCCGCATCAATTAAAAGGGGAACTCACATGACTAAGATAAGCCTTAAACCATATAACGACTATTGCCCTCAGACACTCTTCTTATACGGTACGAACAATGAGGACGGCACGCCGGATCTCGGTCTGTTCTGCTGGTTCAGCTACTACTGGGACAATGAGATGGGAGTGATGTGCGCGATAGGCGGAAACAAGCGCACCAGGGAGAATATTGAAAGAGAAAAGATCTTCTCCGCAAATCTCGTTACGGAAGAGCTTTTTCCCCTGGCAGATTATCTCGGATGCACCAACGGCAAAAACGCGGACAAGATGAAGCTTGGTCTTGATATCGGAAGAGGAAGGGTTCTTGACGTCCCCGTCCTTGAGAATTCACCCGTGAATTTTGAACTCGAAGTAAAGGACTTTTTCCCGCAGCATGACGGTGTCGTAATGCTCTGCAAGATGCGCAACGTCCTGCAGGATGAGGAGCTCGCGGCAGAAGATGTTACTGCAGCCGACAAGCTCTTTAAGATCGCTCCCGTAAGAACGACATGCAAGCATTATTTCGGTTACAAAGGCAAAGACCTGGGTCCCTGGGGCGGGCCCATGAAGTCACTTAACAAAGACTGATCAGACCTTCGAGAATCAAGTTTTCGAAAATCAGGCCTTAGCAGATCAGACCTTTGTAAACTCAATGACCCTTTCCAGTATCCCCTTCATCTTTCCGATGGCGATACCGTAATTTGTCATGGGGATGCCCTGCTCTTTTGCCTTGCGGTAACGGCTAGCGACTTCGGTCTCGCCGAGCATGCAGGCGCCGCAGTGAATTATGAGATCGTACCCGGAGATATCTTTCGGGAACTCGAGTCCCGATGTGAACGAGAACTCAAAATCCTTACCAGTGTATTCCCTGATCCATCCGGGAAGCTTTACAGTGCCAATGTCTTCACATTGACGGTGATGCGTGCATCCTTCGCTTATCAGGATCTTCGCCCCGTCATTCAATTTGTCGAGCTGATCTGCGCCTTCGACGGACTGGTCGAGTATGCCTTTGAAACGAGCCATGATTATCGAGAACGATGTAAGCGTTATGTTCTCAGGAACGATCTTAGAGACCTTCGCGAAAGCCTGGCTGTCGGTGATGACGAGCTTAACGTCGCCGACCTTTTCGAGCGCGATCGAAAGCTCCGTATCCTTTACCACAACAGGTATCGCTCCCGCGCCCAAAAGATCGCGGATCACCATCTGCTGCGGAAGGATGAGACGGTCCTTCGGAGCGGACTTGTCGATGGGAACAACGAGTACAACGATGTCGCCTTCTTCGACGAGATCGGATACGAGCGGACGCACTTTGCGCTGCTTTATTATGACCGCAACGCGCTCTTTGAGTTCTTCTATTCCCTCACCTTTCAGAGCGCTCACGAACATGGTCTTATCAGAGTCTGTGCCGGGATCGGCGACAAGGTCGAGATCACTTTTGTTTACTACCACCAGATAAGGTATCTTCCGCTTTTCGAAAGCATCGATCAACTGCTTTTCGTCGTCGCCCATACCGATGCTTCCGTCGATCACAAGGATCGCGATATCGGTCTCGTCGATGACTCTTATGCTCCTCTCGATCCTCTGGTTTCCAAGCTTGCCTTCATCGTCTATGCCAGGAGTGTCGATTATTATGACAGGTCCCAATGGAAGCAGCTCCATCGTCTTCCGGACGGGGTCGGTCGTAGTTCCTGCCACATCTGAAACGATGGACAGTTCCTGCGAAGTGAATCTGTTCACAAGGCTTGATTTGCCTGCGTTGCGGCGTCCGAAAAAGGCGATGTGCGTGCGTTCCATAAAGTACCTCTCAATATCAGAATCTGAAGTCTCTTTCCCCGTTCTCGATAGCGACCAGTCTGTCTCTTAAGACTGCGCGCGCCTTCTCATTCGTAACATCGGGGATGTTCTTTTCGATCAGGATCTCACCTGCTGCGCGCGTCTCGGGAGATGCGTAGTCAACAAGATATTCCTTAAGCGTCATGAGCGCGTTAGGCAGGCAGCAGTTCTGTATCTGCTTTGCCTTGCAGAGCGCCATGAACCTGTCGCCCGTTCTGCCTTCACGGTAGCATGCCGTGCAGAAAGAAGGAACGTAATCCATGTCGATGAGCCACTTCATGACTTCATCAAGAGAACGTGTATCGGATACGTCGAACTGCGCTGTCTCGTCAACTCTCTCCTCGTGAGTATAACCTCCGACTGATGTTCTCGAACCGCCGGAGATCTGAGAGATGCCGAGATGCAGAACGCGCTCTCTGGACTTCTGTGATTCACGTGTGGAAACGATCATGCCGGTATAAGGGACAGCGATCCTGATGCATGCGACGATCTTTGCAAAGATGTCATCGTCTATAGCGTTCGTGAAATCATTAACGTCAATGTCGTCCGCAGGGCAGAGTCTCGGAACGGAAATCGTGTGCGGACCTACGCCGTGAACTGCCTCAAGGTGCTCAGCATGCATGAGGAGTCCGGCGAACTCATAGCGGTACTTATCAAGTCCGAAAAGAACGCCCAGTCCGACATCATCGATGCCGCCTTCCATCGCTCTGTCCATTGCCTCAGTATGGTAAGCATAATCGTGCTTGGGGCCTGTCGGATGGAGCACTTCATAAGATGCCTTGTGATATGTCTCCTGGAAAAGGATGTAAGTTCCGATTCCTGCCTCGTGGAGCTTTCTGTAGTTCTCAACTGTTGTAGCTGCAATGTTGACGTTTACACGTCTGATCGCGCCGTTCTTATGCTTGATCGAATAGATTGTCTTGATGCTCTCGAGGATGTATTCGATCGGGTTGTTTACAGGGTCCTCGCCTGCTTCGATCGCAAGCCTCTTGTGGCCCATGTCCTGAAGAGCGATGACCTCGTCCCTGATCTGATCCTGGGTGAGCTTAACTCTCGGTATAGTCTTGTTCTTGCCGTGATAAGGGCAGTAGATGCATCCGTTGATGCAGTAGTTGGACAGATAAAGGGGTGCGAAAAGAACGATCCTGTTGCCGTAGAAATCCTTCTTGATCTGCTCTGCCAATGCATAGATCTCCTCGTTCTTTTCGGGGATGTCACATGCGAGCAGGACTGATGCGTCGCGGTGCGAGAGGCCCTTTCTTTCCTTTGCCTTTTCGATGATGGAATCGATGAGTTCGGCGTTGCTCTTGTTCTCGTCAGCATATTTGAGAGACTCCAGGATCTCGCCGTCATCGATGAATTCTTCTGCTTTCAGTGATTTGGGATCGTACATTTTCATTTACCTTCCTTTTTAGTTTTCCCGAGCACCACCCGTGCTCCCGTTTTGTTTCCGTTTAATGTTCTTTCACGTATTTAATGTTGTCGCCCCTGTCGGTAACGATCTCGTAGCCTATCCGGCTTATCCTGCTCTTCAGGCAGTTCATGCATTCGGCCGCTTCCTCGCCCGTGCATATCTTGTTGTCGTACAGGTCGTATTTCTTTCTTACGCCGACCGGTGACAGATTGGGCATCACGACATTCGCGCCGGCAAGTATGCCCAGTTCTCTTCCTCTCGGATCGATGGTTCCTAACGCCGTCGTCGCCGGCAGAAGGACCGTTGGCAGCATCAGTCTGATGATGCTCAGAAGATAAAGGACAAGATCCAGTTCACCTGCTTTCCGGTCAGCGAAGACCGTATCCTTATGCGGTATGAACGGACCTATTCCGACCATCTCGGGATCGAGTTTTTTGAGGAACAGCAGATCGTCTGCAATGTTCTCATTCGTCTGGTAAGGCGAGCCCACCATGAATCCCGCACCTGTCTGGAAACCTATCTTCTTGAGATCGAAAAGACATCTCTGCCTGTTCTCAGCCGAGAGATTTGCCGGATGGAGCTTTGCGTAGTGACCGAAGTCTGCCGTCTCGTGCCTCAGCAGATATCTGTCAGCACCCGCGTCGAAAAACGCTTTATACGTCTCATAACTCTTCTCGCCGATCGACAGCGTAACCGCGCAGTCAGGATGTTCGCGCTTTATCGCCCTGATGATCTCTGTCATCTTATCGTCGGTAAAGAATTGATCTTCGCCGCCCTGAAGAACGATGGTCCGAAAGCCCAGGCCGTAGCCGTAAGAAGCGCATTCGACGATCTCGTCAATTGAAAGTCTGTAGCGCTGTGCATTCTTATTGCCGCACCTGATCCCGCAGTAGTAGCAGTCGTTCCTGCAGTAGTTGGTGAACTCGATGAGCCCTCTTACGAAAACCTTATTTCCGTAGTATTCCCTTGCCCTGGCGGAAGCCTTTTCAGCAAGTGTTTTTTGTATCCCGGGAGTACGGTTTTCGAGAAGATATATTATCTCGTCGCGTGTGATGTCACCTGTTGTGCAAAGCTTTTCTGAAATGACCTTAATGTCAGTCATTGGAAGAGAGTCTCGAATAAGTCGTCTTCGCAGACACGCCGTCCAGCATTCCGAGCTTGCCTGACACTGAATTGATCAGGCCCTCCGGTGCATCGACAACGACGCTGATGATGGAGATATTCCTCTCACGATAAGGGATACCCATCCTGCCGACGACATAATCCCTCACTTCGTGAAGAATGTCGTTGATCTGCGCAACTGATTCGGGATTCTCGACAATAATGCCGATGATAGCAACTCTTGTCTCCATTTGACCTCCTTTCGCCCCCGTGGAGCAAACAAGGTTCTGAAGCATTTTAAGTATGAATATTTACTTAAAGCCTTCCGCGTCAGGACGAACCTTCCGCATTCAGAACTGACATTAAGTTAACATCCCGCAGATGCAAAAGCAATCACTGCGGGAGCATGTTAAAAAAGAAGTCACTTTTCAATGGTTTTACTGAACCTAAGACGCACCGCCGGCCTTTTTCTTCTTGCCGAGCATCGCCCTCTTGGCGACCTTCAGATATACCTTCTGCCACCACGGTCTGAGCTTCTTGTCAGCCTCCTTGAGTTTCTCCCTGATGGGTATGCTCTGGGGGCAGTGCTGCTCGCACTTTCCGCACTGCACGCACAATGACGCGTCAGCGGGAGTCATGCGGAGCGCTATGGTCTGGAAATACTCCAGACGGCCCGAGTTCTTATTCTCGGAATACATGTGGTTATAGCACGAGAAGATCGCGGGGATGTCGACGCCTCTGGGACACGGCATGCAGTATCTGCAGCCGGTGCAGTTCACCTTCGTGCTCTCTATTATGTAGTTCCTTATCCTGGCGATGAAATCCTTCTCGTTTTGCGTAAGCGAGCCGGCTTCAGCCTCCGACGCGATGCGGCAGTTCTCCTCGACCATTGCGATGGAATTCATTCCCGAGAGAACGCATGTGATGTCTTCCTGATCCCAGAGCCATCTGAATGCCCATTCCGCAGGAGACCATCCGTGAGGTTCGTTCGCGATCTCGCGCTTTGCCTTCTCGGGCAGGAGATCTACGAGTTTTCCGCCGCGCAAAGGCTCCATTATGAAGACCTTCAGTCCCTTCTCGGCAGCAGCGTGTATGCCTGCCCTGCCCGCCTGGGTATGCTCGTCCAGATAGTTGTACTGGACGAGGCAGAAATCCCAGTCGTAAGCGTTCAGTATGCTCTTGAAGGTATTCGTATCACCGTGGAATGAGAAACCTATATTCCTTATCTGTCCGCTCTTCTTTTTCTCAGCGATCCAATCCTCAATGCCGATCGCCTTGAGTTTCTCCCACTGGGCAAGGTCGGTCATATGGTGCATCAGATAGTTATCGATATAGTCGGTCCTCAGACGTTTCAGTTCCTCTTCAAAAGTCTTGTCGAGGCCCGCCCTCGTCTTGATGAGGTACTGGGGAAGCTTCGTCGCAAGGACTATCTTGTCCCTTATGCCGTTCTTCTCGATGATGCGGCCGACAACGTCCTCGCTGCCCGGATAGATATAAGCGGTGTCGTAGTAGTTGACTCCGAGCTCAAAAGCGCGCATGAATTCCTTCTCGGCCTTCTCGAAATCAATTCCCGCGCCGCTCTTAGTAAATCTCATGCATCCGTAACCCAGGATCGATATACCCTTGCGCTGCTGCATAGACGTCGCCTCCTTTTTCGTTAGATTATACACAAAAGAAGGCGTGTAACATTGTTACATCAGGGTAAATTCAAGGAAAATTCACCTTTTCGCTATCCTGCAATGACTCTCCTGTTCTTCACCATAAGAACGACCGTCAGAGGCACCATGACAACCATCGTGAACATAACGAAGAGCGCGCTCATGGCAGGATCTGTCTTTGCCGCGATCATAGGCAGGAACGAGCCGTATACGTTAGCGAGCGAGTGCAGTATGACAGCGGGCCAGAGTTTGCCGGTCTTAAGCGTTACGAATCCCCAGACAAGTCCGATCGCAAAAGCGTAGAACATCTGAGCGGGACCTTGCGAGATGCAGTGAGGAATCGCAAACAGGATTGCAGAGACGATCACGGCGCCCTTAAAGCCCAGGCAGCCCAGCCTCTCGAGAATGAACTTTCTGAAGAGCAGCTCCTCGAATACCGGATTAAATATCAGCAGTAAGACAATATAAAATCCGAGTTTCCCGAACAGTTCGTCCGGAGTTATCCCCGTAGCATCATGTCCCGTTATGCGCGTGATGACCGTGACGGCGATCATTAATGGAAACGACAGTCCCGTCTGTATCACAAACAGCTTCAACATCCCTCCAAAGCCCAAACTCATCTGAGGTTTGCAGACATAAGGCGTCTTCTTCATGCCCGATAAGGCGAGGAAGAAAACTCCGAGTCCTATCGTATAAGGCACAACCATAGTGGCCAATACATTGCGTACCAATTCTGATAAGACACCCTCAAACACAGGGTCGATAAAAGTCCTGTAAAGAAATACTACGGCGTACCAAAGCGCGAGTGCCAGCGTTACCCTTACGACCGTGATAATATTATTCTTGTTCATCCCATCCATGCTCCTTTTGAAATTCAATAAGAGCATCGTTCATAAGATCAGTCTTCTTTTTGGAAACGAAATAGACGATAACCTGACCGGTCAGGAAGATCACAAGGAACAGACCGATATATAAGATCAGTTCCTTAAAATGCAGATCTCCCAAAAGCAGATGTAAGAAGATCATCGCGATGGCGAAATATATCGGAACAAAGATGAAGTTTTTCACTACAGCGGGCTTTGAACGCGCCCACTTCGTGTCATCGAAATATACTCTGAAAAAGTTTATCACCTCTATGATACTGAACATCAGGACCATCAGCAGCAGACTTGAAGGCTGTATCAGATTGCCGTCATAGATCGAACCCAAAGCGAAGAGAACGATGCCCAACACAAAGGCAGCGGCCGTAAACAAGAAGGATTTGAGAAGCGCGTTTTTGACTTTGGCTTTTGTCATTTTCCGTCTCCTCCCTTCATGCCTATCGCGGTCTTGAAATCATTCACATAGTTGCGGGATACGATCAGATATTCGCCGTTCCTCAATAGAAGCTTTACCCTTCTGGAATCCTCGGGAGCAACAGATCTGACTGCCTTGATGTTCACGATCGTGCTCTTGGATATCCTGACAAAGAACTTATCCTTCAGAAAGTCTTCGAGCTCGTAAAGAGTCTTTCTGACTTTAAATACCTCTGTCGTCTTATAAGCGAAAACGTCTCTGTCCACAGCCTCGAAAAAAAGTATTCCCGACACGTATAACATCTCGACATCACCGTTCTCTTTTATTCCGGGTATCGCATCCGATGACGCCCCTATAGCCTTTATGAGATTCTCGACTTCAGCATTGCGCTCGCGGAATCTCACTTCGACTTCGGTCTCCTGAATATCAGGGCGTTCCCGTAAGAATAATTTCATCAACTGCCTCCTTCGGGAGCATTATTATCCATGGTCTTCGCTTTATTCAACCGATCCGGAACAAGAGGCACATTTGAGTGCATAAGATGACAGACCGGCACCTTTCAGTTACCAATGAATATACCACAACGGGTGTTTTTCCTTACCGAAAACATATTCTCTTATAATGCGCGAAAAACAGGAACGGAGCCACGACTCCACAAGTCAAACAACAAATATTTATTGATTTACGATAAAAAATTGTTGCAAAACAGATTTTCGAGGTGTATGATTACGACATCACGGAAGGCGGAGGTACAGATGTGGTGAACAAAAAACTCAAAGTCGCAATTATAGCATCAGGCACTGTCATTGCTCTTGCTTCGGGCCTGATAATGTTCATGACTTACGGAGCGCTGGACTACACTAACAGATGCGCACACATAAAAGAAAAACAGGGCATCGTCTGTGACGTCGGCGACACGCTCTCGATAGATGATCTCGCTTACTTTTCGAACTACGACGAGCGCCGGATCACCGGGATAACGGGAGGCGAAGGTGAGATCTCGGAAGATGGTTCGAGCATAACGATCACCAAAGCCGACGGCTTTGCAACGGTATATGTGCATGCACATAACAAGAACGCACCGGAACATACGGAACATGGAATAACGGTAATGATCAAGAGCACTTGAAGACAGTGATAAGCTGCAAATATCAGGGATAAAAGGAATCGGAGAAACAAAGGATGGAATTTAGGAAGATCATGATACCGCTGCTCGGCACGGCATTGCTACTGTCGGGATGCGGCCTGCCGGACATGAACAACAAGGACTTAGCCCTCCCTGCCGATGCATCATCTTACGAGCTGTACTATGACGATGATGCCGGTGAGATGACGGTCGAATACAACGGCCGGCTCTACACATATTTCGGAGATCTCGAAGGCGACATGTCTTCGGTCAGCATCAGTGAATGCATCGGTTACATTAACCACGAAGAGAACAGACGTTTTTTCGCCATTGCGGATGACCCTTATGAGAACTATGTGATGATAGTAAACGTCAACAGCATCAGGGGCAACCGGATGTTCCTCAGAGCTCAGGATACCGAGGGCAAGGACATTTACACACCTCCGTACATATCGTCTCTCGGTTACAGTTACTGGGTATGTTCAGGAGTTCACCACGAGATGCCTGAAGCGGAAATACAGTTTGTCGTCAACGCTGAGAACATCAAATTCATCGAATACACTTTCGAGGTCAACGGCATGTACGCCGGAGACGGCGTAACAGGATACAAATATGAGAGAGCGCTCGAACAGGGCGAGATCTGGGACATCGGCATATCAGAACTCCATCTGAACGGAAAAGCCGATACCGGCAAACCGTTCACTGCAAGCGTCACTTTCAAGGTCATCGATACGGATGATGTCGAACACGAAGTAAAAGGCGAATATGTGCGCGAGATGATGCTCGGCTCGTTCCGCACCGGTCTTGAGATAAGATACGACGATTCGGAAGGATATTACCTTTTCGAAGACGTCTGATAATTGAGGGAGATAAAGGATGAAGATAAAAAGATCAGTCGTCATAATATTGAGCTGCACAATGCTGCTTTCAGGGTGCTCACTGATAAACAGGAACAAGGTATCCATCAACCTGCCTGACAACGCACAGTCTTATACATCAATATACGATGAGGACACCGGAGACATAACGATAGAAACAAACGGTAAGACCTATTCTTATTTCGGCACCATAGGAGACACAATGCCCGCCACTTCCGTCAGGGATTGTTTGGGATATCTGGACGGCGACAAAAACACGAGGATATGCACTCTCACCGAAGACCCGAACGACAACTACATAATGGTAAAGAACGTGAACGGCATCATGGAGCAGCCTCAGTTCTTCAGGGCCATGGACACCAGGAACAGGGATATCTTCACGCCCTCCTACATCGAACCGCTCGGATTTGAATGCTGGGGGTCGTCTGCCGTTCATTACGAGATGGCCGCAGCTTCGGTCGCCCTTCACATCATGACAGAAGGCATTAAGGATGTCGGTTATGAAGTCCTGATAAACGGCGAAAGCACATTCAGCGGAGGCGTCGGATATGCATCAGGCAAGGTCATAAAAAGAGGCGAACTGTTCATCATCGAGATCACGGAATTCGAATGCGGGGAAAAGATTAAAAAAGGCGAGGCCTTTAATGTTGAGATCCATTTCTCCGTTACCGACGCCAACGATGAGGTACACGAAGCCGAGGGCATCTATTACCGCGACATGATGCTCGGAGCTTACTGCAACGGACTCGAACTTAGACAAGACGATCAAAGCGGTTACTACATCCGCAATATCTGATATCATCAGACTAAAGACATCTGGAGAATGGTATGAAAAAGAGATATCTGATCACATGGATCTGCTGCTTCGCACTCATTCCGGTATATGCCGCCGGGATGATGATCCTCTATGGTGATCTTGCGGTCAGATACGGCAGACCCGATCACTTTCTCGTAAACATCACGGGCATCGCAGGGCTCCTCGGTACGATCGCGCTAATTGCGGCCGGCATCGTAAATCTGGTCAAATGGATAAGGAGACGATAATATGGGATTTGTACTTCTGCTTATGCTCTTTTATGCTCCGTTGATCGCCGGAACAATAATCGCTTTCGTAAAGAAGAAATACGCCATCGGCATAATCCTTTCCGCCATCATGACGGTGATCATTGTCTACTTGGGAATCCTCTGGCTGACGTCGCCGATGTAAGCGCCGTGGGCATCTCATCATCGTTTACTGTGCCATTTTAATAACGAGTCCGGTGTTCCCTGCTTTCAGATACCTATCGCCTCAAGTACCGGCTTCAGATATTCCCTGTCGGTACAGTCGTATGCGGATTCACCTGCATCGACCAATGCCTTCTCCCACACTGCCATATCTTTGGGATCCTTTTTCGCCAATGACTTGATCAGCATCTTGCAGAGCGTTCTGTCCTTGAACGACATGTTCTTAAGGTCGCACCCTCCCCTGCAGTAGAACAGCGGGATATCTGCTATAGCATCCTTCATGTTGTAGTCTCCTACCGACTTGAAGTATGTCTCTTCGTAAGGTGATGCGCCGCAGCAGAATGCGATGACCTTTTTTCCCTTGAGCATGCCGATATTCTTTTTCAGGAACGATAATCCGTTCATTCCGCGCCGCCGATTATCACGGTGTCGCATCCGTCCACTTCCTTCAGGTCGGCCGTGTCGGTCTCCACTGCTTTAAATCCTGTGGCCTCTGAAAGCCACTCAGCATATTTCCTTGTTGAACCGTACTTTGATTTATATAAGATGGCTATTTACCAGCTTGTGACTGATATTTATAAATCTCCGAAATGAATAGTATCATATCGGCTCTTTAATGGCACTAGCCTTATGCCTCTACCTGATATAATTCAGGCTGCTTTTATCTTGATTATCTGTTCTCCTGTCTTGATGGGAATTGCTCTTGTGTCACCCAGCTTCATCATCTGATATGCCGCATTTATGTCTGCGTTAATGAAGATCCCGCTGTTGCTCTTAAATAATCCTCGTTCTATTCTTCGTTTCTTGTTATAGTGAGCTCTGTCAGGCTTTTCTCCGTCAAGATAACTTGTTCCGCTCGTGTAACTCTCGCGTACGGTTTTTACCTCTATGCCTT
>Ga0247611_10002858_pt1 | contig 26749 bp, 17 predicted proteins | sample 177DNAGHGhighgp2_FD_192422 | JGI IMG/M metagenome (GOLD analysis project Ga0247611, IMG submission 192422) | Sheep rumen microbial communities from Palmerston North, Manawatu-Wanganui, New Zealand - 1770 DNA GHGhigh gp2 | ecosystem: Host-associated > Mammals > Digestive system > Stomach > Rumen... | reverse complement strand
CTGCAGGCCTTCCACAATGAGCGCAACGGTGTGGACTATGCCAACAGCGACTCGGTGAACGACTCGATGCCGATGATGTTCTCGGGCGTCTTTACCTGTACGCGTACCTCGCTGCAGCAGTTCATCAATGCCCGGAACATCGGTGACGGCCTCTCGACGAGAATGACCCCGTGGGTGATGCCCGAGGAGGACTACCACACCGACGAGTACCGCGCCACGCGACGCGACAAGACACCGGCACACATGATGGAGGAATGGGGCGCACGGTTTGACGCGCTGAAGTGCGAGATCAAGGGCCTGGAGAAGCTGGTGAGGCACGTCTACGACCTCTGTGCTGCACTCGGCGAGGAAGCCCGCATCAACGAGGACAAGGTGCTGAACCTGGAGCGCAAGCGCCTGCAGGACAAGGTGATGGCGGTATGTATCCCGCAGGTCATCTCGACACAGCCCTCGTGGGAGGAGTTCGTGAAGACGGGCGTCTGTCAGATTGAACAGCACCATCTGGACTTCGCCGACCTGATGTGTGAGATCATCAACAAGTGCGAGGACGCGCTGTTCGGACAGCTGCTACAGGATATGTACGACAATGAGGCCCGCGACACCCAGCTGCGCCGGGTGTACGACAAGACGGCGAAGTTCTACAGCATGCTGCCGGATGAGTTTACGACGCAGGACGTACAGCGCGTGTGGGGGTATAAGTCAAATGTTGCCGCTTCGTCAAAATGCAATCAGTTTATTAAGGAATGTATTATTGAAAAGCTGGAACGAGGGCATTTCAGGAAATTGGCTAATGCCATATGAAGTTAATGAATTAATGAATTAATAATTTTATAAAAACGTATAGTTATGAATGCAAGTAAGAATGACAAGATTAATCTCTCCGAGCACTTTACGCTCGGAGAGATGACAGTGACCACGTATAAGACGGACGACGGGAATATCCCGAGCCGGGTGGCGATCGAGAATCTGACGAACCTCTGTGAGAAGTGGTTAGAGGAGTTAAGGTTCAGCTATAATTTCCTGTATTGCCTGAATCCGGGCGAGGATTACGAAACCTCGGAGGATGTGCAGGGCATCAGGATCAACTCGGGCTACCGCTCGCCGGAGGTGAATCAGAAATGTGGAGGTGCCAAGAATTCGAACCATCTGACGGGTTGCGCGGTGGATATCCACTGCGCGGGGAAGGAGCAGGCGATACGCTATGCCTGTATCCTGCTGGACATCGCGGACGGGAAGAAGCTGGACTTCGATGAGCTCATCCTCGAGAAGCGCGGCACGACCATCTGGGTACACTTCGCGGTAAGACCCAAGGGCAACCGCCGATACGTGGATTTCTAAATTAATTGGCCGGAAGTCTTGGTACTTCCGGTCTTTTTTTGTACCTTTGCACACGATATATCTGCCACTTTGTGAGTACACCTTATTTATATTAGGGGCTATTAAGGGGCAATTGGACGTTTTTTTGGGGCAAAAAGGATAAAAAACAGCCTTGATATAAATCAATAAAATTAAAAATCGAGTTTTAAAGCGTGTTAAATGCACTGATTTATCGATAGAATTTATTATTTTTGCACTCGAAATTTGAATCCATAGTATTTAATCATTAAAAATCAGGTTAACAAATGAAAATTAAGGTAATGACTATCGCCATGTCGATGGCAATTTTGGGCACTGTTTCCTGCTCAAAGAGTGATCTATTCGACGAGGCCGCTCAGAACAGCGCTAAGTTCGAGAAGGCCGTTGCAGAGTACAAGGCCAACTTCGTTAAGAAGTATGGTGAAGTAGATCCCAACCAGAACTGGGACTTCAGCAACGATCAGCAGTACTATTCATTCAGCTCATCTACATCTCGCACAAGAGCTGCAGCTGGCGCTGTTTCTAATCCTAAGGCTACACCTGCTATCTCAGGTAATCAGCTCAATAACGCCAACAATTATTTCACAGTTCAGCCGTCTCTCCTCCAGCTGATGCATGACAATTTCAAGGAAGGCATCAACCACGAGCAGGAAGGTACATATTTCGGTCTGAACGCACCCGAAAACGACTTCTATATCCAGCCCATCTTCATGGGTCAGTCGGGTGGTAACTTCGAGCTCCGTCTGTTCATCGTTGACACCAACCAGGACATCCTGATCTGGAAGAAATGGGAGAACATGATCTATAAGATGAGTGATTTTGATCTCTGGCATCGCCTCAGCAGTTCGAACAACAATGGTGGTAAGAACCTTGTAGATGCAAAGTACATCAAGAGTGTACCCATCAAGATCAGCGGTATCCCCGAGGGTGCTGAGATGTATTTCTATCTGAAGATCACATCGGCAGCTTCTGGCTACAATACAAGAAACGAGCAGCTCGGTTCTCCCGACGGCTATATCAGAGAGTACGCCTTTACACCTGATGCAGCTACACTTAACGGTCTGTGGGGTGTGAACAAGAACAGCACAGATCCTATTCAGTGCAAGCTGATCGGTTGTGAGGATGCCAGCAATCCTGCTACTACCGATAAGGACTACAACGACGTTGTGTTCCTGATGTACGGTCAGCCCACCGTTCCCCAGTCATTCAAGGTAAGACACATGACCAAGAAGTATCTGAAGCGTTATATGATTGAGGACCTCGGCGACACTAACGACACCGACTTCAACGATATCGTTGTTGACGTTATCGACAACTACGAGTGCGACATCCTCGTTGACGAGAACGACAACCCCCTGCCTCTGCCCCAGTATCAGAATCCTGTATACAAGTATGTAGATACTGACGCTAAGATCAGAGCCCTCGGTGGTACACTCGACATCGCAATCACCATTGGTAACACCACATGGAGAAAGAGCGACTACTTCCCCGAGACCTATACAGAGATGATGAATACCATTAACCCCGATTACAATGCTGTCATCGGCGAGCCATTCAAGGTGACCGGTTACAAGTATTCTGAGAACAATATCTCAGTGAAGGTTTATGGCAAGAATGGCGAGAAAGATGCCTACATCGTTGGCTTCCCATCAGTAGGTGACGTTCCTATGATGATTGCTACCGGTACCGACGTGAAGTGGTCTAAGGAGCGCTCAGGCTTCAACTACAAGCAGTTCCAGCCCAATGAGGATCCCAATCTTCCTGAGATTGTCGAGGAGTAATTCCCTTAATTTCATGATAAAATAAATCCCTCGCCAGTCGGCGAGGGATTATTTTTTTATCAAGTATTCAGATTAAAATTCCGAAGTGAAATGGAAGCGGATATGCTTGAAGTCCTCCTGCGCCATCGAGAGGACGTAGCCTGAATCGGCGAGGAACACATCACGACCCTCCTTGTCCTTGGCCATATACTGATACTTGCGCTTCTTGAACTGCTCGAGCTCAGCCTCATCGTCGCTCTCAATCCAACAGGCCTTGTAGAGGTGAACGGGCTCCCAACGACACTTGGCGTTGTACTCGTTCTCCAGACGGTACTGGATGACCTCGAACTGCAGCTGACCAACGGTACCGATGATCTTGCGGTTGTTGAACTGGTTGACGAACAACTGCGCCACACCCTCGTCCATCAGCTGGTCGATACCCTTCTGCAACTGCTTCGACTTCATCGGGTCGTCGTTCTCGATGTACTTGAACAGCTCCGGCGAGAAGGAAGGCAGTCCACGGAAATGCAACTGCTCGCCCTCGGTGAGCGTATCACCAATCTTAAAGATACCGCCCGTATCCGGCAGGCCGACGATATCGCCGGGCCAGGCCTCATCGATGGTGGACTTGCGCTGCGCCATAAACTGCGTGGGCGAAGTGAAGCGCATCGACTTGCCCTGTCGCACGTGCAGATAAGGCACATTGCGCTGGAAACGTCCTGAGCACACCTTACAGAAGGCGATACATGAACGGTGGTTGGGGTCGATATTGGCTGTGATCTTGAAGATGAAACCCGTGAACTTAGGTTCTTCGGGCTGTACATCACGCTCCTCAGCTTTCGTGGGACGGGGTGAAGGGGCGATCTCAACGAAACAGTTCAGCAGCTCCTGCACACCGAAGTTGTTCAGGGCCGAACCGAAGAACACAGGGGCCACCTCGGCACTCCTGTAGGTCTCGACATCGAACTCCGGATAGACACCATCGACAAGTTCGAGGTCCTCGCGGAGCTTCTCGGCATTCTGCTCCCCTACCCGCTTGTCGAGTTCGGCGCTGTTGATATCGACTTCGACCTTGTCAGTCACACGCTGTTTGTCGGGGGTGAAGAGGTCGAGTTTCTGTTCGTAGATGTTATAGACGCCCTTGAACTTCGCGCCCTGATTGATAGGCCACGAAAGCGGACGCACCTTGATCTCGAGTTCCTGTTCGAGTTCGTCGAGCAGGTCGAAGGGATCGCGGCCTTCACGGTCCATCTTGTTGATGAAGATGATGACGGGCGTCTTACGCATGCGGCAGACAGTCATCAGCTTACGGGTCTGCGTCTCCACACCCTTGGCACCATCGACCACGATAATGGCCGAGTCGACGGCAGTAAGCGTGCGGAAGGTATCCTCGGCGAAGTCCTGGTGACCAGGGGTATCGAGGATGTTCACCTTGTATTCGACATCCGAACCGTCGGGGGTGTAGTCGAACTCCATCACCGAGGTGGAGACCGAGATACCACGTTGTTTCTCGATGTCCATCCAGTCGGAGGTGGCGGTTTTCTTGATCTTGTTGTTCTTGACGGCGCCGGCCACCTGAATCTGTCCGCCAAAGAGCAGGAACTTCTCCGTCAGTGTGGTCTTACCGGCATCCGGGTGCGATATGATCGCAAATGTTCGTCTTCTTTCTATCTCTTGATTCATCTTTCAATTCTTTACGACAAATATTTTTTTAAACGACAACTATGACAACTAAAACAACTAAAGACAACTTTTCTGAGGCTGACGGACTCCGCAGACGGCAGTTACCGACGTAGGCAAAAAGTTGTTTTAGTTGTCATAGTTGTCGTTATTAATCATCATTGTTGTTCCATTAATAATCCTATACACTCAAAGAGGCTTTCCTCCCAGTAGGGGATTTCGAGGCCGTAGGTTTGTTTGATCTTGGTCTTGTCGAGCACGGAGTAGTGCGGGCGGGCGGCAGGCGTAGGATACTCTGACGTGTGGAGCGGTCGTACGTGACAGGTGGTGATGCCGGCGATGCGGTGGATGGCTTTCGTGAAGTCGTACCACGAGATCACACCCTCGTTGGAGAAGTGATAGATGCCCGGCACGATGCCCTGATTGATGGCCGCGAAGATCACCACAGCGAGGTCACGGGCGTAGGTCGGCGTGCCAATCTGGTCGAAGATAACACCCAGCTCGGGCTTTTCCTTACCCAGACGGATCATCGTCTTCACGAAGTTGTTGCCGAAGGTACTGTAGAGCCAGGCCGTGCGGATAATCATCGAACGCTCGCAGAACTTCTGGACATTCAGTTCACCGACGAGTTTCGTACGTCCATAGACACTGTTGGGACAGGTATCATCGTCCTCGACATAAGGTGTGTGCTTCGTACCGTCGAACACGTAGTCGGTGGAGATCTGGATCATCCAACCGCCCCGCTGTCCGATGGCATGCGCCAGATAGGCGGGAGCCTCGGCGTTCAGACGCGTACAGAGTTCCTCGTTGTCCTCGGCCTTGTCGACAGCAGTATAGGCGGCACAGTTCACGATACCGTCGATCTGGTGTGCCTCGACGAAAGCCTCGATGGCCGTCTGGTCGGTGATATCCAACTCGGCCACATCCGTATTAAAATAGGTGTGCTGGGGATTCTCCTTCTCCAGCAACTGCATTTCGTTTCCCAATTGGCCATTACATCCGGTAATTAATATTCTCATACAACAATTATTTATTTACGACAACTATTTTATAATTTAAACGACAACTAAGACAACTAAAGACAACTTATCTGAGGCTGACGGACTCCGCAGACGGCAGTTGCCGTCGTAGGCCAAGAGTTGTCTATGTTGTCATGGTTGTCGTTAATAAAAATCATTCTTGTCGATTTAAACATCATCTTGTCTTCTTATTCAAATTTCAGTCCTTCTTCTTTGTCTTTTTTATAGTAGTCGGAGAGCATACCCACGAAGGTGGTAATCTCCTTGATGGCATGCTGCGTGGTAGGACTGATCTCTTTCTTCTGCAGGCGGAGCAGCATCACACCGTAAAGCGAGTTGAAACATGTCTCGATCTCGTTCTCATCCTTGTTGGCCCCACGGTTGCGGAGCTCCACGATGAACGGCAATACCTTATAATATTCCGTGTTGTAGAAGGGGAACTTTGTAGACTGCAACAGCTGGGCGTGCAGTTCGATGAGCGTCTGCATCGTCACCTTATTGATCTGCAGGTGACCCTGTTCACGACACCCCTCCTGATTCATCATCCGGATGAGGTTGCCAAACCAATCGACCTCCTCTTCCTTCTGTTCGTCACTATAGTCGAAACGTTCCACATACTCGCGCCTAATCCTCGAGAGCGAGCAGTCGAACGCCCGTATCGTATCCTCGACCTGCCACATATACAGCAGGTACTCAGCAATATTCTTCTTGCGTAATTCGTTAGCTATAAACATATTAGAACCTTAACAGGTTGGTAGTTGTTCCCAAAAGCATGATGATGCTGCCAATAATCACAGCAGTTCCGATGACTTGATTGATAATCTTAATACCGTTATTATCGAACTTCGTGCGAATCGTATCCACGAGCCACGTGAGTCCCCACCACCAGAGCAGGGCGCCGCCGACGATGCTCGCAAAACCCACCAGCATCTCGAACGGATGGTTGGGCAGCACGAAGGCAAACTGCGCATACATGGCCAGGAACAGGAAGATAATCAGCGGGTTGGAGAACGTCACCAGGAAAGCCGTCCAGATGTTATACCAGAGTGAACCCTTCTGCTGGCCAGACTGGTGCATCTTCCGCGTAGGATCGGTGCGATAGGTGTAGATGCCGAAGCAGAGCAACATGATGCTACCCGCTATCTGAAGGTAGAATCGGTTCTGGTCGTTGGTGATGAAGTCCATCACGAACGACATTCCGAAACCCGCGAAGCCAGCATAGATGATGTCGCTCGCAGCAGCGCCCACGCCTGTAGCAAAGCCCAGCCAACGGCCTTTATTCAGCGTACGCTGTACACAAAGGATACCAACGGGTCCCATCGGAGCACTGGCTATCACCCCGATCATCATCCCCTTGAAGATGAAATCCAATATGTTGATTTGCACGAGAAACGACGACATAACGGGTGCAAAGGTACAAAAAAAATGTGAAAGGGTGATGAATTTAGAAATAATTTTGTAACTTTGTGGCCGAATAAAATGATTTTTAAGCATAAAACTATAAAACAATGGAACAACAGAATGCGATCAAGCCGTATGTCATCGGCTTAGACTTAGGAGGTACGAACTCCGTTTTCGGCATCGTAGATGCACGTGGTGAAATCAAGGCAACAACCGCTATCAAGACGGGCGGCTACGAGAAAGTGGAGGACTATGTAGCAGCCGGTGTGGATGCTCTGCAGGTGATTATCGAACAGGTGGGCGGCATCGACAAGATCAAGGCAATGGGTATCGGTGCACCTAACGGTAACTATTATAAAGGCACCATCGAGTTTGCCCCCAATCTGCCTTGGGCACATCACGGCGTAGTACCTTTGGCCGACATGTTTAGCAAAGCCCTCGGTATTCCTGTGGCACTGACCAACGACGCTAATGCTGCCGCCATCGGTGAGATGGTCTACGGCGTAGCCCGTGGTATGAAGAACTTCATCGTCATCACGCTGGGAACTGGTGTCGGCTCGGGTATCGTGGTCAACGGACAGTTGCTCTACGGACACGACGGTTTCGCCGGAGAGCTTGGACATGTGACGATGGTTCGCGGCGAGGAAGGACGTCTTTGCGGATGCGGACGTACCGGATGTCTGGAGGCCTACTGCTCTGCAACAGGTGTGGCCCGTACAGCCCGTGAGATTCTGGCAAAGACCAACCGTGAGAGTCTGCTCCGTGAGTTGGACCCTGAGAAGATCACCTCACTCGATGTGTCTATCGCTGCCGGTAAGGGCGACGAGTTGGCCAAGGAGATCTATGATTTCACGGGTAAGATGCTCGGTGAGGCCTGTGCCGACTTCGCAGCCTTCTCCTCACCCGAAGCATTCATCTTCTTCGGCGGTATGGTGAAGGCCGGAGAACTGATCATGAAACCTATCCGCGAGGCTTACGAGGCTCACGTGCTGAAGATCTTCAAGAATAAGGCGCAGTTCCTGGTGAGTGGCTTGGATGGTGCCAGTGCTGCTGTGCTCGGAGCCAGTGCCATTGGATGGGAGATTCAATGAAAAGTGAATAGTGATTAGTGAATAAAAGGAGGTTGGTGCAGGACGCTACCAACCTCTAAATATAAAAGATAAGGTGAATCAGCAAACGGCTGATAAGAATCTTATCGGTGGCAAATATACGGCATATTTACTAATTTTGCAAATTTTTGAGCAGAAAAATGCATTTTTACTGTCATTTTATCAAAAAGTTGGCAAAAAATTTGGAAGATTGAAAGATAATGCTTACTTTTGCAGCCGAAACGAATAAAAAACGAAAAGATGAAGTGTATTTATAACATTTGGTGGTGGTGCTCTCGAGATTGAACAGTCGCGAGGCTCACAGCCGTATGTTATCACAAGGATAGAAGAAGGCTCGTCGCGACAGCGGCGAGTCTTTTTTCTTAACCACAGATTTCACGGATTACACAAAAACATTAAGATATATGGAGAATTATTTTGCTGATGAGAGAGGTTTTTACGGAGAGTTTGGTGGCGCTTACGTGCCCGAGATTCTCTACAAATGTGTACACGACCTGCAGGATGCTTATTTGCCAATCATCGAAAGCGATGAGTTTAAGCAGGAGTATCATGCATTGCTTAAGGACTATGTGGGACGCCCCAGTCCGCTGTACTATGCCAAGCGTATGAGCGAGCAGTATGGCTGTCAGCTCTACCTGAAGCGCGAGGACCTGAACCACACCGGTGCGCACAAAATCAACAACACCATCGGACAGATACTGCTGGCCAAGAAGATGGGTAAGACTCGCATCATAGCCGAGACAGGTGCCGGACAGCACGGTGTGGCCACAGCTACGGTGTGTGCGCTGATGAACATGAAGTGCGAGGTGTTTATGGGTGCTACCGATGTGGAGCGACAGCACACCAACGTGGAGCGCATGAAGATGCTGGGAGCCGAGGTGCACCCAGTACGCACAGGCAACATGACACTGAGCGACGCATGCAGTGAGGCTATACGCGACTGGTGCTGTCATCCTGCCGACACATTCTATATCGTGGGCAGCACCATGGGACCGCACCCCTACCCTGACCTGGTGGCACGCATGCAGAGCGTGATCAGCGAAGAGATAAAATGGCAGCTGGAGGAGAAAATCGGTCGCGACTATCCCGACTATCTGATAGCATGCATAGGCGGCGGCAGCAACGCTGCGGGCACCATCTACCACTACGTAAACGATGAGCGCGTAAACATAGTACTGGCCGAGGCCGGCGGACACGGTTGGCAGACCGACTACACGGCTGCTACCATACACAAGGGCACAACCGGTATACTGCACGGAGCCAAGATGCTGGTGATGCAGAACGAGGACGGACAGATACAGGAGGCATTCACCATCAGCGCAGGACTGGACTACCCTGGTGTTGGCCCCATGCACTGCAACATGGCCAAGAAGGGTCGCACCAAAGTGCTGAGCATCAACGACGACGAGGCTATCTACGGCGGATACGAGCTGACACGCATGGAGGGTATCATCCCCGCTATCGAGAGTGCACACGCCATCGCAGCGCTGAAGAAGTTGCAGTTTAAGAAGGACGACGTGGTAGTGCTGACAGTGAGCGGTCGCGGCGATAAGGACGTGGAGACTTACTTGAAGAACAAGGCCATGGCGAAAGAGTACGGAAATTTTTAATTGATAATTGACAATTGATAATTGATAATTATGAATACATTCAATTATAAGACGACATCGAAGACGATCCTGGCGGATCTGTATACGCCGGTGGGAGTATATATGCGACTGAGGGACCTGTATCCCCAGAGTGCACTGATGGAGAGTTCGGACTATCACGAGAAGGACAACTCGCGCTCGTTTATCGGCATAGAGCCGATGGCTAGCGTAGCTATCGGACACGGCGTGGCTACTATCACCTACCCCGACGGCAGCACACTGACACACGAGGTAAACAAGGCGTATCGCAGCGACAAGGCTATACACGAACTGATAGACCGTATACACGTGGAGGGCGACGACGCCAAGATGTGCGGACTATTTGGCTATACCAGTTTTAACGCTGTGCGCTACTTCGAGGATATCAACGTGAAGGACGAGACACAGGCCAAGAACGATGCTCCCGACTTGCTATATATATTATATAAGGTGGTGATAGTGTTCGACCACTTTAACAATACGCTGAAGGTGGTATCGCTCGACGGAGAGGATAAGATAGACGCAGTGATGAAGGCAATGAACAAGGCCAACGTACAGGCGTACGACTTCCACCCTGTAGGCGACGTGCAATCGACACTGACTGATGATGAGCATCGCGAGAACATACGCCGAGGCATTAAGCACTGCCTGAGGGGCGATGTATTCCAGATCGTACTGAGCCGCCGATTCATCCAGCAGTACGAGGGCGACGACTTTAAGCTGTATCGTGCACTGCGATCGATCAACCCAAGCCCCTATCTGTTCTACTTCGACTTTGGCGGATTCCGCATCTTCGGCAGCAGTCCCGAAACACACTGCCGCATAGAGGGCCGCAAGGCTTACATCGACCCGATAGCCGGAACAACCAAGCGTACAGGCGATGCAGAGGCTGACCGCAAGGGTGCTGAGTATCTGCGTAACGACCCAAAGGAGAACGCTGAGCATGTGATGCTGGTGGATCTGGCACGCAACGACCTGTCGAGAAACTGTCACGGCGTGAAGGTGGACTTCTATAAGGACTTGCAGTACTACAGTCATGTGATACACCTGGTGAGCCGTGTGAGCGGAGAACTGGACAACGGTGCTGATCCTATCAAGGCATTTATCGACACATTCCCTGCAGGCACACTGAGCGGTGCACCAAAGGTACGCGCTATGCAACTGATAAGCGAGTACGAACCACACAATCGCGGTGCATACGGCGGATGCATTGGCATCATCGGACTGGACGGCAGTCTGAATCAGGCCATCACCATACGTACATTTGTGAGCCGTAATGGTGAGCTGTGGTTCCAGGCTGGCGGCGGCATAGTGGCCAAGAGCGACGTGGAGTACGAACTGCAGGAGGTGAACAACAAACTGGGAGCACTGCGCAAAGCAATCATTAAAGCTGAAGAATTATGAAAATAGTAATCATAGATAATTACGACTCGTTTACATACAACTTGAGTCATTTAGTGAAAGAACTGGGTGCAGAGGTGACGGTGCTGCGTAACGACCAGTTTGAACTGCAGGACCTGGAGCCCTATAGCAAGATTATTCTTTCGCCTGGTCCTGGTATCCCAAGTGAGGCAGGACTGCTGCTAGATGTGATCAAGACCTATGCCGGCAAGAAGCCTATACTGGGCGTATGTCTGGGGCATCAGGCCATCGGTGAGGCATTCGGCGGAAAGCTGGAGAACCTCTCTGACGTGTTCCACGGAGTGGCTACACCATGCCACATCACGGTAGATGACCCCATCTTCAGTGGCATAGATCGCGATATCACCATCGGTCGCTATCACTCGTGGGTGGTAAGTCGCGAGGGACTGCCCGAGTGTCTGGAGGTGACAGCCGTGAGCGACGAGGGACAGATCATGGCGTTACGCCATCGCGAGCTGAATATCCGCGGCATACAGTTCCATCCAGAGAGCGTCCTAACCCCCGACGGAAGAAAAATGCTACAGAACTGGATGTTTCTTTAACATTGAACATTGAATATTGAACATTGAACATTAAATAATATGGCACAGACAATGAAAGACATCCTGAACAGGATGCTGAACCACGAGGAACTGACTCGTGAAGAGATGAAGAATATTCTGATTGGTATCACACAGAGTGAGTATCCTACAGAACAGATTACAGCACTGCTGACAGCACTGCAGATGCGCGGAGTGACAGTAGACGAACTGCTTGGTTTCCGCGACGGTATATTGGAGACAGGCGTACCCGCAATACTGAATGCCGATAGATATATCGACGTAGTAGGCACAGGCGGCGACCGCAAGAACACATTTAATATCTCGACTACATCATGTTTCGTGATAGCAGGTGCAGGCTACAAGGTGGCTAAGCACGGTAACTATGCTGCTACAAGCGTGAGCGGTGCTTCAAACGTGATACAGCACCACGGCATTAAGTTTACTGATGATATCGACAAGCTGAACCGCAGTCTGAACGAGGCTGGTATCGTGTATCTGCACGCACAACTGTTTGCCAAGGCCATGAAGTTTGTTGGTCCTATCCGCAAGGCGCTGCAGTTCCCAACGATATTCAATCTGCTGGGTCCACTGGTTAATCCATCGCAGCCTCAGTGCCAGTTGCTGGGTGTGGCCAATCTCGACCAGATGCGACTGTACAACCAGGTGTATCAGAAGATAGGTATCGACTACGGTATCGTGAACTCTATCGACGGATATGACGAGATCTCATTGACTGGCGACTTCAAGGTGACCACCAAACAGTACGAGCGTATATTCAAGCCACAGGATCTGGGATTTGAAATTGCCAAGCCTGAGGAACTGGTGGGCGGTGCTACCGAAGAAGAGGCCGCACAGATATTCGATAGTGTGTTGGAGAATCGTGCTCTGCCTGCACAGAAGAACATCGTGCTGGCCAACGCAGCATTCGGTATACAGGTGCTGGAGAAGGGACAGAAGAGTATTGAGGAGTGCGTAGCTATCGCCCGCGAGAGTATCGACAGCGGCGCCGCCCTCAGAACATTTAAGAAATTTGTAGAGCTAAACTCATAATGGATATCCTGGAAGAAATAGTAGCGAATAAGCGCGTGGAGATAGAGGCAGCTAAGCAGGCTGTGGCTCCGCAGGTGCTACACAGACAGGTGGAGGCAATACTCGACTTCAGCACACCATCGATGAAGCAGGCACTGACAGCATCCGACTCGGGCATCATAGCCGAGTTTAAGCGCAAATCGCCATCGAAGGGATGGATCAAGGAGGACGGACAGCCCGACATCATCCCGCTGAGCTACCAGAAGAACGGCGCTGTAGCACTGAGCATACTGACCGATCAGAAGTACTTTGGCGGAAGCGACGAGTTTATCAGCATAGCACGACGCAGCGGTGTGAAGATACCGGTGCTGTACAAGAACTTTGTGATAGATGAGTATCAGCTATTTCAGGCCCGACTGTGTGGAGCTTCGGCTGTACTGCTGATAGCTGCCGATCTGAAGTTGGACGAATGCCGCACACTGCTGCACACGGCTCACGAACTGGGACTAGAGGTGCTTCTAGAGATGCACTCAAATGAAGAATTGGAATACGCTGGTTTAGAGCCAGATATGTGCGGTATCAACAATCGCAATCTGGGGTCGTTTGTGACGGATGTAGAGAACTCGTTCCGACTGGCAGAGCTGTTGCCTAAGGACGCTGTGAAGGTGAGCGAGAGCGGAATATCAAATCCAGACACGGTACGCCAACTGCGCGAGGCTGGTTTCCGCGGATTCCTGATAGGCGAGAACTTTATGAAGACTGCCGACCCAGGACAGGCTCTAGGTGAGTTCATTCAATCAATTGTGAAATAGTAAATGGTCCAATAGTAAAATGATAAAGGTTTGTGGCATGCGCGAGGCCAATAACATCCGCGAAATAGAGGCATTGGGCATCGACATGATGGGACTGATCTTCTGGCCCAAGTCGAGCAGATATGTGAGCGAGAAGCCCGACTATCTGCCCATATACTGCAAGCGCGTGGGGGTGTTTGTGGACGAGGACATAGAACAGGTGAAGCGCACTGCTGATGAGTATCAGCTGGACATGATACAGCTGCACGGGCACGAGCACCCCGACTACATCAGACAGTTGAGCGGATGGAAGGTGATAAAGGCATTCAACATAGCCACAGCAGCCGACTTTGCACTGACTGAAGCCTACGAGGGCGTAGCCGACACATTCCTGTTTGACACCAAAGGCAAGAGCGTTGGCGGCAATGGCGAGAAGTTTGACTGGAGTGTGCTGAGCGCATACCAAGGCGAAACGCCATTCCTGCTGAGTGGAGGCATCGGGCCCAACGACGTAGCGCGCGTAAGAGCTTTCCATCACCCCAAGTGCATCGGTATCGACCTCAATTCCCGCTTCGAGCTCTCCCCAGGACTTAAAGACATTAACAAGTTACGAGAATTTATTATAGCATTAAACATATGAACAAGATCAATCAACTTTTCGCAAACAGCAAGGACAAGAAGCTCCTGAGTCTGTACTTCTGCGCAGGTTGCCCCACACTGAAGGGCACTGGCGACGTGATACTGGCAATGCAGCGCCGCGGTATAGCCATGATTGAGGTAGGAATACCATTCAGCGATCCTTTAGCAGATGGTCCTGTGATACAGAGTGCCGCTACACAGGCTCTGAAAAACGGCATGAACCTGAAGACACTTTTCGCTCAGTTGAAGGCCATCAAGGATCAGGTGGAGATACCACTGGTACTGATGGGATATCTGAACCCTATACTTCACTACGGCATAGAGGAGTTCTGCAAGAGTTGTGTGGAGAGCGGAGTGAGCGGTGCTATCATACCCGACCTGCCATTCAAGGACTATCAGGAGATAGTAAAGCCTATAGCCGACAAGTACGACCTGCGCATCATCATGCTGATAACACCCGAGACCAGCGAGGAACGCATAAGATTTATCGACTACAATACCGACGGATTTGTATATATGGTATCGAGTGCGGCCATCACTGGTGCACAGAAGAGTTTCGACGACGCCAAGCAGGAGTACTTCCGTCGTATCAACGCCATGAATCTGCGTAACCCACGTATGATAGGTTTCGGCATCAGTAACAAACAAACCCTCGAAGCTGCCCAGCAGAATGCTGCCGGGGCTATCATCGGTTCGAAGTTCGTCACACTGCTGAACGAGAGCAAGGACGCCGACGAGGCACTCGACAAACTCTTTGAGGCGTTACAAAGATAACGTTTACGTTGTTTTTCTACTCTATTTAGTTCGTAGTTTCACCTATTTTGCTTAACTTTGCCAGCAAAATGAACTACGAACTAAATATTTTTATAAGATTTATGAAGAAATTGTATTCCTTGCTGATGCTCTGTCTGTTTCTTCCTACGATGGCCTTTGCCCATTGGGACGAGGCCCAGTACCGACAGATAGAACAAAGCATCCGTGTACCGCAGTTTGCTGAGAAGAGCTACGACATCACCAAGTACGGCGCAAAGACCGATGCCACAGCAGCTAAGAACCAGAAGGCCATTCAAAAGGCCATCGACCTGTGCTCGAAGAAAGGTGGCGGAAAGGTGATTGTCCCCGCTGGAAAGAAGTTCCTGACGGCTGCCATTCAGTTGAAGAGTGGGGTAAATCTGCATATTGAAGAAGGTGCCGTACTGGAGTTTGCCTTCGAGCCCGAGCTCTACCCCATCGTTGAAACCTCGTGGGAAGGACTGGAATGTTTCAATCTCTCTCCCTGCGTTTATGCCTTCAAGGCCAAGGATATTGCTATTACAGGTAAGGGAACCATCGATGGCGGTGGGTCGAACGACACTTGGTGGCCCTGGTGCGGTAACGGCCGTTTCGGTGCCAAGGAAGGAGGAATCGCCCAGAACAAGGGTGGTCGGGCCCGTCTGCTGAAGAATGGAGAAGATGGTGTTCCGATGTACGATGAGAAAGGTCAGCGTACCCCCGAACGTGTCTTCGGCATTCAGGATGGTCTTCGTCCCCAGCTCGTGAACTTCAACAAATGCGAGGGTATCCTCATGGAAGATGTCACACTGTTGCGCTCGCCGTTCTGGGTCATCCATCCCCTACATTCTACTGATATCACCGTACGTCGTGTAAAGATGATTAACGACGGACCTAATGGCGACGGCTGCGACCCCGAATGTTGTGACCGCGTACTCATTGAAGACTGTTTCTTCAATACCGGTGACGACTGTATCGCCATCAAGAGCGGACGCAATCGCGACGGGCGTGAGCGCAACATGCCATCGAAAAATATCATCATCCGCAACTGTGAGATGAAGAACGGACACGGTGGAGTCGTTGTCGGCTCTGAGATCTCTGGAGGTTGTCAGAATGTATATGCACACGACTGTGTGATGGACTCTCCGAATCTCGACCGTGTACTGCGTATCAAGACGAACTCTTGTCGTGGTGGTATCATCGAGAACATCAACGTCCGCAACATCACCGTAGGTCAGTGTGGCGAGGCTGTGTTGAAGATCAACACCGACTATGAGCCGAAGGAGGTCTGTTGCAGAGGTTTCTATCCTATCGTCCGCAATGTCACGATGGAGAACGTCACCTGTCAGAAGTCAAAGTATGGTGTAATGATCGTCGGCTACGAAGCTGACTCACTGTCATACACCGTGAATAACATCACTGTTCGCAATTGTAAGTTTGATGGCGTCTACAGCAAGCCCATCCATCAGATTGGTAAAGCGGAGAATGTCACTTACGACAACCTGATGATCAATGGTTCACTGGTGCTGCAGGAGAAGCCCTACAAGCACTACAGCGAGTGGCTCACCTATTCTGAGATGAAACGTGTGCCGAAGAGTTATCTGCTCGATTTCTCTGAAAAGCCCAAGTGGAGCTATGTGATGGGTATCGAACTCGAAGGCATGCTCGACACCTATCTCAAATATGGTGGTGAGGAGATACGTCAGTATTGTCAGGAATATACCGACACGATGATTAACACCAATGGTGATATCCGAGGCTATGATATTCTCGATTACAATCTCGACAATATCCGTACCGGTCATTTCGTCACCAGAATGTATCAGCTCTACCCAGAGGCCAAGAATCTCAAGGCCATGCAGACCATGATGAAGCAACTGCAGAACCAGCCACGCACCATTGCCGATAAAGTATTCTGGCACAAGGCCATCTATGCCTATCAGGTTTGGCTCGACGGTATCTTCATGGGACTGCCTTTCCGTTGTCTGACAGCTCCCATTACTTCTAAACCGAAGGAGGTCACCAAAATCTACGACGATGCAGTCAATCAGCTGAAAATCACCTACGAGCGTACCCTCGACCCCAAGACAGGTCTCAACCGTCATGCCTACGACGAGACGCGTAACACTTTCTGGGCAGACAAGGAAACAGGACTCTCCCAGCACTGTTGGGGACGTGCTCAAGGCTGGTATTCGATGGCACTTATCGAGGTGCTTGATGCCCTGCCCGAGAACTATGCCCGTCGTCAGGAAGTCATCGACCTTCTCCAGAAAGACCTCGACGCCGTCATCAAGTGGCAGGATAAGAAGACTGGTGTCTGGTATCAGGTGATGGATGCTCCCGGTCGCGAGGGTAACTATCTCGAATCCACTTGCTCATCGATGTTTGCATACGTCTTGTTGAAGGCTTACAACAAAGGCTATCTCGGTACGAAATACCGTGATGCGGGCATCAAAGCGTACAAAGGCATCATCAACAACTTTATCCGTGTGAATGCCGACAAGACCATCTCCCTGACCAACTGTTGCTCTGTGGCCGGACTTGGTCCTGCTGCCACACCCGAAGTGGAGGCTGCCATGAAGAAAGTCAATCCGAAGGGCAGCGTCAAGGAGAATAAACGACGTGACGGAGGTTATGACTACTATCTCTCCGAACCCATCCGCGACAATGACGCCAAAGGCGTAGGGCCGTTTATATGGGCCTCGCTGGAAATGGAATTGTTAGGCTACGATACAGACAACACGACGGCTGCCATTGATAGGCAAGCCGTCGTTTCTCGTCATAATCCTGTTATTACCGAGGCTGACCCCTTGGCCTCACTCTCCGTCGGCAATGGACATTTTGTCACTACCGTCGACATCACCGGTCTGCAGAGCTACCCTTTTGAGTATGGGGCAGGTGTGCCCCTGACAGCCATGTCCGACTGGGGATGGCATAAGTTCGAAAACACCAACGACCTGCAGCCTTCAGAGTCGGAGAAGACCTTCGACCTCGGTCACGGCCACTCTGAGGTCTATGCCGTTGAGTATAAAGCATCGAAAGGTGACGCCCCCCGGAATGTGGCTGCAACAGAGTTCTTTCGCGTTAATCCTCACCGTCTGAATCTCGGCACTGTCGGCCTCAGTCTCAAAGATGTCCAAGGCGAAGCCATTCCCCTGACCGCACTGAAACAGATAAAACAGACTCTCTCGCTCTGGGATGGTGAGATAGAATCGTCCTTCATGGCGGATGGTGAGACCGTTGAGGTTACTACAGGCGTCCATCCTCAGAGAGACGCACTCTACGCCCGTATCAAGAGCCATCTGCTGACAGACCAGCGCGCTGCGATCTCCCTGCGTTTTTCCTACCCTAATGGCAAACATGCCGATGATGCCAACGATTGGACAAAGCCAGAGAAGCACCTGTCAAAGATCATCGCCCAAAACGACAACTCGACCATCATTGAACGCACGCTCGATGCGACAAAATACTACGTCAGACTCAGCTGGGCAGGCAATGCCACCCTCCAAGAATGCGACCGTCACCATTTCGAGCTTTCCACCACCGAAGATCATCTTGCATTCTACGTAGAGTATCTCCCAGAACTCACGGGGACAGATTCCACAGGTTCTTTCGATTACTCTAGTTATCACAAGGCCACGCAGAAATATTGGCATGATTTCTGGCAGTCTGGTGCTATCGTTGATTTCTCGCAGTGTACCGACCCACGAGCTCCGGAGTTGGAGCGACGTGTGGTCTTGTCGCAATATCTCACCCAAATCAACTGTGCTAACAACATGCCCCCTCAGGAGACTGGTCTGACCTATAATTCCTGGTTCGGTCGTCCGCATCTCGAAATGGCATGGTGGCATTTGGTAGACTTCGCCCTTTGGAATCGTCCTGAGACCATCGCACAGATATTGAATTGGTACAACGAGACCGCCTATCCTGTGGCCCGCAAGATTGCAGAGCGTCAGGGGTTCAAGGGTGTGCGCTGGATGAAAATGACCGACCCCTGGGCAGGTGAAGCGCCTTCGAACACCGGTTCATTCCTCATCTGGCAACAACCCCACTACATCTATCTGGCTGAAGAGATGTATCGTGTAAATCCGTCGGAAGAGACCATGAAGAAATACGGCGAACAAGTTGAGACCACCGCTGAGTTCATGGCCGACTTCGTCACTTACGATGCCAAACAGAAATCCTATATCCTTAAGGGAGCCACCGCCATGCAGGAGTGCATGACCAAGGACATTTCCTTCAATCATCCTTTCGAACTCGCTTATTGGCAGTATGGTCTTGAGGTGGCTAACCGTTGGCGTGAGCGTCAGGGGAAAGCCCGTAATGCCCAGTGGGATGACATTATCGCCCACCTCACCAAGCTTCCAGAATCCGACGGTATCTACACTGCCGGCCTTCCCATGGGGAATACCAAAAACCTGAAAAGCTTCGACCCCTTCGAATCCGTATCCACTAAGACCGAGTCCTTTGCTGAGAAATGCCGCAACGACCATCCTGCCGTCTTGGGTGCCTGCGGATTACTGCCTTTCACATTATTATATAATAAAGACAAGATGAAGCAGACTCTCGACTGGGTGATGCAGAATTGGAACTGGCAGACCACCTGGGGTTGGGACTATGGCATGATTGCAATGACGGCAGCCCGATTAGGCGACCCAGAGACAGCCCTAAAGGCCCTGCTCATTGACACTCAGAAGAATACCTATCTCAAGAACGGCCATAATTTCCAGACGTCCGATCGGCTGCGCATCTATCTGCCAGGCAACGGAGCCCTGCTCACTGCCATCGCCATGATGTGTGCAGGTTGGGATGGGTGCGACACGCCACACAACCCGGGATTTCCCAAAGATGGCAAGTGGAATGTCCGTTGGGAAGGACTACAACGTATGCAGTAATAACACGAAAACGTTTACGTGGAAGATGTAATAAGATTTATTTGTCGTTATAAAGATTTATTATACCTTTGCAGCGGCTATCTATCAAACGTATCTTAAAAATATATTAATAAATAACTAATTGTATAACTAATTAAAACGTGTATGAATTTACAAATTAAGAAAGTCACCATGGCTTTACTTCTGTCTGTGTTCTGCTTCACGGCCTATGCCCAGAAGTCTGTCACAGGTACAGTGAAGGATGCATCTGGTGAGCCTCTGATTGGCGTAAGTGTTACCTATGGTAACGGCCAAGGTACTGTTACCGATATTGATGGTAAGTTCACTATCAATGCAGCTGAAGGTTCAACGGTCAAAGTGTCGTATGTCGGCTTTAAGCCCCAAACCCTCAAAGCTTCTGCTAACATGAGCATCACCCTCCAGGAGGACAACACCACCCTTGAGGATGTTGTAGTGATCGGTTACGGAACGATGAAGCGTAAGGACCTGACTGGTGCTGTCGCCTCTGTTTCCGGCGACAAGCTGGCAGCCAACCCAGTATCAAACGTTGCACAGGCTCTGCAAGGTCAGCTGCCTGGTGTAAGCGTTGTTTCTCAGGACGGACGTCCTGGCGGTACAATGGCCATCCGTGTACGTGGCGGTGGTTCTATCACTCAGTCAAATGATCCCCTTTATATTGTCGACGGTGTTCAGGTCAGCGATATCAGCGATATTCCTGCTGACAACATCGAGAGCATCGATGTCCTGAAGGACGGTGCTTCCACAGCTATCTATGGTGCCCGTGGTGCCAACGGTGTTATCCTGGTAACCACCAAAGGTTCTAAGGGCGACGGCAAGGCCAAGGTGAAGTACAACATGTACTATCAGATTAAGAAGGCCCCTACGCCTCTGGACGTTCAGAGCGCATATGGCTATGTATTGCACAACTGGAGCTATGCCACCTTCTACGGTATGAACGAGGCTGATGGTATTGCCGAGTACTTCGGACTTGGATCACAGTTCGGCAATCACCTCAATGAGTATAAGAACGTCAGTGCACACAACTACGTCAACGACGTGATGCGTACAGCAGGTACCTGGAACCATGACCTGTCTCTCTCAGGTGGTAATCAGAACACCAAGTACTACGCAACAGTTAACTACACCAAGGACGACGGTGTCCGCATCAAGTCGGGTATGAGTCGTTGGAGCGGTAACTTCAAGATCTCTCAGAAGATCACGAAGAACCTGAACTTCGATGCCGACCTCCGTTACAACGAGATGAAGTTCGAGGGCACCAACTTCGACTACGCTGCCGGTAACTCCGTCTATGGCTATCGTCCTATTGACAACCCATTGGGAACCGACAATTCTTCACTGCTCTCTATGGGTAGTTCAAGCGTTGAGGAAGAGTTTAATCCCACAGCCATTATTGACAACTATACCAATATTACCAAGCGTCAGCGCATTCGTGGTATGGGCGGTTTGACATGGAATGTCATCAAGGGCCTCACGGCAAAGAGTGAGCTCGCTTTAAGCCGTAACTGGAGCGAGACCAAATACTGGGATGGCGGTAAGTCTACCAACCCCTACAACCAGGCACAGCTCACCAAGGGCGACGGTTATGGTCTGCGTTGGGCCACCACGCTGAACTACGAGGTTCAGGGTCTTGGCGAGGATCACAGTCTGACCCTGCTCGCTGGTAACGAGGTACTGGCCAGCAAGTCGAACAGCAGCAAGATCACTGGTGCCGGTTTCCCCACAGAGTTCGATATGGATCGTGCCTTTGGTCTGATCAACATGTACAACATGAAGGAAGACTACTATGAGCAGACCAAGAAAGTCTCTGACTTCGAGAGCACCATTGGCGAGCCTAAGCACACACTCTCTTGGTTTGGTCGTGTAAACTACGATTTCCTGGGTCGCTACCTCTTTACCGCAACATTCCGTGCCGATGGTAGCTCCAACTTTGCCCCCAACAACCACTGGGGTTACTTCCCGTCAGCCGCTTTAGGATGGCGCATCAGTGATGAGCCGTTCATGGAGGGTACACGCAGTTGGCTTGATAACCTGAAACTCCGTCTCTCATACGGTACATCAGGTAACGACGATATCAGTGCTTCTCTGTGGAAAGAATACTGGGTGCCCAAGGTAACCTGGAATGGTGACAAGCGCACCGTGACATTCTCGCCAGGCGAGATCCTTGCCAATCCTGATCTGAAGTGGGAGACCACAATCAGCCGTAACTTAGGTATTGACTACAGTTTCTGGAATGGAAAGCTCCGTGGTAGCATCGAGGCCTACTGGAACACGACGAAGGACATCCTGATGAAGGTGCCTGTAGCCGAGACAACCGGTCACAGCTATCAGTTCCAGAACGTTGGTGAGACCAGCAACAAGGGTCTTGAGCTCTCTATCTTCTACGAAATCATCCGTTCTAAGGATTTCAATCTGAGTGTCAACGCTACCTACAACTACAACAAGAACAATGTAGAGAAGGTGGTTGAAGGCGTCAATGCCGACACCCATACCAACTGGGGTTCTTCCATGAAGCGTCCTTATAACGACTACATCATCCGTGAGGGTGAGCCTGTAGGAACGATCTTCGGTTACAAGTCAGCCGGATTCTACACCGTCGACGACTTCGACGTCAACAATGGCGTATGGACCTTGAAGAGCGGTGTGGCCGATCACAGCGGTACCGTCAACTACACAGGTGTAGGCAACAAGACCTACAACACACCAGAGGGTCAGGTGGCCTTCCCAGGTATGATGAAGTTTGAGGATACCAATGGCGACGGCACGATTACCGAGGACGACGCTACCGTCATCGGTCACACGATGGCCGAGCACACTGGTGGTCTCAATATCAATGCCAACTATAAGGGCTTCGACTTCTCAGCAGGCTTCACCTATCAGATTGGCGGCAAGGTCTACAATGCCAACGCCATGCACTCTATGATGGGTAACAAGAACACCAGCTACGGCTGGAACCGTCTGGCCTTCATCGATGACTGCTGGAAGATGTACGATGTCGACGGCAGCGGCAACCTCGTAGCCGTTACTGATCCTAGCGCACTGGCTGCACTGAATGCCAATGCCAAGTATGCACTGCCTTACTGTGAGTATGGTATGGTACTGTCTGAGTTCGTAGAGGATGCCTCTTATCTGCGTCTGAACACACTGACGCTTGGCTACACCCTGCCCAAGACACTCACCAAGAAGATTGGCATCAGCAATCTCCGAGTATACTTCACCGGTGGTAACCTCTTCTGTCTCAGCGGCTATGACGGCTACGACCCCGACGTAAACACGCGTCCTGGCGGTCAGGATGGATTCCCTGTTCCCAACTACGACTGGAACTCCTACCCCCGTGCCCGTACCTATACATTCGGTCTTAATGTTGCATTTTAATTGATGGAGGAAAAGATATGAAAAAGATATTATATTCTACATTATGCGCAGCTGGAGCGCTCGCACTGACTACATCTTGTAGCGATTATCTGGAGACCGATTCTCCGTCAAAGACTGACGCCGGATTCGTATTCTCTACCAGCGAAACGGCTCGTGCCGCCCTCGAGGGAGCATACGCCGACTGGCTGACAGCAGCCAATTCAAAAGTATTTGGCGACGGCCTGTTCTATGCTGCCGATGTCGCCGGTTCAGACATTGAGCGTCATCCTGAAGGCTTCACCGCACAGCCCGGACGTCATTATCCTGAGTGCTTCTACCAGAACGGTAAGTATGCCGGCGACTATGCCCTGCTGAGCTATCAGAAAGAGAACGACACCTATGCATCACTCTATTCCGTGATCAACAAAGCCAATATCGTGATTCAGGCTACGCGCGAAGTTGAAGGTTTCGACCAAATCCTGGCTGCAGGCGTTCCCTGTATGACGGGTCAGCTCTATGGTGAGGCTGTTGCACTGAAGGCCACAGCTTACCGTGAGCTGTTGAAGTACTTTGGCGACGTGCCCTATCTGAGTGGCAAGCCTACCGATAGTGGCAACCTGTGTGGTCGCGACTCTATCTACGACGTTATCATCGCAGAGCTAATTGAGGCTGCACCCAACATGTACCGTGTAGGTTCTATCCCCGGCATTACGGGCAAGAACTATTTCTCTCGCACATACGTAGAGGGTCTGATTGGTCGTCTGGCACTTGAGGCTGCCGGTTACCAGACACGTCGTGGCGACATCTCTCCACGTACTGATGGTAAGGGTCAGTCCCTGACCTTCGAGACCATGGGTAAGGAGAACAACGGTGCCACATACGGCCGTCGTTCAGACTGGCAGACTTTGTACAACACGGCCAAGACCTATTTCAAGGCTGTGATCGACAATCCCGGCACCGCTAAGTTCATCACCACCGATCCTCGTAAGGATGATAATGGACGTACTTACGGCAACCCCTATCAGTACTTCTTCCAGCAGATGCACATGGACGATGACGGATATGCCGATGAGTCAATCTACGAGTACAATATCGCTCAGGGCAGCGGCAGCAATGACCCGCGTCCCTACTCTTTCGGACGTCCTGCCACAGGCGGTTCAAAGAACAACTATCCCTGTAAGAACTATGGTCAGGGCCGTATCAATCCCGCTTTCTATTATGGCATGTTTGACCCGAAGGATATGCGTCGCGATGTCAGCTGTACCGTAACTGCTTCTGACGGTGGTAAGGGTACTGAGATCCTTCTCCCCTTCAACCCCGGTTCTCAGGGCAAGGGTGGTGGTATCGCCTACAACAAGTGGGACGAGAACCGTCAGACAAAGGTTTGGGTAGCCAACCAGCGTAAGTCTGGTATCAACGGTCCGTATATGCGTATGTCAGAAATCTATCTGGGTTACGCCGAGGCTTGTGCCGCCACTGGCGATGACGCCTCAGCTAAGCAGTATCTGACCATCATCCGCGACCGTGCCTTCGGAGGCGCCGGCAAGGGTAATGTTGATGCTTTCATTGCCAAGGAAGGTTCACTGCTCGAAGCCGTTATTGACGAGCGCGGATTTGAGTTCGCAGGCGAGGGCGACCGTCGTACTGTCCTGATCCGTACCGGACTGATCGGCAAGAAGATCAAGGCCATCAAGGAACTGACGAAGAAGATGATGGACGGTCTGGCAGCCGACGGATACTATGAGTTTGAGAATGGCAACGTCATTTCTTCACAGGTATACACGAAGAATGTCGACGGTAAGGCCGTCATCAAGCACCGTCTCACTGCTCAGTGTCCTGCCGGTCAGGAGAACGATCCTCTGTTGTATCCCTCATGGCGTGGTGTCAACGACGACTGGGCTTCATACGGTCTGAAGGTCGATGACAGCTATGCACCCAACCTGGCTATTAAGGGTCTGTTCAAGCCCGTCAGCAAAGCCGAGGCCGATGCACTGATTGCCGACGGTTACAAGGCTGTAGACTGGGGTTCAACGCTGTTGAAGAACCGTGATGAGTACGAGAAGAATCTCTTCTTGGACTACGACTACGAGAGTGCTCCTATTCACTACTGGCCGTTCACACCGAACATTCTGAGCAATGGCGGATTCAAGAACGGTTACGGTTTCAAGAACGAATAAGAGACCTGACAACAACAAAAATAAGGATGTGCTTCGGTACATCCTTATTTTTTTCCGTAAACGTTTACTCTGTCTTTTAGGGGCTGAGATGATACAATTTACAATAATAATGTGTAAATTTGCAGCCAAAAGGAAACAAACAACAAAAGATGAAGAATAAACTACTTACACTAATCCTGCTGCTGACGACAATGGTTGCCACAGCGCAGACAGGGGCACCAGCCTTCCCTGGTGCCGAGGGTCACGGACGCTACGTCACTGGAGGACGTAAAGCCGATGGTACGACGAAGGTCTATCACGTAACGAACCTCAATGACAGCGGTAACGGGTCACTGCGCTGGGCCTTGAGTCAGTCAGGTCCGCGTACCATCGTCTTCGACGTGGCTGGCGTGATTGCCCTGAAGTCGGCACTGAGCATACCCGCCAATACCACCATCGCCGGACAGACGGCCCCCTACCCCGGTATCACCCTGCGTTACTATACGGTAACGAATATCGGCAACAACGTCATCATCCGCTTTATCCGCGTCAGACGAGGACAGGAAAGGGACGTGAACGACGGTGCCGACGCCATCTGGCAACGAAATTCGACGGGTATCATCCTCGACCACTGTTCATTCTCGTGGAGTATTGACGAGGTGGCCTCGTTCTACGACAACCGCAATTTCACAATGCAGTGGTGTACCATCGCCGAGGCCCTGACGAATGCAGGCCACGACAAGGGTGCTCACGGCTACGGCGGCATCTGGGGAGGTAAGTGTGCCTCGTTCCACCATAATCTCATCGCACATGTGCAGAACCGCGCCCCACGCCTCTGTGGAGCACGCTACAACTGGGACGGCTACGACAAGACAGCCTATGAGAACTCCGTGGTGGCTGAGCGCGTCGACCTGCGCAACAACCTCATCTACAACTGGGGCAACGGCAACGGTGCCTACGGCGGTATGGGAGGCTATCACAACATTGTGAACAACTACTACAAAGCCGGTCCTGCCACGAAGAACAAGACCCGTGTGTTCCAGTGCAGCACCAACGCAAGCAAGGACTCAAAAGGTGCCCTGCCCGACGGTCTGCCTGGACTCTATTACATCAACGGCAACTATGTGGCAGCAGCCTCTTCGCCTGAGAACTACGACTGGAAGGGCGTGACCCAGGACG
>Ga0247611_10002857_pt1 | contig 26765 bp, 46 predicted proteins | sample 177DNAGHGhighgp2_FD_192422 | JGI IMG/M metagenome (GOLD analysis project Ga0247611, IMG submission 192422) | Sheep rumen microbial communities from Palmerston North, Manawatu-Wanganui, New Zealand - 1770 DNA GHGhigh gp2 | ecosystem: Host-associated > Mammals > Digestive system > Stomach > Rumen... | reverse complement strand
AATAGTTATCACACAATCATAATTTGTAAATGCTTCAAACATTTTTTCTTTTTTATAAAATATTACATAAAACTCACGAGTAAGAAAATCTTCATATCGCAAAATTCTATCATCTTCATATACTTTTTTCATATTCACATCAATAAACATTTCTCTTGCTGTCATACTTTATACTCCATACTTTCAAATTGTTCCTTTGTTACTATTGATAAATTAACTAATGGTATTTCATATAATCTTTTTGGCTTTCTATCAAAATCATTTCTTATTCCTAAATATTTTTCATTTGTATATGGATTTCTAAACATTTCTACTTCATATATTGTATAAACATCTTTAAAATCATTTACTTTTAAAACGTCTCCTTCGTCTATTAAATCTATGATGTTTGGACTTGATTTTACTGCGTATTTTTTAGCACCATTTAATGCCTTACTGCTTGTTGAATTAAATTGATATATAGTTCCTTTTTTAGTTCTTATATAATCTCCTACTTTCATACTTTATACTCCTATTTTAATAATCTTCATTTATACCACAGTCTTTTACTTGGTCTTGTATTGATAATTCTTTCTTTAAAAGTTTGCAATATTCTAAATTATTTTTATAACACCAATACTTACAAGGTTTTGCGTAGCATGTATCTCTTTTTACTTTAAACTTATGATGACAATATGGACTTTTCTTAGGTATAAATAAACTTGCCCATTTTTCTTTTAATTTATTCATATTTTACACTCCATATTCTAAATACCATAATGCACTTAACCATATTCCTAACATTACAATACACTCAACCATAAATATTGCACCTAGTATAGTTAATAAGTAGTTTGGTTTCTTTTCTTCTTTTTGACTTTCTCGATAATATACATAATTATTGTTTTGCATTTTGCACCTTTATATACTTTCTTATCTTCTTTGATACACTAGTACGTTCCATATGTACTACTTCCCCTATTTCTTCCCAAGTTAAAAGGTCTAGGAAACGTAAACGCATTATTGTTCTTGTCTCTGGATCATCTACATTGTCTATGTAATTCTCTATTTTTAAATATTCTTCTAGTGCTGATATTCTTTTTTCTACCCATTTATCTTTTAATAACACTAGCTTCTCTTGTAAACTTTCGTGTTTTCCAGAAGACATTGTAATAATATCTTTTATAGCAATACCACTTACTCCGTCTCCAAACTCTTTTATTCTATTTTCTAAATCGTCTATTTCTTGCCTAATTTTATAATATCTTGATAGTTCTTTTTCGCTCATCTTTTATGTCTCCAGTTTTCTTCTAAATATTTGTCTTCTTTACTAGCACTTGCTAAACAACAACCTAGTAATAAACCAAAACCACCACCTAGAATTAAACCACAAAATGCACCACCTAAAAATGCCATTGTTATCACTCCTTTATTAATTTTTCTTTGGCGTTCCTTTTTTATGTTCCCAACTAAATGCAGGTAAAACTCTATCGAAATAATCATCTTCAAACATTAGATTATACATAGGGTTTTTAACTTTACCTTTGCAATAATCTAGTACTGTTTGATAACTTATGTATAACTTTCTTCCTGCTTCTCTTGTACTCCTAAACATTTTGACTATTTCTCCATTTTCAACTTGTACTACAGACTTGGATCGTGATACATGTCCTGTTCTTTTCCCTAACTCTTGTTTAGATAATACTTGCAAGTTCCTATAATAGTTGTCCCACTCCATTTTATTTTTATGATATACACAATCACTCTTTGTAAGAGGTTTTATAAAAGCATTAGCAACTAAACGAGAGCAGGTCATACATTTACCATTAACCTTAATAACATACTTGTTATGCTCTTTAAATGGTTTTATAAACCTATAACCATTTTTAGGGTTTTTCTTTTTAAATCTTCCAAAATTAGAAACATAATATAAAGTGTTATCAATTTGTTTCCATGTTTCTATCATATTAACCTCATTTTTTCTATTTCTTCTTTTGTTAAAGTAGGTATACCTAGATTTTCAGCTTCTTGTATTACGCCGTCTATTAGTACACTCATTTCTTTTGTGTCATATTCACTACTACCTTTATAAATCTTATAATGAGTAAACTCTTTATTGTTTACTATTCCTGTTCCTATTGCTTCATAATATTTAAAGAACCCTTTAGGAGAAATAGAAGAAAGCATACTCACTATTTCACTTACCCCATAATCTTTTAACATCTGCAAGTATACTTCTTCTTTGCTCTTTCTTACCTTTACCCCTATCTCGTTTATTAATTGCCACATATAAGCATTTTGTGATAAACTTCTATGTTTTTTAGGGTTTAGTAGATTATCTATAAACTCATTTACTTTGCTTAATTGGTATGTATTTAATTGAAATAGTCTATTAATTAGTTCTTGCATATATACCTCCTAAAATAAACTCATTTGTTGATTTGATTTTTTAAAACCCCATTTTTGCATTATTTCATCTATGGTTTTACTTCCTTCATCTTCATAAGCACCACCATACCCATACCACTCTTTATAGTCCATAAAGTCTGTATATATACTCCATACTTGCCTTTCTTGTTTACAACTATAAGCATAACCTACTGACAATGTATATTCTTGTTTACCTACTTTATAAACTAACTCCTCATATTTTTCATAGTTTGTTGGTTCACTAATTACTAATTTAAAGTCAATGCCATATTCTTTTTCTATGTAGCTTTTCAAATAATTTAACATTGTTCTCAAAATGGTAAATCATCCCCTGTAAGTACTATTTCATCTTGATATAGTGAATTACCCTCAAAGCCTTTATTTGTTTCTTCTGTGCTTTCTTTTTTGCCTAGTAAGACAAGTTTATCTACTAATACATAAGTTATAGTTCTTTTTTTATTTTCTTCTTCATAGGTTCTTGTTTGTATTCTTCCTATTACTCCAACTTGACTACCTTTTTTTGTATATTTATTTAATACTTCTGCTGTTTTATTAAAACAAGTGCAATTTATAAAATCAGTTGTATTTTCATCTCTTGCTATAGCTAATGTAAATGAACTTACTTTTGTTCCTTTTTCGTTTTCTCTTAACTCACTATCTCGAGTCAGCCTTCCAATTAATGACACACTATTCATTAGTACCCTCCAATATTTTTATAGCTTCTACTCTTAACTCAACTGCATTATTACCTATATTATTTTTTAATAAAGTTAATGCCTTTTCTATTCTAATGTTTTTATCTATTAATTCGTTTTCAGTTTCTTTTCTTTTTCTTGCTTCTTCACAAAACTTTCTTTCATACTTGATTTTATCGTCAAATAGTTCTCCTATTGTATCTATTAGCTCTCCACATTGTTTTGTTATTTCTTCTCTACTTTTTAACATTATTGATCCACTCCTTGCATTGTTTTTTATTTCCTCTAAATCTTTCCACCATATAATTCCTGTATGTTTCCCACACAATGTACTTGTTTAGTATTATGTCTTTTTCTATACGCATATTAATTACCCCTTTGTCTTTCAAACTCAATATCACTACCCCAGTCCTCTGCATATTCTTCACTTCGTATATCAGTCAATTCGTCTTCTAAACCACCACATGCCTCAACTAAATAATAAATTAAATCTTTCAATTCTCTTGTGCTTATATATATACTATCGTTTATTTCTATAGTGTTATTTTCAAATTGCTTTAAACCACTTTCTCGTGAACTACAAGTAGTTATATATGCTTCTTTTATTGTTTCTATTTCATCATCTATTTTGATATAAGTTTCCATTATGCCACCTTCTCAAACTTGTCTATATTTTCTATTGCGTTCTTTAATTGCTTAACACTCATTTTGTGTATGTCATCAGTTTTATACTTTTCTACTAATTTGTCATAATCTACATTTTCTTGTTCGATAAGTTTATCTAATGCCATTTCTAAATTGTTATGTTCTTTAAAGTCGTCTTCTTCTTGGTTATTGATAGCATTTTGTACTTCTTCAGCACTTGCTATACTTGTATCAATTCCAAAACCACACATACCTAAGCAACGTCCTATTGCACTTGTTTCACAATTTTCGATATATGAAGTCTTATTGATAAATGTACTACCTTCTTTTTCGTATGCGTGTCCTGTTGCTAGTAATTTATCTCCATTGTATGCACTTGCTTTAAATACACATACTCCATTATCATTTGAAAGCATTTCAGTTTGGATCGTGCCTTCTGGGTACACCATACGGAAAGCTTTAACTCTTTCATTTACTTGTATATAATCTTTTCCTTTAACGTCTAATGAACTTAAACTTTCATTTGCTTTTTTAATATCTTCATATTTTGTCATATTTATTTCTCCTCCAATTTGATAATTTTATAATCTTCCATTTTTTGTCTTGCTTGATAAAAGTTATATCTAAAATATGCTCTTGTTTTATTCTTATTTAATGCCCCACAATAGTCACAATTCTTTTTTTCTTGTCTTGGGTTAAAATATAAAGTGTGTTTGCAGTTATAACAATATTGATTACAATTATCTTTTATGATATTGTCTAGTTTTTCTTTTACTCTTAAATGCTTCTTCCTTGACATCTCTTGCAACCACCTTTATTAGTTCGTATATTATGAAAAAACAAAAGACTATTTTAAGTAATAACCATACTTGACTTGCGTACCACTCTAACATAAGTCCTCCAGAATATACTTTTTATATTTGACTTTATCTCCATATCTATTAGTAGTGTGTTCCCACTCGTCAGTTATGTTATATTCTTTTCTTAACGCCCATATATAATGTGATAATCTAGTACAACCAAACTCCCTTATTGCTTCCCACGTTGTAATTGATTTATTTTGCTTTAAATAAGCTAATATTCTATCTTCCATTAAACTTCCTCAATTCTTAAATGATTTAATTCTTCACTCCCATTTAACGATTTATATAATGCTCTTATAGATATATAACCAAATTGCCCTTGATATATTTCCTTGCTTGGATCATAGTCAAATATTCCAAAATCACTTTCTAATACGAATATTCTTATTGGTTTATGTTCCTTTAATAATTTCAGCAAGTTCTCGTTCTTCTTCTTCATTTAAACTTAAGTCCACTCCTTTAATATCTTCGTCTAACCATTTAGGTCTTATAACAACCTTTTTATTCTTTATAGGGTTTTTTAAGACTTGTAATAAATATTTAATTGTCTTTGCATTATTAGACTTACTTATCTCAATAGCTTCTTTAAATTGCTCTAAACTATACTTATCAATGACTTCGTTTATCATTTCATAGTCAGTTGGTGTTAAGTTTGATTTAAAAGTTAAAATTGCCTCGTATATATCTTCTTCTTTCTTATCTATACTTACCTTACCTAACCTAACCTGTGTCAACGCCCCGTCGACTTCTCGTTGACTATCATTATTTTTAAGTCTATATGCGTTCTTTTCATCTAGTTCTAAAAGTGCTTTTTGTTCGGTATATGGTGTTTCATTATAAGTGTCTTTTCTTATGTAGTTATGTATTCTCCAATGCTTTATAACTACTACCCCATTATCAAATGCTATTACGAACTTTCTACCTATTAAGATATTCATATCGTCATTGGTAGCACCTACAAACTTCATTATTTTTTTTGGGGAATTAACAAACCCGTCATCATCAGCTCTCATTGATAAATCATAATAAAGTAGTCTTGCACTCATAGGCATTTCTAAAAATGCGTCACTATCTATTATTGTTTTTGCAAACATTCTTCTTTCAGCCATATCTACCTCTTTATTCTTGCTTCAATATAACTGCTTGATAAATAACCAGCATAAATTACAAGTATAAGTGTTGCTATTCCATAAAATGTGTAAGTTCCACCTTTTACAAGTTGTATAAAATCATAACCGATAAAACCTATAACAAATAACATTACAAATAAAGCAATAAAACCTTTAATATTAACTTTCATATTTAGTCCTCCTTAGTTTCAAATAAATATTCAAATGTGGTATTAAACTCTTTAAGACATTTCTTTATATCTTTAATGTCCCATGAGAAGTTGCCTAATAGCTTCTGGTTGCAAGTTGTTATTGTTATTCCTAAGAAGTTAGCTAAATCACTTTGCTTCCAATTTCTCTTTTTGAGTTCTGCATAAAAGTTGTAATACATTAAAAAAACCTCATTTCTAGTAATGAGGTTCGTTTCTTTTAAAATACTCTATTTGTTAATATATATATTATGTTAACTTGTTAAAGTATTTTTAAAAGGTATCTCGTACCTTCATTACATTTTAATTTTAACATACATATATATTGGTTGCAATAGTAATTTTAAAACTTTACAAAATAATTTTAATTAATGCTAATAAGAGCATATATTCAACGATTTTTCGGTAGTCAATGCGTTGTGTCAACCCTACTACTCTATTAGATACAGAAGTAGAGTAGTCATACATAGAAAGACATTTACCTTTATCTAATACTTTTATGTCAACTAATTTCCAACCCATTGAGGTATACGATCCAACTTCATATTCTGGTAAACTTTTCCTATACCTATATAGCATATCTCCGTTGGTTCTTTCATATAATACTAAATACTTCATAATTCCCCCTCCTTTGAGTTGCTAATTATAAATAGAATAGTATTAATTGTCAAATATTTCCCAGTATTCCCTACTCTTTTGATTTACAATAAAATTAAAGAGGGAATATATGAAAAGTGAAAGAACTAAAGCTTTAATGATTTCAAAAGAAACTAAGCAAATAGTATGGGAAAGAGATAACCACAGGTGTATTTTTTGTGGTAGATATTGTGATATTAACTTAGCTAATTCACATTTTATAAAACGTTCTCATGGTGGTTTAGGTATTCCAGAGAATATAATGACTAATTGTTTAGACTGTCATTTTATGTTTGATGATACACCAATGCGTAAGTATATGATACAACGTGCTGAAGATTATTTTAAAGAAAAATACCCCAACTGGAATAAAGACGATTTAGTCTATAAAAAGTATCAAACGTATAATTGCACTAAAGATTTATAAACGTGCCTTAAAATGCCTAAAAATAACTTTAGAGCATAAAAAAAGAGACTAGCATACACTAGTCTTTTTAAATTGCATTTCATAATATTCTATTATGTAGTTATATTCGTGTGTTATTTCTCCATTTTGTTTTAATTCATTATGGTACTTTCTATATATATTATCTATATGTGTCTTTTCGTTTGTGTCTATTTCTCCACCACTTAAACATATATGATAATAATGCTCTATTTCAGTCCTTATTCTATCAGCTTCGTTGGTGTCAATTTTATTCTCTAATTTATTTAGTCTATCAGTTATGTCTTTGAATTCATTTTTTAGCATTTCTTTTATACCTGCTTTTATATATTTCATTACTCCAAATAATGCACCTAAAAAAGCACTTGCTAATATTACATAATCTATTAGTTCTCTTACTTTCATGGTTCTACCTTTTCTATATCACAATAATATTTTTTATCTTGACACAAACATATATAACCTTTTGCCATTTTTAACCAACCGTCTTTCCCGTTCCATTTTAATTGCGTTGCTTTAAATATAGAACCCTTTTTTAATGATCCAACTTTTTTATAGTTAGTACCAGCACCACTACGTATATTCATTGTTGTACGTGTTTTCATTTCTACATTATCAAAGTATTTATACCAGTCTTTAGTGACTGCTTTTCTTGGAGTTTTACTTGCTTCATTTCCGTACCATTGTCTATTTCTTACGTCAGCGTGTGTATCTCCTGTTGTATTTTTTTTCCCTCCACACCTAAAACCTATACCTTTATAGTCTTTCATGTTTTCAAGTGTCACACAAACAACACCTGAACTTATACGTTTTCCGTCTTTCTTGCAATAAAAATCAGCAGCTTTTCCTTCAGTATGAGAACCACTTCCAGAACCACCTACTGCTATATCGTGCTTTTTACACCTATACCCACTATAAACTTTTAACTCGTCAGCTTCTAGTTTTAAGTACAAATCTTCTAATAAATCTACTAATTTTGTATCAATTAAAATATCATGTTTACCACCACATTTACACCTAAAGTCTTGAACTGAAAAATGTGCCGATAATTTATCATCACAATTATATTTATATTTCTTTACCATAATTAAACACCCTCTATTTTATAATAATTATATGCTTTTTGTCCTAGTAAGTATGTACCAGCAACTGCCATTATTACTGATATAGTAGCAGTTATTTTATCACAATAAGGAATACCCCATATTGGATCTAAACCTACTAATAAAGCATTTACTATAGCTAAAATATTAACACCATATTTAGCAATTTTCTTTACAGTTTCCATTGTTCCACCTCCTATACTCTATATACTTTTTTAAGATACCATTTAGAACTATCGTATGTTATTCCTCCAATAGTTCCAGAACCACCATTTACTGCGTCACCTGTTAAGGTGTCATGCCCACTTAAAATTACTCTTTTATAACCAATGCCACCAGCACTAATTAAAAAGTAATTTAATTCACTATATGAAAGTGTTTTAGGTGCGTATGTGACTTGCTGTTCTCCGTTTTGGTGTTCCCATAAAAAAGCAAAACCTCTTTGAGTTTTGCTAATACTTATATCTAATGTGATAGTATCGTTATAGTCTAGTATTGTCGAACCACTCCATATTTCTTCTTCTTCGGTTGCTATTTCAACTCCGTTTACTTCTAAAGAATTATTTTTCTCTGGGAAACAATTAATACCAACTGAGTTTTTAACAACGTCTATAAATAATACAAATAGTCCTTTATTTAGATAACCACTAACAGTTTCATAATCAAACTTATCTTCACATTTAAACTCAAAGAACCAACCATAATTATTGTCTAATGTAAGTGTAGTTTCTACTCCGTTTGATATATTAGTCCATGCACTCCAGTTTTCCCCTGTAGCGTCTTTTTTATACCTATATTGAAGTAATTGAATACTATTTAAACTATCAACCGAACTTATTGAAGCATTTATGGTTAACTTGGTTTCATTTTCATAATTATTTACTCTTTTTAGACTACCTCCTATTTGTGGGTAATTATACTCAATTACATTTATTGTCTTATCAAAGTAAGTTCTATTTCCCCTACTATCTTCTACAATACAACGTATAGTAAAAGTTCCACTAGGTTTTTCAGTAAATGTATATGATCCAGTTAATGTGTCAGTTGTATAACTAGATTCTCTTACACCACCAATGAATACAAAAGACATATAAGATAAACTAGCACCTTTTTTTATTGTTGGTGCAGTCCATATTAACTCTGGTATACTTTCTAAACCTACTAATTTTGTATTATCTCCAGTAATAGAAACAACTGAAGCATTAGTATCAATAACACTTAAAGTACTTGCGTCATATTCTGGGTTAGCATTTATTATACTTATTGTTTTTTGTATTTTATCAGTATAAGTTGAACCACCTAAAACACTCCTAACCATAACATAGATATTAAATGAATTATCGTTAGGGTGTGCCGTATACATTGCATTTTGTTCGTTTTCAGTTATTGTATACGTATAATATGGGTGGTTATTTGTTAGTGTTATATCTTTCCACGTATCTAGTGGGTTAGTTCCGTCTAAACTTAAACATATTTTTGCACTTGTATAGTTTGGGTAAGCTGGTGCTGACATATTAGTACCAAAAGAATACTCATCATTAAATATTGCACTATCAGTTATGGTTATCTTTCTTGCTATTGTATCTAATGTAGCACTACTTGATCCAGTTGAATTAATATTTGCTAAAGTAGTACCAGAAACCTTACCAACTTCTCCAGCTATAGTTATAGTTTTAGTTCCATTAGCATTATGTGAAACTGTCTTACTACTTGTTGAGATTAAAACCCATGAATTACTTACTGACTTACTTTGACTAAAAGTTGTCTTAGTTCCGTCAATAGTAATAGAACCTTTAAATGTTCCACTAGTAGGTGTTGAACTTCCTTGTTTTCTAGCATAGATTTTACACTCTACTAAACTAGAATTAGCAACTGCACCATTTGAGGTACTAGTCCACTCAATTTTACCTTGAAAAGATACGCTAGAACTTGGGTGTTCTAAGCTTAAATTAAAAGAACCACTTGCCATAATTTACCTCCTATTCAGCAATACCAACAAAACCAATACCATTAGTACCTGTTTTAACTACTGGGACTAATTTTATTTTTTTAGCAATAGCAATTTCGTTTTCTATTTCAGCATTTGCCATGTGGAATACATTATCTTGTACCCAATATATTTTATTATCGTTAGCGTCATAACCAACCAAACCCTCATCAGCATTAAGTCTTACATAAGCACCATTAACACTAATACTTGTTAACCCATTTTTATCTAATGTAGCAATTAAAACATTGTTCTCGTCATATACTTCTAATGTTCCGTATTGGTTTAAATTAGAACCTAATTTTAATGTACCAGAGCTTATTAAGTCAGCAGTTAAACCAATGACATTAATATTTTGCATATTTAAAGTTCCGTCAATAGTCCATGCAGAATTAAAAATACCATTTATACCAGTATTTGAAAAACCAATACCAGCAGAATTAATACGCATTACATTAGTAGCAGTTTCTTTTGGTAAACTATCTACTATCATAATTTGTGTTCCGTCATATATAACAAAAGAATTACCCATAACTCCTAATATCGTATCAGTAGCTTCTTCTAACCCTTGAATTAATTGAACTTGTATTGTTGCATTATTCTCGTTTATTTGTTCTTGGGTAGTTTGTGCTATTTGTTCTACAAAGTTATCAAGTGTCGGTTTAAAGTTTCCAAATTGTACTTGTCTATATTTTTCTAATATGCAGTCATAATCAAAACTAATTAGAGACGTTATAAGACTAATTCCTAGTCTTTCGTCTATTACTTCGATTATGTCTCCAATGTCCGTTATACGCTCTAAATTAGCTTCTAGGGTGTAATTTACGTGAGGTATAGAGTTTAACTCTAAATATGCTTGTGCTTTTGTACGTAAATCTCCTATTAATGCGTCTATAAACTCATCATGTGAAGCATAATCTTCTTCTTGTATCTCACTTTGGTCGAAACTTACTACTTTTGTATATGGTATATCGTATTGGTTTACTCCTTCAATATATTTCTCTGGTAATAATAGTCCGTCATACCCTACTGGTAATATCTTCGTGACTACTTCGTTCCAGTCATATTGTGCTGATATATCTTTTAAGTTTTTACCATATCTAACTACTACTCCATTGTCAGCACCTATTGTATTTTTAACTTGGATCGTGAAGTTATCTCTAACTAAATGTCCTCCCCAACGTTTTAATACAACTTGAAAAGCTTCATATAAAGATTTTCTTACACACCTATAAGAAGCTATTGTGCCTACGTCACTAGACGTTGTAAATGGACTAGGGTTATCAGTAGCATTGTTTAAATGGTCTAAAGCATAATTACAATTTTTTTCTACTATATAACTATCTTCAATAACATAATTAGCACTATCATAAAAAATATGATAAGCAGTTAATTTTATTTTAGTTCGTGTTTTTTCTACATTAGTAATTCTAAATGCTTGATAACCTTGTGGAGTATTAGCAACTAATATTTTATTACTTACTAAATCATCAGCATAAATTAAAGGTGCTTCTATATCTAAATAGTAAGCACCATTATCTTCTTTATGCACCATTGCGTAAGTAGGTTGTATTATCTTATCTCCATTTGAATTAAATAAGTTATCAGTAGTATTAAATAATTTTATCATAGATACCTCGTATATTTTGTAATAGTTCCTTTTGTATAATTACCAGTAAGTTTTACATTACTTTCTCCAGAAACTAATTTTATTTTTGAATAATCTCCTATTACTTGTCTATTTGCTAATGTATTATCACTCTTATTAATTGCTTCCATATTTTCAGTATCAATTATTATTGTATCGTTTGTAGTATCAACTTGTAATACTTCGTTATTATCAATTAAAACTTGTACTATTCCATTACCTTCTATTTCAAAGATAGGTTTAGCGTATATATTACCTTCGTTTATTACTTCAGCTTCTCCAGAACCACCTTCTAATGCTTTAGCATATATAATAAATGGTTTATCATTACTTGTTTGTGTGATATTTGTTTCTGGGTTATATGAAGTTGCTTCAAGTAATGCTTCCAAATCTTCTATTAAATCAGTGTCAGTTATTTCGGTATCAATAGGAGTTGCTAACTCATATAAAATAGTTAAGTTATGTATTGCTAAGAAGTCCGTAAATAATTCATCATCATTATCGTTTATTCCTTCTATCATCAACTCTATATTTTTACCACCTAAAGTTATAGCATTTTGATTATATAGTCCGTCAAATATAGCACTACTAAAAAATGGTAATATATCAGCAATTAAAGATGAACCTTGTTTTACTTCATTTCTAATATTAGTAGTTAGAATACACCACTCTCCTCTACCATTTTGTAAACAACCCCAACCTTCAATATCAGCACCAGTAAAGGTTTTTTCTTTTGCGTGGTTTCTTATATACCATTTATCAGCACTTTTATAAATATAATCTTGTGTGTCATTTAGTTTGTATAACTTCAATGATCCAAGTCTAATATTAAAAGTTTGACTTTCAGTATCATCTTCATTAGCTATTTTAATAGTATTAGTACCACTAACCACATTAATAGCACTCGGTCTTTGAGGACTAGGAGAAGGTGTGACAACATTGTACTTAATATCAATAAAAGGTTCTAAATCGTTAGGAATAGAACTTATATTAGTTGTTTCATAAATAGTAGCATTATATAAAGCATTTAATTGATTTATTAAATTAGTATCAGTTATTTCAGTATAAGTAGGTGTTGATAGTACATATTTTACTATTGAATTACTATTACTTAAAATTGCTTTAAAACTTGTTAAATCAGTTGCATTTTTTAAATATGCTATAAATCTATTATTATTATAACTTGCTATACAATCATAAGTATTATTCCAAGAACTTGAATATTTAACACCTTTCATATTACTTGCTAAAATGCTTGGTGTATCGCTGTCAAAATAAACATTAGTACTTTCTACTATTGCTCTACCAAGTCCTGAACTTTCAATATGAAAATTGCCCCAATTCTCACTACCATTTAAAACAACTTTCCCAATTTCTCTATACCAATACCATTTATCATTAGACTTAATAAGTTTATCTTGGTATGTTCCTATTTTACATAGTTCTATTGTGCCTAAATTTATATGATATGTATTTCTTGTATATGGTTCGTATGTTGTTGAACTTGTATTTTTTTCTAGCATTGGTTTTACTAAAATATTATTAACACTTAACCCATTATTTATTGCTAGTACAATAGTGACAATCATATCTTCAGTAAGAGTAAATGTTGTATCGCTTGTATTTGGTGATAACAATGCAATTACATTAGTGTTATCACCCCATTTAGCCACCGTTGCCCTAATATTTGATGTACTACCAACGGAAATTGTATAAGTTCCTGCTTTTAATTGAATTCCGTTATTATATTGTAAATTAAAATATTTAGTAGAACCTGTATCGTTTGTGCCATTTACTAATATAGTGCCATCATCATTTACAACCCACGATAAAGAACCATCAGTTCTTGTTGAACCTTGATAAGGAAATGGAATTAAGTTTTTACCACATACAACTATCTCATTATCTCCACTTACTACATTAACATTTACTGGATTATCTGGTGTAGGTGTTCCGTTTTGTGATGTATTTCCTTTTAGTATTATATAGTTCTCTTTTGTTGGTATTACGTCAGTTAATGTTATGCTTGTTCCTTCAGCTTCTAAACCTTCTTCTGCTGGTATTACTACTTGTGAAGTGTTTCCTTTTAATGTTATCTCCATTGGTGCGTCTTCTGTTGGGGTTAAAGTTATTTCTTCCCCTTCTTCTTCTATATATGTATCTATTAGTTCGATAGGTTCTTCTTCTAAAGGGTACTTAAACGGTTGACAATGTAATGTCACATTTGCAGTTCTAAACTTGATTAATGCTTCATAGTCTATTTGATTTATTATTTTAAAGTTATAGTATTTATCATCTTCATTACTGAATACAATAGTTCCTTCTTGATTAAAGAAACCTATTATTTCGTTTATATCATAATTTTCATATAAACCAATGACTAATTCTTTATCATACGATCCATAACCTAATTCAGTTATTATATCTCCGTCTCGTCCGTCTATTTCTTCCGTCATTACTCTTAATGGTGGTTTAGAAATAGAAGGTAGTTTACTTATTGCTAAACCTTTTATACTTAATGAATTAACTCCATTTATTATTACATAATTTCTCATAAACTACCTCCCATATACTTCGTTAGTTATTGTTTTACTAACGAATCTTCCTACTTCTCTATCGTCTAAGTCTACTACCATATCGTTTAAAGCTTCTTTCATTGCTTTACTCATCATTGAGTAATTTTGCTCGTATGTGATACTTGGGTTTATTGTTGGGTTAACACTTGAATTAATTCCTCTGGTTAAACTACGCATTGCAGTATCATATTCTCCTATTAAATCGTCTACTGGTATTGACTTAGTCATATCAGTTGAAACTTTATTCATTTCTTCAGTAAAACCTTCACTTATTCCTAATGCTAAATTAGTACCTATAACCTTTTTAAATACTTTACTTGGAGAAGCTATGCCAAATACATTTTTAAACTTATTTACTACTCCTTCTCCAAAGTTCTTAACACTATTCTTTAAGCTGTCCCACTTTTCAGTTAAACCACTCCATAAACCACTTATTAATTCTTTACCAACGTCTTTTATTTTCCATAAACCTTCTAATAACCAGTCTTTAAAGTTATTCAATAATTCAAATGCTTTATCTCTTATCATACTAAAAGCATTATATAAACCAGTTGCCAAACTTCCTATAATTTGAACTCCAGCAGAAACTATCTTTGGAAAGTTCTTTACTAAAGTTGTGACTATAGTTGTAATTATCTTTGGTACTGCGTCTATTAATTTCTTTAATGTCTTTGGATCAGTTATACTTTCAGCAAGTGCAATTATTAACTTGATACCAGCGTCTATTATCATATCTAAATTATCAATTAAAGTATTTACTATTGTTATAACGCAGTCTACTATTGCTGGTACTATTGTGTCTAAATTATTAGCAATGCTTTCAGTTAGTGTGACTAATATAGTCAATGCTATTTCAATTATCTTTGGTAAGTTTTCAGTAAAGAAAGTCACGATACTTTCTACTAATGAACTTATTGTATTTTGTAAACCAGTTGTGTCTCCTTTTACCATGTCTAATATTTGCGTTATCATTTGACTAACTGACTGGAATAATTGAGGTGCAAGATTTACTATCATTTGTCCTATTTGTGGTAATAAACTAGATATTAATTTAGGTATACCACTTAAAATACTAGGTGCTATTTTTATTACTGCATTAGATACATTTGTTAAAACATTATTAACACTTTCAATTAAATCTTCAGCACCACCAGAACCATTAATAAAGTTGTCAAAAGCTGACTTCATTGTTTGTACTGAACCACTAATTGTACTTGCACTTTCTTTTGCAGTTGTACCAGTGACTTTTAATTCTCCTTGTATAACATGTATTGCTTCGTATACGTCACTTAGGTTTTTAATATCGTACTTAACTCCACTTATTTTAGAAGCGTCTTTAAGTAGTCTTTCCATTTCGGTTTTAGTTCCCCCATAACCGAGCTTAAGGTTGTCTAGGAGTGTATAGTTTTGTTTTGCAAAACCTTGATAAGCACTTTGTATTGATGACATATCAGTACCAAACTTATTAGCATTATCTGACATATCTCTAAATGCCATATCGGCTATATCGGCTGCTTTATCAGTATTACCACCTAAACTTTGTAATAAACTAGCACTAAATGAAGTGACACCTTGCATATATTCATTAGCACTTACTCCAGCAGTCTTAAAAGCTTTACGGGCGTTCTCTACTACTTTATCAGCACTATCTCCAAATAAAGTTTCAATACCACCTAAGTTTTGCTCTAAACTTGCATAACTCTTTACTCCTAGACTTACTACTCCAGTCAATGCCCCACTAATTGCAGTTGTGACTTGTGCTAACTTTTTACCAACGTCTAGTGCAATATCTCCTACTTTTGCTAAACCAGTCTTTAACGCACTTAAATCTATCTTTGCAGTCCCTTTAAGTTCGTTATTCATGTCTTTTAATGCTTTTTCAGTCTTTGCTATTTCTCCACTTAAAGCATTATATTGAGCTTTTTGTTCTTCAGTTAATGAATTATAACTACCTAGTTGCTTTTGTGCTTCTTTTAAAGCATTTAGTCTATCAGTAGAAGCTTTTATATTCCTTGCTAATACGTCTTGCTTTTGTGCTAACAATTCCGTATTGTTTGGATCTAGTTTCAATGCTTTATTTAAGTCTTTTAAATCAGCATTTAAACCATATATTTGCTTGTCTACTCCCTTCAATGCGTCTTGTAGTTTTTGGGTATTACCTCCAATATCAATGGTAATGCCCTTTATTCTTGAACTTGCCATAAAAAACCTCCTTTTATGAATACTAAAAAAAGAACTACCGATATAGTAGTTCTCTTTGTACTACTCATAAGAGAGTAGTATTTTATTGTGCTTCGTATACACTTGTGAAGAAACCATTGAAAGCTGTTGTGTTTGTATTTGTTTCTTCCATAAATATTCTAACTTTTCCGTCAGTTATTCTTGCATTAGCACTAATATTTATTGTTTCAGTAATAGGTTCTTTTGTTGTTTCAATAGTAGATGAACCTGCGCCTGCTCTTGCAGGAGTAATAGCATAGAACCAATATCTTGTATTCTTATCATCTCCGTCAACTTCAAAACCTAAAGCAAAATCACTTAGAGTATCGTCTTTGCTTTCTACTAATGCACCGTTAGTGTCAGTAGTTTCTCCTAGTATTTCAGTTCTAAACTCCTCAGTAAGTTTTGCCATTTCTAATGATCCACTATAACCATTATTAGCACTTGAACTAAAATATTTAGTGTTATCAGCAAAGAAGTCAGCACTATCTCCTTCTGGGTCTAGTGTTAAGTTAACTGCACCAGGTAAAGCAAATGGAGTTCCATAAGTAATAGTTGGTAGTCCACCACTTTCTCCATAAGTAATTTTAGCAATATGTACGTTTTTTAAACCAAACTTAACTTTACTCATTATATACCTCCTATATTTCGTAAAAGTTGTGATAGATACGTTCGTCTTCGTCCCATACTTCATCTATCAAGTCGTATGGTATCTTATTTGTAGTTAGTAAATCTTCAATAGTTTGTTCTAGCAATATATCTTTTGTTTCCGTTATAAGTTCTATTTCATACTCATAAGGTCTATAGTATGTTATTCCGTCAGCTTTAAATGTTTCTGGACTACTTGCTCTATATACAACAAAAGGTGGTTGTACTTGTTTATTCGTTGGGAAATGGTCGTAAGCAACTGGTATTTTTAATGTGCTTAACATATCAAATACTTGTTTATAAGTCATTGTATACCTCCTATTGCTCTCTCAATTTCTTCAACAACTAATTTTTGTGTTCTATCGTTTACTGGTTCTATATGTGGGAAAGCTCTAGTTTTACCACCATTTCTAGTGACATGCCCTTTTTCTAGTAAATGTGTTAATTGGTATTGCGTATTATATACAACTCCTTCAACATATTTTCTATTTTTGGTTTTTTTAACTTTCCACCCTTTATTATATTTACCAGTTCTAACTTGATACGTGCTTCTTTCGTTTTGTAAATCAGTTTTTGCTTTATCACAATTCTCGAATATTACACGTTCTATTTCGTCTTGAATCGCAGTTGAATAATTGTCTAGCATTTTACTAACGTCTAATATTGAACCCATTAGTTAACTCCTATTTTTTTAGAGCATACCAATACAATATCAAACTTGTTCTTTGGTTCTACTATTCTTATAACTTGATACTTATTTCCGTTCCACTCGATTAAATCTTCTCCAGAATAATTAAGTTTTTTAATTACAAACTCAATACTCGGTGTTAAACCAACCTCGACTGCATTATAGAATTCATTAGTTCGTACACTTTGAACTTTAGCATAACATTTTTTTTGACTTGAAGAAGTAGTGATAATATTACCTATTTCATCTACTCCTTCAGTCTCACTTATTAAATAAATAATCTCACTATATTCCATTGTACTCCGTATAGTGTCTTAAAACGTCCTTTTGTAGTGCATAACTTTGTGCATATAATTCAGCATTAGTTATGTCTAAAAAAGACAAAACATAAGTTATTATTGCCGTTTGAACTAAACTATCTGGTGTATTTACTTTTGTATCGACTATGCCGATACTTTGAAGGTCTAATTTTGCACTCTCGATCCAAGTATTAATCATACTATCGAACTCGTTGTGATTTATACCTTGTATTTTCTTTATTTCTTGTAGCATAGTCTTACCTCATTTCTATTTTTATTGTGGTTTTGCTATTAAAGTAAATGCTTTATCAGCTACAACACCCATACCAACAAATCTACGTCCTAAAATACGTACAATATCGTCAGTCATTAAAGTTGTTTCATCATATTTGATTTCAACACCTTCTCCGTTTGGGAAGTTTGCAACTGCACCAAAACCTAAATCTCCAACGATAGCATAAACGTTTCCAGAAGAAGCACTATCGTATGCTGGTAATGTGTTATTGAAGATAACTCTTAAACCTTCAAATGGATCTACTGAATAACCATTTGCATAAGCAACTTCTTTAAATTTTCCATAAGTTAATTTATTCATAATAATTACTGGGTTATTTGCTTCATCACTTAAATTAGCTATAGCATTTGCAATAGTTCCTACTGCTGGTGCTAAAGTAAGTTTATTTGCTGAAGGACTAGAAGCAGTTGCAGTTTGTGGTAAACCAGCAATAGCACCTACTAATGTATCAGCACATTTTTTTGCAATTCTATAAGTTAATTCGTCATAGATATAACGTAAGAATTCTTCTCCTCTCATATCTACTACTTCATCACTAATACCGATCCATTTTTTAATTGATACTGGTTTTAGTTCTACGATACCTAATACTAGTTCTTCTTCACTAACTGGTTCGTCAGCACCTTCTAAATGTACTTGTGCTTCACTTGATGAAACTTCAAATTGAACTTTTAAGTTTCCTTTAACACTTAATGTTCTAACATATTGCATTAAGTCTTCTCTTTGCCAAGCAGTTCTTACAATGTCTTCAACTACTTGTGGTACTTCAACTGAGCCTGATACTTCAGTTGCGTTTGTAGTATATAAAGCTCTTAATTCTTTATCACTACCAGTTTTTACGTATTCAGCGTATGCGTCTACGTATTCTTTTGTGTTTCTTAATTCTTTGTTATCCATATTTTTCTTCTCCTCCTTGATAACTTCTGGAACAACTGGTGCTTCTTCTATTTTTTCAGCAATTTGTTGTTCTTCTTCATGTTCTTCAATTTGTTGTACTTCTTCATTTAAAGCGTCTACTTCTTGATTAAGTTCTTCAACTTTTTCAACTTCTTCAGTTGCTTCAAGTTCTTCTCTTATTTCAAGTTTTCTTGCTTCAATTTCTTCAAGTCTACTCATTGGTAAACCTCCTTCTTAATTTTTGCTATTTAAGGTATAACTACCATTACGACTATTCCAGTCTTTATTAAACAAGTTTCTAGCACTATTCCAGCACTAAAAAAGACACCCTATTCCAGTTGTGTCTTTACCCTTGTATTAACCTAATTTTTTTAATACTTCTTCTTTTGCTTTTTGTAGTATATTTTTTCTTTCTTCTTCTTTTAACTTTTCTTCGTGTTCTTTTCTTAATTCGTTTCTTCTCTCTAAAAAGTCATCATTTGAAGAAGCAACACTTACGTCAGTAGCATTATAAAATGGTTGATCCACTACTGATACGTCAAACAACTTACCTATTTTTGTAATAGTTCTTGTGTCGGTATCATAATCGTAAGTATCTTCTTCAACCGTAAATGCAAAACTTTGCTTGTCAATTAAACCACTTTTAATTGCGTTATATATATCTTTGTGTTGTGATATATCGTCTTGTAAAGTTGCTTCCATAAACAAACCTTTATCATCTACATTAAGATTTAAAGACTTATTACGTGTTCTTGCTAGTACCATAAATGTATCTTCGTGATTATATCTTAAAACTACGTCAGTCATATCAGTTTCATCTAATGCGTGTTTATCAATAACTTCAGTATAATCGTAAGTTTCTGGGCTATCAAAAACTACTGCATAACCTTTTATCTCCATTTTCTTATCTTCAGTATCTTCAGCTCTAAATTGTAAATCTAACTTTCTAATTTCCTTCATTTCCTTCTTCTCCTCCTAATTGATAATCATTTGCTATATCACTACTAACATGGTTAAGGTCTTGCATACGTACGTCTCCGTCTTCAACTGGTGCAAGGTTAAATATTTCTCTTAACTCGTTAATAGTCATTATGTTATTTGCATATCTTAATAGATTTATCTTTGTAGTATTACTTGCATATTGTAGTCTATTACTTTCAAATAATATTTCATTACCAAAGTTCTTTTCAGTTGGTGTAAATATTTTATTTGTGAACTCTAAACTCATTTGTAGTCCTATTGGTTCTAGTACACTTTCATAAAATGCGTTCCACTCATCTTCACTATATTTTGACTGAATAATATTCTCATTTACTCCAAAGTATGAAAGTATTTTATTGTCAAATATCTTAATTTGACTATCACTTGCAGTTTGTGGATCTAACTTAACTGGTGTAAAATCAGTTGTTGCGTCTAGTCCACCAATACCACTTTTATCTCCATATTTAATAAAATCAGCAACGAATTGGTCTCTCATTTTCTTAACGTCTTCTGGTTTTAACATAGCTTTAGTAGATTTAATAATACCTTTAATGTGTTGTGTAGTCTTTATTGCATTTATTATTCCCTCATCTATTACGTGTTTTATAGATAAAGTCTTTATTATTGGTATAGTAGAACCACCAAATAGTCCGTCTTTTCCAACGAACCTAGTTAAGTGTATGCAACTGTCATAAGGTACAAATCTTTCTTTACTTCTACCAAACTTAAACTTTACCCATAACTTACCTTGAAACTCATAAAGTTTACCTTCAGTAAAATCTAAAGGGTATAAACCAGTCACTTTTAAGTCTTTATCTCTTTGAATATATACAAAACTATCGTTATATAATTCTAGGTTTGTAATTACTTGATAATAAAACTTATATGCGTCCTGTATCTCGTTTGGTTGCTTTGCTAACAACTTATAAAGGTTATCTTTTAAGTCTTCCATTTTGCCATTAAAGTTTCGTATGTGTCTAGGGTGCATTTTAGCACCATTACGAGCTATTGCGTCTACACATGCACGAATATCTATATCGTCATGAAAATCTCCTTTATATGGTGTAAATACTGCTTTGCTATCGTCTAGCACTTTCACTTCAGTTGCAGTTTGTGGTATTTCACTACTATTATCAGTCCCAAATATTCTACTGAATAAACTTCTTCGTTCCATATTATTCCTCCCCAATATAATTTAAGTATTCTTGTTGCTTATTTACATAAATAACGTAAGCGTCCATTAGACTTGCAACTCCGTCTATTCTTTGTCTTGCTTTTTCTTTAGATAACATTATATTTTCGTTATCATCTACTTTTACTACTACGTTAGATAAGTTCCATTTTAAGATAGGGTTATTATTATAGTTTATCTTCTTATCTATTAAGTCAGCTTTCATTTGTTTTAATGGTGCTGACTCCGTTTTAAAACCTTGTCTTACTTCTACCATATCAAAACCATTACTAACCATTTCATCACAAAAATATTGTGCGTTCCAACTATCATAACCAACCCATAATGGTCTTAAATCAAACTCTTGCACTTGTTCTAAAAACCATTTAACTACGTCGTGATAATCAATTTTAGTATCTCCAGAAAGTCTTAAATAACCCACCTTTAACCATTTGTCATAAGGTATCTTATCTTCTATTACTTTCTTTTCTAGTGCATTAGTTGGTATAAAATACATTTGCTTAACTCGTATTTTCCCATTTTTAACTCCTAGTATCGTACTACAAGTTAAATCGGTTGTACTCGACAAGTCTACTCCACCTATGCAGTAGCAGTCTTTCCACTCGTTATACATTTCTTCATTATTTAACTCGTCAAATGTCAGCCAAGCATTGATACTATTTTGTCTTATATTAAAGTCTTTACATAAAAGATTAACTAACTCAATAGGGTTTGCTTTTGCTCGTTCTACTTTTTCCCTTAAACTCTTTATAGACTTAATAGTTCCTAAACTTGGGTTTGCTTTATACCAGCACTCCTCATTGATCCACTCGTTTTCATTATCTAACTCATAGATTATTGGTAATAATGTTTCATCTTCAACTACTCCGTCAATTACTTGACTAGCATAATCGTATTCTATATCGAACACGTTTTGTCTTATAGTTCCCATTGTGGACGTTTCAATTAGCATTGGTTGTCTTCTTGCTGACATACTATCGTACATAACGTCTAGTAAGTTTTTATCTTTCCAAGCGTGTACTTCATCAGCAATTACTAAATGACTATTAAGTCCGTCTAGGGAATTACTATCACTTGCTAAAGCTCTAAACAAACTATCTTTTTCATCATAGTAGATACCTCCTACTAGACACCTTATTCGTTTATCTAATGCTTTAGTCTTTTTTATCATACGTTTGCTTTCTTCCCAAACAATTTTACTTTGTTCTTTTTTGGTAGAAACTGCGTATACTTCAGCACCTCCTTCTTTATCAGCAACTAACATATACAATGCTATTGCAGAAGCAAGTACCGATTTACCATTTTTTCTTGCAACAAAAAAAACTGCTTTTCGATATTTTCTTAAACCAGTTTCTTTATCTACAAAACCAAACAATGCACTTATAAAAGCTTTCTGGAAAAGTTCCAACTTTAATGGTTTACCACTCCATACACCCTTTGACTGCTTTAACAATTCACAAAACTTTATAGGTCTATTTGCTTTTTCTTCATCATATACGTATGTATGCGTTTCAGTTTCTCCAGTCAGTTTATTAAAAAATGTTATTGTTTCTGGTGTCTCTATATTCTTAACCAACCTATCATAGACTGCTTTTATTTTCTTATTTACCCTCATAGGGTTTTCACATAACCAGTTATGATACTCAATGATCCAATTAGTCATTTAATATATCGTCCATATCTTCGTCAATTTCGACTACTTCAATGTCTTTTGGTACTAGGTTAATTAAGTTCTTATAAAATGTGTCATAAGTTTTCATCAATTTTGTATAACTTGCTAGTGCTGGACTTTCTCTTAAAAAGTCTTGTTTACCATTGATAAAATGTTCTACAACACCTTGCTCGTCTATAGACTTTTGCAATTCCTTTAATTTTTCTTCCATATACATAAGTTTTGAAGCAACTAAACTAGCTTCGTTCTTCTTATCTTCTGGTATCTTTTTCAATATTTCGTCAATTTGTTTTATCTTCATTTATTTCACTCCATATCTTTGCAAAACCCCTCGTATGTATTCAAATTGTGTGTTTTTTTGAACTCCCCTACACCGTTGCCCCAAAGCACTTGATTTAATGCCGACTAGGGAGGGTATGCTTGGGTTTTATATTTCCTTCATCATCAAATAAATATTCATCTCTAACACTACCTTTGGTAAAGTGTTCTTCATTATGACATTGAATACATAATAATTCTAGGTTGTTCCAGTCATAAGCAATACTATCATCTTTGTAATTGCTTTCGTCTAAATGTATTTTATGGTGTACTATACCTTTTAATCTTTTTTCTTTTGGTATGTACTCACTTACTCCAGTCATATATATTGGTCTACCACACTTTTCACATAAGCAGTTTTTACTTCTAGCATAAGATACTCTTATATTCTCCCACGCTTTAGACTTGTATACTGAATATCTATTCATTTCTTTTTCTTCTTTACTGCAGTTTCTTTTTTAACTTCTAACTTTTCATTTTCTACTTTAGTGTATTCTTTTACTAACCTTTGTTCTTTTAATAACTTTGCTTCTTCTGGAGTACATTTAATAATATCTCCAAAGTTAAAAGAACCTTTAGCATTTGAAAAGTTTTTAATTACCATTAACTCCATAACTTACACTCCTTTTAAATATTTGTTTATCTCTTTTTGACTTGCTTTGTGTTCCGTTTCTTCACTAGTACAACTTATTATGGTGTTGTATAAACTAACAAAACTCATATTCTTTAAGTCTTCTATTGTTAAACCTAACCTTAAAGCAACTCCGTATATTTCAAACTCGTCTGCTGGTCTATCACTACTTTTGTTCTGGGACTTTTTGTATTCCCCTTGAAAAGGGTGTTGAAGCTAAACTAACTACTTCAGTGATCCAGTCAGTATTATCTAACATGCCGTCAATGTCTTTTAAAAAGTCTTCATAAGATTTAACTTGTTTTTCGTCAGCTTCTTCTATCATGATATAAGCAAGTCTTAATATTAGTTCTAATAAATCTTCAGTTTTATTAAGTTGTTCTTCTTGGTCTAGGTTTCCAAACTTTTCTATTTCTTTTAAATCAGTAAGTAAACCCCTTCCAGTATCATTTTTGTACTTAAATTGAGTATAAGCACTTGATTTCATAGAATATTCTTTATCACTAATTTTAACTACTTTTCTCAATTTGTTTCACTCCTTCCTATTTGCAACTCCGTAAACCCTCAAACGTTCTTTTTATTTCAAATCAATTATGTTGCAACCGTTTTCCCTTTTTGCACCCATTTTTAGGTCTTATCAGCAATAAAGTTAAGTAAGTTGGAGAGATATACCTCCTTACATTTTTGCTTTGCTAATAAACACCCTAGAATAGATTACTACTGAATTAATAAAGGTTCGTGTGTCTAGGAAAAAGATATATATATGTCAGTAATCTACTCTAGGTTGGTTATTAAACCAACCCTACTACAAATTGAAGTGAAACAAAAAACACCATTTAAGGTGCTTTCGTGTAGTGTATTATTCACTACAATAACATATTAACATATACATAATGGGAATTGTGGGAAAGTTAAACTCCATATTCTAACTCTTGTAATTCTATTTCTAATTGCTCTATTAAATCACATTGATTATAATAATCACTATCACATAACATTGGTAGTTCTTGTTTTAATTTTAATATTCTATATTCTAATAATTCTATTTGTTCTTCTTTATTCATACTTTATACTCCTTTATCTAATATTCAAAAAACATTTTATTAAACCTTTCAAACATTTTTTCTTTTTCAATTCTTTCATAATCTTGTTGTGTCATTATATTAAACTCTATTTCTTCTGGTAGTTCTTTATCTATCAAAACTGGTGTTTCTCCACCAAATAAGTCTACAAAATAACAGCCTATGCTATTATCTACTCTGCAACAACAATAAGATAATTCATTTCTAAACTCATAAAATGTTTTAGGGCTCATTATAATAATTATATTAAATCTTTCATATGTACTTATATCAACTTTATCTCTTAATTTAATATAACAGTCTATTATATTTTTTGTTATTCTACCTGTATTAATCGCTTCCATTACTATTCTCCTTTATCTAATATTTTCATTATTTCATCTAAATCATTATCATCTAATACATAATCTGTTTCATTCATAAATCTAAGTTGTTTTATTGTTAGTTTATCTAATGCTTCTTTTATGATATTTTTTAATACAAAGTTTTTAATTTCGTTTTTATTTGCTATTCTTTGCAACTTTCTATTCGCCTTTTTTCGTTTTTTTAATTCTAACGTAGTATCACATAAATCTTCAGTAAGTGCTTTTATACCTTCATCTTTTGTTTTGATAATATCATTTAATCTTTCTATTTCTTGTTTTAATTTATCATTATCTCTTTTTAAGTTTATTGCTTCTTCACTTATGTAAATTAGTGGTTTATCTTCTGCAATTGTACTTACTATGTCATTAGTTAATTTAGCTTCCACTTTTATCACTTCCTTTTAGTTTATCTATTATTTCATTTATATAATTTTTTAATGTTTGTATATCTAGCACTATTTCTTCATTTGTCAATGCACCATATTTTTTTCGTTTCATATGATAATCAGTATTCAAATATTTTAATTTTTTTATCTTTTTATCTTCTTTTGTTGTATCTTCTAATGTTATTTCTTGATTAAGATTTTCTTTATCTACAATATATCTATCAAAAAACTCTCTTATAGTACAATATTCATAATTTAAGCCATACTGATATTCTATCTTAATATCTTCATTTATTTCCCCATTTGCTATTTTATTTAATAAATCTATTACTTTCATTTTCTTCCACCTTCTCTACTAAATCTGCTTTTATTAAGTCTTGTATATGTTCTTCTTTTGCATCTATAACACTAAAATTAGTTTCTTCTTCATCAATTTCTTTACTATCGAAATCAACATATAAACTTTGTTTGCTATAATCAGGATACAATAAAGGTCTTTCATAAATATTATTTGCCCAATGATAGTGTCTTAATTCAAATCCAAACTTTTCTAATTCTTTTAAATCTACATTATCTTTAATCTTTAACATTATTCCACCCCAATTCTTCAATTTGTTTATTTATTGCTTGTAGTTCTCTAATAGTTATCACACAATCATAATTTGTAAATGCTTCAAACATTTTTTCTTTTTTATAAAATATTACATAAAACTCACGAGTAAGAAAATCTTCATATCGCAAAATTCTATCATCTTCATATACTTTT
>Ga0247611_10002855_pt1 | contig 26772 bp, 20 predicted proteins | sample 177DNAGHGhighgp2_FD_192422 | JGI IMG/M metagenome (GOLD analysis project Ga0247611, IMG submission 192422) | Sheep rumen microbial communities from Palmerston North, Manawatu-Wanganui, New Zealand - 1770 DNA GHGhigh gp2 | ecosystem: Host-associated > Mammals > Digestive system > Stomach > Rumen... | reverse complement strand
ACAACAAGATTCTCTACATGGTAAATGAAGACCTCATCGCCTGGCATGCAGGAAAGAGCCGGCTGCCTGGGACTGACAGGGACAGCCTCAACGCCTTTTCCATCGGTATAGAAATCATCGCCCATCCAGATGCACCGCCCACCCGTAGCCAGTGTGACCTCCTCGTCCGCCTCATCTGCGACATCCGCAAGCGTCACCCTATCCGATACCTGATGCGCCATAGCGACGTCTCTCCCGGCAGGAAAACCGACCCGTGGAACATCAACTGGCAAGAGATTTGTGAATGTGTGGAAAGGAAATGCGGGAAGATTATCTATATAAAATAAAACAGAAGGAATACCAAAAATAAAGCATCATGAAAAGAATACTATTCATTACAACATGTATGATCATGGCATTGTCCATGCAAGCTCAGTCCAACGTACCACAAGAAACACCGCAACTGGAGTTCGTCATGCAACTGCACGTGACACTTGACCAACCTTATAGCGTGGGCGAGATTCCCAACGGAAGGCGAACAGTCATACCTATTACAGGAGGAACATTCGAAGGTCCGCTCTTGAAAGGAACGATTATCAATGGAGGTGCCGACTATCAGTTGGCAAGCAAAGAAGGGAATCGCACGCAAATAGAGGCCATCTATTCCATCAAGACCGACGACGGCGTCTATATCCACGTACGTAACCGGGGCATCATCTGTATGGGAAAAGACGAGAATGGCAAACCGTCGTTCTATTTCAGGGCAGCTCCTCAGTTCGAAGCTCCTACCAATAGCAAGTACGCATGGCTTAATAACGCCATCTACGTCTGTGCTCCTGCCCCAGGACAACAGGGCGGAATCACGCTGAATGTCTGGAAAGTGAAGTAAAAAGAATCGTTCTTTGCTTATCCCTTGCTCGTAAAGTATCACTTTACGGGTGGTAATGTGTATCCTGCCATCTAAATGATGGATAAAAGAAAAAAGGTTGTGAGGTTTATGCCTCACAACCTTTTATAATATTAGTCAGCCAGTTTTGCCTTGATGAACTCGCGGTTCAGGCGGGCAATGTTGGCGATTGACTCACTCTTCGGGCAGACAGCCTCGCAGGCACGGGTGTTGGTGCAGTTACCGAAGCCAAGCTCCTCCATGCGCATCACCATCTTCTTGGCACGGCGGGCAGCCTCTGGGCGACCCTGTGGAAGAAGAGCAAGCTGTGAAACCTTTGAAGAAACGAAGAGCATGGCAGAACCGTTCTTACATGCAGCCACGCAAGCACCGCAGCCGATACATGTAGCGCAGTCCATAGCCTCGTCGGCATTCTCCTTCGGAATCAGGATAGCGTTGGCATCCTGAGCCTGACCTGTACGGATAGAAGTATAGCCACCAGCCTGGATGATCTTATCGAAGGCACCACGGTCGACCATGCAGTCCTTGATTACAGGGAAGGCAGCCGAACGCCAAGGCTCAACGGTAATCACGTCACCGTCGTTGAAGCGACGCATGTACAGCTGACAGGTAGTAGCACCGCGCTCGGTCTTTCCGTGCGGTGTTCCGTTGATGTAGAGCGAGCACATGCCGCAGATACCCTCACGGCAGTCGTGGTCGAAGACGAAAGGCTCCTTGCCCTCGCTGATCAGCTCTTCATTCAGGATGTCGAGCATTTCGAGGAAAGAGGTGTCGTCAGGGATATTCTTCATCTCGCGAGTCTCGAAGTAGCCCTTCTCACGCGGTCCGTTCTGTTTCCAGTATTTGAGCGTAAACGAAATATTTTTAGCCATAGTTGTAATCCTTTCTTAAAATTAGTTCTTGTAATTTCGGGTTTGAACCTTAATAGCTTCATATTCCAACGGCTCTTTAATCAATTCTGGAGCCTTGTCGTCTGAGCCTTGATACTCCCAGCAACCTACATAGAAGAAGTGCTCGTCATCACGCTTAGCCTCACCCTCTTCGGTCTGATGCTCTTCGCGGAAGTGTCCGCCGCAGCTCTCCTCACGGTGCAGGGCATCATAAGCCACAAGCTGACCCATCAGGATAAAGTCGCGGAGGTGGATAGCCTTGTCAAGCTCGATGTTGACACCTTCCTTCGTTCCAGGAATAAAGAGGTTGGTCTCGAACTCCTTGCGAAGCTCTTTCATGAGTTTCAGACCCTCTTCCAGTCCGGCCTTTGTACGACCCATACCAACATGTTCCCACATGATATGGCCGAGTTCCTTATGGATAGAATCAACAGAACGCTTACCCTGAATACCCATCAGGCGGTCGATTTCCTTCTCAACGCCCTTCTCTGCCTCTTCAAACTCAGGCAGGTCGGTAGAGATACGCGGCCATACAGACTGGTCAGCCAGATAGTTCTGGATGGTGTAAGGCAGTACGAAATAGCCGTCGGCCAGACCCTGCATCAGAGCAGAGGCACCGAGGCGGTTTGCACCGTGGTCAGAGAAGTTACACTCACCGATAGCGAACAGGCCGGGGATAGTGGTCTGCAGCTCGTAGTCAACCCAGATACCACCCATTGTATAGTGGATAGCGGGGAAGATCATCATGGGCTTGTAGTACTTCACGCCGTTAATCTCCTTGGCGAGGTCGCCGGGGAAGACGTCGGTAATCTCTTCATACATCTCGAAGAGGTTGCCATAGCGCTGCATGATCTCATCAAGACCGAGGCGGTTGATGGACTCTGAGAAGTCGAGGAACACAGCCAGACCGGTGTTGTTGACGCCGAAGCCGTGGTCGCAACGCTCCTTGGCAGCACGTGAAGCAACGTCACGGGGCACGAGGTTACCGAATGCAGGATAACGACGCTCCAGATAGTAGTCGCGGTCTTCTTCGGGGATGTCCCATCCCTGGATTTCTCCGCTCTGCAGCTTCTTGGCATCTTCCAGCTTCTTCGGTACCCAGATACGGCCGTCGTTACGAAGAGACTCAGACATAAGTGTCAGCTTCGACTGCTTGTCACCGTGTACGGGGATACATGTCGGGTGAATCTGCACGTAGCTGGGGTTAGCCATGTAAGCACCTTTACGGAAGCACTGGATGGCAGCGGTGCAGTTACAGCCCATGGCATTGGTAGAGAGGAAGTAGGCGTTTCCATATCCGCCAGTAGCGATAACCACTGCGTTGGCAGAGAAACGATGAAGCTTACCGGTGGTGAGGTCCTTGGCGATGATACCGCGGGCACGACCGTCGACGATGACAACATCTTCCATCTCATAGCGGGTGAACAGCTTCACCTTGCCGAGCTCTACCTGACGGCTGAGCGACGAGTAGGCACCGAGCAGCAGCTGCTGACCTGTCTGACCTTTTGCATAGAACGTACGGCTTACCTGAGCGCCACCGAATGAACGGTTAGCCAACATGCCGCCATACTCACGGGCAAAGGGAACACCCTGAGCCACGCACTGGTCGATAATATTGTTGCTGACCTCAGCCAGACGATATACATTGGCCTCACGTGCACGATAGTCACCACCCTTCACTGTATCATAGAACAGGCGATAGACAGAGTCACCATCGTTCTGATAGCACTTGGCAGCATTGATACCACCCTGTGCGGCGATAGAGTGAGCACGACGTGGGGAATCCTGTATGCACAGGTTAATTACATTGAAGCCCATCTCACCGAGAGAAGCGGCGGCGCTGGCACCTGCCAGACCGGTTCCTACAACGATAACATCAAGCTTCAGCTTGTTCTTCGGGTTAACCAGACGCTGATGAGCCTTATACTCTTTCCATTTCTCTGCTACTGGTCCTTCGGGTATTTTTGAATTTAATGTCTTAGCCATAAATTTTCTTCAGTTTAATCGTTCAAAAAGAATTACTGTACACAGCAGGTATCAGCCACAGCCTTACAACAGTCAGCGGCAGCAGCACCACAAGAGCCGCCATCACAGCAGAGGCTCGGTGCACAACCGAAAGCAAAAGCGAGAACCACTACCAGGAAAGCAAGCATGAGCAGTGTTGTGTATACAAGGCCGATCATCTTCCAGCGGCAGAACCAGGTCTTGCCGTTCCAGCCGAGTGTGTGCATGGCACTCCAGAAGCCGTGAGAAAGATGGAACCATAATGCTACAATCCAGATAATGTACAACACAACGTAGATGGGATTGGAGAACGTGTTCACAATCTTTCCAAAGCCGTCAGCAGGAGCTGCGTCGAAATGGATTGAGGGGAACAGCTCGGCAAACATCATGTTATACCAGAAGTTAAAGAGGTGAAGGAGCAAACCTAAGAGGATGATGATACCCAGTACAAGCATGTTCTGGGAAGCCCATTCCACCTTTTCAGGCTTGTCAGTCACGGCATAACGCTCCTCACCACGTGCACGGCGGTTCTGAGCTGTCAGGATAAAAGCATACACGATGTGAATAGCAGCCAGTGCTGCCAGACCGAGCGTTGCTGCTACAGCATACCAGTTGGCACCCAACAATTCGCAGATCGTGTTGTAAGCCTTCCCTGAGAACAGAGCCGCGACATTCATACATGCGTGGAACGTCAGGAAGAGGATAAGGGCAATGCCTGTTACCGACATCACTACCTTCCTACCAATAGATGAATTGATTAACCACATAAATGATTGAGTTTAAATTATTTAACGTTAAATGATAATTATCTGATAATATAGCAAGTCTATACATCTTTGTGTTTTTGAGGTATCAGCTCCCTACTTTTAGGTATCAAACCCTCTCTTCAATCTGCAAAAATAATATTTTTTGGTGATATTTCAAAAGTTTTAAGACTAAATTCTTCTTGTCAGCTGGTTTTCATCCACTTTTGCAGCTCAGAATGGCATCTCAACGGCTTCCAAACCGTCATTTAGCCTGCTTCCTCTTGACCACCACCTTGCGCGATCTGCCGTTGGGCTTCCTGATGATGTTGATTCCAGGCGACAGCCTGTGACGTCTCTGACCACCGACACCATAGATCTCCGTCTTCTGACTGACGGCATTGTTGAGGGCCTTTATCCCTGTATAGTATGCCATGTCGGCATGGTCGTACTGAAAGACCACGTCCGTCATGTCTCCCCAGATGAATCGTTCGAGCCCGGGATAGTCGATGAAAGGATTGCGGTTGGCCTGAATGCTGTAAACGGCATTGTTGCGGTCGATCTCCTTTTGGCTGACGGGGTCTTTCTCTGCCCACTCCATCAGCATCTTCAGCACCCAGCTGCTCAGACCGGGATAGGTCTTTCCGTCGAGCGTCGGCTTCACATCTTCATAGTTCCTGTACCAGTCCGCCAGCTTTTCCTCGTAACAGGTCACCATGTAGAAATAAGTGCGGGCAAAGTCTCCTTTGTATTCGTCGTTGGGTTCAAACACTATACCGCTAAAGCCTGGATAGGTACAACTGCCCAGCTTGCTGAATCCATTCGCCGACTTGTAAGTCTCGCCCCTGGTCTCGCCAAAGGGATGGTTGCTTCGTTTGTTGTTCACCAGCTTGTCTGTCGGGTACAGATGGTGCAGATCGGAGTACATCGGCATTATCTTACCGCCGAACCAGCTGTTAGGGAAAGAGTGCTCACGATTGTAGTACTGCCCTTCCTTATTACCGCTTCCCTTGTCCTGATCTGTACCGAACGTGTAGTTGGTGATATTCGAATACATATCCCACACTTTGCCATCGGGTCTGGCATCAGTCGTCCGGAAGTCCGTCCAGAGGTCGTTGTAAGTCCGTTCCGTCCGGTTATAGATGATACCACAGAGCGCTGTCTTCAGCGTTGCTCCCTTTTTGCCGTTGGCAGCCCGATAGTAGTTACCGGAACCGTTGGGGCCCTGTGCCCAAAGTGTCAGCGAAAGAGCCGACAGACATAGTGTTGCTATCACTCGCATCTTTTCCTCTTTTTGCTGCAAATATACAATAATTATTTATATCTGCAAAGGAGTTGGGATTTTTACTTTTAATTATTTGCGTCTGTCTGGCACTGGACGGGGCAATCAGACGTGAAGGAACCGCTTATTGTCTTTTGTCAAAGATAATTCGAATTTTGACCCCAAAAAACAGGGGGTATTGGTCACGAAAGAGTTCTTCGGTCGAAAAAACGCTATTTTTTGAGGTTTTTCGCAAAGTATTGAATGACAAATGGTTACGCGATTGTTTATCTGTAATCTGTCGGTTTACAAAATCTGAATTTGCAAAAGGTAAGGTTTCGTCGCGCGAAAGACCATGTTTCGCCGTGTGAAAGGTTATGTTTGAGGCGATGAAACATAACCTTTGGCGCGGTCAAAGCTAAGGTTTCGCAGTGCGAAACCTTAGCAATGGCGGAAGGAGGAATTAGGAAGGAGGAAGTAATTCTTGGTTTTTACATTATTTAACTTCTCTTTCACCACTTTTCCCCGACAAACTTTTGTCAAGTTCTTTCATCATTATTTCGTCGCCATTTATCACCATTTTTGATGCCGAAAAGAAAAAACAAGGTAACATATTTTGGCACTCTGCAAAAAATGATGTATTTTTGCGTTCATAAAAACCTGGTGTCTACAGTCTCTACAAAACTCATTATGAAAGATATTAAAAGGATTGTCCTCACGGGAGGACCTTGTGCGGGAAAGACGACTGCGCTCGTAAGAGTCATTGAGCACTTCTCAAGTCTCGGATTCAAAGTGTTTACCATCCCTGAAGTACCTACCATGTTCACGCAGGCAGGCATGAATTACCTGACCGACAATCAGGCATTCTTCTATGAGGGAGAGAAGGCAACCCTGGAGATACAGCTTGCCCTGGAAGACAAGTTCATGAAGATGGCAAAGGCATGCACCGAGCCTTGCATCATCGTCTGCGACAGAGGTACAATGGATATCTCTGCCTATATGAAACCTGAGATGTGGGAAGAGATTACAAAGGCGGTGGGCACTTCAACCCAACAGCTGCGCGACACCCGCTATGATGCCGTGCTCCATCTGGTCAGTGCTGCCGACGGTGCCGAGCAGTTCTACACCACGAGTAACAATGCTTCCCGTAATGAGGCTGCCGACGAGAAAGGTCTTGAGATTGCACGCATGCTCGACAAACGGGTGATAGAGGCATGGACAGGACACTCCCATTTGCGGGTCATCAACAACCAGGAGGACTTTGAGAAAAAGCTCAACCGTGTGCTGAAGGAGATCTCGAATGTTCTGGGCCTCCCCCAGCCTATCGTTGAGGAACGGAAATATATCGTTGAAGTGGTCGGCGAATTGCCCGACTGCATAGAGAGCCAGATCACCCAGACCTATCTTGTTGCCGAACCGGGTTGCGAAATCCGTCTCCGCCGGAGAGGATGGGACGGGAAGTTTGTCAACGTACATACCACAAAGAAGAAGATTTCACAGACCGAAGAACTGGTCACAGAGCGTCAGGTGTCCAACAACCTCTATCAGTCGCTCCTGCAACAGGCCGACCCTTACCGGCAGACCATCCACAAGCTACGCAAGAGTTTTATCTGGAAGGGACAATTCTTTGAACTGGATAAATACCTGAAACCTGTCGATAACCTCTACATCCTTGAGACGAAGGGTATCGCAAGTCATGAGGACGTGCGGTTCCCGCCGTTCCTGAAAGTCATCAAGGACATAACAGGCAACACACAATATTATAATTATAATCTTGCCCTGCGTGTCTGACGCGCATCTTCTTTTCGCCCTCTGAAGACTTGTTCATTCAGGGTGTGCGGAAAAGAATATCTGAACACTCAAGATTAAGCAGGAAGCGTTTGCGGTCAAGCCCTCCTCCGTAGCCGCCTATCTTGCCGCGACTTGCCACCACGCGGTGACAAGGGACAATGACGGCAATGGGGTTACGGTGATTGGCATTTCCTATGGCACGTAATGCCGTGGGATGACCCGCACGGCGTGCCTCCTCGGCATAGCTGATGGTCTGTCCGTATGGGATGGTCTGCATCGCCTTCCATGCCTTCTGCTGGAAAGGAGTTCCCTCCATTCTCAGGGGAAGGTTGAACTCCCGACGCTGACCGGAGAAATATTCATGGAGCTGCCGGACGGCTTCTTGCAGGACTCTTGTGTCGGCAGATGCCTGCTGAACGGCTTCCGTCTCATATCCATTCACATCGTTTTCGCTTTCATCAAGCCACGTACATAGGCACAGACGACCCTCGACGGCACCAAGCAGAAGAAGTCCGCAGGGTGTCCGGCAAACAGCCTTTGCCATGGTATTATCCTTTGTCATAGCGCAAAAATAATTAAAATATGACGATAAAGTACATTTTTGATAAAGCTTTTTGTATTTTTGCAGAGAAATATGCCTTTATAGTAGAATATGATACTAAAATACGATGTAATAATCATCGGCGGCGGGCACGCTGGATGTGAAGCTGCAACAGCTTCTGCAAACATGGGAGCAAAGACGTGTCTGGTGACAATGGACATGAACAAGATTGCCCAGATGTCGTGCAACCCTGCCGTTGGTGGCATTGCCAAAGGACAGATAGTCCGCGAGATTGACGCGCTGGGCGGTCAGATGGGAAAGGTGACAGATGCCACCGCCATCCAGTTCCGCATGCTCAACCGCTCCAAAGGACCAGCCATGTGGAGTCCACGCGCACAATGCGACAGGGGCAAGTTTATCTGGGAATGGCGGCGGACGCTCGACCATACAGACAACCTCGATGTGTGGCAGGACCAGGCAGAGGAACTGATCGTGGAAGACGGACAAGCTGTCGGGGTCAGAACCATCTGGGGTGTGACGCTGTATGCCAAGAGTGTGGTCATCACAGCCGGAACCTTCCTGAACGGCCTGATGCACATCGGCCGTAAGATGGTTAAGGGCGGACGCATTGCCGAACCTGCCGTGGAGCATTTCACAGAAAGCATTGCCCGACACGGCATCCGATACGACAGGATGAAGACAGGAACACCTGTCCGCATCGACAAGCGAACGGTTCATTTTGAAGACATGGAAATCCAGCTGGGTGAAGACGACTTCCATCAGTTCAGCTTCATGGGCGGTCACCGCGCACTGGAGCAACGCCCCTGCTGGATCTGCTATACCAACGATGAAGTACATGAGGCCTTGCGCGGCGGACTGGCTGACTCGCCACTTTACAACGGGCAGATTCAGTCTATCGGACCCCGCTATTGTCCCTCCATCGAGACAAAGCTTGTCACCTTCCCGGAACGTGACCATCACTTGCTCTTCCTGGAGCCAGAGGGCGAAGACACAAACGAGATGTACCTGAACGGCTTCTCCTCGTCCCTCCCGATGGATGTTCAGCTGAACGCCCTGCGGAAGATTCCCGGACTGAGAGATGTCAAGGTCTACCGCCCGGGCTATGCCATCGAATACGACTTCTTCGACCCCACCCAACTGAAACATTCTCTGGAGTCGAAAGTTGTGAAAGGTCTGTTCTTTGCCGGTCAGGTGAACGGTACGACAGGATATGAGGAGGCAGGAGGTCAGGGAACGCTGGCTGGCATCAATGCCGCACTTCATGCCGGTGCCGACAGCCATCATCCTTCAGCTGACGGTCAGTTCGTCCTGCAACGTGACGAGGCGTATATTGGCGTGCTGATTGACGACCTTGTGACGAAGGGTGTTGACGAGCCGTATCGGATGTTTACCTCACGCGCCGAGTACCGCATCCTATTGCGCCAGGACGATGCCGATGCCCGGCTGACGGAAAAGGCCTACGAGCTGGGCATTGCCAAAAGAGACCGCTATGAATGGTGGATGCAGAAGAAAGAAGCCGTGACACGTATCATTGACTTCTGTGACAACACTTCCGTGAAGCCAAAGGACATCAACTCACAACTGGAAGCACTCGGCACTACCCCACTCCGCTTCGGCTGTAAGATCAGCGAGCTCATTGCTCGTCCGCAACTGACCATTAAGGATATGGCAGAAATCCTTCCCCAACTGAAAGCCGTGCTTGACGAACCTGCAAACCGCAAGGAAGAGATTGCCGAGGCTGCTGAAGTGAACATCAAATACAAAGGATATATTGAGCGCGAACGACTCATTGCCGACAAGATGCACCGGCTGGAGAACATCAAAATCAAAGGTCGCTTCAACTATTCCGAGTTGCACGAAATATCCACCGAGGGACGACAGAAACTGGAACGCATTGACCCGGAGACACTCGCTCAGGCAAGTCGTATCCCAGGGGTCAGCCCAAGTGATATCAACGTACTCCTTGTGTTGTTAGGAAGATGACCCTGCATCAGACGGTTAAGATTCTTTAACAAAACAATATCAAGTTTCACGTGAAACATAATCATTACAATTAACTATAAAAACAAGATAAAGAGATGAACAACCAACTGCTTATTGACAATCTGCGCTGCATACCAGATTGGCCCATCAAGGGTGTCAACTTCAGAGATGTGACCACCCTCTTCAAGAACCCCGACTGTGTTAAGGAGATTACCAACGAGCTCTACGAGATGTACAAGGACAAGGGCATCACAAAGATCGTGGGCATAGAGTCCCGTGGCTTTGTCATGTCGTCAGCCCTCGCCGTACGCCTCGGAGCAGGAATCGTCCTGTGCCGCAAGCCCGGAAAACTGCCCTGCGAGACCGTCCAGCAAAGCTATGCCAAGGAGTACGGAATAGACACGATTGAGATCCACAAGGACGCCATCGAAGAAGGCGACATCGTGCTGCTTCACGACGACCTGCTGGCAACGGGAGGAACCATGAAGGCCGCCTGTGACCTTGTGAAGAAATTCAAGCCAAAGAAGGTTTATGCCAACTTCATCATCGAACTGGTCAACGAGGGACTCAACGGCCGCAAGGCGTTCGACGACGACATAGACATCTCGACACTCATCCAGATCTAAGAAACCTAACTTGTGGGAACGCTCAGTTATGCGTTCCCACAAACATTCATGCCACGTTCCACGTGAAACAAAAATAATCAAGAACCGCACAATCAAAGCCTTTGATATGACAAAAGAGGAAAACGAGGAAAGACTAAAGAGACTGAAGAACATCGTTCTCAACCTTCCTGAAAAGCCAGGAAGCTATCAGTTCTATGACGACTCGCACACTATCATTTATATAGGCAAAGCCAAGAACCTAAAGAACCGCGTCTCTTCGTATTTCCACAAGGAAGTGGACCGCTTCAAGACCAAAGTGCTTGTCAGTAAGATATGGGACATCAGCTACACCGTGGTGAACACAGAAGAGGATGCTTTGCTGTTGGAGAATAGTCTGATCAAGAAATACAATCCTCGTTACAACGTCTTGCTGAAAGACGGGAAGACCTATCCGAGCATCTGCATTACCAAAGAGTATTTCCCAAGGGTTTTTAAGACAAGGAACATCAACAAGAAATTCGGCACTTACTATGGTCCCTATTCACATGTGACAAGCATGGAGACTGTCCTCGACCTCATCAACAAGCTCTACAAACCGCGCACGTGCCGCTTTCCCATTACAAAGGAAGGGATTGAGGAAAAGAAATACAAGCCGTGTCTGGAATTCTACATCCATAATTGCGACGGGCCTTGCATCGGGAAACAAAGCTATGAGGACTATCAGGAGAAGATCCGCCAGGCACGAGAGATACTGAAAGGGAATACAAGGGAAATCAGGAAAATGCTCTATGAACAGATGGCTGCTAAAGCGGCAGAACTAAAGTTTGAAGAGGCCGAACTGTTGAAAAGGAAATACATCATGGTGGACAATTTCTGCTCTAAAAGCGAGGTGGTAAGTCAGACTATAACGGATGTCGATGTCTTTACTATCGTCGATGATGACAACAGAAACAATGCCTACATCAACTATATTCATGTCAAGAACGGCACCATTAACCAAAGTTTCACCTACGAATACAAAAGAAAGCTGGAGGAAACCGATCAGGAACTGCTGCTGATTGCTATTCCTGAGATTCGCGACCGCTTCCATTCTACGGCGAAAGAGATTATTGTGCCCTTCGAAATAGAATGGAAAATGAAAGATGCCACGTTTTTTGTTCCGCAACGAGGAGACAAGAAACATCTGTTAGAACTGTCTGAGATGAACGGAAAACAATACAAGTTCGACAGATTAAAGCAATCAGAAAAGCTGAATCCGGAACAGAAGCAGACAAGGCTGATGAAAGAGCTGATGGACAAACTAAAGCTGAAAAAGCTTCCCTATCAAATAGAATGTTTCGACAATTCAAACATTTCGGGTACTGATGCCGTGGCTGCCTGCGTCGTGTTCAAGGGGATGAAACCATCCAAGAAAGACTATCGGAAATACAACATCAAAACGGTCACAGGACCAGACGACTATGCTTCCATGCAGGAAGTAGTCCGCAGAAGATACTCAAGGATGATGGAAGAAGGCACTCCCCTACCCGACCTCATCATCACTGACGGCGGAAAGGGACAGATGGACGTTGTAAGACAGGTTGTGGAATTTGAATTAGGATTAGAAATCCCTATCGCAGGGCTGGCAAAAGACGACCGCCACCGTACAAACGAACTATTGTACGGCTGGCCGCCACAGGTTGTCGGGCTGAAAACCGACTCGGAACTGTTTCACAAACTGACTCAGATACAAGATGAAGTGCATCGTTTCGCCATTTCATTCCACCGTGACAAGCGTTCAAAGCATGCTTTACATAGCGAACTGGATGAGATAAAAGGTATAGGACCAAAGACAAAAGACACTCTAATCAAGCAATTCAAGTCTGTAAAGAAGATAAAAGAACAGAATCTGAAAGCGCTGACTGAAGTTATCGGTGCAGCAAAAGCAGCCATTCTTTATAATTATTTTCATGAACAAGGGGAGAGTTTGGAATAATTTTAATATATTTGCAACATGAGAATAGTTATTCAGCGCGTTACACAAGCTTCTGTAACCATTGACGAAAAGGTCAAGGCGAGCATTGGCAAGGGTTATCTCATTTTGCTTGGGATAGAAGAAAGAGACGGACAGGAAGATATCGACTGGCTGGTAAAGAAAGTCATCAATCTTCGTGTTTTTGATGATGAAAATGGTGTGATGAACCGTTCTATCATGGATGCGGGCGGAGAATTCCTCGTGATAAGCCAGTTTACCTTGTTTGCTTCATACAAAAAGGGCAACCGTCCAAGCTGGTTCAGGGCTGCAAAACACGAGATTTCAGTTCCTTTATATGAGCAATTCTGCAATCAACTGGCTCTGGAATCCAACTTAACCGTGAAAACTGGAGAGTTCGGAGCCTATATGAAAGTTGAATTACTGAATGACGGTCCCGTCACCATCTTCATGGATACTCATAATAAAGAATAGATAAGGAGTCAAAAAAAGCATTGTCATGACGATTAAAGAAGCCCAAGAAACAGTAGACAAATGGATTAAAGAATATGGCGTGCGCTATTTCAGCGAACTGACAAACATGGCTATACTGACAGAAGAAGTGGGAGAACTGGCTCGCGTCATGAGTAGAAAATACGGCGATCAGAGCTTTAAACCTGGGGAAAAGCAAAACCTGGGTGAGGAGATGGCAGATGTTTTGTGGGTATTAATCTGTCTTGCGAACCAGACAGGAGTCGACTTAACCACGGAATTTGCTAAATCAATGGAAAAGAAAACAAAAAGAGATAGACTTAGACACATTGAAAATCCAAAATTAAAAGCATAAAATTATGATGAATAAGAGCAGTAAGTATGAAGAAGCATTAAGTCTGTACAACACAGAAGTAGACGATAATGCCGTTCGTGAAGCCGTTACGAAACTGATAGCAGAAAAAGTTCCGCAAAACGACACTTTAGAAGTGAAAAAGTTCCTGATGGGAAGTATTGAACTGACAACATTGAAAACGACCGACAGTGAAGAGAGTGTCCTTGCATTCACAGAAAGAGTGAACGATTTCGATGCTCAATATCCTGACCTTCCACACGTGGCTACCATCTGCGTATATCCTTGCTTTGCAAAGGTGGTCAGCGAGAGCCTGGAGGTAGACGGTGTTGAGATAGCCTGTGTGAGCGGTAGTTTTCCCTCTTCTCAAGCACTCATTGAAGTAAAGGTTGCTGAGACTGCACTTGCCGTCAAGGACGGAGCAACAGAGATAGATATCGTAATGCCTGTAGGAAAGTTCTTGAGCGGTGACTACGAAGGTGTCTGCGACGACATCAGTGAACTGAAAGAAGCCTGCGGAGAGGCTCCTATGAAGGTGATTCTTGAGACAGGCGACCTCAAAACAGGTAGTAATATCAAGAAGGCATCTATTCTTTCGATGTACGCCGGAGCCGACTATATCAAGACATCGACTGGTAAGGAAAAGATATCAGCTACTCCTGAGGCAGCTTACATCATGTGTCAGGCCATCAAGGAGTATTACGATAAAACTGGCATACAAATCGGATTCAAACCTGCAGGCGGCCTGAACACCGTGACAGATGTACTGATTTACTACACAATTGTAAAAGAAATTCTTGGTGAAAAGTGGCTTACAAACAAGTGGTTCAGGATTGGAACAAGTCGCCTGGCTAACCTTCTGTTGAGCGAAGTAATAGGGGAGGAAGTCAAATTCTTCTAAAGAAATAGTGTTATAAACCAAAAGAAAACGGTACGATTCTTAGAAAATAAGATCGTACCGTTTTATTATGAATGAGAATGAAATCAACTACTCCGCTTTATAACGAAATCAAGATAGGCATTCAGGGCCTCCTTTAGCGACGGATTATCTACAAATCTTTCGATAAAGAGGGAAGCATCACGATGAAAATCATTCATTCTCTGCTCAGCATAATCAATACCTCCGCTTTCCTTAGCAAAAGCGACTAAACGGGCAATTTCATCCTGATTTACTGTTCCAGCCTTCACTTTGGCAGCCAAATTCTTCATCTCGACATCGTCCGTCTTATTCAAGGCATAGATCAAAGGGAGCGTGATTTTACCTTCAGCCATATCATTGCCTGTAGGTTTTCCAATCTCTTTAGACTCAAAATAATCGAAAATATCATCTCTGATCTGGAAAATAATGCCGACGTTCTGCCCAAACTTACGCGCAGCCTCTACTTTTTCTTTAGAAGCATCGACAGAAAGGGCACCTATACCGGCACAGGTCTCAAATAAAGCAGCCGTTTTCTGCTTGATGACCTGATAATAAACATCCTCAGAAATCTCCTGATTACGTATATTTGTCAACTGTAGAATCTCTCCATTAGAAAGCGTTCTGCCCAGTTCCGCAAGCTCTTTTACGATTTCATCGCTATGTGTAAAGGAGACGGATAAAAGCGCAGTAGAAAGGATATAATCACCGACAAGAACTGCTACCTTATTATTATAAGAGGCATTAACAGACGCCTGTCCCCGTCTTTCTTCGCTTTCATCAACAACATCATCATGAACCAAAGAAGCAGTATGTAGCAACTCTAAGCCCACAGCAGCATGTTGCGTCGCTTCGTTCACCAACCCAAAATTCTTCGCAATGAGAAGGATAAGCATCGGACGCATCCTTTTTCCAGAACGATTCCTAATATGATCCAATGCCTGTCCGAGCATGCCGTCTTTCCCAGAAAGAGACTTGTCAAAAAGCTGGACGAATTCTTCAAGTTCAGCTCCTATGGGTTGCTTGATAAGTGATAAAAAATCCATGCACCAAAATTTTGATACAAAATTACAGAAATTATCGGGATTAATAATAATTTTTTAGTAATTTTACACGATAAAAATAATTATTTATGGACAAACTGTTTCTTTTTGATGCTTATGCGCTCATTTACCGCTCTTACTATGCCTTTATAAAGAGTCCGAGAATCAACTCTAAAGGGCTAAACACATCTGCCATCATGGGATTCGTTAATACACTTAACGAGATTCTAACAAAAGAAAAGCCAACACACATCGGTGTGGCTTTCGACCATGGTAAGACGTTCCGCAACGATGCTTATCCTGAATATAAGGCACAACGCGAAGAGACTCCTGAAGACATCAAACTGAGTGTACCCATCATCAAACAACTCCTTGAAGCATGGCATATCCCGGTTTTACAGGTCGATGGTTTTGAAGCAGACGATGTTATTGGTACTTTAGCGGTGAAATCGGGGCAAAAAGGAATAGAGACTTATATGCTGACACCTGACAAAGACTATGGTCAGATTGTACGGGAAAATGTATTTCAGTACCGCCCCAGGCACGGTGGCGGCTACGAAAAGCTCGGTCCAGAAGAGGTTTGTGCCAAATATGGCATTACGTCAACAAAGCAAATCATAGATTTATTGGCACTCATGGGCGATTCAGCGGATAATTTTCCCGGCTGCCCTGGGGTAGGGGAGAAAACCGCAGTTAAACTGATCAATCAATTCGGTGACATCGATCAGTTATTAGAAAGAACCGGTGAAATCAATGGAAAACTCCGTGAAAAGGTTGAGAATGCCGTCGATGAAATCAGAATGTCTAAATTTCTGGCAACCATCCGTACGGATGTACCCATCGAACTGGACATGGACGAACTGAGACTTAAGGAACCCGACGAAGCAAAACTCAGGGAAATATTTGCCGAATTAGAATTCAAGACTTTAGCAGACAAAATCCTTAACAAACCTCAAAATAAGCCAAAACCAGTTAACGGACAGCTAAATTTATTTGAAGAATTTACGACCGAAGGGCAAGAAGTTCAAGAAAAAGCCGATTATTTGAGCCTAAAAAACACGCCTCACGAGTACAAACTCATTGATAATCAAGAGGAAATGTCAAGAATTTGTGACTTTTTTAGGACAAAAAGTTTTGTCAGTCTAGACACAGAAACGACTTCTACCAACCCGATTGATGCCGAATTAGTAGGTTTAAGCTTCTCAGTAGAGGAAAAAAAGGCATTTTATATCCCTGTCCCTGCCAATCGTGAAGAAGCCCAAACAATTGTTAATATCTTTAAACCTCTGTATGAAGATTCCACAATAACAAAGATTGGGCAGAACATCAAGTATGATCTTGAGGTTCTAAGAAGATATGATGTAAAACTTGCCGGTCCGCTTTTTGACACCATGATTGCTCATTACCTCTTGCAACCTGAGCTTCGTCACAACATGGACTACATGGCTGAGATCTTCCTTAACTATCAGACCATTCATATCGACGAGCTTATCGGTCCAAAGGGGAAGAAGCAGAAATCCATGAGAGACCTTCCTCCTGAAGAAGTATATGAATATGCTGCTGAAGACGCCGACATCACTTTGCGGCTCAAAAATGTATTGGAGCCTAAACTGAAGGAAAGTGGGGTAGAGGCGTTATTCCACCAAATTGAAATGCCTTTGATTCCCGTGCTAGCCGAAATGGAGATGAACGGTGTGCTGATTGATACCGAAACGCTGAAAGATGTATCCAATATCTTTACGCAAAGGATGTTAGAATACGAACAGAAGATCTATGAACTTGCGGGAGAAGAATTCAACATTTCGTCGCCGAAGCAGGTGGGAGACATCCTCTTCGGCAAGATGAAAATCATAGAAAAGCCGAAAAAGACAAAGACAGGACAGTATGTGACAAGTGAGGAAGTGCTGCAACAATTGCGCACAAAAAGCCCGATTATAGCACTTATCCTTGATTATCGTGGCCTGAAAAAACTCTTAGGAACTTACGTCGATGCCCTTCCAAAACTGATTAATAGCAGGACTGGCCATATCCACACCTCCTTTAATCAGGCCATCACGGCAACAGGGCGCCTCTCAAGTAGTGACCCGAACCTTCAGAACATTCCCGTTAGGGGTGAGGATGGCAAGGAAATACGGAAGTGTTTTGTCCCTGAGCCCGGATGTCTGTTCTTCTCCGCCGACTATTCACAGATAGAACTGCGTGTGATGGCGCACCTTTCTGAAGACGAAAACATGATAGAAGCATTTAAAGAAGGGTACGACATACACGCTGCAACAGCTGCTAAGGTGTACAAAAAAAGCATCAATGACGTGAATAGGGATGAACGGACAAAAGCCAAGAGGGCAAATTTCGGCATCATCTATGGCATTACCGTCTTCGGCTTATCTGAGCGACTGGACATCAGCCGCGATGAAGCCAAGCAGCTAATTGACGGTTATTTTGAGACATTCCCAAAAGTACGCGACTACATGGAGGAAGCCAAGCAGAAAGCACGGGAAGCCGGATATGCCGAAACTATTTTCCATCGCCGCCGTTACTTGCCAGACATCAATTCACGAAATGCCACTGTCCGCAACTTCGCTGAGCGCAACGCAATCAATGCCCCGATACAAGGGTCAGCGGCAGACATCATAAAAGTAGCCATGATACGCATTTTCGAGCGGTTCTGCAAAGAAAACATACGCTCTAAAATGATTCTACAGGTGCACGACGAGCTGAACTTCTCAGTCTATCCGGAAGAACGTGAGAAGGTGGAAAGGATTGTCTTAGAGGAAATGGAGCATGCCTACGAACTCAGAGTCCCTCTTGTTGCCGATTGTGGATGGGGGAATAACTGGTTAGAAGCACATTAAAGTAATTGTATTTATCCACTTCCTGGAAATCCCGTAAGACATCACAATGGCTGATGAAGGGAGGTATTATTCCTGCATGACTATCAACAAACTCGCTGAGTTGTCGGTAGGCTGAGTATTGTCTGGAAAAGAAATGAGGGAGATATACGGTTTCGTAGCTCTCCGTCTCTTCATCATAGTACCAATTACTGTCACACCATGGGTCTGTTTCAATGAAAGCCAGCGCATAGAAACTCCACATCTTAGTAGTAAAATCCTCACTCTGACTACTTTGTTGCAAGTAATCGACAGCTGCAACAACGTAGTCTTTTTCGTTCATTCTGCCTGAAAAATCCTTGAGGGAACCATAATGAGTGAGATACCAGCAATCCCCCAGATAACTTGCCTGGTAATAACGGACGGCCAACTGATAAGCCAGTTTTTGTCGTATGTCATCACTGCCAGCTAAAAGATACTGACTTTGAAGCGCCAACATTTCCCTGCAGAATTTAAGTTTTGGATTGTCTGTGAGCTGAACCCGTTCCATGCTATCATAATCAGAGCCGACTATCTGGTGCCTTTCCCAGCGTGGGACACGGAAATCACGCAAAGCCATATATCGGCATATATTCTGTCTGTTCAGGAATGCAAGCGGTATCTTTTCTAAATAAGGAACAGCTTCGTCGAAACGTCCCTCGGCTATCAACTTCGTTCCAATGAGGTCGAAATAGTAGATTGAATCATTATAAACCCGCTTGACCAGAAAGCTCTCAAGCACATCTTCAGGATTGGACTGAAGAAAAGAGTAATACTGTATCAACTGATCAGCAGAGAGACTGTCCAAACGGTCAAAATATAATGTCGAATAGTCAGAATTACCTGCATATTCATAACCGCTGAAGTTCTGGGAACGAGGATTCCAATACTCATAGGGAAGAGAATCGTCTTCAATCATTCCTGTGAAAGCCGTTGCAACTTCAAAACGATTATTCTGCATATACCTCACGATCAACGAATGATAAATAAGTCGTTCCTTGATATCTGTATAATGGTTTTCATAAATATCCCGATAATTCCTCTCTTCTTTACTCTTCTGGTCAAGCCAGAGCAACTCATTCGTAATAAAACGACTGAGTTTCTCGCCTATTGGCAGTATGTTCGCCATAGCAATGGCATGGATTGCACGGGCATTGTCGTGCATGCGAGCCGTACCGTCAAGTGACATTGCCGCTGACAATTCAATCATGGCACTCTCATTGTCTCCGAGTAAAAGGTGAATGCAGCCGATTGCAGATTGCCACAGACAGGGTTCATTGGATTCTTCCGAAGATAACACCTCCTTGGCAAAACGGATAAACTCCTTCGCGTCTTTCTCATAGACGGGCTTGGCACCTACATACTCAATCATCTCACGATCTTCTGACTGGTCGTAGGTCTCTTGTAAGTTATTAATAAAATCCTGTATCAGCCACCGAAGGGTAGGGGACTGGGGATTCTCCTTATAAACAGCCTTGATACCTGCAAGGTTCCTGTACTTCATCGTACACCATTTAATACTCTGCATGTCCTCCTGCATGGCATAGATCTCGCACGCCTTCTGCCGCTGACCCAGTCGCAGCAAAGAACCTGCATAGATGTTCAGCATCATGTCCCGATAGACACTGTGAGGCATCTTACTTGCTGTCTGTTCCCAAAATCGTTTATTTTCCTTGTTGAGTCCCAGCAAGAGGTTGCTTCTCATCTGCAGCAACGCATACTGAGGGCGTAGCCGATTACCGGTATAAGCCTTTGCCGCATCTCCTATTTCCTTCAGAATGACCTTTCGTTTGCTGAGTTCTTCTTTAGTGGGGTAGTCCCAACTCTCTTTCATGTCATTGCTGAGCTCAAGATATTTGTTAAGCCATTCCACGTAGGCAGCCATCTCGCTGTCGCCTTTTCTTTTAGCGAACTCCAATACTTCATCACCATTATATATTGAATAAGTCTCAATCTCCCCGTTCGTATAGGCTACCCAGAAAGAATCGACACGTGCCCTGAATATATTCCCCATCTGTTCACGGGGAAAGACACTGAACAGATAATGATTAAAGCTATTACCTTCAATGGCACAGGAGAAGGCTGCACTGGCGCACAGTAACAAAAGGCTAATAATTGAAAATCTCTTCATAGTCATCAGAATTAAAACGAGTTAGGTTCTTATCTTGTAAATCGTAGAGTATCACTTCTTGGTTGAGTTCTGGCCTTAGCTGCCCGACCCGCTTCTTTGCCATAAGGATATGCTGCAGGTCTGGCTGCCTGACGACTACCGTATCACCAGGTAAGACTGGCAGTTCATCATCCCTATGTATAATACCGACATAACGGTCACGGCGGAACAAGATGCGCCAGGTAAACAGCGGATAGGCCACAGACATCGGCAAATCATAGCTTGACAGCTTCGGCATATACTGTTTTACATCTTTAAGGTCAAGTATCGGGTGCTCACAGTCTATCCGGGTGAAATCTCCGGTATTGTACATCATCAGCACACCACGGTCGACAGGAGGGACACTCTGTGACAATTGATGCAGGCGGACTGTTGTCGACAGACTGATTCCTTTCGTCTTTGCCAGCAGTCGGAGCGATTCAAGGAAGCTGAAATAGTGCTGCTGCGTGCGCATCGTCCAGTCACAGTCAATCTGCAACTCCCTTATACTCCCCAGATCATGTGTTTCACACATCTGCAATACACGCGAGAGTAACATCTGCGGCAAATGGTCGATGTTACAGTTCATGCAGCTATTGGTGATAAACACTGTAGGGATGATTTCAATCCCACGAGGGAATGAGTCGGAAATGGCAATGGTCGCATTCGGCACTACCTGCCCTTGTTCATCCGTGACCACATCGAAGAATCTGACATAAAGCCTACTCACTCCATGCTCGGAAAGGAACCGGCGTTCCGTATCATTCAACATGAACTGCGTACGCCAATAGTACATCGAACGAGTATTCTCACTTTTCTGGCGCATGGCAGAACATCCCGTCAGGAAAATGAACAGAAGTATAGGCAGCAGCTGCTTCATGATGAGTCTTTTCTTTAATGCAAAAATAGTGAAAATAACCATCTGACCCAAATACAAACTAACAAAAATGAGTGAACAACTGATTTTTAGGGATTTATTTGGAGAAATCATTGAAATGCTTTACTTTTGCACTGAAATTATAATTCAATTCCTTATGGCATTAAAATGTGGTATCGTAGGACTGCCTAACGTAGGTAAGTCCACGCTTTTTAACTGTCTGTCAAGTGCAAAGGCGCAGGCAGCTAATTTCCCTTTCTGTACAATTGAACCGAATGTGGGGGTGATTACCGTTCCTGATGAAAGGCTGACAAAGCTTGCAGAGCTGGTACATCCTGGTCGCATCGTCCCCGCAACATGCGAAATAGTTGACATTGCCGGACTCGTCAAAGGGGCATCAAAGGGTGAAGGCTTAGGTAACAAATTCTTAGGAAACATCCGTGAGACCGACGCTATTATCCATGTGCTTCGCTGTTTCGAAGACGACAACATCACACACGTTGACGGCACCATCGACCCCATCCGCGATAAAGAGATTATCGATACTGAGCTGCAGCTGAAAGACCTGGAAACGATTGAAAGCCAATTGAACAAGCAACAGAAAGCGGCTGCCGCCGGCAACAAGGAAGCCAAGATTCTCGTCTCTGTCCTGGAAGCTTACAAGGAAGTGCTGGAGCAGGGAAAGAATGCCCGTGTTGTTGAGTTCGACTCAAAAGACGAGAAGGATGCTGCCCGCAACTTGTTCCTGCTGACAGCCAAGCCTGTGCTCTATGTCTGCAATGTCAGTGAAGCCGAGGCAAAGACCGGTAATGCGTTCACCAGCAAAATCGAAGCGCTCGCCACTGAAGAGGGCGCTGAAGCCATGATCATTGCGGCAAAGACCGAAGAGGACATCGCCGAACTGGAGTCGTATGAAGACAAACAGATGTTCCTTGAGGAACTGGGGCTGGAGGAGAGCGGAGTGAACCGCCTCATCAAGAAAGCCTACTCGCTGCTGAATCTCCAGACATTCATCACTGCCGGAGAGATGGAGGTGAAGGCATGGACCTATAAGAAAGGCTGGAAGGCTCCTCAGTGTGCCGGAGTCATCCATACCGACTTCGAGAAGGGATTCATCCGTGCCGAGGTCATCAAATACGAAGACTACATCCACTATGGCTCTGAGGCTGCCGTGCGCGAAGCTGGCAAAATGGGCATCGAAGGCAAGGACTATGTCGTTCAGGACGGCGACATCATGCACTTCCGGTTCAACGTATAACCTGAAACCTCAAAAAGAAAACTGTTATGGTATTATCCAGTCTTATTCTTACAATCCTTCAGCCGCTATACATTGTCTGGCAACCTGACGAGATAGCCTTCCATCTGGGACCTCTTGCCATCCGCTGGTATTCGCTGTGCTGGCTGCTCGGACTTGTCTTAGCCTATTTCATGGTGAGATGGTTGTACAAAGACCAGAAGATCAAGGATGAGCTCTTCGACCCCCTATTCATTTATTGCTTCCTCGGCATCCTCATCGGTGCGCGGTTAGGCCATTGTCTCTTCTATGAGCCTGAGTACTGGCTGAGCAGTTGGCAGCATATCCTTGAAATCTTCATTCCTGTAAGAATAACGGCAGACGGCTCATGGAACTTCACCGGTTACGCAGGACTGGCATCTCATGGCGGTACGCTTGGCCTGATGATTGCCCTCTGGCTGTACTGTCGCTCCACCAAGCTTAACATCTGGCAAGTGCTCGACAACATTGCCATTGCCACACCTATCACCGCATGCTTCATCCGACTGGGCAACCTGATGAATTCCGAAATCGTGGGAAAGGTGACGGATGTACCCTGGGCTTTTCTCTTTGTCAACGGCGATCCTGCCATTGCCGGAGAGCCACGGCATCCGGGGCAGCTCTATGAGGCTTTGGCCTACTTCTGCTTCATCTTCGTCATGCTGTGGTTTTACCAGAAAAGCAGGAAGGACAGGGTAGGGGAGAAGAAACCTGAAAACAGACGGTTTGAAGTTGGAACAGGTTTCTATTTCGGACTCGTCCTCACACTCATCTTTACGTTCCGCTTCTTTATAGAATACACCAAGGAAATCCAGGTAGAGAAAGAAGCTGACTACTTGCTGAACATCGGCCAGCTGTTGAGCATTCCTTTCGTCATCATCGGCGTCATCTGTATGTTCAGACGAAAGAAGCAATAAATAAGGAGTAAGGGATGAGATGGCATTGTGCAGTTTATTCAATGCTCTCTCTCATCCCTTACTTCCCCCTCACAATCTTTTTTATCTCATTCAGTTTATTCAAGGCTTCGACAGGGGTAAGATTATCAATGTCAAGCGTGAGAATCTCATCCCGAATCTGACAGAGAACAGGGTCGTCAAGCTGGAAGAACGACAGCTGCATCCCTTCCCTCTCGGTGGGATTCGGCATGTTCTTCATGGCAGACTTCTTCCGGCTGCCATCCTTTCCCTCCAATTCTCCGAGAATGACGTTGGCACGCTTCACAATCGATTTTGGCATGCCGGCAATCTCTGCCACATGAATACCGAATGAGTGTTCACTGCCTCCCCGTTCCAGTTTCCGGAGAAAGATGACCTTCCCGTCCACTTCCTTCACCGACACATTGTAGTTCTTGATGCGTTTGAAGTTCTTTTCCATCTCATTCAATTCGTGATAATGAGTGGCAAAGAGCGTGCGTGCCTGTGCCTTGGGATGTTCATGCAGATACTCGACGATGGCCCAGGCGATAGAAATACCGTCATAGGTAGAGGTGCCCCGGCCAAGCTCGTCAAACAAGACAAGCGAATGGGGAGTCACATTGTTCAGGATGTCGGCAGCCTCTATCATCTCCACCATAAACGTCGATTCACCGAGTGAAATGTTGTCTGAGGCACCCACACGAGTGAAGATTTTATCCACCAGACCTATTCTCGCGCTCTCTGCGGGGACGAAACATCCCACTTGGGCAAGTAATACAATAAGTGCCGTCTGGCGCAGCAGAGCCGATTTACCAGCCATGTTCGGACCTGTAATAATAATGATCTGCTGCAGTTCTGTATCCAGTCTGACATCATTGGGCACGTATTGCTCGCCGAGCGGCAGCTGTGTCTCAATGACGGGATGCCTTCCCTGGCAGATGTCCAGGGCATCGTCTGTGGCGATGACAGGACGGACATAGCGGTTTTCTTCAGCAACCTTGGCAAACGAGAGCAGACAGTCGAGATGGGCAAGCACATTGGCATTGACCTGTATCTGCGGGATATACTCCTGCATCGACTGTACCAGTTGCATGAAGAGCTGTTCCTCTAAAGAAAGGATTTTCTCGTCGGCTCCCAGTATCTTCTCCTCGTATTCCTTCAGTTCCTGAGTGATGTAGCGCTCTGCCTGTGCGAGTGTCTGCTTACGAATCCAGTCCTGCGGAACCTTATCCTTGTATGTATTGCGCACTTCAAGGTAATAGCCGAACACGTTATTGTACCCCACTTTCAATGAAGATATGCCCGTTTCGGCTATCTCACGCTCTTGCAGCTTGAGCAGATAACTGCGCCCGCTATGGCTGATTTGCCGTAGCTCATCAAGTTCTGCCGAACAGCCGGACGCTATCACACCGCCCTTATTAACCAGCTGTGGAGGGTCGGGGACGATTTCCTTCCTGATACGGTCGCGCAAGGTCTCACAGAGACTCAGCTGATTACCGATATGCTGAAGGTTCTCCTCGTCAGCTGCCAGACACGCCTCCTTGATGGGCACGATGGCCTCAAGCGCGTTCTTTAACTGTACAACCTCTCGTGGCGACACTCTCCCAGCTGCAACACGCGAGATGATACGTTCCAGGTCACCGATGCGGTGCAGCTGTTCATCTGTGCATTGTCTGAAAGCGGGGTCTTTGAAAAAATACTCCACCACGTCCAGACGCTGGTTGATGGGCTTTTCATCTTTCAGCGGAAACACCAGCCATCGTCTCAGCAGACGACCGCCCATAGGGGTGGTTGTCTTATCTATCACGCCCAGCAGCGACTGTCCTTCGTGCTGCATCGGGGCTAATAATTCCAGGGAACGGATGGTGAAATTATCGAGTCTGACATACCGTTCCTCCTCTATCCGAGAGAGCGACGTGATATGTCCGATGTGCGTGTGCTGGGTAAGCTCCAGATACTGCATGATGGCACCACTTGCTATCACACCATTGTGCAAGTGATCCACTCCGAATCCCTTCAGGCTTTTCGTACCAAAATGCTTCAGCAGCTTCTGGCGGGCGGTCTGTTCCGTGAACACCCAGTCGTCCATCTCATAGACACAGTAGTGCGTACCGAAGTAGCGGATGAAGTCATTCTTATGTGTACGGTCGTAAAGCACCTCCTTTGGCTGGAAGTTACCCATCAGTTTCTCTACATAATCATAGGTTCCCTGACCCGTGAGAAACTCTCCCGTCGATATATCAAGAAAAGAAACGCCGCAGGCACCCTTCCCGAAATGAACGGCTGCAAGGAAGTTGTTCTCCTTGTAGTTAAGCATATTGTCGCCAAGAGCCACTCCTGGGGTCACCAGCTCTGTGATGCCTCTCTTCACCAGCTTCTTTGTAAGCTTCGGATCTTCCAGCTGGTCGCAGATAGCCACTCGTTTCCCGGCACGTATCAACTTGGGAAGATAGGTGTCAAGAGCATGGTAGGGGAACCCCGCCATCTCGTCTCCCTTCACCCCGGCACCGTTGTTTCGCTTCGTGAGTGTTATCCCTAAGATTTTGGCAGCCGTAACAGCGTCCTCACAATACGTTTCATAAAAGTCACCACAACGAAACAGCAGCACAGCATCAGGGTGCTTGGCTTTCAGCGAGAAGAACTGCTGCATCATCGGGGTAAGTCCTTTATCGTTCTTTGGCATATCAAATCATTTTGCCTACAAAATTACATGTTTTTGTTTGAAAAACTAAATTTTGCAGCCAAAACTAATCATTTTAATGATGCCGGCCACATGGCTGGCTCCTTTTGCCTGATGATTAACAACATTCTTTCCATGAAAAGTACAAGAATACACGCCAGTTTAGAATAATGACTTCTAAAACAACATAAGTTGTTTGGTGTTTTCAATGCAATATTCTTGCAGAGCTTGTGGCTTATTGTTGAAGAAGCAGTAAATTCGGCAGAACGTGTTTTGTTCTTAATGAATGAAAATGCCGTAGGCGTTTGATTTTGTGTTGTGTTGCAACGGAAGAAATGCCGTAGGCATTAGACAATGGTAGCCAGCCATACAGCCGTGCCTTTAGGCACCGCGAAATGGCTGGTGAGGGCGACACCCCCATTTTATACCTTGCCTTTAGGTAAGGGACAAGATTAAACAATGTCGCCTACCCAAGGGCAGGCTATATTCTTATGGGGGATATTCCTTTCCAGCCATTTCGCAACCCCTAAAGG